>LNFM01001355.1_pt1 | contig 78930 bp, 78 predicted proteins | sample 596031 | NCBI WGS metagenome assembly LNFM01 (sample SAMN04254537, study PRJNA301005) | activated carbon metagenome | isolation source: dual media filters at the Ann Arbor, Michigan drinking water treatment plant | place: USA: Ann Arbor | reverse complement strand
GGCGGAGACGGAGGGATTCGAACCCTCGATACGCGTTTTAGCACGTATAACGCTTTAGCAAAGCGCCGCCTTCAGCCTCTCGGCCACGTCTCCCTGCGCGCGGGCAGGTCCCCCGTATAGTTGCGCCACCGGGCGATGGCAAGCTGTTCACGGGCATCCCCCAATTGCACCCGATCCCGGCCTGCCGCACTCCGGCCCCAAGCCTGCCCTAAAAGACTTGTGCACTTACGGCATAGCCGGGCTAAAAGTGCGCGGCGACATCAGCAAAAAACAAGACGCGGACGGCGACCGACGACCGAACCGCAGCAAGCCAGACCGCAGCAAGGAACTCATGACAAGACGGAAACAGCTTCTGCTGACCTGCGCGGCCATCCTGAGCATGGCCAACAGCGCGCGCGCGGAAAGCTACTGCGTCGCCTGCTTCGGGCCCGATGCCATCTATCGCTGCGTGATCGCGGACGCACCGGCCGGTGCCGCGCCCGATCCACGCAACCAGGTCCAGTGCATCAAGCAATTGGCGAAATCCGGTCCGCACGCCCGCTGCAGTGTCGAACGCTTCTCGACCAAAGGCTGCACCGGACCCGAACGCGTCATCCAGCCGTCAACAGCAGCCATTCCATTGACCCCACCGCCACCGGCCGCAGCAACACCGGAAGCGCCACCCGCCTCCGATGGCGTGGAGACGGAACCTGCCCCGGTCGAACCGGCTCAAGAACCGGCCGGACCACCGCAGACGGTCGAAGAACTCGCCAAAACGACAGTCGAAAGCACCAAAAAGGGGCTAGGCGACGTGGGTTCGTCGGTGAAGAACACGACGGAGAAGGCCGGTGAGAAGATCGAGGACGCCGGCAGCGCCATCGGCAATGCAGCCAAGAAAACCTGGAACTGCGTCACATCCCTATTCAGCGATTGCTGAACGGTTGGCCGCTAGCGGCGCTCGCACGTGGTTTAGTGCTTGGCAGCCCAAGCGCGAGCCTGCCGCTGAGCTTCCGCGATTTCCGCCTTCGACATCTCAGCCGACAGCTCCATCCGGTAGCGCTTGGCTTCCGCGTTGCCGCGCTGCGCCGCCAGATTGAACCACATATGGGCCTGTACGAGATTGAGCGGCACCTCGCGTCCGCTGCAATACATGAGACCCAGTTCGAACAGTGCATCGGGCGCTCCGCCCTGAGCCGCAAACTCGACCATTTCGTTCGTCGCGATATCAAAACGCGCCATAGTTCGTCCACTCCGTCCCGCAAAAAACCTGTCTGCTCGCAGCCGGTTCTTTTGTTTGTTTTTCGCCGCTCTCCATCCCGGAGGGCAGCCTCTGCAAGTCCGGAAAGACTGTCAGCCGCAGGATGAAATCTGGTTAAAATCCAAAGCTCTAGAAGCTTGAAAGTATGAATGGAATTCCCACTGCGCGTGTCGCGGCGACGCAAACGTTGCGAAACGGTGCGCTCCCTCAACGCATCTTAAAAGGTGGGGAAACCGTGCACTAACCATGTCCTCAAGATGCCTTTTGCGCGACTGTTCAGGTGGCATTCAGCCAGCCGCTGCCATAAACGCCGCGGGATGGTGACCAGCCCGGTGGGTTGGTCGAAGGGAATTGGGTTCGACGCCATGACATGCGAAGCCAACACGCCGGTGGAAACACGAATGGGTCGCAGCATTCGCTTTGCCGCGTTTGCTCTGAGCGCGGGTCTGCTGGCCGGCTGCTCATCCGCATCCATCGGGAACCCCGGCACTCCCAGCTACCTGGGCGCTCATGATCTGACGCCACCCGCTCCTGCCGCCGCCTCTCCGGCCGTCGGCACGGTCCCGCGCGTCACATCAAGCAAAGTTTTGTCCGCCGTCGTGTTCGAACGCGTCACCGGCCTTGAGGTCGACCCCGCCCGGCTCATCGACCGCTAACGGCGCGCAGCCTCCGCCCGTTACGCCACGAGGATAGACGACCCCGTCGTCTTGCGGCCTTCCATGTCCCGATGTGCCCGCTCCGCCTCGGCCAGCGGATAGGTCTGGTTGACGCGAATACTGATCCGCCCCGCAGCCACGTGCGCAAACAGGTCCGCCGCGTTAGCCCGCAATTGCAGAGCTGTGGCCGTGTACGCCATCAGCGACGGCCGCGTTGCAAAGAGCGATCCCTTCAGCTGCGTCAGATCGAACGGCGGCACCGGACCTGAGGCATTTCCGAAGCTGACCCACAGCCCTTTCGGCTTCAGGCAATCCAACGATCGTGGAAACGTGTCGCGTCCAATGGAGTCGTAAACGACATCGCATCCCCGGCCGTTGGTGATCTCCCGCACCCGCTCGACGAAGTTTTCCGTTCTGTAGTCGATCACATGCGTGCAGCCGTGTGCCTGCGCCAGCGCTGCCTTCTCCGGCGAACCCACCGTGCCGATCATTGTCGCACCCAGCGCCTTCGCCCACTGACACGCGATTAGCCCCACGCCCCCCGCCGCCGCGTGAAACAGCATCACCGTCTGCGGCCCGACATCGAACGTCTCGCGAAACAGATACCGCACGGTCATGCCCTGCAGCATCATCGCCGCCGCCGTCTCATAGGAAACGGCCTCCGGCAGCGGCACAATCCGGTCGGCGCGAACGTTGCGCTCTTCCGCATAGCCGCCAAGCTCGGTCCCGTAGGCGACGCGATCACCGACACTGAAATCCACGACGCCTTCGCCCAACGCCACGACATCGCCGGCCCCCTCCATCCCCAAGACAGCCGGCAACGCCGCCAGCTTGTAGAGCCCCGACCGCTGGTACGTATCGATGAAGTTGAGCCCCATGGCGCGCTGCCGGATGCGAACTTCCCCCGGCCCTGGCGGCGCCAATTCGATGTCGTCCAGCCGCAAAACCTCCGGCCCGCCCGTGGCGTGAATGCGAATCGCATGAACCATATGACCTCCCAACACGCGCGCGCGGCTCGGACAGCGGCCCCAACGCCACAGCTATACCGCTCGCATGAAGCAACAAATCCATCGGGACGCCATCATGCCTTGACCCCGCCCCATCCGCCCCATAAGCGCTGATCGAGACAAACGCCAGAGGCCCCCCAGGAACCTAAGGGACCCGATGCTGCCCAACCGCACTTTTCCGGCCCTGAGCAGAACCCTGGCCATCTGGAGCGCAGTGCTGTGTTCGGCGGGCGTTCTCGCCGCCTGCAGCGGCAACGGCGTCACCGTCACCACGCCCGGCGCCGGCCTCAAATGCGTCGACGACAGCCCCACCTGCATCGCGGAACGGCAGGCGACCATGAAAGCAATGCTCGCCGATCCCAATCGCTCCTGGGTTGCCCAGCGCCCGGATGCCGCAGCCTATGCCTCCGGCGTCCGCCTTTTCGCATTCAAATCCAAGAAGAAAGAAATGAGTTGCGCCGAGCTTCAGGCTGGCAAGCGCGAGGCCGACGCGGGGCCTGCAATCCTGCGCACCCCTGGAAATGGCCTGTCGCATTCCCAAATATCACGCGGCGTCATCCTGGCGCACGAGGTCGGCCGCGAACTCGGCCGCGAATTAGGCCGCCGCTGTGGCAAGACCTGAACCGCGTGTCCTCTTTTCTTTCCCAATCCGGCCGGGCACCATCGACCAAGGCCCAATGACCCAGGCCCACTCACCATGAAACAATCGAAAGCATCTCCATGAGCGTGCAGGACTTCGTCGAACTGATCGTCGGCTTCGTCAAAGCGCATCAGGAGTGGGCCGTCCCCGTCGCCTTTCTGGTCGCGTTCGCCGAAAGCTTTTGCTTCCTGTCCATCCTTTGGCCCGGCACCGCCATCCTCGTGGGCGTCACCGGCCTTCTCGCCGCCAGCGGTGCCGAACAAACCATCTTGTTGCCATCCATCATCGCCGCCGGACTCGGCGGCACACTCGGCTATGCGATCTCGTATTGGATCGGCCTCTATTTCAAAGACAGCATCCCCCACATCTGGCCCTTCAAAAACCAGCCGGAACTCATTCAAAAGGGCGAGCACTTCTTCGATAAATGGGGCGGCTGGGGCGTATTCTTCGGACACTTCTTCGGCCCTGTCCGCGCCATCATACCAGTGGTCGCCGGCATGTTTCGCATGCGCCAGCTGCCATTCCAGATCGCCAACGTCATCAGTGCGTTCATCTGGGCCGCCGGCGTCATCGCTCCCAGCTATTTCGCCGTCACATTCCGCGAAGAAATTGTCGGCTTCGTTCGCGAGCATCACTTGCTCGTCGCCGGCCTCCTGTTCGTCACGGCCTTCCTCAACTCCATCCCGATGCCGCTGATGGCCGCCCCCACGCTCCTGCTCTTCTTTGCGACGGGCGCCGTCTATTTCTATGCAGGGGGCGATCCGGTGCTCGCCCTCGGCTCCGGTATCGCGGGCGCCCTCTTGGGCGACCTGCTAGCCTACAGCTACGGCCGCCGGCACGCGGGCGAAGACCTCCACAACGTCTGGCGCAACAGCTGGAGCCCAGAATCGTCGGACAAGGCCATCGACTTCATTGGCCGGCGCGGCGCCTTCGGCCTCATTCTGTCGAAGTTCCACACCACGTTGCGCTCCTTCGCCCCCCTGGCGGCGGGCGCCACGGGCCTGTCATTTGGCACCTTCTTGGTTGCGAGCCTCGTCTCATGCGTCATTTGGACCGCAGCTCTTCTGGCCACCGTCCCCCTAATCCAGGCGATCTTTGGCGGTTGAGGCTTGCCAGCCGGGGTCTCCTGGCCTAGACGAAGCGCTTCCCATTCCAAGGGCGTGAGCTTGAGCTAGGTCTTGAGCCTGCCCCTGCAACCCAAATTCGGTAGGATCGACCCATGAGCACCGGCGCCCGCAGCGAACGCAACATCGAAACGCGCAAGAAGAAGGCCCGCCGCGCCATTCCGCGCGCCAAGACCACGCGCATTCAGGGCAACACAGCCGGCGCCCGCAAGCGCCTGAAGAAGGCGGCAGGCATCGCCCGCGCCAAGGCTAAAGCCTAACAGCCTCGCCTTCGCCAAGAAGGCCTAAAATCAAAATTGAAAACTGAAATTTAAAGCGAGATCGCCCGCGCGGTCTCGCTGACACGTTCCCGCATCAACGCGCCCGCCGCCCCCTCGTCGAGCACTGTCACAGTGCCCCCATCGTGCGGCCCGCGCCCGTCATTGCTCATGCGCGGATGCTTGGCCACCGCCCGCCCGATGCGCGCCCACACCGCCTCATCGACGCTGCCGCGCTGGCTCCAGATGCCCGACAAGATATAGCTCGCCTTCGGGCTCGCCACCGCCAGCGCTTCAAGACGGTCGATCAGCGCTGGCCCGTGCTTCACGACGGCATTCTCGATCAATCCCGCCGCCACGAAAGACGCATCCGCCGGCGTCGCGCAGGCATCCATCGCCGCCACGATCAACGGCATCAGCAGTTGGGGATGGTCCTCGATCGTTTCGAATTCGCAGTCCGTCACCCAAGCGATGTCGACGCCAACCACCGCCTCGCCGCCCGCCGCATCCGCCGCCTGATAGGCCCGCGCTAGGCCCACAATGGCCGCCGCCACCTTCGCAAAATCGAACGCCCCGTCGCCTGCACGGCACGGATGCCCCATCTCGCCATACTTGCACTCAAAGCAATCCGGCAGCATGGGCTGATCCTCTGGCGCTATTCGATCCCAAGCTTTGTCTTCAAAAGATCGCTCACCGCTGCCGGGTTCGCCTTACCGCCCGACGACTTCATGACCTGACCGACAAACCATCCGAGGAGATTGGGCTTCAACTTCGCCTGCTCCGCCTTCTCCGGATTGGCCGCCAAAATCTCGTCCACGGCCTTCTCGATCGCACCCGTGTCGGTCACCTGTTTCATGCCGCGCGCTTCGACGATCTCGGCCGGATCACCGCCCTCGGTCCATAGGATCTCAAACAGATCCTTGGCAATCTTGCCCGAGATCACACTCGTTGAAATGAGATCGACAAGCCCACCGAGCTGCTGGGCCGAAACCGGCGAATGTTCGATATCTTTGCCCTCTTTGTTGAGCCGTCCGAACAGTTCGTTGATCACCCAGTTGGCCGCGATCTTCCCATCGCGCCCCTTGGCCACCGCTTCGAAATAGTCCGCACTCTCCCGCTCCGCCACGAGCACGCGCGCGTCATACGCCGACAGCCCATAGTCGGCCATGAACCGCGCATGCTTTTCGTCCGGCAACTCCGGCAAATGCTGCTTCAGTCCATCCACCCACGCCTGCTCCAGTTCGAGCGGCAGAAGGTCAGGATCGGGGAAATACCGGTAATCGTGCGCTTCTTCCTTCGACCGCATCGAGCGCGTCTCGCCCTTGCCGGGATCAAACAGCCGCGTCTCCTGATCGATCTTGCCACCATCCTCGATGATGTCGATCTGCCGCCGCGCCTCCACCTCGATCGCCTGACCGATAAACCGGATCGAGTTGACGTTCTTGATTTCGCACCGCGTGCCCAGCGGATCACCGGGCTTGCGCACAGAGACGTTCACGTCCGCGCGCAGGTTGCCCTTTTCCATGTCGCCATCCGACGTGCCCAGATAGCGCAGGATCGTCCGGAGTTTCGTCACATACGCCTGTGCTTCCTTGGCGGAGCGCATGTCCGGCTTCGACACGATCTCCATCAGCGCCACGCCCGACCGGTTGAGATCGACGTAGGAATAATCAGGGTGCTGGTCATGGATCGACTTGCCCGCATCCTGCTCAAGATGCAGCCGCTCGATGCCCACCGTCTTCTCTTCCCCGTCGACGTCGATCACCACCTGACCCTCGCCGACCACCGGGTGCTTGTATTGCGAGATCTGATAGCCCTGCGGCAGGTCCGGATAGAAATAGTTCTTCCGGTCGAAGATGCTCCGCAGGTTGATCTCGGCTTTGAGCCCCAACCCGGTGCGCACCGCCTGCGCCACGCATTCTTCGTTGATCACCGGCAGCATGCCCGGCATCGCCGCGTCAACGAGCGACACATGACTGTTGGGCTCGCCTCCGAACTCCGTCGATGATCCGGAAAACAATTTCGACCGCGAAGCCACCTGCGCATGCACCTCGAGCCCAATGATGACTTCCCAGTCCCCGGTCGCCCCCGGAATGAGCTTGGACGTCTTCGTCTTGGCACCCGTCGTGTCAGCACGCGCCATGGCTTAATTTCCTGCCTCGGTCGGAATGAAATGAAGAGGTTTTGGTTATCCCACCCACGCCAGCGAGGCAACCGGGCGGGCACGCCACTTGCACGAAACACGATCGCTCAAGGCGTCGTCGGCGCCAGATATTTGAGCGCGGCCGTCGACACGGCCCCACCAACCACGCAGGGAATACCGAGTTGCACCTGCCCCATGGCACTCGCCGCCACGCAGCCCAGCGCCAGCACCGTCTGCCCCGCTTGCCCCCACCATGCATAATTGCGCGCGCTCTCTGGCCCCCGCGCCTTCAACTGATCGATCGCCGCCACCGCATCGCGCCGGATCTTGGCCGTCTCAAACGTCTCCGCCGCCAGGATCACCTCGCGCAAATGCCGCCGCGCCACGTCGCTCTCTTGGACATTCATCTGCCCCTTCAGCGTATCAAGCAAATCCTTGTCCCGCGTCGCATTCGACGCCAGCGTCCACTTCGCCATCGCCGCAATCGTCAGCCGATCGACGCTGTCACCCTCGCTCATCCACGCCAGCGCCGAGACGATGCGACCCACCGCCGCTTCCGACCCGCTCCCGAAATAGTACCCCCAGTGACTGTCGAGCACGAACGACCCCTCATCCAAGGGCAGTTCGAACAGCGTCTTCCCATCACCAAACAGATATTTGTCGATCAACACCTGCCGCGCCGGCATCCGCTCGGCAAACGCGGAAAGTACAGCCTTCCAATTCGGCAGACTCGAAAACGCAATCGCCTTGATCAGGATGACCTGATCCTCCGGCGGCATGGGAAACATCTGGGCGATCAGCCGCGCCGCGTCGTCGGGGTTCGTCGCCAGCACCCCGGCGATGAAGCCGACCTGTAATCCCGCCTGGTCGAGTTCCCGCAAGAGGCCGTATTCGCCCATCGCGCGCACGGCTGCCGGCAGCTTGGCCGGCTCCGGTTCACCGCGATACCCGTTGATCCACTTGAGCACGGACTCCGCCCGCTCGAACGCTTTGGCCGGTTCACGCGCCTTTTTCGCCGCCGCATCAGCGGCGGCGGGCACCAAGATCAACAATAGGACCGCCAAGGATCGCGCCCAACCGCGCATCACGCCTCCACCACTGGTCAGGCGACAGACGCTCCCCGCCATGGCGCTTTTGTGGCAAGTGCTATTCGGCCGGTCCGCGCGGCCGCCAGATATCGACCCACGCCAAGTCATCCGACTTGTGCGACCGGGCGCCGCTGAGCCGCTTCAACTCCGCCAACTGATCCTGCAGCAGACGAATCCGCATCTCCAAGCTGTCGCGCTCGGCAACCGGCACGGTCTCATACGTCTGTATCAAAGCGGCGATCACGCCTCGCGTGAAATCCACTTTGGAATACTTGTTGTTGCTGCCGTCCCCTGCTGTCGAGGAAGACGGTGTTCGGCTCCGGCTTCCAAATGTTTTCTTGGGCATGGGGCATTCACCTGGGGCACACGCCAGACGTTGACGTGTCGCGATCCTCCCTTGATACGGATCAATTGCTGATAACTTGTGCCGGGATGCGCGCGATTTCTCCGCGAATTAACTTCGAAATTCCGCCAGTTTCACTTCAAATTCGAAGCATCGCCCGGCCGCCTCACGCGCCGCGACAGACGCGGCAACAAGCGCCCGTCCCTTGACCTCGCCGCACGTCCAAGACAATGGTCCGCTCATGTCCGGAACTGAAACAAACGACCTTCAAGACGGCGGCCTGCCAGCGTCCGGATCCCCGGCCGGTCCGGCGGTCATCGCCGGCTATTTGAAAACCCTACCCTCGCAGCCGGGCGTCTATCGCATGCTCGATGCGGCAGGCACCGTCATCTACGTCGGCAAGGCGCGCAACCTAAAGGCCCGCGTCTCCAACTATGCCCGCGGCAACGGCCATTCCAATCGTATTGCGCGCATGATCTCTCTCACCACGTCGATGGAGTTCGTCACCGTCCGCACCGAAGCCGAAGCGCTCCTCCTCGAAGCCAACCTGATCAAGCGCTTCAAACCGCGTTTCAACGTCCTGATGCGCGACGACAAGTCATTTCCCTACATCCTGATCCGCCGCGACACCCCCGCCCCCCAGATCCTCAAACACCGCGGCGCCCGCACCATCAAAGGCGACTACTTCGGCCCCTTCGCCTCCGCCGGCGCCGTCTCCCGCGCCATCAGCATGCTGCAGCGCGCATTTCTCCTGCGCTCCTGCTCCGATAGCGTCTTCGAAGGCCGCACGCGCCCCTGCCTCCTCTTCCAGATCAAGCGCTGCGCCGGCCCGTGCACAAACGAAATTCCAGACGCAGAATATCAGGCCCTCGTCGACGAAGCAGTTCGCTTCCTGCGCGGCGAAAGCCAATCCGTACGCGAAATGTACCAACTCCTGATGCAGCAGGCCTCCGATGCTCTGGAGTTCGAGCGCGCCGCCAAGTTCCGCAATCGCCTCTGGGCGCTGGCCCACGTCCAGGCCGATCAGACCATCAATCCCGACAACATCGAAGAGGCCGACGTCTTCGCCGCACACCAGGAAGGCGGCCAGACCTGCATCCAGGTCTTCTTCTTCCGCGCCGGCCAGAACTGGGGCAACCGCGCCTACTATCCCAAAGCCGATAAGGCCCTCACCGTCGAAGAGGTGCTCTCATCCTTCATCGCCCAGTTCTACGATGACAAACCCGTGCCGCGCCTCATCCTCTTAAGTCACGACTTCGAAGAGCGCGCGCTGATGGCCGAAGCGCTCTCCACCAAGGCCGAGCGCAAAGTCGAAATCCGCGTCCCCAGCCGCGGCACCAAGTCCGGCCTCGTCGACCACGCCTTGACCAACGCCCGCGAAGCCCTCGGCCGCAAACTCGCCGAAACCTCGTCTCAAACCCGCCTGCTCGAAGGCGTCCAGGAACGTTTCGGCCTCGCCGAACTCCCCCGCCGCATCGAGGTCTACGACAACAGCCACATCTCCGGCACCAACGCCATCGGCGCCATGATCGTCGCCGGCCCCGAAGGCTTCGTCAAAAACGCTTACCGGAAATTCAATATCAAATCGCCCGACACCGCACCCGGCGACGATTACGCGATGATGCGCGAGGTGCTGACCCGCCGCTTCAAACGGCTCGCCGAAGCGACCGCCGCGCCAGCACCATCTGAACCCGGCGTCGATCCCGAACCCATGTTCCCTGACAAGCCCGACCTCGTCTTGATCGACGGCGGCGCCGGACAACTGTCAGTCGCCCAACAGGTCATGGCCGATGTCGGGCTGCACGACATTCCCCTTGTCGGCATTGCCAAGGGTCCGGACCGCGATGCCGGCCGCGAGCACTTCCACGTTCCCGGCCGCCCGCAGTCCTTCATGCTCGAACCGCGCGACCCCGTGCTCTACTTCATCCAGCGCCTGCGCGACGAAGCCCACCGCTTTGCTATCGGCACCCACCGCGCCAAGCGCTCCAAAGCCATCAGCGCCAACCCGCTCGACGAAATCGACGGCATCGGTCCATCGCGCCGCCGTGCCCTCCTCAACCACTTCGGCTCGGCGAAATCGGTTTCAAAGGCAGGCATTGAAGATCTGAAGGCCGTCGAAGGCATCTCCGCCGAAATGGCGCAGAAGGTCTACGACTTCTTCCACGAGCGCGGCTGACGCTCAGCGATCGAACCTGCGCGCTATCAATATCAGCAGCGGAAACGCCACCGCCCACACCGCACCAATGGTCACGAGACTCTGCCAAACTGGTTCGCCCAGCGTCAGCGCACCAATCTTCGAGCCCGCATAATAAGACGGCCCGCTCGCCAGCGCGCCGAATAGCACTGCCAGCCATAATCGGTCTTTCATCCACGCCAGCGACACGTTGATCAGCGTCGCGAACGCCGCCCAAAGCCCGATCATAAACGCCGGCGGCATTCCAGAGACCGTGGCTTGCGCTGCATACTGCGTCGCGCCCGCAGCCATATTGATGATCTCCACACATATCCCAAGCAGAATGGCGGCTGCGGCCAGCATCAATTCAGCCCGCCGCTTGTCAGCCGGCATCATCCCGAGATGGATCACGAGAGCCACGAGCGAGGGCACGACCGCCAGCCCAAACTCGCCCTGCGCAGCCAACGCCGCCACTGCAAACCACGCCGCGTAACTCAACGCCACGTTCATAAAAACCCGCATTTACCCCCCAATCCCGCCGAGCCCCCAAGCCATCTACGCGATCGCGTTGCTGGAAGATGACTGAGCCTTACCCATTGACGCAGCCATCCCTCACGTAGACATAAAGGCTCGCCGTTGCCGGAAGACACTCCGTACACCGGCGTTGGAGTTTCGAGACTATGACGGCCACCACCGAAATCACGCTGCGCTACTTTGCCTGGATCCGGGAAAAGACCGGCCTCGCCCAAGAACGCTTAACACTGCCGCCCACAGTGGAAACGGTCGCCGATCTGCTCGCATGGCAAGCCACGCGCGGCCCGGAATTCGCCGATGCCTTCGCCAAACCCGGCATCATCCGCGCCGCCATCGACCAGCGCCACGTCAAGCCCGCCACCACCTTGGTCGGCGCCCGCGAAATCGCCTTCTTCCCCCCTGTGACGGGAGGCTGACGCCATGGCCGTCCGCGTCCAAACCCAGGACTTCGACATCGCCGCCGAGATCGCAGCCCTCACGTCTGACCGCACGGACATCGGCGCTGTGGTCACCTTTACCGGCCTTGTCCGCGGCCAAGCCTCCGGCCACGACCTCGTGTCCATGACGCTGGAACACTACCCCGGCATGACCGAAGCCGAGCTCGAAGCCGTCGAAGCCGAAGCGCACGCCCGCTGGCCCCTGCAAGCAAGCCTCATCGTCCACCGCGTCGGCGAATTACAGCCCGGCGCCAACATCGTCCTGGTGATCACCGCCTCGCCCCACCGCCAAGCCGCCTTCCAAGCCGCTGAATTTCTGATGGATTATCTCAAAACCCGCGCGCCCTTCTGGAAGAAGGAAACGTTCGCCGGCGGCCAGTCCGCCTGGGTCGACGCACGCGAAGCCGATGCCACCGCCGTAGAGCGCTGGACCCGCAGCCCCTCGTAGCGGGCTCTTCCGGAATACAACCGCGAGACCCGCGTTAGCACTTTGATAACCGTACCGGGTCCATATCTTTGCCCGATGCCGACCCGGAAACCGCCATCTTCTCCGGGGATGCTTCGGACTTACCCGTTTTGGTTATCGTTTTGCGTCGTCGGGGGTCGAAGGGGATGGTTCTGGACACGACACTTTCGCGCGTCTCGCGCGCGGCAACTTGCTTTGCCGCGGGAGCGATAGCCTGTGCCGTGATGTGCACCACCGTATCCGCCGAAGAAACGGCGCTCTCCCCGTCAGGCACGTCCGCCACGGCGGAAGCCGCCCCGGCCACTAAACCGACAGCTTCCAGCCGCACGCGTTTCCTCATCGGCCTCGACAAATCCGTTGCCTACACGGTGTCGGCCCTGCCCAATCCCAATCGCGTCGTTATCGACATCCCCGATGTCGCTGTGCGACTGCCGCCCGACCCCGGCCCTAATCCCGTCGGCCTCGTCAAATCAGTGCGCAGCGGCCAGACGGCCAGCGGCCAAACCAAAGTCGTCATCGAAGTCACCGAACCGGTCGTCATCGACAAGACCAAGATCGAAAAGGTGGAAGGCGGCAAGGGCGTTCATCTGTCCGTCGATATCATTCCGGCCAGAAAGCCCCTGAAGTCGCAGCCATTCGCTCTGGGCGCCGCCGGCATACAGCCCCCGCTTCCAATGCCCGCCAAGCGTCCTGGCGAGGCCGCAAAGGCCGCCTATAAGCCCATCATCGTCATCGACCCCGGCCACGGCGGCCACGACACCGGCGCCATGAAGCACGGTGCCATCGAAAAGGACGTGGTGCTCGCCTTCGCCAAAGTTCTGCGTGACAAGATCGAGAAGACCGGCCGCTATAAAGTCTTGATGACCCGCGACACCGACGTCTTCGTTGAACTCGACGAACGGCGCGCCTTTGGTGAGAAGCATCAGGCGGCGCTCTTCATTGCAGTACATGCCGACTATGCGAAAACCAGTGCACGCGGCGCGACCATCTACTCCCTTCGCGAAAGCGTCGCCAATTCTTTGAAGCGCTCGGCAAAAGGCGATGTTTCCGAGCATCTCCTCTCGGACAGCGAACTGGCCGCCGTCAAAAAAGCCAACGGCGACAACAACGTCTCAGCGGTTCGCAATATCCTCGCAGACTTTGCCGGCCGCGAAGTCGAGAGCACCCGCGAGCGAACCAACATCTTCTCCCGCTCTGTCATCGAACACATGGGCGAAACCACCAGCCTTCGTCAAAAGCCCGACCAGCAGGCCGCCTTCCGCGTCCTAAAGACCGCGCAGTTCCCCTCGGTATTGATCGAGCTGGCATACGTGACCAACAAGGAAGATGCCCGTCTTCTCCAGTCGAACGAATGGCGCGGAAAAGTTGCTGATAGCATCACGACGGCCGTCGAAAACTATTTCACGCACCAATTGGCCCGCCTACCAATGTAGGCTGAATGATTGCGCGGGTAAGCAGACACATCGTTAACCATCCGCGTTCTGCTCATTTTAATTTTTTCGGTCTACGGCTGATCGTCCGGAGGTAACGGGCGATGATAATGAAGACCCATCCGCTGCGGACGTTCGCGGAAGATACGCGCGCCTCGGTCGCGCTGACATTCGCGGTTATGCTGACGACGCTATTGATCGCGGGCGGCATTGCTGTCGATTACAGCCGCAGCTTGAACGTTCACACCAGCCTGCAGAACGACCTTGATGCTGCCCTTTTGGCGGGCGCCACGCAGTCCGACAAGACGGAAGAAATCCGTGAAGTGGCTCAGATGTACGTCGCCGACAATTGGCGCAATAAATTCGGCATCACCGGCAACGTCGAGATAATTGTCGACAAGCCTGAGGAGTCGGTCGTCCGTGGCCGGATTACTGTCCAGGTGCCAACCACTCTCATGGCAATTGCTGGCGTTTCCACCGTGCCCGTCAGCGTCGCCTCTGAAATTCAGATGGCAGGGCAGAATCTCGAGGTCGCACTTGTCCTCGACGTCACCGACAGCATGGCTGGGCCCAAGATAGAAGCCTTAAAGCAATCCGCCACCGAACTCGTCGAGAGAGCGTACGAAAACGAATCCTCGCGCGATCACGTCCGTATCGCCCTTGTCCCGTTCGCCGACTACGTGAACGTCGGCGAAATCAATCGCAACGCCAACTGGATCGACGTTCCCCTCGACACGGAAACGACGAGCGAAAGCTGCATCGATAACTACCGTGAAGTGACCGGCACAACGAACTGCCGCATGGAAACCTACTCCTACGACCGCGACGGGGTCACAGTCACGGGAGAGCAGCAAATCTGCGATTACGAATATGGCCCGCCGACAACGCGTTGCTTCACCACGACCTACTACAATCGCTGGTACGGCTGCGCCGCTTCGCGCGATTACCCTCTCGACGTAAAAGACGAGCAGTGGGAGGTGCGTGTCCCGGGCGCAATGAACGTGGCGTGCGGCACCCCAGGCATGGAATTGACGAACGACGACGCCGCGTTGAAGCAACGCATCTCGGAAATTACGACCTTCGGCAATACCTACATCCCCGCTGGCCTGTTTTGGGGCTGGACGGTCCTCTCGCAACACGAACCATTTTCGACGGCCAAGGGCTATAACGAACTCGTCGATGGCAAGCCGATCGAGAAAATCATGGTGCTGATGACGGACGGGGCCAATACGCGATCGCCCAACTACGTGGCCAAGAACCACTCCGGAAACGATGTCGCCTTGGCCAATTCCCGAACGGCTGAACTGTGCACGAACGTGAAAAGCCAGCAGATCAAGGTCTATACGGTCGCGTTCGATGTCATCGACGAAAACCTCAAAGACATGCTTCGCGATTGTGCATCCTCGCCGCAGAATTTCTATGACGCCGAGGACGCAACGGAACTCCAGGCGGCATTCGCCAATATCGGCGCGAATTTGTCGCCGCTCCGCATCGCGCGCTAAGCCGCCTGCCAACGCGGCCCACAAAAAGAAGAAAGGCCGGTCGCAAGACCGGCCTTTCGTGTGTCTGCCGGCGAGGGATCGCACCCGCCACCGGCCTTCGTCATTCAAGCACTACTTGGAGGGTGTGCAGGTTTGAGTCGCCAGAGGAGCAGAAAAAGCCATTCGAGATCGAGCCTCCTTGCGAACGAGCGGCGTGGTCGCGACGCCAAAACGACTGCTGGACTTGGACGAAAGTGCATCTTCATCAGGCACTCCCTCGAGGGTCGTAGCACCGCGCCGTGGAACCCGGGCCATGGGTTCCCCTTCGAAACAGTTGGACAGTGACGCACGCCGCGAGCGCGACGGGTGAGCCCATCGCGGCGAGTTCTGTCCGATTGGTCTGCAGGAAGGGGCGCGGCCGTCTTGGACGGCTCTGCGGGGAGATTTGGGTGCGGTTCGCTTCGACGCTCCCTCAAGCAGCCCCGTCCAGGACCGCTCCACGTCGAACCGAATAAGATGGCCAGTTGGTTTTGACCGGCACAGAGTTTCCAAGCGCTTTCGCCCTTTAGCTCCGACGCACGCACCTCTCCGGCGCGCTCCGGATAAACCGGAACGGACCGGATGCGAGGCTCCCCCGCTGCACCGATGCTAAGTGATTCGTCCACAGGGCCAATGACACAAGTTTAGCCGGGCCCTGCCGGATTTCCGGCCAGTTGCAAAACGGCAGCGGCCCCACCATCAGCGGGGCCGCCAATAAATCAGGGACCTCGTCGGCCGGACCGTTACATGCCCGCGTCAGCCGACCTGGCTGCCCCGCGAACGGCCTTCTGCACCTTCTCAAACGCCCGCACTTCGATCTGCCGGACGCGCTCCCGGCTCACACCGAATTCAACCGACAGATCTTCCAGCGTCGCCGGGTCTTCCGCCAACCTGCGGGCCTCGAAAATACGCCGCTCACGGTCATTCAGAGTATCGAGCGCTGTCAGCAGGAACGACTTGCGCCGGCTCGCCTCTTCGCTCTCGACAAGCCGCTCTTCTTGGCCCGGCGTCTCGTCAACCAGCCAATCCTGCCACTCACCGGCTTCCATGTCCGCGCGCACAGGCGCGTTCAAAGAGGCATCGCCGCCGAGGCGGCGGTTCATCGACACGACCTCGTCTTCGGTCACGCCGAGCTTCTTGGAAATAGCCTTGACGTGCTCCGGCTTCAGATCGCCCTCTTCCAGCGCCTGCAACTGGCTCTTGGCCCGCCGCAGATTGAAGAACAGCTTCTTCTGCGCCGCCGTCGTCCCAACCTTCACCAAGCTCCACGAACGCAGGATGTATTCCTGTATCGAAGCGCGGATCCACCACATGGCATACGTGGCCAAACGGAAACCGCGGTCCGGATCGAACCGCTTCACCGCCTGCATGAGGCCGACGTTCCCTTCGGAAATGACTTCGCCGATCGGCAAACCATAGCCGCGATACCCCATCGCAATGCGCGCCACGAGACGCAGATGCGACGTGATCAACTTCTCGGCTGCTTCCTTGTCGGCATGCTCTTGCCAAGCCTTCGCCAGCATGAATTCCTCATGCGGTTCCAGCATGGGAAACTTACGGATCTCATCGAGATACCGCGACAATCCCTGCGAACCACCGGCCAAAACTGGAAAAGATTTCGTGCTCATATTTGTTTTTACGGAACGGTTCCAAAAGCGGACCGGTCCCGGCTCCCTATCACCCGGATTGTCATATGGGAGGTCAACCTCCCAATGAAAATGGGATTACACCGAATTAATCGGCCGCCTCAGGTTGCAGCACCACATTATACCACACCATCGGCTCTCAGGATAAGACGATCCAGACCCCTTTGTTCCGTCGCTCGACCGTTTGCGGTCGCATCCGCGTCACGCCCGCCGTCCGCGCCCGCGTTTAATCTTTCCCGGCACCGTCTTGCCCGATCCAGCCCGCAAGGCGGCGATCAGAGCAGCCAAGTCCGCCGGCATCTCGGACTGGAACCTGTGCGACTTGCCTGTCACCGGATGCTCAAAGCCCAATTCGGCCGCATGCAATGCCTGCCGCCCCAAATCGTCCAGAGCGCTTCGCGCCCCGTCAGCCAGTCGCGCCGCCCGCGTCTGAAACCCGCGCCCATAGACCGGATCCCCCAGCAGCGGATGCCCGATATGCGCCATATGCACTCGGATTTGGTGGGTCCGCCCAGTTTCCAGAACCAACATGACGAGCGCTGCCACCGGTGACCCGTCCGTATCACTAAAAACCTCCAGCACTTCATAGTGGGTTACGGCGTGCCGGCCAGAACCCTCTGGAACCACGGCGATCTTGACCCGGTTCTGCGTCGACCGGGACAACGCCGCATCCACAACGCCCTTCGTCCGCGGCGGTACACCCCACACCACTGCCAGATACGCCCGCTGCAAACGCCCATCCGCACCATGCGCCGCGAACTGTTCCGACAACCCCGCATGCGCTGCATCGGACTTCGCTGCCACCAGCAGCCCGGAGGTATCCTTATCCAGCCGATGCACGATACCCGGCCGCTTCACGCCGCCGATCCCCGACAGGCTCTCTCCACAGTGCGCGATCAGCGCGTTGACGAGCGTTCCAGTCCCATGTCCAGCGGCGGGATGCACCACCAGGCCTGCCGGCTTATCAATCACGATCAGATGCCGGTCCTCGAAAACGACGGTGAGCGGGATATCCTCCCCTTGCGGATCGGCAGCAACCGGCGGCGGCAAGGTGACACTCATGGCCTGACCACTGCGCACCTTCGTGCCCGGATCGGTCACCGCCACACCGTCTAGCGTCACCTGCCCCGACTTGATCAGACCTTGCAACCGCGAACGGCTGATCGCCGGGATGGCCGCCGTCAGCACGCGGTCAATCCGCTGCCCCTGCGCTTCCGCGCCGGCAACGATCGCAATGACGCCACCCGCCACCGCAACATCGTCGTCGTCCAATTCCTCGATATCGTCGTCCGGAAGGTCAGCTATCATGATGGTGTGTGAAGCCTCGAAAAACGGGCGTGTCGTGTCTTGCGCGATGGGGAGCACGAAAGGCGCCTATAATCCAGCATTACCGCCAGCTACCAGCCCGAAGCGCCCACTTTTGCTGCAGACGCCGCAGCGAAAGCGGGATCCCGCTCAGACCACTTCGCGCTTGATACCTCAAGCCCCTTCTCGTACAGGTCTGCGTCCGGCCCGACGCCCCGTTCGTCTAGTGGCCCAGGACGCCCGCCTCTCACGTGGGCAACAGGGGTTCGAGTCCCCTACGGGGCGCCAAATTCTCCCAACTCGTTGTTTTTTCGTAAACACCTGATCCATCAGGCGTTTCTTCACTGGTCTGCTACGTTTCACTGCTACGTTTTGGCGGATGACCGACGTGACCAGACACACCTATTTGACCACCCGGAAAGGGTCGCGGAACCTCTACTACAAGCGGGAGGTGCCGCCGGAGTTGCGTGCAGTGGCACAGCGCCGTCAGATTTGGATTTCACTTGGAACGCCGGACCAAAAAGTAGCCGCGCACAAGTACGCGGCTGAACATCATCGCGTGGAAACAGAGTTCGCTCGATGGCGCGACGAACTGAACGGCACCGTCCCCGTAGAGAGCGGTCCGAAGCCTGAGACCGTCGTACTAACTCCGAGCCTGTCTCGCAGGGTGGTCGCCCAATGGAAAGCAGAGGTAGTCGAGCGCGAATTCCAGGCGCGCGCCGATTTGTGGGAAAATGCACAGGCTGCCCCCGACGATCTCATTCAGGGCAGGCTTCTACCCTACGAAGAGTGTGAATTCGATCCTGTCTTGGCGCTGTTGGAAGCCGACAAGCCTCTGGAAGAGGTGTTCCTGTGTGTGCTTCGCCTCCACCACATTGCGCGGCGGAATGTGCTCAAGCGTCGGCATGATCTAGGAAACGTCGACACCGAAGTACTGCGGCTTGAAAAGTATTCGCTCGCCTTGTGTGCGGCCGATCTTCGAAAACTGGCACGGCAGTGTCAGCTCGTCGATCTGGAATTGTTGGGCGCATGGATTAAGGGCCTACCTGCGCTCACTGTCGAACCAGAGCTTGAGCCTTTGGCTGCTTCCACAGGCTCACCCAAACCCACTCCGACCGGGCCGCTGATGTCAGCGCTCATTCCGCGATACGTCGCCGAAGAATCCAAGCTCAAAGAATGGCCGCTGAAAGATGAGCATCGCTGGCGAGCGATGCTGAAAGAGTGGGTCGAGATCGTGGGCGACAAGCCGGTAAACGCATACACCGAAACTGACGGCGCCGCATTCCGAACTGTTCAGATTTCACTTCCTGTTCGACGAGCTGGGCCGCGGTATAGAGGATTGAACGCGCGCCAGTGTGTTGAGCGCGCCGATACAATCGCCGCAACAGGCGGAGCGGTGCAGCGACTGAGCGCCTTGACAATCAAGGACAAGATCGGCTGCGTGAACAGATTCTTCCGGTGGGCTAAGACCGTTGAGCGGTCAACCGTCAATCCAGTCGAAGATGTGAAGATTGAACGTCCGAAGAAGCGCAATCGCGGGAAAGCGCGGCACCCATGGAAGATCGATGAATTAAACGCGATGTTTCAGACACCCGTTTACACCGGCTGCCGTTCTCAATCTCGGTGGAAGGAACCCGGCGATTACGACATGCGAGAGACCGCCGAATATTGGGTGCCGCTGATCGGCTTGTTCTCTGGACTTCGACTAGGTGAAATCATTCAACTGCACAAGGCGGACGTTCGACAGGAACATGGCATCTGGTTCTTCGACGTGACGAATGAATCAGATTCTCCGCAAGACAATGAGGACGCCAAATCAGTCAAGACAGCCGCCGGACATCGTAAAGTGCCTATCCATCAGGTGCTACTTGACCTTGGTTTGTTAGCCTTCGTGAAGCAACGCGGTTCCAATCATCGGCTATTCCCCGATTACCAACGTTCAAAGAGCGATCACAGCTGGTCAAAAACGTTCAGTCAACACTTCCGACGATTCCGCATGACCTTCACACAACGCGACAAAATCGGGTTTCACAGTCTGCGGCACAACTTTGAAGATGCGCTGCGCGCAGCCATGGTTGGAGAGGATATTCGAGACGCACTACAGGGGCATGAAGGTGACGGTGGCACTGGACGCGATTACGGCGCGGGCTATCCGTTAGACATCCTGAACACAGAAGTGCAGCGCATTAGCTACAAGGGCTTGGTGCTGCCGCGCAGACCGCCTCCAAATCCTTGAACCCGCGATGTCACCATCGTTAGATTCATGAATGCGTGCGCAAATCGTTTAACTCAGCCTCTAAAGCAGCAAGCCGTTCGACTGTGATGCGCGATGCCGCGCCTCCATAGATGAAAGGCTCCATAGTGCCACCCTTCCACGTACGAGCCTGCCAAGCCGATTCACTATCGCGAAATTTCTCCCAAAGTCGTTGGGCGTTGGCCAGTATCTTCTTTTCATCCTTTTCCAAGTAGTTGTCGAACTCGTGCAGTACCGCGCTCAGTTTGGCGTTCAACATCTCCAATCGCCGCGCTTGTGCGAAATTCATGTCTTGCTGGCATTCCGCGCTGTCGATGGCGTCAATCCCATACGCATAGCTTTCAAGTGCAAGTCGATCTTGGTTTTCCCGCAACACCAGCTCTTTTTCAAAATACGGATCAATTTCTTTAAGTTGCGCCTCAGACAGACCAGAAGCCTTTGCCTTCGCGATAAGGTCCAGCTTCAGCGTCGCACGAGTTACACGTTCAGTTTCGCCGTCGCCGCGAAGCCACCGCATAACAAACGTCCCTACTACCGCAGCCGCGAGACCGGTAACGGCGCTAAGAACATGAAAATTGTTCGCATCGAGTTCTCTTAGCCAAGCCATCATCGCTACACCTGAGATTCACGTACGGCACGTACATACTTTATAAATTGTCCACCTGCCAACGCACATTGCAATACGAACCACCGACTTCGCCAGCTGCGCAAGTTGACCTGTAAATCTCCGAGGCAGTTGCGGTCGCATAAACGGGGCTAGGTGCAATACGGGTGGCGGTACCATGACCTAGGGTCCGAAAAATCTTGAAGACGTCGCGTGTCTGTCCTCGTTACCATTCCACGCAAAGTTTCTCGCTGGCGAGCGGCTGTGTTCCGACACGAAAGAAGTTACTAGTCGGGCCAATCTGACATGTGTACTCAGCAATCGAAATGATTTCGGCATGTGAAACACAAATCAGAAATCGCAACGTTGATTGTTCCGCTTCGTCAACCTCGACGCTTACGCTACCAGAGCGGCAAGTCTGCGCACCTGCGTCCCCTGCCAATGGCTCTTGCCATTTGGGGTCGTCAATCCATCGCGCGTGAATCGTTTTGCTATGGCGTCCCATCCGAGGCCCTGCGAGCGCAGTTCGGTGATTAGGGCGATATGGACGGCAGCGTGCTTGCGCGCCTTAGAGCGCTTGGCGGCGATCGCAGCGGCGCGTGCGCGGGCATCAGGCGCGACGCCGCGCCAGCCGCCTAGGACCTGTCCACGGGCTTTAGCGGCTGCCAGTGCCACGCGTGTGCGCTCACTAATCTTACGACGTTCCTCCTGAGCGACCGACGCACGAATGTGTAGTTCGAACTCGCTGGCGCTCGGCATATCGGCGACGGCGAAGCGCACGCCCTCTTTCATTAGGCCTGCGATGAAATGCAGGTCTCGGCTCAAGCGATCTAGGGTGCTAACGACGATCACGGCATCATGGGCAAGAGCAGCAATGCGGGCGGCTTCGAGGCCTTGTCGCTGATCGACTTTGCCGCTCTCAATGTCGGTGAAACGGGCCACGATCTTACCGTGCGTGAAGGCTGCGTACGAGGCTATGGATGCTGACTGAGCGTCAAGACTAAGTCCGCTTCGACCCTGCCTATCAGTACTAACTCGGCGATATTCGACGATCTTCAACACAGTCGGCACCTTCGATTCAACGTGACAACGTTCGTTGAGAGAAATGTACGGCCGTGTCGGCATCAAATCGAGGGAATGTCGTCGACACGGTAAAGCGGACATGAAACTGGACAACAGCTGCCAGCTAAGTTGTAGAAACAGCACTGTGGGAGGTGGGAGACCTGCTGACGATAGGGCGGAACAGGACGATCTGAGTGCTGCCGGTATTGTGGGGTCGATGGGACTCGGTGCGGCGGCCCAGTTTAGAATGCTTATAAATTATGCAGTGAAAATTGACGGACGCCTCGGTGGTGCCGATAGCCACATCTATTCGAGAAATACGATCCGTGGACGCCTGGGACACCTTTTGGCGTCTCCCGGCTCAACGCAGCGCCCCGGCGCTTTTCCCTCTTTTTTCGTAGCGCGGAAGGGAGGAATCCCACTCTTCGAGGAAAATGTGTCCCCGGCGTCCTTCTGCACCAAGACTATCACTATTGTCATGATATTTCAGACCTTTAAGTGCCGGGACGCCTTTGTAGCAAAGGCGTCCCACAGGTGTCCCAGGCGTCCCTCCAAACACTGAGGACTTGAGGGAAATTGCCCAATTTTCAGGCGAAGATCGCTCGTGTCTCTATTGGAGGTCTTCAAAGGCTTCCCGGGAGGGACGCCTTACGGACGCCTTTGCAAACGAGGCGTCCCGGCGGCTGAGGGGCGGCGGCGCGGCTTGAGGAGGCGTATGGCACGGCTCTATGTGGCGACCACGCGGACCCGGCGTGCTGCGCTCGGCCCGTGTCGCCTCGCGTGGTCGCGGGGGCGGGTCTCTCCTACCCCTACAGGTCTGACAGTCCCTTCCGAACCGGAGGGACCTCCCCCTCACCCAGGATCACGTACTGCACCGGGCGCTTGTCGCGCAGCACTGCAACGCGCACCGGCTTATCCGCGACGCGGAACGTCCGCCCAGTCATGAACTTGGAGATGCGCGCGCCCAGCGCGGTACGAGCACCGTGCGCGTTATTCGCCACGAGCCCCACGTCGATCAAGTCAGCAGTATCCGTGGGTAATGCCTCCCATGGGGCCCAGACGAGCGGCAGCACGTCATTGACGCCCCACGGCTTGCCCTTGTGAACTTCGTAGACCTTCGCCGCCACAGCCTCCCAAACGCGATCATCGGCCCCCTCAGTTCCGCGCTGATAGCTCTGCAGCGTCGCCAAGAACCCCGGCACGCCTGCTGCCTCCAGGACCCCACCGGTCACTGCGCTCCATTCTTCGAAGCTGGCCATCTTGCGGCCAGTCCACATAGGGCGTCCGCGCTGAACCCAGTTGGCGATCAAGATATGGCACGCCTGGACCAGCCGCGCGCGGTTGGCCCGCACCCACTGCTCCAGGAACGGGTACTTGAACGTTTCCCGATCCTGCGGACGCTCGCAACCAACGTCCAGACGGATCGGCACCAACCGGCGCGCCATCTGCGTATCGAAACCAGGGTTGTTTCCTGCCAAGACGACGACGCCCCGGAATGTCTGGGCGAAGACCTCATTGCCGCCCAACAAGCGCGCCTGCCACTTGCCCGATGTGGCGAAATTGTTCAGCAGTGGCGAGTTCAAACCCTTCTCTATGTTGTCGAGGAAGAGGGCGTCACTCCCTGCCTTCAAGTAAGTCGTCACCTCTTTCTGCAGCGCGGCTTCGTCAATGTCATTGACGTTGAAGGCGGCCAGTCCATCGCCGGTCCAGATCGTTCCGCCGATAGTGCTGACGAACATCGACGCGCCCGTTCCGGCGGCAGGTTTTGTCACCAAGTAAAAGGGCCTGGGACCCTCCACAAGCCCAGCCAAGAAGGGCTGCAGCAGCATGGCGTACCAGTGGGCACGACTGGAGACACCGCGACGGGGGTTGCGACGCGGATAGCCCTGCGCATCGACTTCGTCGAGGTACAGCGGCTCTGTCTCCGCGCCGTCGAAAGCATCGCTGAGACCGAAGTCGATCAAGAGTTCGTCAAGCAGCCCCACTGCATCCTGGACGGCGGCGGGCGTGATCTCCTGCGGTACCGGCAGGTAGTCCGCCACCGGGTCCAGCCATGTCCGCGTGGCAGCGTGATAGCCCTCGTCCACGCGCAGAACACCATCGCTGCCGAAGTACGGTGTACCAGTGACGCGGTCCAACATGGGCAACCGCAGATCGCTCGCGCCCCGGATGATCTTGAGTGCCTCGCCGTTCGGTGCGGTCCGCCGACCTTCGTGATTTTCGAACTCCAGGACGTGACTGAGTTCGTCGGTCCAGGCGTCGGGGGTATCAATCTCCTCTAACCGCGCCTGCCCTGTCACCTTCGACACGCGGATGACGCCACCGTCTCCACGACGGAATACGCGCAGCGACTTGGCATTCTCTGCATGGAACCGTCCCAAGATGCAGCGCTGCAGGTCCCGAAAGGGCCAAGTGCTCTGCACTACGGCGCACTGGGCTTCTTCGCCGACCAGCGGCGGGGGAGCGAAACCTTCACTTGACGACGACGCGGTCGTCGTCGCCAAAATTGCCTTCCGGCGCTTATCAACCTCAGCTTCGACAGCCTTCTTCGTCGCGCCTACCCTCTTGGCGTACCGCGAGACCAAGACATCGCGCCGCGTCTCATCCTCGACGGCAGCCAATGCAGCGACGAAGCGGGCGCGGTCATCGTCGTTGGGGAGGCCCGCCAAGGCATCAATCTGAGCCAATGTGGCTTCACGCTTCTCGGGCGTCGGCGGCAGGCGTGCTGCAACTTCCGCCACAACAGCCGGGTCCACAAATTCCACGAGATCAAGGGCGTCATGGACACCGTACTTCGCGCACGCGGCGTCGAGGTATTTGGCGCGATCCCCACCGGTGTGGTTGCTGCAGGTGGCGTGACCACAATACATTCCCCAGCCCGTGGGCGGCTCTGAAAGCGGCTCGGCGTCAACAGCGAAGAACGCCTTGTCGTTGGGGTCTCCGGCGTTCGAGTGCATTTCATCCAGCGGACACTCGAACTCCGTCTTGGCTTCGTCCACGATGCGGCGCGGTTCGGTGACGGAAGCGAGCCACGTCTTGGCAAGGAACCCCTTGCCGTACATCGCGAGGAACACCTTGAGATTCTTCGTGACGAAGTTCGTGCCGTCTGCCGGACCCAACGCACGCGGCGCGGCGGGCCCTGCAGGACCAAACGACACGAGCGCGTCGGCCTCTGCGGCGGCGGCGCGCTCACGCTCCTTCGCTGTCATGGCGATGGGCATGTCTTCGATGGTGACAAGGCGGCCCATCACAAAACGAATGTCGTGGGCGAGCGCGGGCACATCCTTCGGCCGACGCGGCGTGAACATGAGGCGTGCAGGGTCTTTGCACTTCTCGTCGATGGTCAGGCCCAACTGCTCAGCGAAGCCGAGGTAGCGGCGCTTCCACTCGTCGATGCGCTCTTTCTGAGATGACCCAGCCTCAGAGAAGTTGAACGGCTTTTCGAGAAAGCACAGCACGCGCCAGCGCGGCATCGGGTCGTGACTGATGATGTACTTCACACCGCCCCGGCGGTGGATGAGTGTCACGTTGGTGATCGTCTGCACCAACGACTCGACGACGCCTTTCTTGACAGCGAGGTATTCCTTCGCCGCTTCGACCAGATCGCCGTACTCATTGTCCTTCGCGAACTTATCAAGGACACTCTGCGCGATCTCTGTCTCGCCCTTCATGTGCGAGTGCGTCGTCCACATGATGGCCGCGAGGCCCGCAGCTTCGACGCGCGCCTGGATCGAGTCCCCACTCTCGCCCGTGTCCACGTCGCCCATGACAATCGTCATGTGCTGGACGTCGTTCGAGATGCGCTGCGTATCCACCAGCGGACCTTGCGTGATGCACAGCCCGTCCTTCGTGCCGACGTCGTGCGCGGTGAAGAACTTGGCGACGAACTCTTCGACGGTCCCTTCCCAATTCCGCCAGTACTTGTCACTCTGATGCAGGCCGATGGCGACAGCAACGGGGTGGTCGGATGTCAACAACGTCGACTGCGACGGACCCCCGACGACCAGCGCTTCAACAGATTTCAGATTCGTGCTATTCATGGCGGACTCTCAGAGATGCGCCCCGCCGTCATATCGCTAGCCACGATATGACCTTGAACAGCGGGGCGCATTTTTGCGTCCCCGGTTGGGGCTGTACTGAGGAACCGCGCTTGCATCGCGCTGTGAGATGGGTGCGACCACATTTGGCCGTCACCGTGCCGGACCCGGTCCGCTCGTTCCTTTGAGCTTCCCGGTGGGCGAATTCACCCCGTCCTGAGACCTTCACGCCGTCTCGTCGCCTCGTCCCGTATCAGAGTCGGGAAGCGCCTCGACCTCTCCGCCGGAGAGATCAATTTGTCGGTCCACACCTGCCCCTCAGGGGCTTTTTCCAGTTTCAGCCGCTCGGCTTGTGGACCTTATCTCAATGTCACGTGATCGCTGTAGCACGTAACCATCAGCGAAATCAACAAATAATCCGAGCCTTGTTAAGCATTTTTCTTGACAGCAATCTTTGATACGTTTAGGACTATCATACTTGTCATTTATTACTCTGTATCCGGAGTCTATCGTGCCACGTAACAGCAATATCAATCCCTTAGGTCTTCGAAACCGCCGCCACGGCGGGCGGTACGAGTCCAAGCGCCAGATCATGATCCGCCTTGAGGACAGTGAGTTTGCAAGACTGAACACCATCGCCGCCTTGATCGGCGAGCGCGGCTGCAACCTCGCCGCTGACCTCGTCGTGAGCCACCTACAGGCATTCGACCATCGCGTCGCCGCAGGCATCCCGCCCGTCGAAGCTGCCCGCGTACCCGTCGTCCTGGCCCCACCCACGACGCCGAAGTCCAAGAACAAGTCCACCAAGGGAGTCCGCTGATGCGTACCGTCTTCCATCCTCACGATGCCCGAGACATCTGGGAGCGCGGGCAGCAGTTGGCCCTTCTCTTGTCACCCGGGGCGTACCCCGACGACTACAAGCCTTCGTGTGGCGCACATGCTGCAGCCCTCGCCTTCGCCGCCGAAGGGCATGTCGGCGTGTTCAGCCGCGTCGCACGTCTCGTTGACGAAGGGCGCACTGACGCCGCCGTTGCGGTCTTGCGAAACGCCTACGCCATCGTCCGCGATACCGACAACGTCCTGTGGACGGCAACCCGCCCCGACGAAGACGAACTGCGCGCCCTTTACCGCGCCGCAGGCCATGCGGCGAAGCAGGCCGAAATCGACGCCCAACGCTACCGTTCGTCCGACGAAGGTTTCCGCATCGCCATTGAACTGCGCAGCGCTCTCGCGGCGAAGAAAAAGAGGGCAGCATGATCCCGAATTCGTTCGCGTCTCCACCGCGAACGAGAAGGCCAGTCGAAAGTGTCCGCCTCAGTCACGGTCACAGACGACAGGTCAAGATAAGCACGGGCGTTGTAGCCATGCATCGCCCGTGCCGTTGGACTTGAACGAGACAGAGGTGAGTTATGCGTACAAACGAAGCAGCCGTCGTCGAAGCCCTGACGGCCGTCCTGAATCAACATTGGCCCCACACGACGCCGCGCCAGCGGGAGAAGATCGTGAAAGCTGCCTTGGCGAAGCAGAGCGAAAGCACCCTCACAAGCCCGGCCTATCGTGGGCTGGCCACCGACGTCGATTTTCTGCGCGGCGACATTGAGGCGATTGCGCGCGCTGAGCCCGCCCTCGTCGCTGTCGCCCCCAGCGCTGAGGTCGTACTCGCCACGGAAGAAGCACTGCGCGCCTCGTTGAAGGCATCCAAACTCACAGGCTCAGAGAAGCTGGCACGCCTTCGTGAACTGCGCAGCGCAGACGACGACGCGCGGCTTGACGCCCTGACCGCACTCAAGATCACAGCACGGCAGGCTGGCCACGACCTGTCCGACGTTACCGTCCCCGCCGCGCCCGACAAGGCAGCCGACAACCCTGACTTCGGTGGCATTCACGCCGTCGCCGCTGAACTTGCCGACGGCGCAGGCGCGCTTAAGACGAAAGCCTACGCCGACAGTCTCGCCCGTGAAGTGGCCGAAGCACATCAGCGTGATCGCACACAGGCCAACCTGGAGTACGGGAAATCAATCGGGCGGCTGACGTCGCAGCAGAAGCTGACGCTGGCCCGCCTCCAGGCGGCGAAGAAGAAGGCGTAAGCCCCTATGGCCCGCCACTCTCTCAGCGAACAGGACCTCATTGCAGGGATGGGGCGCGAAGATGCTGCACGGCGCGCGCGGACCGGTGAAGTGCCGATGTTCAATGAACTGCCGCAGCCCGTGCCGAGAGGAGCGATCTTCCGTAGTCACTACGGTTGTTTGCGTGACGGGTGCGGAAACAAGATTTTCTTCAACGGCGCAGTGGCTTGCCCGAAGTGTCGCCCTGGAAAGGCCGTCGAAGAATTGTTGGCCGGACCGCGTCGTGGCCGGAGGTCGACGAAGTGAAGAAGTCCCGCCCTCTCAGAAACTACACGTTCTTCGACGCCGATGCGCCCGAGCGCGCAGTCGTTACGCCCACGCCTATCCAGCCGAGCGCCTCCGATGATGCGGCATGGGACTGGAACGGTGATGATCTTTCGCCCAAGTTGATCTTCGACCCCTTTGACGGCGCAGCGACGCCAGGACATCCAAACTACGACGCGGAGTGGGCCGAGTTTTGGCACGAAGCCTGCGCCACTGCCGAGCGGGAGCGCGTCGCCGCAGTCGAACAGGCACAGGACGCTGCCGAGAGTGATGCCCGCCGGTACGCCGCCGCTGCACCGCTGCCTGTGGAGATCGTCCGCACGGGAGCGCTTCCACCGCCAGAGGCGCGCCTGTGGCCGCCCGAGACGCCCCTAGACATGGTGGTCCAACAGATGCGTGCCGAAGGCTACGCAGACACTGCGATCATTACGGCGGCGCTGTACCAGGATCGCTGGAACCAGACGGTAATCGGCGCAGCAGTCGGCGTGTCTCAATCACAGGTCTCGTGGGCGACGAGGCGACTCCGCAAGCGCGCCGAACAGGATCATGTATTCGCCCAGACGTTGCCGCTGTGTATCACGAAGCCAAAAGTCTTCGCCGCGCGAACGCGCCGCCAGCACGAAGCCGAACTCAACGCACGGCTGACAAAATTGCGGGCGCAGCCCCCGCCCGACGACGCCGACGACGAAGAGGGAGAAGACGATGGAAACGATTGAACGCCCGCTGGGCGTTTGCCCCCGAACGCGCGTGGCCCTGGGCCTTGTTCTCAGTCACCTTGCCCCCGACGAAGTCATGGCGATCACTGGCCTCTCGCGCACCGATTTACGCCGCATCGTAGTGGCCCATTTCGAGATAACGACAAAGCGTACCATAAAGGTAAAGAATGGTGTAGCTTGGGCGTACCAGCTTTACGGCGATGAAATTGCCCGTGAGGCGAGCCTATCGGGATGGCTCTGGTGTTTCGAGTAGACGAGGTCGCGGCGATGACAAAGACACTGACAATCGAAGAGCTAGAACAGTACCTGGAGCCCGAGTACGCAGCCCTGCGCGTACCGCCTGCCCCTGCCCTGCCCGATGGCTACGAGACGCCTCCCGGGGATGCTGCAGGGGCGGAAGTCTGTGCAGCCCTGCGCCGGAATATCTCGCGCCTGCAGGCCCAGCGCTGCGCCGATGGCGACGAAGCGGGCGCGGGTCGTTTGGAGGTCTTTCACAAGCAGGTCGAAAACTGGTTGGCAACTGGTGTGTGGGACGCAACGACGTAAGCCGGAAGCACAAGTCGGCGCGCGAGATACTTGTCGATGAGACGGTCTACTGGCGGCACATCGCCGAAGTCGATGCCTCACCTCACGTGACGGAGGCATGGACGGCAGCCGAAGACGCACTGCGCCGCTACGACGAGCCGGAAAAGGCGTGGCACCAACACTCCCGCGCGAGTGATGAAACCCCAACCGGCGACGGCACGGCGTCGACCGATAGAAACTTGGAGTTGAGATCATGACCGTAAACGCATCACGCGCTGAACGAGTGCCCGATTTCGAAGAAGGCGGCGCACTGTTCCGCAGTCCCTTGACCACAAGCGTCGCGACGTTGACGTCGACGGATAGCGTCACGCTCCGGCGTATGACGCGCGATACGACTGCCCTTCCGGGTGGTGTCGTCACTATCGGCCTTGATGTCCTGGCAATCTCCGACCAAGCAGAATTCCTCGTCTACGCGAGCGAGACACCTGGCTCTGGAGGGAATGTCGTCGCTGCGTTGACAGTTCGCGAGGCCGGCAGCTACCTCATGAGCGTCGACTCAGCGGCGCTGAACGCGCAGTTCCCGAGCGGCGGGCCGCTGTACCTCTACCTCACGGGCGAGCCCAATAGTGGTTCCGTCAAGTTCGGGGCGAGCCTGCAGAAAACGGTGGTGTAGGCCCGCCATTTACCGACCACGCGGGGTCGAATCGCTGCATCATTTTCTCCGAACCGACTTTACCGGAGCACGGGCGCGAATGCCTGGAATTCATCGACTGGTCATTCAGCTAAATAGCTATGCAGTATCCTTCACCTATGGCGATGGACACACGCAGCATTTTATAAATCAACTGAGAGTGGAAGCAGTTGGTAAATGCTTCCACGACCCATTTAGTGGGGCGGCCACAAATCTGACCTTCTTCACGCGGAACGGCGAAGAGCCGGAGCCGAATGACGAGAAATGGTTCGTACCTGGAGCGCCTGGGCTTGGCACCATATCGGGCGCCAATATCCTCGACGTGCAAATTCCACTGCCGAGGGGTGCCATGCAGAGCCTCCTCGAAGTCTTGAAAGATCCTCGACCAAAATCAATCGAAGTAGAATGCACCGGCCTTGAGGAATTCTCAGACGGGTGGTTCAAGGCTGTGTTGAAACAGTTCACGATTTCAACGAGCGACTGACAATTGAGGGCGCGCACAAAGCCGCCAGCTTGTGCCTACCAACCTCGTTGACGCGTTTGAAATCTTCAAACGTGACGACGATACTGTCGGTGTGATTGACTTGAATTGGATCGTGGCGTGGTCGAAAGCGCGAACTCATGGGAAAGTTCTGTCGATGGTGACAGGTTAGTACCGGCCGACGAGTTCGGAGCAGTTGGCGGGTTCGGGGGCGAGAGTAGTGGGAGCGTGGGAGGTTTGACGAGGTGGCATTGATGCGCGCGATAGAAGGACAGCGGCGGACCGTTAAGCAGGTCGCACACCTTAATCCACAGTATTCTGCCAAGTAGAACTTGCACTATATAACGCGAGGAAGGCAGCTTGTTCCGTCAGACATTCTGGAGCAGGTATTAATGTACGAAATTGATTTCATGGCCGTTGGCGATAGCCACGGCGACGCCATTTGCATGCGCTATGGCGTTGAGGGTATCTACCAGATTGTGAATGTCATCGACGGCGGTTTTACTGAGGTAGGCAACGACATTATTGCGCACATCAATACGCACTATGCCACGAATACCATCGACAATGTCGTCCTAACGCATGCCGACGACGATCACGCGCGCGGCTTAATTAAAGTGATGGAAAACTGCAATGTCCGCGCGCTCCGTATGAACCGCCCTTGGCTTTACGTTGATGAATTTATTCACCAACATCACGGCAACTTCACACATGACGGCCTCATCAAATACATCCGCGACACACACCCTTATCTCGTTGAATTGGAGGCAATCGCTGCCAAGAAAGCAGTGCCCATATATAGCGTGTTTCAGGGGGACACGTACGGACAGATGACCGTGCTCGCCCCAAGTCGTAACCGGTATGTTTCATTGCTGCCTTACCTCGACAAAACCCCCGAAGCCTACAGGGGTGCAGTGAGGAACGTATTCGAAAAAGTACGAGACAAAATTCTGAATGTGGCTGAGACGTGGAACATAGAAACGCTACAGGAAAATCCCCCGGCTACGTCAGCGTCCAACGAGACGTCCCTGGTCCAACTGTTCAAGTTCGATGAATACAGCGCTTTGTTTACAGGTGATGTCGGCCCAGTTGGGCTTCGAGAGGCTGCAAATTCAGCAGCTCAGCGCGCCTTCCTTTCGCCACCTAATCTGTTCCAAATTCCCCATCAAGGCAGCAGACGCAACGTCACTCCCAGTGTTCTAGACCTTTGGTTAGGCAAGGCCACTAACTCCCAGTTCGATTTCCGAGGTCGGGCGTTCTGCATGGTTGGAAAGAACAAAGACGACCACCCACGGAAAGTCGTCTCGAACGCGCTGACACGACGCGGATACAAAGTCCAAGTTGGCAGAGGCTTGACCACACGCTTCGGAAACATTCAACGCGCCGGATGGGTTAACTACCTGCCGGAAGAACCTTTGTGGAATACCGTCGAGGACTATTCATGACACTCGCACTCGACACCTACGCCATTAGAGCGCAAGTTTTCCCCGCAATCGTCGCGACAGCGCCAGCCGTGGCCCTCGCCTATACGATTGTGCCTTGGGACAACTTTCATCCAACACAATTAGTCGCCACACTGGGCGCTGGCGTACTACTTTACGCGTGTGCCGATCTCGCAGCTGATTGGGGAAGGCAAGTACAGCACAAAGTTTTCAACTACACGGGAGGGATGGCATCTACTCGATTCATGAGATATCGCGATAAGACATTTAGTTCTGACCAGAAACGACGTTGGCACGAACTACTGTCCAAGAAGATCGGCCTGGACGCTCCCACCGAACAATATGAAATGGAGCAACCAATAAGGGCCGATGAGTTCTACGCGACAGCGGGTAACTGGCTACGACAGCATACCCGCGAGAAAGCGAACTACCGGGTTCTTTTCGAAAAAAATGTGAGCTACGGATACCGCCGCAACACACTTGGCTTAAAGCGACTAGGTCTTCTCTTGAACGCTATGACGCTGCTGGCATGTGGCGCTCTCATTGCGTTCGGGAAGTATTTTGGTCTCAACTACGACTATAAGACTTTTTACTTCGTGTTCATGGTCGCAGCAGCGCACGCCGCATATTTTCTATTAGTCGTGAACGTTAAGTTTGCCGCCAGAGCTGCGGACGATTACGGGCACCAGCTTGTTCAAACAATTGAGTCATTCACTAGCTGATTGCCTACGAGCCGACAGGGCGCACGGCTTCATATCAAGCGCATTGTGCCGTCTAACGAGAACCTCCGACATGGCTCAGCTTGAAAAGACCGAACGAGGCTACTATCTCGCACTGGTCACCAGCGTTGCCGATCCTGCACCGTCAGCCGCTATAACGCTCAATCTAATCTCGCGGCTAACCGACGAAGAATTCATTACGTACCAAAACTGCATTCAGGCACTCGCACAGTATGAAGCATCGGAACGACTTATCGCCTGCGTCCGATGCAATCTGGACGATCTTAAAAACGCGATCACCTACCACGGGATGGATTTCCTAGAGGCTCGCTCAACTAATGCGGAGAACATGGCGCGTGTGGCTTTTGATCTGGGCCGGTTGCTAGCAAACGTTCTAGCGTCGTTCAAGGCGGTTGTAGATCACGGTGAAACGTACCTGACCCGCAGATACGGCGAGAATAGTCGCCAGCTTCTTGATTGGAAGAATGCTCAGTCTACCGAGTTCGATACAGTATTTGCGTATCGATTTTTTTGCAATCTTCGAAATTACGTTCAACACATCGATGCAGCGCCTTTGTTGATATCCTTTCAAGCTACTCGTGATGAGACACGTATAAGCATGCGCGCTGACTTCGACAGCGCCCAGTTGTTAAAAGACGCGAGACATATGTTCCGACACTCCGAAAAGGAGTTGAACAGCCCAGATTTGATTTCTTTAATCGAGTTAATTGCGCCCTGGTTGGCCAGTTTTGACCGCATAGCAGACCTGTTCTTGGAATGTCGCGCGAGAGAGTCACTCCAAGGTGCCCGCAAGCTCATTGATGCGGCCGCTGGGCACCCAAATGAGGCAGATCTAATAATTGCATCTGTAGATTTAATTGATCTCACCGCTGGTGCGCTTAATTGCAAAATGCACCACCTTCACCTACCCACCGCTAAACGCATTGTAGGTCGCCTACTTTCAAAACCAGTCAACTTTTCTCCAACTTGAACTGCTACGGAAAACTGCTACGTTGAGACGTGCTAGTGGACCATTTTGCACAACTAAATCAACGAGTTGTATCGAGTCCCCTACGGGGCGCCATCCGCAAGCAAGTTCAATAAGTTAGACGTATGTCTAAGCCACACCGACCGTCAGGCTATGGCTCGGCTTGCTGACGCCTCTTCTCCTCTTAGTTGCACCAGTGCGTAGTAGCTTGGGCGCGACCACTTCTGAAATTGGCCAGCCATTTTGCACAATGATGGCCTTGGCGCGTTGGATCTGTTCGTCCTCTTGCTCCACATGACGGAGGATGCCTTCCAGCCTGTCGATCGCCCATGAAATGTCGGGCGCGTTGAAGCGCACAATCACGGTTGCCGTTGCGCACAACAACCGCTGAATTCTTTTGGGCGTCACCTGCGGCTTAGATCGCTCACTCTGACGGACCTGAGAAAAGGGATCCTTTCTTGTGCACATCGATTTGGGTATGCGTACCGCATGTTACCGTAGCCATGGAGCGGCCTATGACCCGCAAACAATGCCGGTGATCGGCTTCTCTTCCATGTGCTCGGTGCACTTGCAGAGTTTGAGCACGCACTCATTAGCGAACGAACGAAAGCCTCCGCGAAGAAGAAAACCGCAGTGGTGACGAAGCCTGCGGCACCGGCTGCAGAGATCGTTCAGGTCCGTCAGCTGGACGCAGCGCCGGCCAATACGGTGGCTTCAAGGTGAAGTCGCTGACTTACATTTGGGACGGAGCACCCTCCGCTATACTAGAAATCGGTGTGTTCCCTGCCACACGGCACCGGCAAACAGTGCGGTGCGTGAAAAGCTTTGCAGAATTCCATCGTTCAGAAACCTGCGAATCGCTCCTAACTTTTGATTGCGGGGACATCACGTATGGGATTCCGCGTCTGAAACACACTGGACCTGCGATAGAGCAGTCGCTGTTGGGGAATGTTCATGCGCAATGTGCGCTCATTGCGGGCTATCGCCGCCGGACTGATGTTTGCCGCTGTGGTTACACCAGCCGAGGCGATCGACGGCGATACGCAGCTCTGGAACACCCAGAACTTCAATTACAAGATTGACGATAAGTGGTCGGCGAATCTGGAAGTTCAGGAGCGCTGGTACGGCGACGTGTCGTACTTTGCGTTTTTCATCGTGCGGCCTTCGGTGACGTACAAGTGGAATGACTGGCTGTCGTTTACGGGCGGGTATGCGCATTTTCGGGTGTGGGATCCGGATGGCGATTTCGCCGACGAGGACCGCATCTGGGAGCAGGTCAACGTCCGGCTTTTCGGGGGCAAGGATCAGCCGACGCTGAACTGGCGAACGCGTCTTGAGCAGCGAATGTTCGAGGCCGGCGGCGATACGGTTTGGCGACTGCGTCAACAGTTGCGGCTGATGTATCCCATTGTGGATCGGGTTCAGGGCGTCGCTTGGTCGGAGACGTTCTGGCGGCTCAATGACGTCACGCAGGCCAACGGCCGCTTCGTCGAGGGCGGCATCGAACAAACGCGCCAATTCGCCGGGCTCAATCTGGAAGTGACCAAAAACTTCACGTTTGAGGCGGGGTACATGAACGTCTACACGTGGCGCGCCAGCGGCGACACCGTTGACCATGTGCCGTGGCTTATCTCGACATTCAGGTTCTGAATTCAGTTCCATTTTGGAGCCTGACCCCAAGGTCGATATCCGGACGTAGCGGCAGTAAAGACCACCGCAGCGGCCATCTGTTCCGGCTCAATAAGGGTTGATCCCTAACCGCTGAAGGCCAATTTGCAACTTTGTGCGCCGCCTTGACGGCGCGTTCGACATGACTGGCGCAGTTTGCAACCCAGCAGACTTCATTCGGCATTTGCGGACTAAGCTAATCAAAATTCCTTCGTTCGCACTCGCGGGGCCTAGGAATACATCTGTGGTCTCCCCACTGCTCGCCGGTAGGCGATTAGCCTTCTGGGCGCGGCCCTATGCGAGTGTTTCCCATGAACGAAATCATTGATTTAAAGACTCTGGCGGCGACCAACAGCTGGGGTCGCGGCACGGTCTATGACAGCATCGCGGAGACGATAGGGCATACACCGCTCGTGCGGCTGAACCGTCTGCAGAAGCGGGCAGATACGCTGGGTCAAGTTCTGCTGAAGCTTGAATTCTTCAATCCACTGTCCTCCGTCAAAGACCGCATCGGCGTCGCCATGATCGATGCACTTGAGGCGCGCGGAAAGATCACACCGTCGGAGACAACACTGATTGAGCCGACATCGGGCAATACGGGCATCGGTCTCGCGTTCGTTGCCGCCGCGCGCGGTTACAGGCTCATTCTTGTCATGCCGGAATCGATGTCGCTGGAGCGGCGCAAGATCCTCAAGCATCTGGGCGCCGAACTCGAACTCACGCCGGCCGCTGGCGGCATGGGCGGCGCGCTTGCCAAGGCGGCCGAGCTTCTCAAGTCGATTCCAAACTCAATAAGCCCCAGCCAGTTCGAAAATCCCGCCAATCCCCTTGTTCACGAGCGCACGACGGCGGAGGAGATCTGGCGGGATACGGGTGGCAACGTCGATGCAATCGTCGTCGGCGTGGGCACGGGCGGAACATTGACCGGCGTCGGCCGCGTTCTGAAGGCCCGTAAGCCCGGCATCAAGATCATAGCCGTCGAACCCGAGGACAGCCCGGTCCTGTCAGGCGGACAAAAAGGCCCGCACAAGATCCAAGGTATCGGCGCGGGGTTCGTCCCGGCCGTTCTCGATCGCAACCTGATTGACGAGGTCGTTACAGTCTCGAATGACAAGGCGTTCGAGTACGCGCGGCATTTGGCCCACGTCGAGGGCATTCCAGGCGGAATTTCGTCGGGAGCTAACGTTTACGCGGCAATCGTCGTCGCCTCGCGCGAGGCTTATTCCGGCAGGACCATCGTGACATTCGCGCCGTCATCGGCCGAACGTTATTTTTCATCGGATCTTTTTGTCTAGCACCTATTCCGATTTGGCTTGAATATACCGGCGGAGGCGCAAGCCTTCGCCGCACTTCGTTTCTGCGGATCAGCGCAAGCCGGTTTCGGCCTGGATGTCTTTCAATGCGGCGACGAGCACGTCGATCTCGCCGCAAGTGTTATAGAACGCGAACGATGGCCGCACCGTCGTCTCCTGGCCGAAGCGGCGCAGGATCGGCTGGGCGCAATGGTGGCCGGAGCGCACGGCGATGCCATACTTATTGAGCCGCGCCCCGACCTCTTCACTGGGCACGCCGTTGATGACGAGCGAGATCACGCTCGCCTTCTCCGGCGAATTGCCGATGATCGTGAGTTGCGGAATCTGGCGCAACCGTTCCGTGGCGTACACGAGAAGAGAGTGCTCGTAGCGGGCAATGTTTTCCAGCCCGATCCGCTCGACATAGTCGATGGCAGCACCCAGTCCGACGGCGTCGGCGATGTTGCCGGTGCCCGCTTCGAAGCGCGACGGAGAGGCGTGGATCTCTGTGCGTTCGAACGTCACGTCACGGATCATGTTGCCGCCTGTCTGGTACGGCGGCAGGCTGTCCATCAATGCCTTCTTACCATAGAGCGCGCCGATACCCGTGGGACCAAACAGCTTATGGCCCGAGAACACGAAGAAGTCGGCATCCAGATCCTGGACGTTGACCTTCATGTGCGAGACAGATTGGGCGCCGTCGACCAGCACCTTCGCGCCAACGCGATGACCCATCTCGACGATCGTTTTGGCCGGCGTAATGGTGCCAAGCGCATTCGAGACCTGCGTGAAGGCGACAAGCTTGGTTCGGTTTGTCAGCAGCTTGTTGAATTCATCAAGCAGCAGCGTCCCGTTATCGTCGACGGGAGCCACACGCAGCTTCGCGCCTTTGGCCAGACACAGCATCTGCCAGGGAACGATGTTGGCGTGATGCTCAAGGTTGGTGATCACGATTTCGTCGCCCGGGCCGATATGCTGCTGCCCGAACGTTGCCGCCACAAGGTTGATGGCCTCGGTGGTGCCACGCGTGAAGATGATTTCGTCTGGCCCGCTGGCACCAAGGAAGCGCGCAACTTTCTGGCGGGCGCCCTCGTAGGCATCGGTGGCGCGCGCGGCCAATTCATGCGCCGCGCGATGGATGTTGGAGTTCTCGTGCTCGTAGAAATAGGTGATGCGGTCGAGCACCGACTTCGGCTTCTGCGTCGTAGCGGCGTTGTCGAACCAGATCAGCGGCCGGCCATTGACGGATTCCGACAGGATCGGGAAGTCGCGGCGGATGCTGTGAATATCGAACGCCGGGTGCGCAGATTGCAATTCCGACTGATGGAAGGGGGCCGCACCTGCGCCCGACACGTGCGATTGGCCGGGGATCGACAGCCCATCGAGGAAGTACAGCCCGGTATCGGACGGGACGGCCGGGGTGGCCGGCACAGGAGGAACGGAGAAGGCTGCCAGCGGGGCTAACAGCGCATGCAGTTCCCGTTCAAACGGCAGAGCAATCGGGTTGCCCACATTGCCGGTTCCGCCCGACGGCGGCGTCGCAATACCCGAACTGTCGACGAGAACCGGTGCCGGCGGATTTGCCGGAGGCGGCTGCGGAATGGATGAGTGATGAGCGCCGTTCGGGACGCCCGTGCCAGGCCCGCCACTGGCGTGCGACGGCGGTGTGCTGATCGTCCCGAGTTGTCCGGTCGCAGCCCCTGTATCAATCGATGCCGGAAGCGAGGGGTGAGCGCCGTTGGCAAGCGCCTGGATCGCAAGCGCATCGAGAGCGTCGGTATTCGGCGGAACAGCCGCTGTGCCGAGCGTCGACGCATCCGGCGTTGCTACTCCGGAAGGGGCGCCGGGGAGAAGATCCGGTGTCGCGTTCGGCACGATCGACGGCGAAATCCCAAAGCCGCCGACCGACGGCGTCGCGCCCACATTGGATGGAAGTGACGGCAGTCTCGGATTGACGTGCGCCTGCGTGCCCGACAGATCGAACACCGAAAAGGCCGAGGGTGCGCTTGGCGTGACGGGGGGAATCGAAGGTGCCGACGACGGAATAGCCACAGGATTAGGAACCGCTCCGGTCACGCCAGTCGGCGTTGCGCCAAGACCGGGCAGCGGCGGTCCAGCAACGGAAGGGACGTCCAGCAAGGGCAACGACGGCACGGTTTCACCCGGAAGGGCTGCGAAGAAAGCATTGGCCAAACGGGTCAGCAGAGCGGGATCGGGCAGGCCCGGAGGCAGCAGACCGCCGCCTACCTGGCTGCTCGCCGCTTGGGCCAGCGCATCAAGATCCGCCGGACCGTGCGGCAGTCCGAGATTAGCTATAGACATGGTACTTGCCCACCTCGACGCCTTCCAACACGCCGAGCGCATCGTCCGTCAGAACGGCGAGCGAGCAGTAGAGCGAGACGAGGTAGGAAGCGATCGCCTGATCGTTTATGCCCATGAAGCGGACCGAAAGCCCCTTCGTAAGTTCCCCCGGCAAACCAGGCTGATAGAGGCCGACCACGCCCTGCTTGGCTTCACCGGTGCGGATAAGCAGGATGTTGGTCTTGCCCCCCTTCACTTCAAGCTTGTCGGACGGGATGAGCGGCAGGCCGCGCCACGTCAGGAAAGGCGAGCCGAACAGTGTGACGGTCGGCGGCGGAACGCCGCGGCGCGTGCACTCGCGGCCGAAGGCAGCGATCGCCTGCGGATGGGCAAGGAAAAAGGCCGGCTCCTTCCAGACCTTAGAGATCAATTCGTCGAGATCATCGGGCGTCGGCGCACCCGTCCGCGTCTTGATCTTCTGGGCCGAGGCGGCGTGCGCCAGCAAACCGTACTCCTTGTTATTGATGAGTTCGCTTTCCTGGCGCTCCTTCACCGTTTCGATGGTGAGTCGCAGCTGCTCTTTGATCTGGTTGTGCGGGACGCTGTAAAGGTCGGACACGCGAGTATGCACGTCAAGGACAGTCTGCACGGCGCTCAGGAGGTATTCGCGCGGGTTGTCGATGTAATCGACATAGGTCTGCGGCAGCACGCGCTCATCGCGCAGCGAGCAGGCGACTTCCACGCTGTCGGCATCCTTGACCTTGTTGACGCGGTAGATGCCGGCCTCAACCGGCACCCAATTCAGGAAGTGCACCAGCCAGCGCGGCGTGATGCTCGACATTTGCGGGACGGTCTTGGTCGCGTTGGCTAATTGCCTCGCCGCGATATCGCCTAATGCCGTTTGTGTTTCGTCTGCCATGTTAGTTCCCTACTTCCGTTATAATGGCGAATATCATTGCTGTGAATATGGGTATTCACAGAATAAGATTAGCGGTCAATGCCACGATATTAGATTCAGATTCCGGAGCCGGACTCGAACGTGTCCGCCGTCGCCTGCGCTTGCAGAACATGGCTTCCGGCCGGCACGCTCCGCGTGAGCCAAACGTTGCCGCCGATCACGGATCCACGGCCGATCGTAATGCGCCCCAGAATGGTGGCTCCCGCATAGATCACGACATCGTCTTCGACGATGGGGTGCCGCGGCACGCCCTTCACTAAAGCGCCGCTGTCGTCGACTGAAAAGCGCTTAGCTCCTAGGGTGACGGCTTGATAGAGCCGAACGCGTTCGCCGATTTGAGCCGTCTCTCCAATCACGACGCCGGTCCCGTGATCGATGAAGAAACTCGACCCAATTTGCGCGCCAGGATGAATGTCGATTCCGGTGGACGAGTGGGACAGTTCGCTGATGATGCGCGCGAGGATCGGCGCGCCAAGCCGAAAAAGTTGGTGAGCGATCCGGTGATGGTAAATTGCTTTGACGCCCGGATAGCTGAGGAGAATCTCTTCGATGCTTTGCGCGGATGGGTCACCATCAAAGGCCGCCCGCGCGTCGAACAGCACGCTGTCGCGCACATCGGGCAGTCGCTCAGCAAAATCGCGCAGGATCGAGGCCACAGCCCCGTCGATGGCGGAATCATCGCGCTGTTCCAGAGCAAAGGTGAACCGCAGCTCCTGATGGAGCAATCCGCGTAGCTGCCGCAAGGCGGTATTGAGTGTATGACCGACGAAGAAGTCGATGCCGTCGTCCGTTCCGTCCTGCCCGCCACCGTGGCGCGGAAACAGTGCGGCAAAGAGCTCCTTGAGCACCCGGCCGGCAACGTCCGGATTGGGTAGATCGCGTGCGTAAGCGCTCTTGGCAGTTACCGTTCGCGCGCGTTTGCGCGACTCCTTTAACTCGGCAACAATCTTCTCAAGCGGGATAACAAGACTCGACAGTGCGGGGACAGCGGGCGGATTCTGGTGGACCGACATGCAGCAGCCTAAGCGAAAGAATTCAGTATCCGTTATTTAGGAGACAAGGCCGGTGTGCGGGAAAGAAGAAGAATTGATAAGCTCTTCAGGCTTTCCCCACACCGGCCGCGCCGTCCCACCCGTCACTTCTGCTTGGCTGTGATCTGATTGTAGATGCCACCATCGGTGAAATGTGTTTTCTGCAGTTCCGCCCACTGACCGAGCTTGTCTTCAACCCGGAAAGTCTTGATCTCCGGGAAGCGGGCGGCGTTGGCCTTCAACACCGCTTCGCTGCGTGGCCGGAAGTTGTGCTTGGCGATCAGCGCTTGCGCGTCCTCGGTGAAAAGAAAGTCGAGATACGCCTTCGCAGCCGCCTGCGACCCGCGCTTTTCCGTGACCGTGGTTACGAGTGCGACCGGAGGGGCGGCCTCGATGCTTAGAGAAGGATAGACGACCTCGAAATTGGCGCCATCGACTTCGTTTTTGATGAGAGCCGCTTCGTTTTCGAAAGTGACCAGAACATCGCCGATCGCCCGCTGCGTGAAGGTTGTCGTGGCGCCGCGCCCGCCGCCGTCGAAGACCGGCACGTTGGCAAAGAGCTGGCCGACGAATTCGCGCGCCTTCTCGGGACTACCGAGCTTGTCCTGCGCATAGCCCCATGCGGCCAAATAAGTGTAGCGGCCGTTGCCGGACGTCTTTGGATTTGGAATCACGACCGAAATGCCGGATTTCACAAGATCATCCCAATCCTTGATGCCCTTCGGATTGCCCTTGCGCACCAGGAAGATGCTGGTCGTCGTGTACGGCGAAGCGCCGTTGGGGAAAGCCTTGCGCCAATCCTCATTGACGACGCCTTTGCTGACGAGGAAATCGAGATCGGTCGGCTGGTTGAGAGTCACAACGTCGGCTTCGAGCCCTTCCGCCACAGATTGGGCCTGCTTGGTCGAGCCTCCGTGCGCCTGCTTGAGTTCGATGTCGGCGCCGCTCGTCGTCTTCCAATGGGCAACAAATGCCGGGTTGATGTCTTTGTAGAGTTCACGCGAAACGTCATACGACGCATTGAGAATGCTTGCCGGTGCGCCTTGCGCGAGGACGGTGATCGAAGCGATGACCAGGAATGCGGCGAACGTGCCGAACCAGGACAGTGTGCGGGAGATCGACATTGCAACCCTCGTTGGGAAAAAAAAGAGGGTCTAGTTCTGGCGATCTTGCACCTCCAAATGAACCAAGAAGAACTGCTGAGCTTATGTGCGAAGGGGCTTACTGTTGGCGGGCAAAAAAATGGCCGGTGCATCGCTGCACCGGCCAGGGATCAGACGCTATCCAGGAGAAGGTCACGTCTGGGGAGGAGCGGGGCGCACCAAGGTCTGCCTAGAGCTCGACACTACGATAATTCGCAATCTGCGGCCGCCGCGAGAGAGCCTGCGCGCGGTGCGCACGCGCGGCTTTCTCCGCAAGGGCCGCGCTGGCAAATCGACGGCCGTCGAGCGGCTGATAGGCTGAGAGTGCTGCGTGAAAGCGGAACTCACTCTCGCCGCTGTCGCGCAAGACAAGTCCGACTTGGTCGTCGCCGACCTCGATGACATAGGATTGGGACATGAATGATCCTCTTCCGGCTCCATGGCCGGTCCTCAAATGTTGCGTTTAACGGGGTTTAGACGTGTCAACCGTGTCAACAACAACCGGGACCGCAGCGGCCGGCCGGGGTGTAGGTCAGGATCAGATTAGGGCTATTCACAGCGCTCTCCATCATTTCGGAGATCCCGCCTGCGCGGGACACCTTAGCGTTTGATGACGCGGCGCAAGTCGCCTCGAAATCACCGCGGCCAGCGGACGAACCGCCGACGCAGTCATAAAAGCGCGATCCGCAGTCAAAGCAAACCAACAAGACCTGCGCTGCTTTTTCAGTTACGCGAAATACGAAAAGCCACCGCTTTCCCTCGCGGCATGAAAAATCCGCATAAGCTTAGAATGAATTGATCTTTCCGCACCATCGGGCGGATCGGTAGGGTCTGCGCAAATGGTCGGCAACGTCGGACGGAATGCGCGCGGCCCACACGCCACGCGCCGGGATCGCGCGCTCATGAACTTCCAGCAACTGCGCATCGTCAGGGAGACGGTGCGCCAGAACTTCAATCTGACCGAGGCCGCCAATGTGCTCCTCACCTCCCAATCAGGTGTCAGCAAACACATTCGCGATCTAGAGGACGAACTGGGTTTCGAAATCTTTGTTCGCCGCGGCAAGCGTCTGCTGGGTCTGACCGATCCCGGGCGCGAAGTGGCCGCCGTGGTCGAACGCATTCTCCTCGAAACGCAGAACCTCGAGGATCTATCCTCTAGCATTGCAAAGCGCGACTCCGGCTCTTTGGTCGTGGCGACGACGCATACCCAGGCCCGCTACTCCCTGCCGGCGGTGATCGCCGATTTCAAGAAGGCCTTTCCCGATGTCCGGCTGACCCTGAAACAGCTCAGCCCCAAAGACATCGCCAACGTCCTTCTCGAGGGCCGGGCCGATGTCGGGATCGCAACCGACACGCTGGAGCATAACCCGGACATTCTCACCTTCCCCTTTTTCTCCTGGGAGCATGCCGTCGTCGTCCCGAAGGCGCATCCATTGGCGCGCCAAAAAAAGGTCACGCTCGACTCAGTCGCCGCCTACCCCATCATCACCTACGATGAAGGACTGACAGGCCGCGCCCGCATCGACCATGCTTTCCAGGAACAAGGAGTCGTGCCCGATGTCGCCATGACGGCGCTTGATGCTGACGTCATCAAAGCCTACGTCGAACTGGGCATGGGCGTCGGCATCATCGCAGCGATGGCGTTTGATCCCAGCCGTGACACCGGGCTGCGTCTCCTATCCACCCCACACCTGTTCGAATCAAACACCTCCAGCATCGCAGTGCGCCGCGGCCGCTTTCTGCGCGGATACGTCTACCGCTTCATCGAGATGTGCGCTCCCGACGTCACCGAAGCGCGCGTCCGCGCCGCCGAACGCGCTGCCAACGCATAAATCATTGAGCCAAACCAGTTGGCCTATGCAATGTCGTCCGAGGGCGCGGCACTCGCTTCCTGGCGAACGACCTTCTCGGTGAGTTTGGCCGAGCATAGTTCAATAAAGCGGTACGAGTAGGTCCGCAGGTACGTACCGCGCCGGACCGCGATACGGGACGTGTTGGCCGAGAACAAGGAGGTCGCATCAAGAAGTTTGAGTTGCGGGTCACGGTCGGGGGTGAACGCCATTGACGCAATGATGCCGATGCCCAGTTCCAACTCGACGTAAGCCTTGATCACGTCGGCATCGAGAGCCGTCATCACGATATCGGGAAGAATCTCGGCTTTGAGAAATGCTTCGTCGATCCGGCCGCGGCCTGTGAAGCCCGTCTGATATGTTACGATGGGCCATTCAGCAATGGCGTCAAGCGTGAGCTTCTTCTGCTTCGCCAGCGGATGTCCTGCCGGAACAATGACACCGTGATGCCAAGTATACCATGGGAATGCCGCCAGTTCCGGGGCGTCTTGCAAAGCTTCCGTAGCAATCCCGATGTCGGCCCGGCCATCCCGCAGCATGGCGACGATTTCGGACGGGGATGCTTCATGCAACACCAGATTGACCTTCGGAAACTCCTTCTTGAACGCCGTTACGATCTTCGGCAACGCGTATCGCGCCTGCGTATGCGTTGTCGCGACTGTCAGTTGGCCGCGGTCCTTGTTGGAGAATTGTTCGCCGAGCTTCTTTATGTTGTGGGTGTCCAGCAGAATGCGCTCAACGATGCCGACGAGTTCCTGGCCTGGCTCCGTCAAACCGAGCAGACGCTTGCCCTTGCGAACGAAGAGTTCGACGCCCAGTTCATCCTCCAGATCCTTGATGTGCTTCGACACGCCGGATTGGCTGGTATGGAGAGCGTTTGCCACTTCGGTCAAATTGAAGTTGCGCCTGACCGTTTCTCGAATGATGCGCAGTTGCTGAAAATTCACGGTTCTTATCCCGACGCTTGATCACGGAAGAGACTGAGCCGGCGGCTGCGAAGCCGCACGCGCTGCCCATTGGCTAGACCCAGCCGCGCGAGATCGTCCGAGCCGACCTCGACTTCGAAATAGTCCTTTGCGCCACCACGCTCGGGACCGTTGGCGATGAGTTCGACACGCGAGATTCCGCCATTGCTGAGTACACGGTTCACACGCGCAGCGACACCGGACGCTTCCGGCGCATCGGGAACAATTTCTGTATCATGTGGCCGAGCGTAGGCAACCACCGGTTCGCCTTCAGCCAGATCAGTGCGCGCATGGGCGAGTAAATCGCTCCCGACGCGAACAAAGCTGCCCTCAACCTTGCCCCGGAAGGCATTCACATTCCCGATGAACGAGTAAGCGAATGAGGTCGCAGGCTCTTCATAGATCTGCTGTGGCGACCCGATCTGCTCGATGCGCCCCTTGTGCATCAGAACAATGCGGTCAGCCACCTCGAGTGCCTCTTCTTGGTCGTGGGTCACGAAGATCGAGGAGATGTGCAGTTCGTCGTGCAGCCGCCGCAGCCAGCGCCGCAGTTCCTTGCGCACTTTGGCGTCGAGCGCACCAAATGGCTCGTCGAGCAAGAGCACCTGCGGCTCCACCGCCAGCGCGCGCGCCAGTGCGATGCGCTGACGCTGACCGCCTGACAGCTGAGACGGGAACCGGTCTTTCAACCAGCCGAGTTGCACGAGATCAAGCAGTTCATTAACGCGGCGCCGGATATCCGCTTCCGCCGGACGCTCTTTGCGTGGCTTGACCCGCAGACCGAACGCAACGTTCTCGAACACCGACATGTGGCGGAAGAGGGCATAATGTTGGAAGACGAAGCCGACCTGACGCTCGCGCACATGCTTTTCAGTGGCGTCTTGCCCGTCCAGGAGAATTCGGCCGCTATCAGCAATCTCCAAGCCGGCGATGATGCGCAAAAGAGTTGTCTTGCCGCAGCCGGAGGGACCGAGCAACGCCACAAGTTCCCCGCGCGGCAAGTTCAAAGAAACATCGTCCAGCGCCCGGAACGTTCCGAACGACTTGGTGATGTGATCAATACTAATGCTCATTGGTCGTTCTCCACCGCCGCGTTGCGCTCGGCTTGCCATTCAACATATGTCTTGAGGATCAGTGTCACCAGCGCCAGCAGCGCGAGCAGCGATGCGACCGCAAACGCAGCCGCAAACTGATACTCGTTGTAGAGAATTTCCACATGCAGAGGCATCGTGTTGGTCTCGCCGCGAATGTGGCCCGAAACGACAGAAACCGCGCCGAATTCGCCCATTGCGCGCGCGTTGCACAGGATGACCCCGTACAGCAGAGCCCACTTCACGTTGGGCAACGTCACGCGCCAGAAAGTCTGCAGCCCCGATGCGCCTAGGATGATCGCCGCCTCTTCCTCTTCCCGGCCCTGCGACTGCATGAGTGGGATGAGTTCGCGTGCAACGAACGGGAACGTGACGAAGATCGTCGCCAGCACGATACCAGGTACCGCAAAGATGATCTTGATGTCGTTGGCCTGCAGCCAGCTGCCAAACCAGCCGTGCGCACCAAACAGCAACACGTAGATGAGGCCAGCGACGACGGGAGACACCGAGAACGGCAGATCGATGAGCGTAATCAGAAACTGCTTCCCTCGGAATTCGAACCGCGCGATCGCCCAAGCCGCCGAGATGCCGAAGATCAGGTTGAGCGGTACGGCAATCGCCGCCGCGAGCAGCGTCAGCTTGATGGCCGAAATCGCGTCTGGGTCGGTGAGCGAGGCGATGTAGGTCTCCCAACCCTTGCGGAAGGCCTCTACGAAGACAAGGATCAGCGGTAGCACAATAAAAAGCGCAAAAAACGTGAGGCTGATGCCGAGGATCAGGGCTTTCACGAGGGAACTGTCGCGTGTCGCAAGGCGGTCTTCAAAATGCGTCGTCGAGACCGAAAGCCGGCCTGCCAGGGATGCTGCAGCTCCGGCCATCAGACGCTCCTCCGCGTGCTGCGGGCCGTCCAGCCTTGCAGAAGATTGATGATCAACAGCAGAATGAAGGAGACGATCAGCATGACGGAAGCGATGGCCGTGGCGCCCTCGTAATCGAATTCCTCCAGCCGCGTGATGATCATGAGCGGCGTGATTTCCGACACGTACGGGATGTTACCGGCGATAAAGATGACCGATCCGTATTCGCCCACAGCCCGCGCGAAGGCGAGCGCAAATCCGGTAAGTAGAGCCGGCAGAAGCGCCGGAAAAACGACTCGCCGTACCGTTTGCCAGCGCGTTGCGCCTAAAGACGCTGCCGCCTCTTCAAACCCGACATCGAAATCTTCGATGATCGGCTGCACGGTGCGCACCACGAAGGGAAGCCCGATGAAAACAAGCGCCACCAGCACGCCCCAGGGACCAAACGCGATCTTGATGCCAAGCGGCTCCAGGAGCTGCCCCAACCAACCGTTGGGTGCATAGAGCGCTGTCAACGAAATACCGGCAACCGCCGTCGGTAAGGCAAACGGCAGATCAACGAGGGCGTCGACGATTTTCTTTCCGGGAAAGGAATAGCGCACGATCGCCCAGGCGAGCATAAGCCCGAAGATGACATTGATTGTCGCGGCCAAAAGCGACATGCCGAACGAAAGCTTGTAAGTAGCTACGACACGGTCGCTTGCGACCACGGACCAGAAACGATCGAAGTCCATCGTCGCCGTCTTGAAGAAGACAGCCGACAACGGAATGAGAACTATCAGCGAAAGATAGGCGAGTGTAAATCCGAGCGACAGCCCGAAGCCGGGCAGCACCCTGTTGGCGCTGGACATATGCGGCTCCCGTTAGCGCAATGCGATAAACGCAATAAGAACAAGTGCCGACGTGAGCCCACTCCAGGCAGCGGCTTTTTCTAGTATTCCGCTCAGGTCCGACATGATCTGGATACCGTGATGTTGCGCGTTGCGTGACACTATGACGGAGGCTCTGACACCTCCGAACGAAGAAGAACAGATTTCGATTGCTGGATTTCAGATATGGCGGCAAGCGCCCATGAGCTACCCCACTTTTCGCGACGCGCCGACCACGAGGTAGGCCGTTGCTACGCCCGAGCTGTTATTGGCAAACGTATGCTTCAGTCCGGCCGGGAAATGGATGCAATCACCCTCGCCGAGCGTAACTGGAGCTTCATCGCCAATACTCACGTCGAGCGTACCGGACGCTACAATAAGCGAGGCCGCGCCCCCGTCGCGACGCGCAGCGAAACTTTCCTTGTGACCCACCGGGACGCGGAACTCGTCGACCGAATAGCCGACTTGCCCCTCCGGCCGTGCCAGATTGCGGATGTGGACAGCCTTCCCATCCACTGAAGCCCCGTCGCTGCCAGAGCGGCGCGTCACAGTGTAAAGGGAGGCTTCGGGATCGGTGATCAATTGCGCGACAGGGACACCCAGAGCGGCTGCAACCTTCCACAACACGGTAATCGTGGGAACGCTTTTGCCGGTCTCAATCTGACCGAGCATGGCCCGGCTGACTCCTGATGCAGCGGCCAGGGTATCGAGCGAATGGCCCTGGCTGCGGCGGATCTCACGCAGGCTGCTTCCCACGACCTGTGCCACATGCGCAGCGGTATCCGCCGTCTTGGCTTTCAGCGAAGCCGGACGGCGCAAGCGGAAATCGATCATGGGATTGGTGTGATCTGAGGATGGATTGCTGTCGGTCATTATCAGACTGTAAGCAGGCTGATTTTCTAAGCGAACGAAGAAGTTGTGCTGAGCTTATGAAGAAAGCGCCCGAGAATCCGTGATTGCAGAAACAGGAAAGCCGTCCCTCTTGCGAGGGACGGCTCCCTTTCTGTCCGTCCTCTTTGGGAGAAGGGTCGAGACTAGAATTTGATGATCCCGCCGGCGGTCACGAAATCGTAGTCCTCCAGCGCCACGCCCGTCGGCGCAGCAACAGTCTGTGCCTCAGGCGTCACGTGCCGGTAGTTGAGATAGAGCGCGAGAGCGGCGGCATCGACGCCTTGAACGATGCCGAAACCGTACGACTCTACCGACGAACCAATGACCTGGCTGCCGAAGAGGGTTCGCGTGAGCGCGGCCCCACTGTAATCATAGTACTCGCCGGAAATGGTTGTTTTGCCGATGGGGAAGAACTTGCGCTCAATACCAGCCTGGACAGCGTAGAAATTATCATTGTTGTCGAGCCCGGGTGCCAGACCGTCGTCCTCCTTCTCACCGGCTGCAAAGTTCACGAACAAGCCGGTTTCCGAATGCAAGACGCTGATGGACCCACCGAACTGCTGAGCATCGATGTTGGCACGAGACCCCGCCGTGGTCTGCGTCTGTGTCCCGTCCGTGATTTCGCCGTAACCAATGCCGGCCGCGACGATGAAGCCCGAGAATTCGCCCTTATAGCGGAGCGCCACATCCCAGAAATCGTCAGCGCCCCAAGCGGCCGAGACCGTAAAGCCCTGGAATTCGGGCGAGGTGTACTTGATCGCATCGAACCGGCGCTCGCCCTCGCCCGGCTGGTCACCACCTTCGCCGATCAGACGGCGCCACTGCAAATTCGAAAGCGCGCCATCAGCCCGGCGGAGAAACAGGCCGCCGCCAGTATCCTCGATGTCCGAATACTTCTGCGCCTCAGTCGTCTGGCTGAGATTGATCTCGGTGATCGCATCCGTCGCCGTCGCCTGCCGGCCGACCGCGACCGTACCGAGCGACTTGCTGGAGAGGTACCAATGGCTGTCACGAATATCGAGACCACTGTCGGCGGCAGCTTGTGGGTCGTCCTGATTAAACCGCTTGGAGTTCGCTGCACGAATACCGATCTCCAACCGGTAGCCGGCCGACCAGTCGCCATTAATCTTCGCCTTTCCGCGAAAGCCGATGCGCGTGCGCGAGTTGTCGTTCGTGTAGACGCCCGCGTTCGATTCGAAGCCATCATCCCAGAACAGCAGCGTCTCGTTCACCTGGCCGTAGATTTCGAGCGACACCTTCCGGTTGCCCTTGCGCGCCGTCGTCGCCTCGAGCTCGGCGATGCGTTCTTCCAAATCCGCGCAGCAGTTGCCGCCCAGATCGGCCGCGTTCGCAAAGCCGCTGAGGCCCCCAAGACCGGCGAGCAGCGCCAAAGCTGCCGCCGAAGATGTCAGTGTCCGTCCCCCGTGCATTGTGATAACTCCGCTATGGTAGAGGTTCGATCTGCACTAACAGATTGAATTTGCTTCTGATTCGACTCAGCCGGATGATCGCGTCTGCATCAATTCCGGCAATCATATTCACGCGTGATTGCAGTGGAGGGTTGTCCATCCGCCTCACGTGCGACCGGCTAACCGGCCCCCAGCCGGCTGGCCGACGGTACGGAACGGCGGAGCTTAAACCCCACGGGTCCGGTTGCGCCGCGCCTCCAAGACAACGGCCGGTGCGATTCGCTGAACCGCGCCGGCCGCCGATTTGAAATATGGTCCGAGCGTCTGCGCAGACGCTCGATGAGGTCGAGGCCTTCCGGCCAAGGGCCGAAGCCCGCCTCAGCGTTGATGTGTCCCGCATCTCCCAGATTGACGAGATCGGCGCCCCAACGGTCCGCCCAGTCGGCGGCCTTCCAGAGCGACATCCAGGGATCGTTGCTGCTGGCAACGACAACTGCAGGAAACGGCAGGGGATCGCGTGGCAAGTCCTCCGCGATATTGAACTTGTCGGGATCGGCGGGCGCCACAAGCAGCGCCCCGGCAATCCGGACTGCATCACGAACAGTCGCGTGCACTGCTGCCAGCGCGCCGAAGCTGTGCGCGGCGATGATATGCTGCCCGGGATTGCGGGCAATATCGCGGCGAACGCGGGCCGACCACTCCGGCAAATCAGGTTTGGACCAGTCACTTTGGATGACGCGAACAGTGCCAGGAACCTGTTCTTCGAGCCAAGTTTGCCAGTGTGCAGGCCCACTCGAATGAAGCCCGGGAATGATAAGAAGTGTTGTCATTGTCTCTCTCTACGGTGAAGGTTTGGCCGGTTAGTCTTGCAGGCGGATGATGGACGCTGAGCGTCGACACCGGGCGACAACGGGCAGAGGGAGAGTGGCGGCCGGGAGCAGGCCAGACTGGCGCAAAGCGGCGATGAGTGCATCGGCAATGCGCGTCGCAAAACGGGCGTCTCCAATCATCGTGCGCTCCTGAAATGACTGATCGGTGGGAAGAAAAACGCCGCCCCGCAAAATTCTGTAGGTTCGCGGAGCGGCATGCGTTAGCCGGCTATTCAGCTCTTCTTGCCGTAGATCTGGTCGAAGATGCCGCCATCCTTGAAATGAACTTCGGTCGCTGCTGACCAGCCGCCGAAAACTTCATCGATCGTGAACAGCTTCACGGCGGAGAACTGCGACTTGTACTTTTCCTGCGCCTTGGCATCCTGCGGGCGATAGTAGTGCTTGCCGGCCAGATCCTGTCCTTCGGGCGTGTAGAGGTAGTTGAGGTACGCTTCGGCGAGTTTGCGCGTGCCCTTCTTGTCAACGTTCGTGTCGACGACGGTGACGGGCGGCTCGGCGAGGATCGAAATCGTCGGCGTGATGATCTCAAACTTGTCGGGGCCGAGCTCCTTGGTCGCGAGATAGGCCTCGTTTTCCCAGGAAATCAGCACGTCACCGATACCGCGCTCAGTAAACGTGGTCAGCGAACCACGCGCACCGGAGTCAAGAACTTTGGTGTTCTTGTACAGCCGCGTGACGAGATCCTTCGCCTTCTCCTCGTTGCCGCCGTCCTGCTTCAGGGCCCAGCCCCAGGCCGCGAGATAGTTCCAGCGTGCGCCACCCGACGTCTTCGGGTTCGGCGTGACGACTTCCACGCCGTCCTTGCCAAGATCACCCCAGTCCTTGATGCCCTTCGGATTACCCTTGCGGACAAGCAGTACGATCGTGGACGTGTAGGGCGAGGAGTTGTTGGGCAGGCGCTTCTGCCAATCGGCGGGGATCAGGCCGCCATTCTTGTAGAGCTGATCGACGTCGCCGGCGAGCGCCAGTGTTACGACGTCGGCTTCCAGCCCATCGATCACCGCGCGGGCCTGCTTGCCCGAACCGCCGTGCGACTGCTTGACGGTCACGTCCTCGCCGGTCTTCTCCTTCCAATGCTTGGCGAAGGCCGCGTTAAAGTCGGAGTACAGCTCCCGCGTCGGATCGTACGAAACATTGAGCAATTCCGCGGCATTAGCAGCGGCTGCCAAGCCAGCGAAGCTAAGCGACGCGCCGAGCGCCAAAGCCGTGCGGCGGGTGATCTTTGAAAGTGACATGATCGTCCTCTGTGACAGGTGTTGAACCTGACGAGGACGCTATCGGCGGAATGCCAATTACCGAACCAAGAAGAACTGCGGAGCTTATGCTGGAACGTGCAGATGGGTCGAGGGGTCACCCTTTGCATCAAGCGTTGCGGCCTGCCAGGAAATGCACATGCTGCAACCGCTCAAGGCCGGTATGGTCACGTGTCCCCCACCTCGACGCGTTCGCTAAGCGCCGAGAGTTGTGCTTTGCGAAATTGCACATCACCGTCAGTTAGGCGCGAACGCATCAGTTCGGCGAAAGCTTTAATCTCGGCCACGTCGACCAGCGTGGCGCTTTCCCTGCCGGCCTCAGCGCGCTCCAGCGCGGCAAGACAAGATGCCGCTCAGCCCTCAGCCGTTCGACGGGATTTTCCGCTGTGTTGCGTCAACCGGCTTTGGCCTCGTCTGCGGAAAATTGATCGAGCGCATCCGCGACGCTCACAAATCGATTAGCTCTTCCAATCCGTTCTTCCAACCCTTCGCTATTCAAACGGTCTCGAACGCCAGAGCGCGCTTCGACGACCTGCAGTCGAACGCCAAGCTCCCGAAGTTCGTCCGCCATGCCGGCCAATGTATGAGCGCTCTGGAGATCTACATACGGTGCGGCGGACAGATCCAACACAACAAGATTGGCCCCTTTGATCTCAGCACGGACCCGAGTGAGGATTGTATCGCAGACATGATCGATGTTGAAATAGATCAAGCTGGCTTCAGGCCTGAAGATCAATGCGCCGGGTATAGCTTCGTTATCTGTGTGTCGTTCCATATCCGAGAAACGGCGCGTACCCGGGATACGACCGAGCACTGCAACGTGTGGCTGAGAGGTGCGGTACATAAGCTGAACAAGAGAAATGATTGCGCCGATCATCACACCGCGCAGGAGGCCAGAGCCCAGAACGCCCATCAACGACGCCATCGCCACGACGAAGTCGGGGCGGCTGACGCGCCAAAGATGGAGCAGCGCATCGGCTTGGAAAAGACCAGCAACAGCCATAAGGACGACCGCCGCTAGAACTGGCTGAGGCAGTGCGCTCAACTGATTTGACAGAAAGAGGATGACGAACAGGATAAAAATCGCTGCGAATGCGCCAGATAACGGCGTGTGGGCGCTACTGCCCTCGTTGACCAGAGATTGAGACATGCCGCCACTGACAGGAAATCCGCGGCCCAAACCCGCGGTGAGATTGGAAGCGGCGAGCGCGAGAAACTCCTGATTAGCATCGAGCCGACCACCATGCTTGGCAGCGAAAGTGCGTCCGATAGCAGCTGTTTCGACAGCGGCAAGAAGGAAGCACGCGACGGCCAGCGGCAGCAGCGCGTTGATGTCCGACCAGTAAATCTCGGGAAAGCCGATCACGGGCAAGCCTTGGGGAACCTCCCCCAGAAGCTTGACGCCCTTTGCATTGAGGCCCAACAGTGTGGACGCGACGATCCCGCCCACGACTACGAAAAGCGCTATGGGCTTGTTGGGCAGCATAACCTTACCCAAGATAAGCGCCGCCAAGGCAGCAACACCTGCGGCAAGAGAAGCCGGGTTCGTATCACCCACATGCGTGATGAATTGGCCGCTATTTTCCCAAAAGTCTCCATGAGCTCCATGAATGCCAAAGAGCTTTGGGAGTTGCGTGCTGGCCAAGTAGAGCGCCACTCCACATTTAAAACCCACCATAACGCTTTCGGATATGAAATTCACAATGGCACCGGCTCGAACAGCCCATGCGATGAAGGCAATGACGGCCACGATAATTGCCGTGGCCGCAGCGAGGGCACCGAAGCGGGATGCGTCGCCTCCGGCGATGTCGGCCAGCGATGCACCGACTAGAAGTGAAATCGCGGACGTCACCGAAATGGCTGTGTGGCGGGAACTGCAGAACAGCCAGAACACGAGCCCTGAGAAGAGGCATGCATACAATCCAGCCTGAGGCGGCAAATTAGCAAGCGAGGCATCGCCAAGGCCAGCGGGTAGGAGATACGCCGCAAGCGTCAGACCAGCGATAAGGTCACCGCGCAGCCAGGATTTATCGTACGTCTGCAACCACACGAGAGCAGGCATCCAACGACGTAAGCCGGGGTCGTTCAATTTTGCGCCGCTATTCATGAAGCCCTCACGATCCGATCGTCGCCCCGATTTCTCGCTGGGCCATCGCTACGGCCGTCTGCGTTGCAGTTCAGAACTGTTAGCCTCCAAGAGCGATCGCAATCGCCACGAGGAGAGCCCCAAACAGAGAGACGCACAGACCAGTGACCCAGTATGGAGTCCACTTCATGTGCTTCCCGAGCCCAGTGCCGACAATGAAGAGCAAGGCCAACGCTATCGCGTTTGACGCACGCAATGCGGTCCCGACGTCCACCATGAAAATTGGCTCGACTCGGGCGGTGAAATGCGTGCCATCAGGCATTGAACAGCCAATCTCATGGAATGCCCAGAATTAAAGCGTTCCGGGAAGGTCCCGGAACGCTTCCGCGCGTCATTCCTTGGCTCGCGCCTCAAGCCCCGTCACTTCCGCGCGGCATGGCGTTGAAATCTCCGCCTTCTTGTCGATCAGACACTGAACAATACGTCCCTCTCCCATATCAACGTCAGCGCACAGCTTCTCGATATCTCCGTCGCAAGCCGCCGCAGCACGCAACACGTTGCTAACTGCGAGATCGACACCTTCCGCCGCCGTCAACATACCATCGAAACAGGCATCGCTCATTTTATCCTCGTGAGCCATCATGCACAAAAGGAGCCGGCCCTCTCCCGGAGTCACCGTGCTGCAGAATGATTTCAAATCCGGTGCGCAAGCCGCCTTGACCTTTGCAAGTGCCGCCTCGGCCTTTGCGACGGCGTCCTTGGAGAACTGTGTTTCTGCGCTCGCAGGCGCCGTGAACCCCAAAAGGACTGAGATCACGGCGCCGCACAAAAGGAGTGCAGGCTTTACACGATGTCTATTCATGGCGAACTCCTAACAGTTATTGCGATGTCACGTTTTGCAAGACCACGTGATCATACTCTCACGCAAATACCGAGACAATTAGCTGCGAACCTAAAGTGCAACTCATCTTTGCTCTGCCAAGCACTGCGATCCTTCTGTGCGTACTCGAATTATTTCACAAGACGATGAGCAATCTGATCTGATCCCAATTGGGTTATCGAGTGGCATCGATTTAGATCAGCGAGAAAGTCGCGACGTTTACGTTGTAATTTATACGCGATAGATTTGAGATGCCGGGCCATCCGTTCTACTTCGCAGATGCGCCGCCGTTTGTAGTAAAAACTGATAGTGTCGACTTGAATATCTGGCGCATTTGCGCGGCCGAGGGGGGAATCTATGCTGCGGCAGTTTTTATTCGGTGGCTTCGTCAGCATCTGCAATATCATCATCCACGCCCTTGTTATGACAGCCGTCGTTCGCGTGTCTCAGGCCGCGGCCGCTAAGACATCGAGGTATGACAGTCTTTTTTTGAGCGCCGTCATGGCGGCAACAGCGTCCGTACTGATGGTGGCGCACACATGCGAAGTCCTCGTGTGGTCGCTGGCCTACAGTCTGATCGAGGCCGTTCCACATAATGCGGATTACCTCTACTTTGCTTTCGTCAACTACACGACGCTTGGATACGGCGATATCGTTCCGGTTCAGAGTTGGCGGTTGCTCGGTCCAATGACCGCCATGAATGGTGTGCTGCTGTTCGGTTGGTCTACGGCTGTCCTCTTCGAGGTGCTGCGGAAGGCAATGACAAGGAACCCACGGGGTTGAAAGTGCCGGCGGTCGAGACAGAGCCAGCCTTGGCCTGCGTGAGAACCGCCAGCTCCCACCACCAAGTTTAAACTCCGTGGCTTTTCATCTAGCCGGTTGCCAATGGCTGGTTGGACGCGCCCGGCGCTAGGCGTCGTAACCGCAGGTCCTGCGGCCTCAGAAAACGTCAGGAATGTAGCGGAAATTGAGATCCTTGTTTTCCTTCGGCTTGTCGACTGAGCGCTTAGGCAGCTTCACCTTCTCTCGTGGAACGTCCTCATAGGGAATCTCGCTGAGTAGGTGTCGAATGATATTGAGACGCGCCCGCTTCTTATCATCTGAGCGAGCCACGTGCCACGGCGCCCAAGCAGTATCAGTCGCGTGAAACATCTCGTCGCGGGCTTTGGTGTAATCGTCCCAACGGGTGTAGGATTTGATATCCATTTTCGATAACTTCCAAATTTTGCGCTCGTCGTCGACCCGCGCTTCAAGCCGGCGAGTCTGTTCATCTGGGCTGACCTCAAGCCAATACTTGAGCAGGATAATGCCGGAATCGATCATCGCCTTTTCGACGTTTGGAACAGCATCTAGAAACTTCTTTACTTGTTCGTCGGAGCAGAACCCCATCACGCGCTCAACCCCTGCACGATTGTAGTAGCTTCGATCAAAAATGGTGATCTCGCCAGCAGCAGGAAAGTGGGGGATATAGCGTTGAATATAGAGCTGAGACTTCTCCCGCTCGGTCGGCGCTGGTAAAGCGACCACGCGGAAGATTCGCGGGCTCACGCGCTCCGTAATCGCCTTGATGGCGCCGCCCTTGCCGGCCCCATCTCGCCCCTCGAACACGATGCAGACCTTCTTGCCTTCGTGACGCACCCATTCCTGAAGCTTCACAAGTTCAATGTGGAGCTTCTTGAGCTCCTTCTCGTAGGCCTTCCGCTTCAAAGGCCCACCGGCGTCTGCATCCTTTTCAGTCGCCCCCGCCTCTCGGTCGCTGCCGTGTGCTTTCGCGGTCTTCTTTTTCATGTCGCCACCGTTGGGGTTGCTTGCGATGATGAATTCAGTCAGGCCGTATTATTCACGCCACTTTTCGAAAAAATCCGATGAGTAGAAGAAGGACAACAGCACCTATCGTTGCGGAAATGATTTGCCCCAGAATAGTACCGCCTGCAAACAGCCCGACGAGAGGAAACAACCACCCTCCAAAAACCGCGCCGACGATTCCGACAATGATGTTGCCGACGAACCCAAAACCATAACCCTTGACGATCAAACCCGCTAAATAGCCGGCAATCGCGCCAATCAAAATCAGTATCAGCAAAGCTTCAAGCGCCATGACGTTTCTCCCGATATGTTTATCATTGCGACCAGTTTGAACGATACCAGAGTGTCAGTCGGCTGGATTTCGATGACTGTGCTAGCGGAGATCAATCAGAGACCTCCGCCAAGCCCTCACAATCAGCAAGCGTCTGGCCAAGCAACAACAGGTACAAAGTTCACATCACGCGATCGTCCTGGCAGACGAGCACGGCTACCGCTGCATCAGCGATGATAGCGCCGGTTGTGACGCCTGTAGTGTCGATATGGCCGGTGATGCCGGTAAACACGATAATAGCGGTAGGGACGATAGTAATACCCGTCGCCGTAATACGGATAGCCGCCCCCATAATAGTAGCCGTTGTCGTAGTCGGCGGGATACCCACCGTAGTAGTAGTGCCTGCGATAGTAGCGGCGACGATGATGCCGATAGACCTCATTCAGAATGATGCCTGTCGCAATGCCCGCCGCGATGCCCCAACCATGCCGGTAGCGATGAGCCTCGGCCCGGTCCGAGGTACCAATGAGGGTCGTTACCGCAATCATCGCAACCGCGGTGATCGTTGCCAGATTCGTCGATCTCATTTGCATCTGATTGATCCTCCGGTGAGCTGTAGCAGTCCCAACATCTCTAATTCTGATCCTCGCTATCTGCCGCTAGTTTGACCAAGATCAACCGATCGCAGATAACGTCGAAGCGGCTCGCCGTATCTCATAAATCATTTGATCATCACAGATACCTTTGACGAGATTCGTAATTCATACGTTCACCGCTTATTGACGCTCTCTTCATTGCAAAGCATCAATGTCCGCCGCTAAATACCAATACTTTAAGTGGTATGAAGAGTGCCTGAGCGCGAAGTATGATGGCATGCACAAGAGCCACTGTATCAACGATATGCAGATAGGTGCGGCGAAAGAAATTCTTCTCGGTCTGGATTTGCTCATGATTGCTCGAGTAGGCGTTTACGATGCAGCTTGATCCAGGTGTGACGTCATCGAGTCCGCCTTCGTACATTGGCTCAAGAAATGCGAGGAGAGTGCCGGGCTGGCGCACTTGGGCTAAGTCGACCAACTGCTCTCCAGCCTTGAACTGTCCAGCGGCAATGAAGTCCTGCAGGTCAGTTACGACGAGTGGGATGATTGCGAGTGGCTTCGAATAGCAAACGGCCTCGGCCGCCATTCCAACCTTCAACACCTGCGCCTCGATCTGCCCAAAACCTGCGTGCAGTTGGCGCTTGCGGCTGCCAGTCGAGGGAATGAGTATGCCGGCTGGCCGCATGAAGGGATTTATGAAGTCTCCGACCTTCAGAACAAACTGCTCGAGGTTACCGTCAAGGCCCGCGTACACGACTGTTTTGTCGAGTGCGACCTGTGCCTCGTCTAGAGCGGCAACGGCGCTCGCCTTTTCCGCCGGTAGAAGTGTCGAAATCTTTGTCTCGGCCGCCTGCAAGCCTGCTTCCGCAGCCGCAACTTGCCCTCTGCGAGCATCGACCCCGACTTGCAGCCTTTCAATTTCTCGCGTAGCCACGACCCCGGCATTGCGGGCTACCAATTCCTCTTTGGTCCGCAATTCGTCGATTGCTTGCTGGAGCGCACCCTGCGCCTGCTTAATTTGCCCTTTGGCGGCAGCGACCTCCGACTTGGCCATTTCCATGGCGGCATCGACCTCCTCAACACGGCGCTTTGCCGTCGCAAGTGCAGCCTCCTGCTTGGCGCTGTCGAGCTTGAAGAGCTTTTGGCCTTGCTTCACTTGATCCGTGACGTTGACGTAAACCTCGGAGACACGTCCCGGTGTGTCAGGAAGGATGGGTACAGTGCGAAAAAAGGAAACGACGTTCGTCGTGGCAGGGTGATTGTAAAAAACAATGGTGATCAACAGTACGGTCAGCATGATGCAGGCCGTAATACCCCAACGAAGTTCATACCAGACCGAGAAAAGGGTAATCTCACGCCCCAATTCCTTACCCTGATAAAAGCGCCGGTAAAGATAATCCGGGAGGATTGTGAGCAACGAACAAAAGATCAGCTCAAGCATCGTCATGTCCCCCGCTGTAGAGCAGCGGCTGGCGCCGTGACATGATTAGGCGAGCCTTCATTGTCGTCGGGTGTCGTCAATCCCTCGGGGGACTGTTCAATACCCGACATTTTCTCCAATGACGACGCCATTCGCTTCCATGGGCCGACAAAGTCTGGAAGGTCAATGAGCGCAAGCAGCAAGCCGGCAACCCAGAACGCATGCACATGCGTGAAAAGGGACAAAAGACCGAGGACAGCCACGATCTCAAACTGCATCTTTTTGTGACCGAGGCGTTCGGGAAGAGAATGAAGCGTGAAGAAGAGAATGCCAAAGCCCACGACGCCAGCGATCACGAAGACTGTCGTGATGACATAAAGCGGATCGCCCTCATGCGGCCCATTGATAAACCACGGCATGTGATGAGGTGCGCCAGGATGCAGCCCATCTGTCATATTCGTCCCATGACTAATTGAGTTGTTTCATCACATGACCAAGGATTGTCTCGTCAATCGCTTGATCAAGCTTCATTCATAAGCCCGGGTCGCCGGTCAAATATTGACTCAAGTCATAATATGCAGGAAGAAATTTCAGCACCGCGCAATACTTTTTAACGTGGTCTGATAATCGGAATTGGTCGTTTTACGGGTCCTGCGTAGTCTCACTCCTTGGTGAGTTTCGCAGCAAACAGACACTAACCGCGAACACCCATAATGGCAGTACGGCAAGTCCCCAGCCCAATAGCCCACCACCAAAAAATAGCAGTGCACCAAGCATGAAGCCAAGATACGCAAGCCACCGCGGCGCGAAACTCGCGTAGATCACGACGGTGGACGTCGAGAACATGAACACTGCAGCCATCTTGACTGCATAAACATTCATGATGCCATGCACGGACGCCCTAGCCATAAGGTAGGCTGGCGAATTCTGAAGTGCGTGTGGAAAGGCCGTGCACGTCAGCATAATTGCACCTATCAGTGCCGCCGCAACGAACAACATCGCCAGAAACATGAGAGCGCTGCCGAAAAATACGGTCGCGAAAAATTTGTCTTCCTCTGCGCCCAGCCGATCCCGAAGAGCCCCCAAAAACCACAGAAACGCAATGCCGGCGAATGGCACAAGGTTGATGGCCAAAGCCACCGAACCACGGCTAGCCTCAAGCCAAACGCCGGTCTCCAGCGGTTCAACGGGAACCGACTGCCGGAGGAGCCAAAGAATTGCAATCATGAGGATCGAAAAAACGAAGCCCGCAACAGCCGCCGCGCGTGGTGTTTTGAGCGTTGGGCGAGTGAGAGGGCGTACTTGATCTGCGGCTACGGGTTTCTGAAACATCTACCAGAGTCTCCTCTACCGAACGACCGATGATCCTCCAAGCCCCTGCATATCCGGCACACGGGCCATCGCCCGGTCCTCGCCGGGCGGATATAGCCGATCGATCGATTGATCGAGCAACTCCAATTCACGTTGCAACGCAGGATGTCGCCACTCCGGCAGCGTTTCTAGAAGATTGAGGATCATGGCCCGCAGGCGCCGGGCAACCTGGAAGTTCTCGGCTCCGTAGAGCCGGATCTCACTACAAGAAAGCTCGACGAAATCCTCCCAGTTCGGCGTTGGGGAGATGACCCGCAGCCGTCCGTTTGTATCCCTGATCTGTTCATCATGCAGATGGCGGCGCCCCACCATGCGTAACAGGCGATGCAGCTGGTCGATTGCGAGCACCGCTGTCGTCGGGTCATTGATCGCTTTGGAAAGAGCCTTGATGGCAATGTCAACGATAACGCGAAACGCGAAGGTAGCGTCCTGCTCCAATGTTCGCTCGCGCCCAAACGCGATCGCATCCCGAAATCGGGCTTCGTCAATCGACCCGGCGCCCCCATGAATCCGGAAGAGTGGATCTCCTGTAGCAACGAAATCACCGACGCGGGGAACCACGGCAACCACCGCATCACACCTTTGCGCCTCAACAACAAGATTTTGCATATTTACCGCTAGAATGATCGCGGATGCGCCATCGTGGGCAATGACCCGGCGCACGGGCTCAAGTTTCGGCGCGTGACGATGCCCTGTATCGGCTTCTCGAATGGCCGTCCGATAGACACTCTCGATCACTTTCTTTCCCTGCTCTCCCACCAGCCACACGATGCTGACAGGCCTTAAAAGCCGCGCAGAGTAGTCGATTAGATAGAGAAACGCGGCGATCGAAATCATTCCCAACCCCGCTGAAATCCAGATGAGGAGGCGCGGGGCCGACGCGTCGGGCCGCGATACGGCGCCGACAGCGAAGAGCATCGTGAACACGAAGAGTCCGACACTTCCCCGAATAACATTGTCGCGGAGCAGGGTCGTAGCGATGATCCGTGGGCTCAGTTGACCGCTTGCCACTTGAATAGCGACCAGCATGGAGCCGAAGGTAAAGACCAAGAAGGAAAGCGTCAGCGTGATGATGGTCTGTATCGCCGCCTCGGTCCCCTGCTCGCTCAGTGGCCATAAGGGGACCCAGTTCAAATGCCTGTCGACCGAGATCGCGACACGCAACGCGATCTGCTCAAGCAGTATTGCAAGGAACGGTACAATCCACAGCGACGAGCGAACATAGCTTCGGACCGTGTACCAACGATTCCAGGTCACAGCGCCGCCTCCGGGAAGTCCGACCGTACCAACACAATCAAATCATCATTTCATGCAAGTCGTGGGAAAGGACCAAATCAGCCTCCGTCGCAGCTATGACGTCATCGACAGATACGTCGGGGGCGATTTCGGTGAGCACCGCCTGGCCATTAGAAAACGCGATCATCGCGAGTTCTGTCACGACGCAATCGATCGGACGGGCCGACGTGATCGGCAGCGTGCAGGACTTCACGATCTTGGACTGCCCCTTTGCGGTATGCTGCATGGCAACGATGACGCGTTTGGCCCCCGTCGCAAGATCCATGGCCCCTCCCATGCCCGGCACCATCTTTCCTGGAATCATCCAGTTCGCGAGATGCCCGCTTTGGTCCACCTGCAAACCGCCCAGCACGGTTAAATCGACGTGGCCGCCGCGCATGAACCCGAACGAGATCGCGCTATCAAACGTCGATGCCCCTGGCAGCGCGGTTACTGGCCTGCCTCCCGCATCCGTCAATGTCGGGTGTGCCATACCTTCCGCCGGGATGGCACCGGTTCCGATCAATCCGTTTTCGGAATGAAAGTAAACTTGAACATCCGGCGGCGCGTATCCGGCCACAAGCGTGGGAATGCCTATGCCCAGGTTGACAAGCATCCCTGACCTCAGCTCGCGCGCGATACGCTTCGCGATAACTGCCTGCGGATCCATGAGACTCATCCGTTGGCAACGATGTAGTCGACAAGTGGGGCCGGCGTTACGACGTGGTCTGGAGCGATGACGCCAACCGGCACAATGTGCTCTGCGGTGGCTATCACTGTCTCGCCAGACATTGCTACGATTGGATTATAGTTCCGGGCCGTGAGCGCGTAGGCGAGGTTGCCCAGATAGTCGGCGAGAAACGCATGCACCAGCGCGAAATCCGCCTTGAGAGCGGTTTCCAGAAGATAGGGCCTCCCGTCAATCTCGATCTTCTGTTTGCCTTCTTCAACTAATGTGCCGACGCCCGTGGGCGTCAATACCCCGCCAAGACCATAGCCTCCGGCACGAATGCGTTCGATAAGCGTTCCCTGCGGCACCAATTCAACAGTAATCTCATCGGCCAACATTTGCCGCTGCGTTTCCGGATTCGTGCCAATGTGGCTGACGATGACGTGTCGCAAGCACCGGGCGTCGACCAGCTTGCCGACGCCAACGCCGGGACGGGCCGTATCGTTGGCAATGAGCGTGAGATCGCGCTTTTCCTGGCGCACGATTTCGTCCATCAGCCGCTCAGGCGTGCCCACCGACAAGAAGCCGCCCACGACAAGGCGAGCCCCATCGGGTATCATGGCCACGGCATCGGCAAGCGGGACAGTCTTCATTTTCTCTCTTCCACCGGCTCAGCGGCCCGAAAATCGCGGCTTGCGCTTTTGTTTAAACGCGCGAAGTCCTTCCTCGTAATCCTCGCTCTCCCACACGATGCGTCGCAGCCCTTGCACACGCTCGAAGCGCCGCGGGCTCATGGGATGAGCGCCGGCAAGCATCCGCAGCTGCTCCTTCATCACCGAAATCGAGAGTGGTGCATTCTGCGCAATGCTCTCCGCGACTGTCCGGGCAAATGCTGCCAAATCTTTCGAAGGGACCATATGATTGATGATGCCGAGGCTTTCGGCCCGCTGCGCCGAAATCGGCTTCGCGGTAAAGACCATCTCTTTTACGATCCGCATGGGACAGGCGTTCATGAACGTCAACATACCAGAGACGTTGTAGGGGACGCCGAGCTTAGCGGGCGTGACCGCAAAGCTCGCACTCGGCGCGGCGATAATCAGATCGCACGCAAACACGACTTCACAGGCCCCACCCCAGACTCCACCCTCGATGAATGCGATAACAGGTGCCGGACACTCTTCAATCGCGCGAACGAGTTCGCGCAGCGGATCGTCCCAACCTAAAGGATCGCGGCCGCCAGACGGGAGATCATAAATGTCATGGCCTGAGGACCAGACCTTGACACCGGGGCGTGCGCGCAGAATGACCGCCCGAACGTCCTCGGCCTCAAAGGCTTCAAGCGCGGCGATGACAGCCTCAATCAACCCGTGAGAGAGAGCATTTCGCTTCTCCGGATGGTCGATAACGATAGTTCCGATCTGGCCATCAATGCGCGGCGAAACCAAGAGCTTCTCAACCTGAAGGTCGTCCATGGTGGCTCCTCGGCTATAGGTCAGTCGATGATGTGATAACCGCCATCGACGTAGATCGTGTCGCCCGTAATCAGCTTCGCCCCGTCGAGGGCAAGAAAAGCAACCGCAAGCCCAACATCATCGATCGATACGAGATGCCGGGCCGGCGCTTTCGCCTCGGCCTTCTTTAAGAGCTTGTCGAATTCGCCGATCCCGGACGCCGCGCGCGTCTTAAGCGGACCAGGAGAAATGGCATGCGCGCGAATGCCCTTGGGACCAAGTTCGGCTGCGATGTAGCGCGTCGCGCATTCAAGCGCCGCCTTCACGGGCCCCATCATGTTGTAGTTCTCGACCACCATCTGGGAGCCGTAATAGGTCATGGTAAAGAGCGTGCCGCCGTCCTTCATCAGGGGCTCAGCGAGTTTCGCCATCCGGATAAACGACCAGCACGACAACTCCATCGCCATCAGGAAGCCGTCCTTGGAGCAATCGACGACGCGACCCTGAAGATCCGCCTTCGGCGCGAACGCAATCGAATGCAGGACGATGTCGAGCTTGCCCCACTTCCTGTCTATCGCCTCGAAGACCGCCTCGAGTTCGCCGGGGTGCTCGACGTCCATGGGCATATAGATCGAAGGCTTGACCTCACCGATGATGGGATCGACAAACCGCTTTGTCTTTTCGCTGCGGTAGGTCACAGCGAGATCGGCACCCAAAGCACTGAAGGCCTTTGCGCAACCCCACGCGATCGACTGATCGTTCGCGATTCCCGTCACGAGAGCTTTCTTGCCCTTGAGAAGTTTGAACTTGGCAGGATCCATCATTGTTGCAGCTCCGTTGCCCGCGTGTTCATCGCCGCCAGGCATTCCATGGTGTGTTTTGCAATCATGAGTTCTTCATCGGTCGCGATGACTCGGACCTCGATTCGGGAAGCTTGGCTGGAGATGACATCAGCTCCGCGCAGATTCGCCTCTTCATCCAGCTCAGCACCGAGCCACCCGAGCCGCTTCACAACAGCAGACCGGATAGTGGGGGCATTCTCGCCCACACCGGCTGTGAACACGAACCCGTCGATGCCTTCCAGCGCCGCACCAAGCAAGCCAGACATGAGCGCGATGCGGTGAACGAAGTAGTCGAGCGCCAACCGTGCGCGGCGGTCATCGCTGCCGAGCAGGACGCGAACATCGTTGCTGAGGCCAGACAATCCCTTCAAACCGCAATCATTGTAAAGAAAGCGTTCGATCTGGGATGCAGTCATGCCCTTCTGCTGAAGGAGGTACAGCACGATTCCTGCATCGAGTTGACCCGGACGCGTCCCCATGGGCAGGCCATCAAGCGCCGTGAAGCCCATGCTGCTGTCGATGCTACGACCGTTTGCAAGCGCACACATGGAAGCGCCGCTGCCCAGATGCGCAACAACCACTTTGCCGTTAGCCAAATGCGGCGCAACAATTTTCAAACGGCCCGCGATGTATTCATAGGACAATCCGTGGAATCCATAGCGGCGCACACCCTCACGGTATAACGACTCCGGGATCGCATAGCGGTCGGCAAGTTCAGGGTGACCGCGATGGAAGGCCGTATCAAAGCAGGCGACCTGCGTGATATGCGGCAGGCGCTCGAGAAAGGCTTTGATCGGCGCGAGATTGTTGGGTTGGTGCAGGGGTGCCAGCGAAACAAACGTTTCAAGCTTTGTAACGACCTCATGGGTCACCACCGTTGGCGCAGCAAACGCAATGCCGCCATGAACGACGCGATGCCCGACTGCGTTAGGCAACCGGCCCCCAAGATGCTCTTTGAGAAACTCGACCACCTTTGCGAGTGCTTCGGGCGCGGCTGGCACATCCGGCCCCGGCCATGACGCCTCCTTGATAACCGCGCCCGTCGCATCCTTCGCAATCAGGTGCGGATTGATGCCAATGCCCTCGATCTGGCCCTTTAGCCGGCGCTCAAGCCCACCTTCGCCAATCTGAGCAAACAGTTGGAACTTTATGCTTGAACTGCCGGCGTTGATGACGAGGATCGTGTTGCTCATGGCTACGACCGGATTGGTGTTTTAGTGCGCTGGCTATGGGCGAACGCAACCGCTACGGCGCAAGAGGCCATGCGAGTCCGAACGTTGTCAGCCCGCGATGTAAGGATGATGGGCACTCGGGCCCCCAATACGATTCCTGCGGCGTCAGCGTGCGAAAGGAACGAGAGATTTTTGGCCAGCATGTTGCCAGCTTCCAGATCGGGAACGACCAGGATATCCGCCCGGCCTGCGACATCGGACTTGATGCCTTTTATTTTCGCTGCCTCGGGACTGATCGCATTGTCGAATGCCAGCGGCCCGTCGAGAATGCCGCCCGTGATTTGCCCCCGATCGGCCATCTTGCAAAGCGCCGCGGCTTCTAGGGTTGAAGGAATACTGACAGTGACAGTCTCGACGGCTGACAGGATAGCAACCTTTGGTGTCCCGAGCCCAAGCCCCTGAAAGAGATCGATGGCGTTCTGTACGATGTCGCGCTTCGCCATCAGATCGGGAAAGATGTTGACGGCCGCATCCGTGATAAAAAGCGTCTGGAGATGATCGGGCACATCCATGATGAAGACATGGCTGATGCGCCGCCCAGTTCTAAGACCCGTATCCTTTTTCGCCACCGCCGAAAGCAGCTCGTCCGAATGGAGGCTACCCTTCATGAGCACTTCGGCGCGGCCCGCTCGGACAATCTCCACCGCCTTTATCGCAGCCTCTTGGCTGTGCGACACATCGACGATCTCAGCACCACCAAGATCGATCCCGAATTTCGCTGCAACCGCCTCAATCGTAGACTTTGGGCCAACGAGAATCGGAACTATTAGCCCTGCCTCCGCCGCCTCCATTGCGCCGGCCAGAGAAGCTTCATCGCAAGGATATGCAACGGCCGCAGAAACAGCGGGCATGGTCTTTGCCAACGCAATCAGACGATCATATTTCTCGTGTGTGCGCTCAGGCACGACAAGCTTCTTTCGCGACGACATCGCTGTTACCGTCCACTTAGAGTTTGGTTTTGGGGCCGCAGATATCTGCACCGCATTTAATGCGGGCCATCAAGCCCACTTCAAAAACATGCCGACCTCGCCAGGCACGCCGCCAGGAAAGCTGATGATCTCGCAATGCATTTTGTATCCGAGTGGCTTCAACTCACGAACGTAGAAATCGTATGCGCGCTTTGCAAAGCCCTCGAGTGAGTCTGGCCAATTGGGGTCAAGATTATTGATCTTGCGGCCGTGATCGTTGCAGTAGGACGCAGGGAAAGTCATAACTTGGAATTGCGTGTGCCCCAGCTCAGCGGCGCGGGTAATAGCCTTATTCAAGCGCTGATAAACTTCAGGATGAATGTCTTGAGACATGAAGGCGTCCTGAAGCTCTTTCTTCTGCTTGGCCTTTTTTTCTTGCTCCTTGCGCTCTTCCGCAACCTTCGCATCGTCAGCAGCGCTGCTAATAAGGCTCAAGTCCTTCGGGCTAAGAATTTCAGGCATTTTTGTGTTTCCTATCTTCGACTTGATGGAGCTGGACAAAGGTCAAGAGTTGCGGTGCCGGGCACTGTGGCTCTTGCGTTCGGACAGCGAGTGACCGCCGGGAGAATGCGTTGCGGACTTCTCAAGTTGATCCAGTGCTGGAAGCGGCTCGGCGAATGCCGCTCGCATATCTGCGTATCGTTGCTTTGCTTCTGGGTTCTGAAGACGGATGGTCTCGATCATGCGATCGAGCTTCTTCTTCATATCGGCTGCGGCATCGGGATCCCGGGCGAGCATCTGCGGAATTGCATCCAGTGCGCCGCGTTCGTCGATCATCAGCATGAAGAACTGCTCGCGCAAAATCTTCTTGAAGGTGCGGATCGGCAGTCCCTTTCCCGCCTCCTGGCGCATACGACGAAGAAGCACGAATGAACGCTCGTCCGCCGCGCCCTCGGAGAGTCGGATGTAGAGAAGTGCCCGCACAGCCGCCTCCACAGGGCCTCCGGCGGCGATGTTGGATTTGAGCTCATCTATCCGGCGCTCAACCAGCATCTGGTAATTGCGGTCGGTTGCCGGCATTGAACGGACACTGGTGTCCGAACCACTGAGGCCCAGCATCGCCTGGACAAGCGGTGAGCCATAGAATGCGTGGAACCACTCTTCCTGACACTTGTCGCGTAGGTCGCGATAGCCATCCAGGGTGGAGATGATCAAATCCGAATACATCTTCTGCGCCTGCCAGAAGGGGTTGCTCGGCGCCACCGGTTGCCGGTCGGCTTTCGCATTCTCGATGAGCGGATTGAGTATTCGCCAGATCGGGTTGTCTGCCTTGAACATCTCATACGGCAGCCGCGCTTGATGCATGCGACGCATCATCTCCGCATTGCCCGCGTTGGCGAACATTTTCACCCACGGCTGCCAGAGCGTCTTGTAGAGGCCGAGATTGATCTCCGACACGCGGGCCGCCGCCGCGAACTTCCGCTCGTCCTCCAGCGTATTGCCGCCGAGTGCCCGGATGTCATCGAGTGTGCGGCTCTCAAAGCGGACAAGATAACCGCCCTCGATCAGATCCGCCGTAGGATCCGACGTATCCTTGGTCGTAATGACAGCTTCATAGAGGCCAGGCGGTAAAATATCGATGAGATCGATGTTGCTCGCGAACTCGTCGTGCTCCTTCTTCGCCACTGAACCCGAAACGAAGATGCCTAAATGGCCAATGTTTTCGTGCACCGAATAGACAATCGTCTGGCCGTTTGCGCGGATATCGTCGACGCTGCCGTATAGATCAAGGATCCATCCGAGTGCCTGCTGCGGCGGTGTGATATTGTCGCCTTTCGAACAAAACACGACGATCGGCGTGCGAATGTTGCGCAGATCGACCCGCGTGCCGTCTTGAAGCTTTAGCTCGCCTGTTGCGAGTTTGTTGCCGACGAACAGTTGATCGGCGATGAACTGCATCTCCTCGGCATTCAGGAGAACATGCCCTCCCCACCACTGCTCAAACTCGAGGAAGCGAGGCGCTTCAGTATCTACCTTGGAATAGAGATTGTAGTTCTTCGTCCAGTAGGTGTTTGATGGATTGAGGTTCTCGAAATTTGAAACAAGCCAAGCGCCGTCGAACTTCCCCGCACCGAGATCACCAGTCAGGGCCGTAATCCACGTGCCGCCAACAAGGCCACCGGTGTAACGCATGGGATTCTCACCACGCACCCCATTCCAGTACGACAAAGGCGCTCCGGCAAGAATGACAGGCCCGACAAGATCCGGCCGCATCGCCGCGACGATCATCACCGCCCAACCGGCCTGACAATTTCCGATGACAGCCGGCCGGCCATCTGCATCCGGATGCAGCGCAATGACTCGTTCCAGGAACTGTGCTTCGGCGTGCGCAACGTCCTCGATCGTCTGCCCAGGCATTGGCTCGGGAAGAAAGCCTATGAAATAGCAAGGATGCCCGGCATTGAGGGCCACGCCAATTTCGCTGTCGGCCTTAAACCCGCCAATGCCAGGACCGTGTCCAGCGCGCGGATCGACAACCACAAAAGGACGCTTTTTTTCGTCTGTGTCCACACCATGGGGCGGACGGACACGAACCAGTGCATAGTTCACGGGCCTTTGCAGTTTTCTTCCATCGACGACAAGATCGCACTCGAACTTCAAGACGTGCGGTGCCGATTTCGCGGCATGCTCGGCATAGCGCTCGCTTCGCTGACGCATCACATCCAAGAACAGCAAATTTCGCTGCCAGGCATCGACCCAATAGTTCCAAGCATCAAGCGATGGCGCAGCGGCCGCGCTGACAATGGCGGGCAGATCTTCGATCAACGCCGACGGCGAAGAGAACGGACCTGATTTCGTGGGCTTCACAGCAGGGGCACTCCCGATTGAACCGATGCGCGTGTTCCGGCGGTGACGACAGACCGGCGGTGACAACAGAATTGCTATTTTTTTCGCGCTGGACGTTTCAGTCGGATATCGCGGCACCTCACTTCGAGTATTGACGTGAATCAACAATGAGAAAAATTGACAATCATGCTTTGTCCGGAATATCCGAAAGCAGATAAAATCGTATAAATCCGGAAATAAAGATTTGAATACTGTCTTTATAAGGAAAGCCGGACATGGACGACACCACCGTCGATACGGCTCGACATCGGGTGGCCACTGCGACGAAAGACACTTAGCATTGCTGCATTGCTTGGCATGACCTCGGCGATGAAATACTCCACGCCAGCCGCCTTCGCAGCGGCGCTCAATTCGCGCAAAATTAAGCTGGCAAGTCCGAGGCCCTGGTAGTCCTCTTCGACCATAAACGCGACCTCTGCCTCGGCCGGAACAACCCCGGGCAAGCGAACGTAGCGGCCTCCTCCGATGAGGATTTCCGGGTTGCTACTGAGGACGGCCACTAGCGCAAAGACTTCGTCGAAATCCACGTCAGTGGCGGCCGTCAATTCAGTTTCGCTCAATTCCTTTTTGATGCCGAAGAAACGCGTGTAAAGCGTTCCCGGTTCGAGGCGGGCAATAGCAGTACGCAACCGCTCTCGGTCATCAGAGCGTACTGCGCGCAATGTGATCTCGACGCCATTTTTCAACGTGAAAGAGCAAGCGTAGGAACGCAGATCCATGGCCTGGTAACTCGCTTGGCGAAATAGTGCTCTTAAGTAGTTGACTAACGCGATTGAGTTCTAAGGCGTCGACTTGCGTTGGCTCTCCTTGCTGCCGAAGATCGGAACTAGTCGTTGGCCACCTTTTTCCAATTTGAATCGGGATCGAACAATTTGATTCCTCGCGCAACCGTCTGTGTGTCCGGACCGAGGTCCTGCTCGTAAACGTCGCCGTCGTGATTGACGATAAAGGTCATAATGCCGGAATTTCCGTAGTCGGCTGGCGTCGCAATCAGAGCAAAGCCGCCGATCATACGGTCGTTGACGATGTAGTCGCGGGCGCCATCAGCGGCATTGCGGCCCTGGCCGTAGAGCATTCTGTAGACATAACCGTGGTAAGCTGGCTGGCCTGCCGCCGATGATTTTGCTTTGTAGCCCTCGCTCTGGGCTTTGGCGATCAGGGGACCAATTGGACTCTCTTCCTCGCCCTCTGCGGCCGCCCAGTATAGACCATCCTTGCGGCCCTCCCGGCTCATGAGACGGCGCGCGTATTGAATGCCTTTGCCATCGCGTTCCTTCTCTGCATATTCAAGCTGCGCCGCGACGTAGGTTCGCATCACCTGGATTGTGTTCAACTCATTCTCGCCGATCCGGCGCGTAAGGATCTCATTTATGCCCGCACCCGTGTCCCAAAACCATTTGCCGTCTTTAGATGTGATCGGGATCGGAAACGGGTACTCGTCTTTTCCGATGACCAGAACAAACTTCTCCGGCTCTTGCTGATCGATTTTATGAGCATCGTCGAATGCGGTCAGAAAGCGCTCACGGCGTGCCTGATCGTCAACGGGATCGCCGGACGTGGCGATGTCCACGCCATCGGGACCCAGAACCTTCACGATTTCTACGGCTGGGTCTTCCGATCTGACGGCCGCCAAAAGTGCTGCGACGGCGTCTTCTGCCGTTGAATAGGTGGCAACATCTTTGGCTTGGGCAAAAGCTGTCGCTCCAACGATTATGGTCCCCGCCACGACGCAAAAGCTGAATGCAAGCGTCGAAAGACACCAGCTTGCGAGGGTTCTTCGATCAAAGGTTAGCATGGCTGTTTTCCAATTGAGGTTGGGCGATTGCTGTGGCGATGACGGATTGCTGAGAGAGATCCCGGCATTGGCCGGAATCATCAACGTCTTCCGCCACCTCCTCGGCCGCCGCCTCTGCCTCCACCACCTCCACCCCTGTTGGCCTTGGGATGGGACGCGGCGGATTTCCGGCTGACGTTGCCGCGATCAACTTGCTTCTTCACCTGCGCCTTCGGTTTGACGTCCATGGCCTTCGGTGAGGCCTTGGGAGATTTGTTCGTGCTCTTGACGTCTTTGGTGGCCGGTTTGGCGTTTCCACTCCCCACCTTGTCATTGGACTTGGCTTTCGATGCATCGCGATCGCTTGCCTTGTCCTTAGCCTTTGAGAGGTCGCGATCGCCAGCCTTGTCCTTGGCCTTCGACAGGTCACGGTCGCCGGCCTTGTCCTTGGCCTTCGACAGGTCGCGGTCACCAGCCTTGTCCTTTGCCTTTGAAACGTCGCGGTCTCCGAGCTTATCCTTCACGCGATCGACATCCGTCCGATCGCCGACTTTGCTTTTGTCGAAGCCACTGAAGTCTTTATTTTTCTCGCGACCCTTGGAGTCCTTGCCAAACTTTTCGCGTGTTGCCTTATCGCGGTAGGGGACAGGCCCGCGATGCTGCGCATTATGCTGCCACGAATTGTCTGTTATTTTGGGCCGGTTGACGTTGATGTTGTTGTAGCGGTTGACGTCGATGTCGATGCGGTTGCGGTTCCAGTCGAAGCTGTTCCACCCCCAGAGATTATTTGCGATTGCAAAGCCCGTGCCCCAGAAGAAACCTCGAACAAATGTCGCTCCGGGGTACCAGTTCCAATAATAGGGAGGGTAGGACGGATACCACCACGAGCCATAGACGACAGTCGGCTGGTAGACTGGGACGTAGATAACATTCGACTCGGCCGGTTCTATTACGATGTACTCAACGCGCGTTTCGGGATCGGCCCGCTTTGTCACTTTTTGCTGTTCCGTCGTTTTCAGATTGCCAGCCTCTTCAGCCTTCTGGCGGAGAAACTGCACACGGGCAAAAACGTCGTCCTCCTGCGCAAGAAATGCATCGCCGAGCTTTTGCGTCCATTCCAGCTTGTCGCTCATCATCTGAAGGACATCGGGAAACATCGTGAGCGCCTTGATGCTCGGGTCCCAATTTTTTTCTTCGAGCGCCTTGGTAAGAGCATCATCCTTCAGTTTGCTATTGGCTGGCTCCTTGCGCCATCTGGCGGCCTGCACGACATCGAGCGGATAGGTTGATGCCATGAGGATGTTAGCGAGTAACTCGTCTGGATACAGCGCGATCGGCGCCAGCATCTGGTCCAGCTCTTCAGTTTTGAAGCTGGCCTCCTGAGTGGACTCCTTGTTGCCCGGCGCATCCTGAGCGAGAGCAAACTGCGGCGCTCCCACCGGCAGTGCAACCAGCAAGGCGAATAATAGTCCCAATAAAGAATGAATGTTCACGGACGTTTATCTCCCAGACTGGAGTGGAGTTCAGGCCCTCTCACGCTTATTGAGCGTTTCATAAAAACGAATTGATGGGCATCAAAATTGTCGCCGGAAAATATAATTAAGAAAACTCCCATTTCAGCGGACATGGGGTTAGCGTGGCTTAAAAAAGCATCATTGGGATAGCCGCAGATATGTTGGTGCAATGAGCGAATTTCTGAGATATAGCTTTTAATCAGTAACCGGAGCATTCGCGTCCAGCTAACTAGGCTCAAACGGATAGACATCGGTGGTTCTAAGTCTTGCCAATCCTGAAGTGGTGACTCGCAACGATGCTGTGCGGTCCGAATAGCCCCACAAGGAGTGCCTTGAAGCGTTCGGCCGGCGTATGAATGACAACCCAGGCGTTCGTCATCACTGCAACAAGAAGGATGCGAGCATACGAAGGTTGACACCGTCCTCTGCTGTGCCATTTCAAAAAAAAACGCGGTCCTGAACGGGCTCTTCCTGGCGAACTCGTGGATGCTTTGGCTGCATTTCAAGGTTACATCGTCAGCTAGAATAAAGTCAGAAGTTCAACTACATAGATGTTCGCATTTACATTCCGCACGGCGTGCCATCGTGCCCCTCCAGCGGCCCACACATGATCAGCAATGCCCCCTCACTTCTCGCTGGCGACGACGTTCTCGGCGATCTGATTGCTTGGCACGCCGAAGGCCGTCGCGTCGCGCTCGTCACCCTTGTCGCCATTGATGGCGCCACCCCGCGCCCGCTCGGCGCGCAAATGGCCGTTTCGGACGACGGGACATTCACAGGCTACCTCTCCGGTGGATGCATCGAACAATCGGTCGCCGAGGAAGCCACCCGCGCCATCGCCGCGCGCGGAAACCGCCGCGTACGCTACGGCAAGGACAGTCCCTACTTCGACCTCAAACTCCCCTGCGGCAGCGGCCTCGATCTCTTTTTCGATCAGGGCATCACAGCCCCAACCCTTGCCCACATCGCAGACCACCGCCGCAATCGGCGGCCATTCCTGCACTCAACGGATCTAACCACGGGCACCAGCACCATTGCACCGGCGGACGCGCATGCAAAAACCCATCTCGCCGATGGCGCCTTTCATCGCCTGCACCGGCCAATCCCGCGCGTCCTGCTTGTCGGCGGCGGCCCCGCGCTCGGCGCCATCGCCCACCTCATCGCCGCCGCGGGCTTCGAACTCGACATCCTCTCCCCCGATGAGGCCGCGCGCGCGGCCCTTCACCGGGCTGGCCTCACGTCGCGCGCCTTGGTGAGCCCAAGCGCAATCAATGTCGGCCCACTCGATCCCTGGACCGCCGCCGTCGTCGCCTTCCACGAACATGACTGGGAAGCACCCGTTCTCGCCGAAATCCTGCGCACGCCCTGCTTCTACATCGGCGTCATGGGCGGACGACAGGCCCACGCAAACCGGCTGACTGCTCTCACGGAAATGGGCATCCACCCCGAACTGCAAAGCCGCATTCGCAGCCCCATCGGAATGATCCCCGGAGCCAAGAGCCGCGCCACGCTCGCGGTCGGCATCCTCGCCGAACTCGTCGCCGAAGCCAAATCCGCCGGGCTCATGGCGTAAGCCAAAAGAATAGGGCATAGCGCAAAAGAAAAAGGGCGGCGCATGTCGCGCCGCCCCCGATATCGAACGCAATCAACGATCGCTTATCCGGCGATGTCGAACCGGTCAGCGTTCATCACCTTTGTCCAGGCGGCGACGAAGTCCTTTACGAAGGTCTCCTTGCTATCGTCCTGCGCGTAGACTTCGGCATAGGCGCGCAGAATCGAGTTCGACCCGAACACGAGATCGATCCGTGTCGCCGTCCACGTCTTCGCACCCGACGCCCGGTCGCGCGCCTCATAGAGATTGCGACCCACAGGCTGCCACTTGCACGACATGTCGAGCAGGTTGACGAAGAAGTCGTTCGTCAGCGCGCCTTCGCGCGTCGTCAGAACGCCGTGCTTGGTGCCGCCATGGTTGGTTCCCAGCACGCGCAGTCCACCGACGAGAACCGTCATCTCCGGACCCGTAAGGCCCATCAATTGCGTGCGGTCCAGCAACAACTCTTCGGGCGTGACCACGTAGTCCTTCTTCAGCCAGTTGCGATAACCGTCGGCGATCGGCTCCAGCGGCGCAAACGAGTCCGCATCGGTCATGGCATCGGTCGCATCCCCACGGCCCGGCGCAAACGGCACTTCGATGGAATGCCCCGCAGCCTTCGCCGCCAGTTCAATGCCGACGTTGCCGGCCAGCACGATCGTGTCGGCAACGGAAGCACCCGAGGCGGCAGCGAGAGGCTCGAGCACCGCCAGAACCTTCTGCAAGCGCTCCGGCTCGTTGCCTTCCCAGTCTTTCTGCGGTGCCAGACGGATGCGCGCGCCGTTGGCACCACCCCGCATATCCGATCCGCGATACGTGCGCGCGCTGTCCCAGGCTGTCGAAACCATCTCTCCGATCGACAGACCCGAAGCGGCGATTTTGGCCTTGAGCGCCTTCACGTCGTACGACGTCGAGCCCGCCGGCACCGGATCTTGCCAGATCAAATCTTCCTGCGGCGCATCCGGCCCGATGTAGCGCACCTTCGGTCCCATATCGCGGTGCGTGAGCTTGAACCAAGCGCGCGCGAACGTCTCCGAGAAGTAGGCCGGATCCTTGTAGAACCGCTCGGAGATCTTGCGGTATTCGGGATCCATTTTCATCGCCATATCGGCGTCGGTCATGATCGGGTTGTGCCGGATCGAGGGATCTTCCACATCGACGGGCTTGTCTTCTTGCCTGATGTTGACCGGCTCGTACTGCCATGCACCTGCTGGCGACTTCCGCAGTTCCCAGTCGTGATTAAGAAGCATGTGGAAGTAGCCGTTGTCCCACTTCGTCGGATGCGTGGTCCAAGCGCCCTCGATGCCCGAGGTCACAGTGTAACGGCCAACCCCCGTCTGGTTCGGGTTCGACCAGCCGAAGCCCTGCTCGCAGATATCGGCGCCTTCCGGATTAGGACCCAGAAGCTTCGCATCGCCGTTGCCATGGCACTTGCCGACCGTGTGACCGCCAGCGGTAAGTGCCACGGTCTCTTCGTCGTTCATGGCCATGCGCGCGAACGTCTCGCGCACCTGCGCCGCCGTTTTCAGCGGATCGGGCTTGCCGTTGACGCCTTCCGGATTGACGTAGATGAGACCCATCTGCACGGCGGCCAGCGGGTTCTCCATCGTCGACGGCGCGTTGAGATCGCCATAACGGCTATCGGACGGCGCGAGCCATTCCTTTTCCGCGCCCCAGTAGATATCCTTCTCCGGGTGCCAGATATCGTCCCGGCCGTACGCGAAACCAAACGTCTTGAGGCCCATCGACTCGTAGGCGACCGTGCCCGCGAGGATCATCAAATCGGCCCAGGAAATCTTGTTGCCGTACTTCTTTTTAATCGGCCACAGCAGACGACGCGCCTTGTCGAGGCTGACGTTGTCCGGCCAGGAATTGAGCGGTGCGAAACGCTGATTACCCGTGCTGCCGCCACCGCGACCGTCAGCGATGCGATAGGTCCCAGCGGCGTGCCAAGCCATGCGGATCATGAGCCCGCCGTAGTGCCCCCAATCAGCCGGCCACCAAGCCTGGCTATCGGTCATGAGCGCATGCACGTCGCGCTTGATCGCATCAAAATCGAGCGACTTCACCGCTTCGCGATAGCGGAAATCCTTGTTCAATGGATTGGACTTCGTGTCGTGCTGATGCAGAATGTCGAGGTTCAGCGCCTTCGGCCACCACTCCATCACGTTGGTGCTGACAGCCGTATTCCCCCCATGCATCACGGGGCACTTGATCATTTCGTTCATGTCGTCTCCTCAACGCATCGCGTGGAGCCGCGGCTCCTTGGAAAGCCTCTAGCCAACTTCCACGATAAGGTAAAGTTTTAAGGTCTGATACTATCGATCAGTCCGCCTGATGGACGATTGGTGGCGACCTGCGGGATCATTTCGCAGCTACCATACGCGCACTCAGCGTCGCATAGCGTGACAAATCGCAAAGTAAGGCACCCCGGCCTGTCGATGAGGCGTGTCCCGGCGGCCACGTCAGACGTCAGATCACCCGGCCGACTCCATAATGCTGCCCGTCGCGATAGCACTTTCACCACCAGAGCCCATAAGGTTGCACCAAAGATCGCGCGGGATCATCCGGACTGGCCAAGTTTGGCGAGTTCCAGCAAGTCTGCGGCAAAGTGCGAGTCAGTGGGGTGGCGTCATGCAGTTTCAGCTCTTTGGCCGTGAGACTGGCGAGTCGCCGGAAGAAGGCCGCGGCAAACAGATCGTTGAGCGGCTGCGCGCGGGCGACCTACCCCAGATGGTGGATTGGTTTGATCCGCAGTTGCTCGCCAAAGTTGGCGTCCGCTCCGTGCTTTCAGCCACCATCGGGTCCTACACCGACCAGCGCCTGATCCAGGCCGCCACCGATCTGGCCACCGAAGACGAATTGAAGTCCCGCTACGACTATAGCGAAACTGGAAATCCATCCGAAGCCCTCAAACCCGACGCCACCGGCGCCGTCTGGGTCGACTACATCTCCGACCTCGGCGACGGCTTCGAACCCACCTTCACCATGGCCTACATGCTGGCCCAGGATCGTTTGAAGGTTGAAGGCGCAGCCGATGAATTGCCCGCCGGCGAACTTCTCATCATGGGCGGCGACCAAGTCTATCCCGACGCGACCAAGCAGGAATACCAGGACCGACTCCGCGACCCCTACGATTGGGCCTTCTCCACCGACAAACCCAAGCGCAAACTCTTCGCCATCCCCGGCAACCACGATTGGTATGACGGACTCGCTTCGTTCAGCGCGCTCTTCTGTTCGGCGCGCGATCGAATCTCCGGCGGCCTCGGCGCACAACTCGGCGGCTGGCGCTGCCATCAGCACCGCAGCTATTTCGCAATTAAACTCCCGCACAATTGGTGGATCTGGGGCCCCGACATCCAACTCGCCGACAACCTCGACGACAGCCAGCGCGACTACTTCGACCTGATGGCCGACCAGACCAAGAGCGGAGACAAGATCATTCTCTGCCTCGCCGAACCGAGCTGGCTGCACCGCAATTACGATAACCTGCATGAAATCAGCATGCTGGCGCGCAAGAACGACGCCAAGATTCTCGCTGTCCTCGCCGGCGACTGGCATCATTACAGCCGCTACGCTTGCGATAAGCTCGGCATCCAATTCATCACCTGCGGCGGCGGCGGTGCCTTCGCCCACGCAACCCACGGGCTGAGAAAGAACATCTCTCTGAATTGGGCGACTCTCACCGGTGCCTCCCGCCGCATTTCAGATCCTACCGACCCCGAAGACTTCAACCGCATGGAGCGTTCCGTGGTCGGGCCCGAAGGCCCCGACTTCACCCTCAATCCCGACAGCGAACCCGAAGCCCCTCGCGCTCCTGAGCCCCCAGTCGTCTCCGGCCCTCTATCCGCAGCCAGCTATACCGCCAACGCCCTGCAAAACGCGGCTGCTAAAATGGCCTCCGTTATCCCAGAACCCAAACCCATCAGCGATGTTGATGCCGGCCCCGGT
>LNFM01000727.1_pt1 | contig 78931 bp, 78 predicted proteins | sample 596031 | NCBI WGS metagenome assembly LNFM01 (sample SAMN04254537, study PRJNA301005) | activated carbon metagenome | isolation source: dual media filters at the Ann Arbor, Michigan drinking water treatment plant | place: USA: Ann Arbor | reverse complement strand
CCGTTCCTGCGTGATTCAACGCAGCGGCGGCGACCTGGTTCCCGTTCAGTCCCCGACGGGCAGGCCCTGTTCCTTGGCGAGGCGCTTCATCGTCTTCTGAAGCTTCTCGAAGGCGCGGACCTCGATCTGGCGGATGCGCTCGCGGCTGACGCCGTACTGGTCGGAGAGTTCTTCCAGCGTCTTCGGCTCGTCGATCAGGCGGCGCTCGGTCAGGATGTGGCGTTCGCGCTCGGACAGGTCTTCCATCGAACGGGTCAGCAGCTCCATCCGGCTGTCGAGCTCCTGACGGTTGGCAAAGGTCTCCGCCGTGCCGGGCTCGTCATCGGCCAGCCAGTCCTGCCATTCCATGTCGCCGTCCGCGCCCATCGGCACGTTGAGCGAGGCGTCGGAGCCGGACATGCGCCCGTTCATCGAGTAGACCTCGGCGTCGGTGACGTTCAGCTTCTCGGCGATCAGGCGGGCCTGTTCCGGTTTCAGGTCGCCCTCGTCGAGCGCCTGCATCTCGCCTTTCAGGCGGCGCAGGTTGAAGAACAGCTTTTTCTGCGCGGCCGTGGTTCCGAGCTTCACGAGGCTCCAGCTGCGCAGGATGTATTCCTGGATCGCGGCGCGGATCCACCACATTGCGTAGGTGGCGAGGCGGAAGCCCTTCTCGGGGTCGAATTTCTTGACGGCCTGCATCAGGCCGACGTTGCCTTCGGAAATCACTTCGGCCATCGGCAGGCCGTAGCCGCGATAGCCCATTGCAATCTTCGCTACGAGGCGGAGGTGCGAGGTGACCATCCTTTCGGCGGCCTCGGTGTCTTCCTGGTCGCGCCATTGGCGCGCCAGCATGAATTCCTCGTTCTTCTCGAGCATGGGGAACTTGCGGATCTCGCTCAGATACCGGCTCAGTCCCTGTTCTGGACTAAGGGCGCCCGAGCCCGCTTTGGTTGGCGTATTCGCCATGTTTCGTCCTCCTGTACTGGGCAGGTCCCGTCAGCGGCGGCCCACCTCTTGATCCTGGAACTTCCCCGGCACCTTAGCCCTGCATGGTAGCAGCGTCGCCGCCGGAGAGGCGCAATTCATTCATCGCGCTTCTGCATAAATAGGAAATGGGGCGAGGGTGTGGAAGAGGTCCCGGCATCGCAATTTTTTGCGGCCGGTCAGCTTTCAGGTCAGTTTTCGGGGAGGCTGCGCCTCTCCTCTGCCATGTAGGAAGCCGAGCGCATTTCGAACAGGCGGCTGGCGGTGCGCTGGAATTCAAAGGCACCGTCACCGTCGGTGTAGAGGCGGTCGGGCTCGGCGGCGGCGCTGGCGACGAGTTTCACCCGGGCCTCGTAGAGCGCGTCGATCAGGCTGACGAAGCGGGCCGCCTCGTTGCGCCGGTCCGGGGTGAGCAGGGGGATGCCTTCCAGGATGAGGGTGTGGAAGGTCGAGGCAATCGTCAGATAGTCGATGGAGCCGAGCGGGCGGGCGCACAGTTCCTCGAAGGTGAAGCGCGCCACACCGGCCGCTTCGCGGGCGACTTCCAGCTTGCGGCCCTTGACGGTCAGCACGCAGTGCTGCGGCTCGGCGCCGAGGGTCAGGCGGGTCCAGGCCATGTCGAGCGCGGCCGCGCTGCCGGCGCCGAGCGGCGCGTACCAGACCGGCGCCTCGACAAGCCGGTCGAGCCGGTAGTCGCGCGCCGAGGCGAGCTCGACCACGTCGCAGCGCTCTTTCAGGCGCTGGATGAAGGGCAGGAACAGCGCGCGGTTGATGCCGTCCTTGTACAGATCATCTGGCTGGCGGTTGGACGTCGCGACCACCGTTACGCCGTGCGCGAAGACGGCGTCGAACAGGCGCGCCAGGATCATCGCATCGGCGATCTGGGTCACCTGGAATTCGTCGAAGCAGAGGAGGTGGGCTTCGCTCGCGATCTGCCTGGCGACCGGCGCGATCGGATCGTCGCCGGCGTCCTTGACGCGCCAGGGCGAGCGCTTGCGGTCGGCCTCGCCCATCTTGCGCCAGACATCGAGACGCTCGTGCACCTCGGCCATGAACTCGTGGAAGTGGACACGCCGCTTGGGCGATATTTTCGCCTCGGCGAAGAACATGTCCATCAGCATCGACTTGCCGCGCCCGACGCCGCCCCAGAGATAGACGCCGCGCACCGGTTCCGGCGGCTTGCTGAACAGGCCGCGCTTCTGCGGCGCAGACAGGGCGACCGCCAGTGCATCGAGACGGCTCGCGGCTTCCGCCTGCGCAGCGTCGCCGGTCAGCGCGCCGGAGGCCACCCGCTCGTCATAACGTGCCCGGACAGCTCCCATCCGCGCCTCAGCCAAAACGGGCCGCGGCCTGCGCCACGAACTCGCTGAAGGTTTCCGGGCGCACAAGCAGCGTGGCGATCACGCCTGCCACCGCGCCGCCAAGGTGCGCCTCGTGGCCGATGATGCGGTTCTCGCGCATCGAGAAGGCGTAGCTGATCGCGACATAGAGAATGCCGAACACGATGCCCCACATCGGGATCACGAAAAAGGCGAGCAGGACGGCAAACGGCTCGAACAGGCAGAAGGCGAGTACGATGCCGGACAGGGCGCCCGACGCGCCCGCCGCGCGGTAGTCCGGCGAGTTCTGGTTGTGGATATAGGCCCACACGCTGCCGCCGATCAGGGAGGCCAAGTAGACGATGGCGAAACCGACGCCGCCGAGCACGTATTCGCAGATCGGTCCGAACAGCCAGAGGCCGTACATGTTGAGCAGCAGGTGCGGCCCGTTGACGTGAAGGAAGCCGGAGCTGAGGCCTCGGTACCATTCGCCCCGCTCGCGCATCGGGCCGACCCACAGGATGTTCTGCTGCATGAACGCCTCGTTCCGGAACGCGATCAGGCTGGCGATCACGTTGAGAACGAGAAGGCCCAGCGTCACGGGCGAGGCGAGGAGGCTGTCCATGGGGTTACCTTGGTGCGCGTGGGCCGAAACGACAAGCCGCCCGGAAGCAGTCTCCCGGGCGGCTTAGCAATCAGAGGCAGTGGCCGGCAAGCCGCGGCGGTCAGGCGGCGCGGGCAGGGCGGCGGGCCGGAACGGCGGCGCCGGCCGCGGGCATCAGTTCCATGAAGAAGTCTTCGAACGACTCCGGCCGCTGGATGAAGCGGTTGAAGGGCAGGTTCGCCTTGAACACCGCGTGCGGGTGGATGTTGGCGCCGCAGCGGACGGCGGAGGCGACGGCTTGGTCACGGTTTTCCATCGAGGAGACGACGGCGATCCGGTACTTGCCCATGTTGGCGACGCGGGCGATCGTCATGTCGGCGTCCATGCTGTCGGGCAGGCCAAGGTCAAGCACGACGAGATCGAAGCGCTCCAGACGCAGGCGCATCTCTGCCGCCATCAGCGTCGGTGCCATCACGAGGTCAACCTGAACGCGTGCGCGCGCAGCCTTGTCAGCCGCAATCGCCAGCATGTCGCGCACCGGCTCATGATCCTCAACCCACAGAACTTTCATCTACAACTACCTCGATCAGGACACTGGCTGGGGGGCTGAAGCGTTAAGCGGGGCCCCGTGATGAGTTCACCTTGCCACGCCCGTCTTGCACCTTGGTAAATCGAAGCTTTCTGAAGTCTTTAAAATGGCCCCAATCGCAACTTTTTTGCCGCCTTCCTCGATTTATCCCCTCTCTTTGCAGGCCAGCCCCCCGGCCCTATGCTGGCGGCGTGTCACATGAGAGGCCCATGACCGACGATATCGCCGCCCCCGCCGCCAAAGCCCGGTCCCTGGACGCCTTCCTGCCGGCCGGGGAGCGCACCGACGCGCATATCGTGGACGTGCTGATCGAGGAGCGCTGCCCCAAGCTGCGCGCCAGTCCGGCCTGGCCGGTTGCCCGGCCCTTGCTGTATTCCCTGCTCGGCTATGGCAAGGCGCGGGCGATGGCGGACGAGTTGGTCCAGCTGACCGGGCGGCAATCTTTTGACCGGCTGTCCGGGCAGCTCGCCTTCGACATGACCGTGTCCGGAATCGACCGGCTGCCGGCCACCGGGCGCTGCATCGTCGCCGCGAATCACCCGACCGGCCTCGCCGACGGGGTTGCTGTCTGGGACCTGCTGAAAAAAAAACGCGACGACATCATCTTTTTTGCCAATGCCGATGCGGTGCGCGTCAATCCGCGCTTCGAGGATGTGATCATCCCGGTCGAATGGGTTGTCGCCAAACGCTCTCCCGCCAAGGCGCGCGAGACGCTGAAGCGGGCCGCGGACGCGTTTGCACAGGAAAAGTGTGTCGTGATCTTCCCGTCGGGGCGCCTTGCCAGGAAGGTCGAGGGGCGGATGGAGGAGAAGGAGTGGTTCCCGACCGTCGTCGGCCTCGCCCGCAAGCAGGGCGCGCCGGTCGTGCCGCTCAATCTCGATGCCCGCAATTCGGCGCTCTACTATCTCTTCTGCGACCTCTCCAACGAGCTGCGTGACATCACGCTGTTCCATGAACTTCTCAACAAGCGGGGCTCCAAGATCCGCATGACCTTCGGCGAGATGATCCATCCGGACCTGCTGCAGGGTGAGCCGGCCGCCGTCACCGAGAAGCTGAAGCAACACGTCTCCTACGCGCTTCTGACGGACCCCGACGCGCCCTTCCGCCCCTGACAGGCGAGGGATGCTTGCGGGGCAGCCGATTGCGCCCTAGACGCCCGCGCCATGATCGAAATCGTCCCGGAAACCCCAGCGCTGCATGCCGATGCGATCGAAGACCTCTTCGACCGCACTTTCGGCCCCGGCCACTTTGCCAAGACGGCAGAGCGGCTGCGCGAGTATTCGGCCTCGCTGCCGGCGATCAACCGGGTCGCGGTGGAGGATGGCCGGGTGATCGGCGTCTGCCGCGTCTGGCCGCTTGTGGTGGGCGAGGCGCGCGCGCCGGCGCTTTTCTACGGACCGGTTGCGGTGGACCCCGCATATCGCGGCCAGTTCCTCAGCCTGCGCATCACTGAAGCCGCGCTCGAAGCCGGCAGGGCGGCCGGCTGGCCCGCCGCCATCCTGATCGGCGCGCACAGCTTGTTCGGCAAGGCGGGTTTCGTGGTCGCGCCGAAGAACCGGCTGACCTTCCCCGGCCCGCAGGACCAGGGCCGCGTGATGGTGCGCGACCTTGCGGGCGATGCCTCGCAGCTTGAAGGCCTCGTCACCGCGCCCTGACGCGCCGGTTTCGCTTGCCCACGCGGAAATCGGCTGGCACGATCAGTCCGTTCGCAGTCCTCCCGGTTGCAGCTCCCCCGCCAAGAGGGGAGGCGGGGTCTCTTGCGGCACCGGAGGAAGAATGGCCGACATCGTCACCGGCCAGGACGAGCCGCAGCGCCCGCGCGCGAGCATGCGGCAGGTCCTGGCCTCGCTGAACCAGCCCAAGGTCGCGCTGGCCGTGATCTTCGGAATCGCCACCGGCATGCCGCCGGTGCTGGTGGGTGTGACGCTCGGCTTCTGGCTCCGCGCGGAAGGCATCGCGCTCGCGGCCATCGGCATGATGAGCTGGGTCGGCCTGTTCATCTCGATCAAGTTTCTCTGGGCGCCTTTCGTGGACTGGATCCAGCTGCCCTGGATCGGCAAGCGCCTCGGCCATCGCCGCTCCTGGATGCTGCTCGGCCAGACTTTCGTCACGCTCGGCATCCTGGGCATGGCGTTTACCGGGCCGTCCGGGGAATTGGGCGTGTTCATCGCGTTCGCCATGCTCACTTCGTTCGCCGCCGCGACGCAGGACATTGCGGTCGACGCCTGGCGGATCGAAAGCGCGGAGGACGCGGAGCAGGACCTGATGGCCTCGGCCTATATCTTCGGCCTTCGCTCCGGCTACTTCCTCGGCAACGTGCCGATCCTCGCGATGTCGGCGGCCATCGGCTGGAGCATGGCCTATGTGGCCGCATCCGTGGGCGGCATCGCCGGCCTTGCCGGCCTGCTGATGGCGCGCGAGCCGGACAAGGCGCGGGACTTCGCGCCCGCCACCGGCTTTTCCAGCATACTCGCGGCCTTGATCCGCCCCCTGAAGGTTTTCTGGAAGGATCATGGCCGGAACAATTTCATCTTCCTGCCACTGGTGGCGCTGTTCTTCGTGCCGGATGGTCTGATCAATTCGATGGTCGGCCCGCTGTATATCGACCTCGGGTTCACCGGCCCGGAGATTGCCGCAACGCGCACCGTCTTCGGCTTTCCGGCGACCCTTGCGGGGGTGATCGTGGCGGGCCTCATCGGCCTGCGCTTCGGCACGATTCCGGCCATGGCGATTTCCCTCGTCCTGGCGGCGGTCTCGAATGTCGGTTTTGCCTTCCTCGCCCTCTCGGGCGGCGCCATGACTGTCTGGATTTGCGTGACGATGTTCGAAGGCTTCAGCGCAGGCATGGCGACGGCCGCGATGGTGGCCTGGGCGAGCCGGCTGACGAACCCGATCGCCACCGCAGCGCAGTTTGCCTTGCTCTCGTCCCTGATGACGCTCGTCGCGGGTTTCCTCGGAGGTTTCGCCGGGATGGCTGTCGAAGCGCTGCAGACCCAAAGCGGTTCGGCCATGGGCGGCTTTGCGACCTGGTTCTCGATCACACCCTTTGCGGCGATCCCGCCGCTTATCCTGATCTGGCTCGTCAGCCGGCGGACGAAATCCGTTCCGGCCTAGCGCCCCTCGCGGCGCCAGGCGAGCAGCAGCATCAGGATGAGGGCTGCGGCCGCGAGGATACCCGGCAGCAGCGGCTGGCTGGTGGACGAGCGCACGGCATATGCATCTCGCTCGCGCAGGCCGATCCAGTCATTGCCTGCGGCGGTGCGCTGGTTGCCGATGCGGCGGATTTCCGGAAGGTTGGTGCCCGCCGCGTTGAGGCGCAGCACGCCGCCGCCGGTGGCGCGCGAGACGGGCTCTAGGATGTCCGCCGTGGAGGTCAGGTCGGCATATTCCCGGGGGTTGGCCGGGCCGTTCAGCGCAATCGCCTCAAGCCCGCCGGACCGGGCGCGGTAGATGCCGAGCTCGTCGATCGGTGTTTCCGCCGCGAAGGTGCCCGGGCCCCGGTTCACCCAGTTGGGGCGCAGCGTGCCGCCCTCCGGCGTCTCGATTTCCAGCGGCGGGGCGGAGTCGAGCAGCGTGCGCAGCTCCACCGTCGCCTTGCCGCCTTCGGCCTGGATGGAGAGGCGGCGCTCTTCCAGTTCCGGCTCCTTCATCATCCAGTGCACCATGCGCCGGATCAGTTCGGCAAAGGGTCCGCCGCCATCATGCCCGCTCGCCCAGAGCCAGATCTGGTCGGACATCAGCATCCCGACACGGCCCTTTTCGACACGGTCCACGATCAGCAGCGGGCGGCCTTCCGGCCCGGCGATCAGGACATCTCCCGCCACGGCATCGGCCTCGATATAGCGCATCCACTCGCCCCACTGTGTATCGTCCAGCGGCGCGGTGACGGAGTGGCGCTTGCCGGGCCCGGTCAGCTGCGGCTTGAAGCTCCCGGTACGGATCACACCGGTCGGGGTGGCCGGCAGCACCGAGGCGAGCGGCGATCGCGCAAGGCTGGCGGGGCCCGCAAACTGCTCGCCCGCGACGATCAGCAGCGCGCCGCCATCCGCCACATAGCGCGACATGTTGGCGAGGTAGGCCTGCGTGATGACGCCCTGGCGCTCGTACTGGTCGAAGATGATGAGATCGAACTCAGTCAGCTTCTCCTCGAACAGTTCCTCGGTCGGGAAGGCGATCAGCGCCAGTTCCTCGGGGCGCGCATAGTCGGTCTTGAAGGGCGGTCTCAGGATCGTGAAGTGGACGAGGTCCACCGAAGGATCGGATTTCAGAAGGTCGCGCCAGACGCGGCCGGCCTGGTTCGGCTTGCCGGTGACCAGCAAAACGCGCAGGCGGTCGCGCACGCCGGCGATGGTCATCGCGGTGCGGTTGTTGGCGAGGGTCAGCTCTTCCGGCCCGGGCGCGGCCTCGATGACCACCATGTTCTCGCCGCGCCGCTCGATCTCGACGGGCAGGGGCGTGTCCTCGCCCGCCTTGACGCGGATACGCTCCGGCGCGCCGCCATTCAGCGAGACCTGCAGCTCCACCTCGCCGCCGCGCGGGTCTTCGACGCGTACGATGAGGTTGGCGCTCTCGCCGACGATGCCGAAGTTCGGCGCATTGACGATCCGCACGCTGCGGTCGCCCCGGTCCTCGTCGCCGGCGATCAGGCCGTGCAAGGGGCCGATCAGGTTCTCGACAAGCTCCGGGTCCGGAAGGTCGTGGATTTGGCCATCGGTGATGAAGATCGCGCCGGCGATCCGGTCGCGCGGCACGTCGGACATCAGCCCTTCCAGCGCGCCGTGCAGATAGGTGCCGTCATCGCCGGGGCTGGTCTCCAGCGTGCGCACTTCCAGCGTCTTGTCCTCGGCGAGCCGCGCCGTCAGCGCCGCATAGGCGGCTTCGGCCGCCTTCGTGCGGTCGCCGAATTGCATGCTCTCGGAGCGGTCGAGGATCACGGCGGCGACCGAGGGCAGCGGCTCGCGCTCCTCATGCACCAGCGACGGATTGAGCAGCGCCGCCGACAGGAGCACGAGGCCGAGCGCGCGTGACAGCCAGGCCCGCCCGCGCAGTATGAGATAGGCCAGCCAGGCTAGCGCCGTCAGGCCAGCGATCGCCCAGAAGAGCGGCCAGCCGAGGAACGGCTCGAAACTGAGACGGACAGCCTCGTTCATTGCGGGCCTCCGTCCGGAATGCGGACGGGCAGGCGCGGATCGCGCGCATTGCCTTCATCTTCCCCCAAGCGTTCCAGCAACGCTGGAATGTGCACCTGGTCGTCCTTGTAGCTTCCCGTGAGCACATACATCACCAGGTTCACGCCGAACCGCCGCGCCGTCTCGCGCTGCTCGGCCCCTCCGTCTACGGAGTAAAGGTCACGGCCGTTCTCGTCCACCGCCCAGGCCGAGGCCCAGTCGGCATCGCCGATGAACAGCCGCGAGACGCCGTCCCCGCGCGGCGCCGCCGCGTCGCCCGCCTGCTCGATCCACAGCCGGCGTCCGGCAAACCGGCCGGGGAAATCATTGATAAGATAGAAGCTGCGCGACAATACATGGTTCTGCGGCACAGGCTGCAGCGGCGGCACGTCGAGCCCTTCGAGCAGCGTCTCGAGGCTCGTCACATCCGTCTGCGACCCTGCCGTCTCGCCCGCGCGCGTGTCGATCAACAGGGCGCCGCCGGAGCGGAGATATGCGTTGAGGCGCTGGACCGACTTGTCCGACAGCGGCGCGGCATTGCCCGGTACGTTGAAATAGATCAGCGGATAAAGCTCGAGCGCGTCCGTCTCGAGGTTCAGCGCATGTGGCTCGGCCGGTTCCACGGATGTCCGCATCAGGAGGATGTTGGAAATGCCGATCAGCCCGGCGCGGGTGCGCGCGTTCAGGGCATTGTCGGCCGTCTCGACATAGGCGAGCCGCATCTCGAGCGCGGCCTCCACCTGCTTCTGCGGCGCGCCGTTGCCGGGCAGGGGCACCACGCGGGACTGGGTCGAGACCGAGCGGTAGCTGCCATCCGGCATCAGCTGATAGTCATATTGTGCCAGCGCGCGCTCGGGCACGGCGAGGGAGACGGCCGCCAGCGCTGCAAAGCCGAGCGCGAGATTCGCCGCGCGCCGCTTCGGCAGGAAGGCGCGGAGCCGTCCGGCCACGAACAAGGCGATGAACAGGTCCAGCGCGAGCAGCGCCGCCGCAAAGCCGAGCAGCGGCCCCGCCAGCCGCAGCGAGCGCGCCTCGGCGTCGCCCAGCAGGCGCGCAGCGGCGGGCCACTCGCGGATCAGTTCCGGCTTGGCGCCCGCGCCGGCATTCAGCGCCCGCGTGCCCGCCGGGCCTTGATAGAGACCGGGCGGGTGGATCTCGGAGGGCACGGTCGTGATGAACTCTGTCGCCTTGATTGGCGCGGCGTTCGCGCTCGCGCCGGCGAGGCGTCCAAATCCGTCGAGCGTCAGCTGCGGCATGTAGGTGCCTTCGGTGTCTTCGATCGCCTCGCCGCGCCCGGCGGTGATCGCGCGGCGCAGCATCTGTTCGAACAGGCCCGAATAGGCAAGGTCCGCCCAGTCCGGCCCGGCGGTGACATGGAACAGGATCAGCATGCCGCTGCCGCGCGCATCGGCGGTCACCAGCGGCGAGCCATCCGACAGGCGCGCCCAGGTCTTGCGCGAGAGCTCCGGGTCCGGGGTCGCCAGCACCTGTTGCCGTATACGGACATCTTCCGGAATGGGCAGGCCAAAGAAGGGCGAGGACTCCGGAAATGCGGCAAGGCCCTGCGGCTCTTCCCAGGCGAGCGTGCCGCCCAGCGCGCGCGATGAGCGTCGCAAGCCTACCGGCAGCAACTCGTCGCCCTGCGCAGCGAGGCGCGGCCCGGCAAAGCGGATCAGCGCGCCGCCGTCTTCGACCCATTTGGTGAGGATCTCGACATCTGCCGCCGGAATCTGTCCGACGTCTGACAGGATGATCGCGTCCGGCGAGGTCGCCACGACGGTCTCGATATCGCCGCTGGAGATCGAGGCGAACGGCTCCAGCGCCTTGCGGATATAGTGCATGTCGGACAGCAGGGGCTGCGCCGCCGTGCCGGCATCGACGAGCCCTGCGCGCCGCGTGCGGTCGACCGAGTCCCAAAGCCAAACCGTGCCCGCGCCGGAGCGTCCGGTGACGTTGAACCGCGCGACGCGGGCGAGGGCGGCCGCCGGAATTTCGAACTCGGCGGCGGCCTGCGTTTCGCCGGCCTCAAACACCACTTCGCCGGACGCGATGGCCGAGCCGTCGCGCGTCTGCGCCGAGACGAAGGCGCGCGCCGTCCCGCGCGTATCGGCGCGCGCGAGGCGCACGGTAACCGCGTCGGTCTCGGCGGAGAGGCCGGTGATCGCCACCGGCCCTTCGGCGGGCGCGGCGAAAACCGTCAGCGGCGCGCGCGCGGAAAGGTCGGCGGCGAAGGCGGTGCCGCCGCCATCCTCAAGCCCGTCACTCGCCCAGAAAATCCGCGCGGGCTTCAGGCCCGAGGCGTCGAGCCGCTTCAGCGCGTCCGCCCGGTCGCTGCCCCAGGGCTGCGGCTGAAGCGTGCCGATCCGCTTGCCGAGATCGGCCTTCGAGAGGCGCACGGCGGGATCGGGATTGAGTTGCTGCGGCGCGGTCAGCAGCATGTGCACGGCAGTGTCGCGGTCGCCCGCGTCCAGCGTGGCGCTCGCGGCATTGGTCAGCTCGTTCCAGCGCGGCGCGGCTGGCCAGCCATTGTCGATGACGATCAGGATCGGGCCTTGCTCCGCTGTCTCGCCGCTGCGCGCGCCGGGCGCGTAGACCGGCTGCGACAGGCCGAGGATCGCGGCGAGAACTGCCAGTGTACGGATGAGCCAGACCCACCAGGGCGTCCGCGACGGCGTCTCTTCCACGGGCACCGCGCCGTCCAGCAGGCGCAGCGAGGGCAGCTCCACATTCTTCGGCGCGGGCGGCGTCGCGCGCAGCACCCACCAGATCAGGGGCAGGGCGACGAACGCCGCAAGCGCCCAGGGCGCGCCGAGGAGGAATGGGCCAAGGGCTGTCACCGTGCGGCCCCGAAGCGTTCGAGTTCAGCCTTCAGCCGCGCCGCGCTTTCGAGTCCTGGCGCGCCGGTGACGTGCGATACAAAGCCCCAGCCCATGCGCCGCGCGAGGTCTTCGAGGCCAGCGCGCTGAGCGGCGAAGCGGCGCTGGTATTCCTCGCGCATCGTCTCGGCGCGTCCGAGGATGCGGTCGATCGCGGCGCCGGGGCGCGAGAGCTTGACGCGGCCTTCATACGGAAAGTCCACTTCGGCCGGGGCCGAGACGGCCAGCAGCACACCTTCCGGGCATTTGCCCGCCAGCGGCGCCAGCCGCGCCGTCCATTCCGGGACCGGATCATAGAAATCGGACGCGATGATCAGGGTTGCCGCTGCGCGCGGGGGCGCTGGAAAGTTCCCGCCGGTGCCGCGCAGCAGGTCGTTCGCCAGCCGGTCCACGGCGCGCTTGCCAAAGCTCGGCCGCCGCCCGGTGCCGAGCGAGCCGATCCGCTCGCCTTCGCGCGACATCGGAATCGCCATCGTCAGCATCAGGAGGATTGCCTCCTCCGCCTTTGTGCGCAGGTCGCCCTCGCCCTTCCAGCGGAAGCCGGGGTGGTCGTCCGCCCAGAACATCACGGTGCGTGCGGTTTCCAGTTCGGTCTCGCGCACATAGAGGTCGTCGCCCTTGGCCGAGCGGCGCCAGTCGATTCGTCCGGCATCGTCTTCCTGCGCATAGCGCCGGTATTGCCAGAAGGTCTCGCCGCCTCCGGCGCGCCGCCTTCCCGCGGAGCCGATATGCGCCGCCTCCGAGGCCTCCGCCTTGAAGTTCAGCCCCGGCAATTGCCGGGCGAGGCGTTCGGCTTCAGCGCGAAGATCGGCGGCGGGGGTCATCCGGCCGCGTTGGCCACGCAGGCATCCGCAGCGGCAATTCCGGCCGCAACCTTCTCGTCCGTCATCGCGCTCGGCGAGGCGGGTGCGGCCGGCGGTAGCGTCTCGGAACCCGGATCGTTCGCCTTCAACATGCCGAGCAGGCGTGCGCCCTCATCGCGGAGCCGATTCGTTTCCGCTTCGTACTCTGCAGCACCCTTGCCCGCCGGCAGCAGGATCACCGCGCGCTGATCGTCGCGGAAGCGGGCGAGCGCATAGGCTTGCACCGCTGCGCCGCGCACGACATCGCGGCAAGCCCAGGGCGCTGCGACTTCGGCCGGCGCGTCCGCTACAGGCGTGGTGCACGCCGTGGCCGCGAGCAACACAGCTGCCATCATCAGGCGCGTGATCATCCCGCTTTCCTCGCAAGGTCATTGATCAGATCACTGAGCTTCGGCGCCTCGCCCGTCGGGTCATAGCGCATCGACATCCGGTGTCCGAGGCAGGGCTCGGCGAGGGCCTCGACATCTTCCATCGACGGGGCGAGGCGTCCGCGCAGCAGGGCGCGCGAGCGCGCCGCCAGCATCAGCGCCTGTCCGGCGCGCGGGGACGGGCCCCAGTCGACGAGACGCTTCACGCGCGCATCGCTTGTCTGCTCGGGCCGTGCTTCGCGGATCAGGTTCAGGATCGCGCCGACGATTTTCTCGCCCACCGGCATCTGGCGCACCAGCGCCTGGATCGCCATCAGGCGTCCGGCGTCGAGGGCCGGGCGCACCGGTGCGTCGCTGCCGCGCGTCGTCTCGATCAGGATGCGCCGCTCGGTGTCGAGGTCCGGATAGGTCACGTCGACTTTCAGGAGGAACCGGTCAAGCTGCGCTTCGGGGAGGGGATAGGTGCCTTCCTGCTCGATCGGGTTTTGTGTCGCGAGCACGTGGAACGGCGCGGGCAGGTCATGGCGCACGCCGGCCACCGTCACGTGTTTCTCCTGCATCGCCTGCAGCAGGGCAGACTGGGTGCGGGGCGAAGCGCGGTTGATCTCGTCGGCCATCAGCAACTGCGTGAACACCGGGCCCTTGAGGAAGCGGAAAGTCCGCTGTCCGCCCGGGCTCTCGTCCAGCACCTCGGAGCCGAGAATGTCGGAGGGCATCAGGTCGGGCGTGAACTGGATGCGCTGGTTGGCAAGGCCGAGGGCGGTTCCCATCGCTTCCACGAGGCGTGTCTTGGCGAGGCCCGGCGCGCCGATCAGCAGCGCGTGACCGCCGGCCAGAACCGCCGCCAGCGCCAGCTCGATCACCCGCTCCTGGCCAAAGATGGCCCGGCCGATTTCGGACTTCACGCGGGCCAGCGCTTCGGTCGCGGCATCGGCGTCCGCCACGGCGGTTTCAGGACTTAATGTTGTATCGGCCATTTCGCCTCGGTTCTCCGGCTTCACGTCGTCTCGTTACAAGCCTATTTGTAAGGCGTGATTTTGGCGGAGAAAGATGTGACATCCAGCCCCGGCAGCAGTTTTGGCCTCGAAGACACGCTTAAGGCCATCCTGCCGGAAGGCAAGTTCGCGGGCCCGCTGCCGCCGGTTCACCTATGGAATCCGGAAAAGTGCGGCGATATCGGCATGGAAATCCGCGCTGATGGCAGCTGGTGGCACGAAGGCGGCCGCATCACGCGCGAGCGGCTGGTCAAACTGTTCTCCCGCATCCTGCGCAAGGACGAGGACGGCGTCACCTATCTCGTCACGCCCTACGAGAGAGTGACCGTGAAGGTCGAAGACGCCCCGTTCCTTGCCATACGGGTAGACCGGACGGGCGATCCCGGACCGGACCAGGCGCTGACCTTTCTCACCAATCTCGACTACCAGACCACCGCCGGCCCGGACGCCGCCTTGCGCGTCGAGACCGACCCGGCCACCGGCGAGCCGTCGCCCTACGTCCTCGTGCGCGGACGCCTCGAGGCGAAGCTGACGCGCCCGGTCTTCTACGAACTGGTGGACATGGCGGTATCCGCGCCTGACGGAACGGACTGCCTCGGCGTCTGGAGCCAGGGTGTCTTCTTTCCCCTCGGCCCGGCGGCCTGAGGCAGTCCATGTCCTATTCCGGTCTCGACGATTTCATTGAGCGCGTGCGCGTGCGCCTCGACCCGCCCCTCGGGGATGGCCGCCTGATCGAGAGCGGCGACATGGATTTCCTCACCCCCGACGAAGTCGCGATCATCCGCCCCGCCGCTGTCCTGTTCGGCGTCATCCCCCGCCGGGAAGGGGCGACGGCCCTCCTCACCCTGCGCCCGACCACGATGGCCGACCATGCCGGCCAGGTCGCGCTGCCCGGCGGCAAGGTCGACCCGATCGATCTCGACGAGGTCGCCGCCGCCTTGCGGGAGGCGCACGAAGAAGTCGGCATCGCCCCGCAGGACGTCGACGTCCTCGGCAAGGGCGCGCCCTACATCACCGGCACCCGCTACCGGATCACCCCGGTCATCGGTCTCTTGCCGCATGATTTCGTCCCCGTGCCGGAGCCGGGCGAAGTCGCTGCCGTGTTCGAAACCCCGCTCGAATTCCTGATGAACGCGGCCAACCACACCGCCGCCGAAACCTTCTACAAGGGCAAGAACCGGCGCTATTACGAGATGCCGCACAACGGCTACCGCATCTGGGGCGTCACCGCCGGCATCATCCGCCGCCTTTACCAGACGCTTTACGAGAGCGACTAAGGTTTCGCTGCAGGCGCTGAAATCTCAACGATGCAGGGGCACGAAACGGTTGGCGTTCAAGAAAACGCTAACAGCCCCGCGCCCCTGATCTTGGTGTCGGCCTAGAATTTGTAACCCAGGCCAATCCCGGCGACGATCGGATTGATGTCGACATCTGCGTTGACGCGTGCGCCGAGCGCAGTTGAGAAGTCGACGGTCACGTCAGGGTTGATCCAGATCTTCTTGACGTCGGCGTTCAGAGCCCAGCCGCCCGGTTGGCCATCCAGATCATAGTCGATTCCGGCCTGCAGGGCAGGGCCGAAGCTCGGGTCATAGTCGATCCCGTCCGCAACTGGACCTTCGTCCGCGTTGAAGAAGAAAGTCGCATTCACGCCGGCGCCAATATACGGCTTGAGTCGTCCGTCGGTATTGAAATGGTATTGCAGCGTCAGTGTGGGCGGAAGCAGCCAGACGTCGCCGAGATCGACGGTCGCGTTGGTGAGTGCGCCTGGCACGGTCACGTTGACGGCGCTCACGTCGTGGGGTGTGACGCCCAGAATAATTTCCGCCGCAATATTGTCGGTGAAGAAGTAGCTGATGTCGAGTTCGGGCACGTATTGATCCCCGATGTCCACGCTTCCTGCCAGGGCGGTGCCAGACGTTGAGAGGCTTGCGCTCTCGTCGGGCAGAACGCCAAGGACCCGGCCGCGGATCATCCAGGGGTTCTCGTCAGCGTGGGCAGCAGGGGCGAATGCAAACGCCGCCGCGACTGCTCCCGCAGCCGCCACCGGGCTCGCGAGCGTGGTTGTCGTCATCAGGGCGCCGCACAAAAGGGATCGCATGGAATACCTCCAGGTTTTCATCGTCGAATGAAAAGACCGGCGTCAAAGCCAATCCTTGCTGCAAACATCATGTTTGCCAGTGCGGCGCATGTAGCATCGAGAAACGGCAGCAATAGTCGTTTTGACCAATATTCATTCAGGTTAATCAAACAGTCATGCAGACGTAATGTTGGGCCAGTTTTGAACTATACTTGCTTCTGTTGACGCTCTTCCCCTGCACTTGGCGCCCCTGGGCGTGTTTCCCCTGAGGTTATCGGTTTCAGGGTTTCTCAAGCCTCTGCGCGCCTCTATGTAGACAGAAGGGGCTGGACTGACGGGAGCCCGGAACCAAAACAGGATCGTGCACAAGTGGCTGGACGCCTTCTCTTCGAACTCTTCATCTTCTCGCTGCCCTTCCTGGTATTCGGCCTTTACCTTCTGGCGACGCGCTCGGCCGTGGACGCGGGCCAGCGCAAATGGCCCATCCAGCTGCTGTTCGCCATCGGTCTGGCGCTCGCCACCATCGCCTGGTTCGTCATGATCGCGCTGGAGCCGCGCGACCGGGGCATGTGCATCGAGCCGGAGCGGTTCGAGAACGGCGTCCTGACGCCGGCCCGCTCCTATCCTTGCGAGCACCGGCCGCAGGATGTCGGCATTCCGCGCCCGCGCCCGGAGGCGCCGCCGAGCGATGCGCCCAACTGAACGACTGAAAGCCGCCTGGCTCACCGCGCCGGCCAACCTCGCGGTGATGCGCGCGCTGGACGCCGCACGCCCCGGCTGCGCGCGCTATGTCGGCGGCTGCGTCCGAAACACGCTGCGCGGCCTGCCGTCGGACGACTTTGATGTCGCGACGCAGCTGACACCTCCTCAAGTCATCGCCGCGCTGCAGGCCGCCTCGATCCGCGCCGTGCCCACGGGGCTCGAACACGGCACCATCACCGCCGTGCATGACAGCAAGCCGGTCGAGATCACCACGCTGCGCCGTGATGTCGAAACCGATGGCCGCCGCGCCGTCGTCGCCTTCACCGAGGACTGGAGCGAAGACGCCGCCCGCCGCGATTTCCGACTCAACGCCATCTATGCCGGCGCCGACGGGACGCTGTTCGAAGTCATCGAGGAGTCCATCGCCGACGCGCTCGCCGGCCGGGTCATCTTCATCGGCGACGCCGACCAGCGGCTGCGCGAAGACTATCTTCGCATCCTGCGCTTCTACCGCTTCAACGCCTGGTACGGCGCCGGCATCGACGCCGACGGGCAGGCGGCCTGCGCGCGCCAGCGTGAAGGTCTCGCCAAGATCGCGGCTGAGCGCATCTGGAAAGAGATGAAGCGCACACTCGCCGCGCCGGATCCGGCGAGCGCGATGCGGGCGATGGAAGATGCCGGCGTGCTCGAAGCCGCCCTGCCGGGCGCCCGCCCCGCCCTGCTGCCGGGCCTCGTGGCGGCGGAAACAGAAGCAGGCCTCGCGCCCGATCCGATGCGCCGCCTGATGGCGCTGTTCCCGCGCCGCCTGCGCGAGGCGGGTGAGCTGTCTGCGCGGCTCAAGGTCTCGAACGAGGAATCCCTGCGCCTTGCCGCATGGGCGGATCCGGCTGTGCCGCATGTTCTGGGCGCAGGGGAGGCGGCCGTCGCCGAAGCCTTCTACCGGTTCGGCGCGCCGGCGGTGCTGGACCGCGCGGTCATCGAGGCCGCGTCGGGGGCGGGCGGCGATCTCGCCGCGCTCGCCGCGCGGGCTTCAGCCTGGGCGCGTCCGAAGTTTCCGGTCGGCGGCAGCGACGCGCTCGCGGCCGGCCTCGCGGGGCCGGATATCGGCAAGGCGCTCGGCGCGCTGGAAGAGGCGTGGATCGCCTCAGGCTTTACGCTCTCCCGCAGCGCTCTGGTCGCGCGGCTCAAGGCGCCGGATTGAAGGCCCAGACATAGAAGTTGAGGTAGGCCGCAAAGGTCACCCAGAGCAGGTATGGCACCTGCAGCAGCGCCGCGCGCGGTGAGTGAACCGCAAAGCGCAGCATCATCGCCGCGATCAGCAGCCACAGCGCGATCAGCACGCCGAGGGCGATGGCCGGGTCGCGGAAGCCGAAGAAGAACAGGCTCCAGCATACGTTGGCCGCGAGCATGGTGAAGTAGAGGCCCATCTCGGCGCTCGCCCGCTTGAAGCTGCCCGCCGTGTGCAGGACCATCAGCGCCCCGGCCAGCATCAGCGCGAAGAGTGCCGGCCAGATAAAAGCGAAGGCGATGTCCGGCGGGTTGAGCGGCGCCTTGCGCAGCGCGGCGTACCAGGGATCCTGCGTGCCGGGGCTCAGGAACCCGCCCAGCGCCAGCGCGCAAAGCGTCGCTGCCGCTACCAGCGCAGCGCCTGGCCAGTCGAAAGATCGCGATGTCGTCCCCATGGTCCGGAAGATAGGCCTTCCGGCGCTCCGGATCAAAGCTGTCCTAAGGGGAGGCGTCCGTGCGGGGCCCGGCTGATCAGGCTTTGGGCAGGCGGCGGGCCAATTGTCTTCGCCCCGCCTCGCTTCCATGTTATAACACTCGTAGCTACAGGGGCCCGCCCATGACCCGTCTGAAAATCCGCAAGATCGGCAATTCGCTCGGCGTCGTGCTGCCGAAGGATGTGCTCGAACAGCTGAAAGTCAAAGAGGGCGACACGTTGAACGTCGTGACCGTTCCGACAGGCGTGACCCTCTCGGTCTCCGATGCCGAAGTCGACCGGCTGATGGAGATGGCAGAGCGGATCATGGACGAGAACCGTGAGGTCCTGCGGGCACTCGCGAAATGAGCGAGCCCGTCTGGCTGCCGCTGGGCCTGATCATTTGCCTTCACGACCGGCAGATTGACCTGCACGGCGGACTCGCTGGCACCCGTGATCCTGGCCTCCTCGAAAGCGCCATAGCCCGGCCACTGAGCGCTTGGTCCTATGGCGAGGAGGATCTGTTCACGTTCGCATCACTGTATGCGTCGGGGCTGATCCGCAATCATCCGTTCCTCGATGGATACAAGCGGATCGGTTTCCTGTCGGCGTTGCTCTTTCTGGAGGCGAATGGCTGGAAGATGGCTGCGCCGATGGCGGAAAGACTGGCCTTCACGCTGCAGCTTGCTGCGAGCGAAATCGACGAAAAAATCTATGCGGACTGGCTCCGCCGGAGCTGCGTGCCTGCCTGAATCGTCCACACGTCCGTGTGGACAGTTTCTGGACGGATTCTCAGGGCCATTTCACGACAGGGGGCATGCTCGAGAGGATGCTCTCGACATTGCCGCCGGTCTTCAGGCCGAAGGTCGTGCCCCGGTCGTAAAGCAGGTTGTATTCGACATATCGCCCCCGCTGGATCAGCTGCTGCTCGCGCTCGGCCTCGCTCCACGGCTCGTTCATCCGGCGCCCGACGAGGGAAGGGTAGATGCCTTCAAACTGGCGGCCGACTTCCTGCGTGAACGCGAAGTCCTTTTCCCAGTCACCGGAATTGAACCGGTCATAGAAGATGCCGCCGGTGCCGCGCGGTTCGTTGCGGTGCGGCAGGTGGAAGTAGGTGTCGCAATAGTCCTTGAGGTGCGGGTAGTTGACGCCGTCATGCGTGTCGCAGGCGGCTTTCATCGCGGCGTGGAAGTCCACCGTGTCCGGGTAGTCCTGGTTGCGCTGGTAGCCAAGCAGGGGATTGAGGTCGCCGCCGCCGCCGAACCAGATTTCGCTGGTCACCAGCATCCGCGTGTTCATGTGCGCCGCCGGCACACGCGGATTGCGCGGGTGCGCGATCAGGGAGACCCCGCTCGCCCAGAATTTGCCGTCAGACTTGTCGGCGCCGGGGATCTGCGCCGCAAAGGCTTCGGAGAACGTCCCGTGGACCTGCGAAAAATGCACGCCGACCTTTTCGAACACCCGGCCGCGCATCAGGCCCATGCGGCCGCCGCCCAGGTCCTCCTTGCCGTCGCCGCGCGACCACTCGGTCAGTTCGAATCGCCCGGCGGGGCCCTTGTAGAGCGGCGGGCCGGCCGCGTCCTCGAGCGCTTCGAACCGCGCGCAGATGTCGGCTTGCAAGGCCTTGAACCATGCGCTGGCACGGGCTTTCTGATCGGTGAGCGGGTCGGTTTTCGTTTTCGTGGCCATGGGCGGACACTGGACCGCCGGAAGCCGGTTTCGCAAGAGGCCTGTTGTCACATTCGTCAGGGCGCGCTAACGCGCGTCCGGCAGGGGGCTGATGCGCGTGCAGAATTGCCGCGCCCGCGCCCACTTGCCGCAATGTGCCGGGAAGACACCTCTAGTAAGGACAGGCGATATTCGCCTTGCATCAGGGAACGGAGTCACGCGTGACCGCTGAGACCACTCATCCAACCACAGAGACGGTCGATGACGACCGCCGCAACTTCATCCACATCGCGACCGGCGCTGTTGCGCTGGGCGGCGCAGGCATGTTCGCCTGGGCGGCTGTCGACCAATGGAGCCCCGCTGCCGACACCAAGGCGGCTTCGTCGCTCGATGTCGATGTGTCGAAAGTCCCGATGGGCGGCGAGATCCGCGTCCTGATCGGCGGCAAGCCCTTCTTCATCCGCCACCGCACCGAGGCTGAGATTTCGGCCGCCGAAACGGTGAACCTCGCGGCCCTCCCGGATCCCGAGACGGACGCAGACCGCCTGCGCGCCAAGGCGGACGGCACGTTCAACAAGACGATTCTTGTTACCTCAGGCGCGTGCACCCACCTCGGCTGCGTCCCAGTCGGCCCGTCACAGGGCAACACCGGCGACTTCGGTGGCTGGTACTGCCCCTGCCACGGCTCGCACTACGATACGTCCGGCCGCATCCGCAAAGGTCCTGCGCCGTCGAACCTGCCTGTCCCCGATTATCGCTGGGTCTCTGACTCGGTCGTCAACATTTCCCTCTGAGAAGGCACCTTTAGATGAGCGGACATGAATCCACCTACACACCGAACTCGGCCTTCGAGCGCTGGCTCGACAAGCGCCTGCCGATCATCCGGTTTGCCAACGATACGGCGATCTCGTTCCCGACGCCGAAGAACCTGAACTACTGGTACGTCTTCGGCGGCATCCTCGCGGTCTGCCTCGCGATCCAGATCATTACCGGTGTCATCCTGGCGATGCACTACGAGGCCAGCGTCGACGGCGCCTTCGCTTCGGTCGAGCGCATCATGCGCGATGTGCCGTTCGGCTGGTTGCTGCGCTACATCCACGCCAACGGCGCCTCGATGTTCTTCCTCGCTGTCTATATCCACATGTTCCGGGGGCTCTATTACGGGTCGTACAAGGCGCCGCGCGAAGTGCTCTGGATCCTCGGCTGCATCATCTACTTGCTGATGATGGCGACCGCCTTCCTCGGTTACATGCTGCCCTGGGGCCAGATGTCGTATCACGGCGCGAACGTGATCACGGGCCTGTTCGGTGCGATCCCGCTGGTCGGCGAAAGCCTGCAGACCTGGATCCTCGGCGGCCCGTCGATCGGCAACCAGACGCTCCAGCGCTTCTTCTCGCTGCACTATCTCCTGCCCTTCATGATCGCGGCGGTCGTGATCCTGCACATCTGGGCGCTGCACGTTCCGGGCAATAACAACCCGACCGGCGTGGAAGTACAGGATGTCGAGAAGGACACGGTGCCCTTCCACCCTTATTACACGGTGAAGGACGGCTTCGCGATCGCGGTCTTCCTGATCATGTTCGCGGTGTTCGTGTTCTATGCGCCGACCGTGCTGGGCCATGCCGACAACTATGTCGAGGCGAACCCGCTGGTGACGCCGTCGCACATCGTGCCCGAGTGGTACATGCTGCCCTTCTACGCGATCCTGCGTGCCATCACCTTCGACCTCGGCCCGATTGACGCAAAACTGCTGGGCGTGATCTTCATGTTCGCCGCCATCGCCATCCTGTTCGTGGTGCCGTGGCTCGACACGTCGAAGGTCAAGTCGATGCGCTACCGCCCGGTGGCCCGCCAGTTCTTCCTCGGCTTCGTGGTTGTCTGCGTGCTGCTTGGCTGGTGCGGCGCAGCCAACCCGGATGATCCGGTGATCCCGGCACTGCAGGGCGAAGCCAGCCTTGTGGTCAGCTACACCGATGCAGCCGGCGCCGCAGCGTCCTCGACCTACCGGGGCGGCGATGAAGCCTTCACGGCGGCGGAAGCCTTTATCGCGACCCTGCCGGTGACAGCCAATGCAAGCCTCGAAGCTGTGCCTGCGCCGGCCTTCGCGTTCCGGCACCTGTCGCTGATCCTGACCTTCATGTACTTCGGCTACTTCGTGCTGCTGTTCTTCCTCGGCCTGAGCGAGAAGACCAAGCCGCTGCCGGAGTCGATCCACAAATCGGTACTGAAGGCCCACAAGCCGAAGACCGGCACCGCCGTTCCGGCTGAATAAGCCAGGTGAGGAGAGAGACGATGAAAACCTTCCGCATCCTTGCTGTCAGCCTTGCAGGCCTCGCGTTCGCGGGTCTGGCCCATGCCGCGGGAGGCGCCAAGCACCCGCACGCCCCTGAAGGCGGCTGGCCCTTCGAAGGCGTTACCGGCCAATACGACAAGGCCTCCGTCCAGCGCGGTTACCAGGTCTACAAGCAGGTCTGCGCGAGCTGCCACTCGATGAAGCTGCTGAGCTACCGCAACCTCGGCGAAGAGGGCGGCCCGTTCTACGATCCCGCTTATCCGAACCCGAACGACAATCCGTTCGTGAAGGCGCTGGCCGCCGAGAACGAGATCGTCAGCCCGGTGCCGAACGATGTCGGCGAGTTCGACCTGCGTCCGGCGACGCCGGCCGACCGTTTCCGCTCCCCCTTCCCGAACGATGCGGCCGCCCGCGCCGCCAATGGCGGCGCCCTGCCACCCGACCTGTCGGTTATCACCAAGGCCCGCGTCGGCGGCGCTTCCTATATCTACAGCCTGCTCACCGGCTATCCGGACTTCGCCCTCTATGAAGACCGGATCACTGAAGAGAATGGTGAGACCGTCTACACGACCGTCATCGACATGGCGAAGTTCGAGAAGCTCGGCGAATACATGCCGCACCATGGTCCCGCCTACCTGATCCAGCCGACGGGCCAGTACTACAACCCCTACATGGCGGGCGACACGAAGCCGAACTATCTCGGTGATCCGCGCCACGCACCGCCGGGCGGCTTCCTCGCAATGGGCCCGCAGCTCACCGACGGCCGCGTCGAGTATACGGACGGAACAGAAGCGACCATAGACCAGATGGCGATCGACGTTTCGCAGTTTCTCACCTGGGCCGGGGATCCGAAGTTGCAGGCCCGCAAGGAAGTCGGCCTCGCCACGATGGTGTACCTCGGCATCCTGACGATCCTGCTCTGGTTCTCCTACAAGCGCATCTGGCGGAAAGTTGAGCACTAGGCTCTGGCCGCCTTCGACAAGAATTGACAACCCCGCCCCGGACACCGTCCAAGGGCGGGGTTTTTCATTCAGGAACCTAGCATGACAAAGTGGGTTATCGGCATCATCGGCGGCTCGGGGCTCTATGCCATCGACGGGCTCGAAGACCGGCGCGAGGAGCCGGGCCTCACCGCCTGGGGCGCGCCGTCGGACACGCTGGTGCGCGGGCGGATCGGCAAGGTCGAGTTCGTCTTCCTGCCGCGCCACGGGCAGGGGCACCGGCTGACGCCGACCGATGTGCCCTACCGCGCCAACATTGCCGCGCTGAAGGCCGCCGGCTGCACCGACGTGCTGTCGATCTCCGCCTGCGGCTCCCTGCAGGAGCAATATGCGCCCGGCGATTTCGTCGCCGTGGACCAGTTCATCGACCGGACGTTTGCGCGCGAGAAAACCTTCTTCGGGCCCGGTATGGTCGCACATGTCTCGATGGCGCAGCCGGTCTGCGGGCGCCTCTCGGGCCTCGCGGCGGAAGCAGTTGCCGCTGTGGGCGGCAAGGTCCACCTTGGCGGCAGCTATCTGGCGATGGAGGGGCCGCAATTCTCGTCGCTGGCCGAATCCCGGCTCTACCGCAGCTGGGGCTGCCATGTGATCGGCATGACCAACATGCCGGAAGCCAAGCTCGCCCGCGAGGCGGAACTGCCCTACGCCACCCTTGCCATGGTCACCGACTATGACTGCTGGCGGGCGGAGACCGAGGCCGTGACGGTCACCAACGTGCTGGAAGTGATGCTCCAGAACAGCGCACTCGCCCGCCGCGCGATTGTCCATCTGGCGGGCGTCCTGAACGAAACGCCGCGTACGCCGTCTCCCCAAGGCATTGAATCCTGCCTGGATTTCGCTCTGATCACGGCGCCGGACGCCCGCGATCCTGAATTTCTTGATAAGTTGCAGGTGATTGCGGGCCGCGCCCTCGGCAGCTAAGACACTTATTACCGTCACTGAACTGGCGCATAGATTGCTTGCTCCGGCCTGCCTCGGGGGATCTCAGAATGAGCGAAGCACAATTCTACACCTTCCTGACAGGCGGCCTCGGCCTCCTGACCGCCTTGATGACACTTGTCGCCTGGCATCTCTGGCGGATGCGCGAAGATACCCGCGCCGGCCGGATTTCGGCGCTCGGCGGCGTCAGCCACGAGCTGCGCATCAACCTGCAGCGCATGGTCAGCGAGCTCTCGCAGGTTGCGGCCAATCCGGTCATCGGCCCGGATGTCCTGCTGCCGATCCGCCACCCCCAGCTCGACGGCGTCAACGCCTCGCTGATCAATGCCAACCGCAACGGCATTGCCGTGATCGGCGTCACCTACCAGGAACTCGAAGCCCGCAAGCTGTCGCTGCGCGCCCAGCTCGCGCAGGGCAATGCGCCCGGCAACGTGCTGGACGATGCGATGGACGCCGCCATCAACGGCGTCGCCGCCCTGTACTTCTGGGAAGTCCACCACGGAGCCCTGCCAGCCGAGATCGGCCGCGTACGCAGCTGGGATGTGCGCGACTGGATGAAGGCGCACGGCTTCAAGGCCGACGCGTTCCCCGGCATGCACCTGCGCGATGAAGTGGTCGAGCGCCTGCGGATGTACGGCCTCGAACTGACCCCGAAGCCGCTGACCCACACGGCGTGGGAATACTACAACATGAGCTATGACCGGCATGCCGACCGCAATGCGCGGGCCGAGCAACGCCGCGCCAGGCAGGCAGAGAAAGCCGAAGACGACCTGGAAGAGGCAGCCGAGGACGCAGCGGAGGACGACAAGCCGCGTGGCTTCTTCGGTTTCCGCAAGAAGCCCGCCGCCGAGCCGGCGCCGGTGTTCGAGGAAGCCGATCTCGCCGACGCCGCCCCTGAAGCTCCCGCCTACACGCCGGCCCCGCCGTCCCGCCCGCCGGAACCCGAGGTACTGGATCTCGGCCCGGAAGCGGTCGGCGACGCGCCCAAGACGCCGAACTGACGGGCCGGGCGCATCTTGCGCGCCCGCCTGACTCGGCCTCTTCCTGATGTCGTCCGTGCGAAGGAGCTTCCGCCCATGATCCGTCCGTTTCTGGCAGGCGCCGTTTTCCTGTTCGCCGCGGCCTGCGCCAGCGCGCCGGACGCGCTGACTGCGCAAAAGGAAGCGGCCGAAGCCGCCACCATCACGGCGCTGCTCAAGGCGCAGGACGCCGCCTGGAACGAAGGCGACATCGATGGCTTCATGAACGGCTACTGGCCGTCCGAAGAGTTGCGCTTCGCGTCCGGCGGCAATGTCGTGCGCGGGTATGAGGCGACGCTTGCACGCTACAAGGTGCGCTATCCCGGCCGGGAAGGGATGGGGGAGCTTTCGACCTCGGACTACGAGATCGACATCCTGTCCGAAGACGCCGCGATCGCCCATGGCAGCTGGAAGGTGACGACCGCGGAGGGCAGCTCGGACGGTCTCTACACCCTGGTCCTGCGCAAGATGGACGGGCAGTGGCTGATCGTTTCCGATACGACCACCTTGTCCGATTAACACACCGCCAAATGCCGGGTTGGCAGGCGCCGCGGCTCAGGGCAAACCTCGCCCGGCAGCCTTGCCCTGGAAAAGGAAACCGCCCGAATGGCGCGCGCAACACTGGACTACGAAACTAGCAATTCCGCCGTCGAAGCCTTCCTCGAGCTTCCCTGGGTCCGCACGGCGATCACTTCGCTGATCATCTTCAACGCTCTCGTCCTGGGGGTCCTCACCTACCGCGAGACCTTGTCGCCCGGCATGGTGTCGCTGTTCGAGTTTCTCGATGCTGCCATAACCTGGCTGTTCGTCGCCGAACTTGCGCTCAAGCTCTACGTCTACCGGTTCCAGTTCTTCAAGGAAGGCTGGAACGTGTTCGACTTCCTGGTCATCGGCGTCTCGCTGATCCCGGGGGCGTCGGCCTTCACCGTGCTGCGGGCGCTCCGTGTGCTGAGGGTGCTGCGCCTGCTGCGCTTCGTGCCGATGATGAAGCGGATCACCGAGGCGCTGCTGAAGTCGATCCCCGGCATGGGCGCCATCCTCGCGGTGATCCTGCTGGTCATCTATGTCGGCGCCGTGATGGCCACCAACATGTACGGCAACACGGTCAATGCCGACGTGCACGAGATGTTCGGCACATTGCCGGACTCCGCGTTGACGCTGTTCCAGCTGATGACGATGGATGGCTGGTCGGACATGCTCGACACGGTGACCGAGGACGGCCATCCCTATGCCTGGATATTCTTCCTGATCTTCATCTTCGTAGGCAGCTTTGCGATCCTGAACCTGTTCATCGCGCTGATTGTCGAAGCGTTGACCGCCGAGCAGAAAGCCGCGCTGGGCGAGCAGATCGAGAATCTCGGCGTCGCGATGGAAGAGCGGCTGCAGGATGCGCCGGTCTCGGCCGAGGTGACCTGCGCCATCGAGGAGATCCGCGCCCGCGACGAACTGATCGAGGATCAGCTGGAGCACGTGGAAGAAGGGCTCGAGGATGCCGAAACCGACCGGGTCGAGATGATGAAACTGCTGCTCGAGATGCGCGGCGAGATCCAGTCCCTGAAGGCGATGCTGGCGGCGCGGGGCAGCTGAACGCCTCGTTTTGTATGGGGCGCGCGACACGCAACCGCCTGCCGGGTGAACAAGGTTTAATCTGCCGGGAGGCGCGTTGAGCTTTGCTCACGCGTCTTTGAAAGGGGAGCGCTGTCCAAACGGGCGGGCAACCTGCTATAGAAGATAAGACCATGAGCCTCTGGACCAACCTTCTAAGCAGTGGCCGGCGCCTTTTCGAAAGCGGACCCGAGCCCGATATCGATAGCGCCGGGGCGGACGGCTGCGCGCCGGATCCCAACGATGTGGGCTTTACCGCCGCCGTGGTCGGGCTCGGCGCCAAGATGGCTGCGGCAGACGGTCTGGTTAGCGACCAGGAAATCATGACCTTCGCGCGCGTCTTCCGGGCCCCGCCCGAGGAGGCCGAAAACGTCCGCCGAGTGTTTATGCTCGCGCGCCAGACCGTGCGCGGCTACGAAGCCTATGCCCGCCGGATCGGCAAGCGCTACCATGACCGCCCCTGCCTGCTCGAAGGCGTGCTGGACGGCCTGTTCCAGATCGCCGGCGCCGACGGTGTCGTGACTGATTCAGAACTCGTTTACCTGCAGAATGTCTCGGATGCCTTCGGGTTTGACCGCACGACCTTCCGCCGCATCCGCGCCACCCACCTCGGGCCGGAACGCGACGATCCGTACCATATCCTCGGTGTCGCCCACGACGCCGAGTTCCCGGACATCCGCACCGCCTACCGCCGCCTGATGGCCGACCACCATCCGGACCGGATCATCCAGATGGGCGCCCCGCGCGAGTTCGAGGACGCCGCCCATACCAAGGCGGCAGCGATCACGGCCGCCTACGCGCGCATCCGGGCCGAGCGCGGCCTGCTTGTGCGCCAGGACTGACCAGTCCTTGGTCAACGCGGAATCGTGAACGCCTGTCGCAGTCACCGGCGTTGACGCGCCGCCATGATGCAGCCATCTTGGTAGCTGATCGTGAGGCTCAATGGACCAGACCCTTCCTCCTTCCCGTTCGCCCGGCTTGCTGGCTTCGCTTCGCGCGGGCCTTGGATTTGTGGCGCAGCTGCTGATCGGCGCCCTGCTGATCTTCGTGGCGAGCGCGGTGGCCATGATGACCGCCTTTGCGGGGTTGATGATCGCCGGCGCCGCGCTGCTGCTGCGCTACGCCGCGGTGCGCCAGCCCGTTCCCGTCCGGGTCAAGGATGCCCCGGTCACGCTCCAGGCCCGCCGCACGCCGCGCGGCTGGACAGTCGAGTAGCTTTCTTCCGGAAAACACCTGAGTTTGACCCTGGTACCGGGGAACACTAGGTTTGTCCGCTGAGGAGCATCCCGCGTGACAGACGAATTCGAGCAAGTGATCCTGGTCGACGAGGCGGATGAAGCGCTCCGCGACGGCGACAAGTGGCAGATCCATCAGGACGGCTTGCTTCACCGTGCCTTCTCGATCTTCGTGTTCAATGCCGCCGGCGAATGCCTCATCCAGCAGCGCGCGAACGGGAAGTACCACTCTGCCGCCAAGTGGGCGAACTCGTGCTGCGGCCATCCGCGGCCCGGCGAGGCCACCAGCGCCGCCGCCGCGCGCCGCCTGGAAGAGGAAGTTGGCCTGCGCGTGCCGCTGACCTTCGGTTTCAAGAGCCGCTACGTCGCCTATCTCGACAATGACATGATCGAGAACGAGATCCCTCACCTCTATTTCGGCCGCACCGATGCGCCGCCGGTGCTCAATCCGGATGAGGTCCAGGCGGTCAAATGGGTCACCCTCGAAGCGCTCGCAAAAGATATCGCGCACGCACCGGAACGATATGCGGCCTGGCTGCGTCATTACATCGAGGTACACCCGGCTGAACTTGCCGAATGGCGCAGCCGGGTTTGATGGCTGCATAATTCCGGTGGAGTAAGCCTTGGCGTTGCCCCCGCCCGGTCTATACTGACCAATCCAGCATTCTGTGGAGGAAACAAATGCGATTCGACACCAAGCGTCTTTCCCTGGCGATGGCTTCCGGCCTCGCTCTCGCCCTCGCAGCTTGCGGCGGCTCTGAAACTTCAGCACCCGCACCCGCGGCTGCGCCGGCCGCTGAGCCGGCTCCCGTCGAGGCCGCGCCCGTCGAGGCGCCCCCGGTTGAAACGCCCGCACCGACCGAAGCTGCTGCGCCTGCAGCGGGCGGCACGGACTACGCGTCCTACACCGGCGACGCCGCCAAGGGTAAGCGCGTCTTTGCGCAGTGCATGACCTGCCATGCCGTTGCCGAAGGCCGCAACAATGTCGGCCCGTCGCTGTTCGGCATCGTAGGCCGCGTCTCTGGCACCGTTCCGGGCTTCAAGTATTCCGACGCCAACTTGAACTCCAACGTCACCTGGACCGAAGAAAACCTCTTCGTTTACCTTGAGAAACCCACCGAGTTCATTCCGGGCACGATCATGGCCTTCCCTGGCCTTCGCAATCCGCAGGACCGCGCGGACGTGATCGCCTACCTGAAGAACCCGACCTGATCCGGCTCGCCTCACGGGCGAGTCTGCAGAAGACAAAGAGCCGCCAGAGGATTTCCTCTGGCGGCTTTTCTTATGCAAAGCTTTGACATAGGCTTGTGTCTACCGTCGTTTACACTTTTCGCATTGGACCTGCGTCTTGGCCATCTTCCCCTTCGTTGCAATTGTTGGCCAGGAATCCCTGAAAGACGCCCTGCTGATGTCAGCCGTCGAGCCCTCGATCGGCGGTGTGCTGGCGCTGGGCGACCGTGGTACCGGCAAGTCGACCGCGATCCGGGCCCTTGCGGCCCTGCTGCCAGAAATCGAAGTCGTGCGCGGCTGCCCTTACCGCTGCCTGCCCTCTGCCGCGGCCGGACTGTGCGGGGTGTGCGACCGCAAGGAAGCGCAAGTCTCCGAGAAGATCGCGGCGCCGGTCGTCGACTTGCCGCTCGGCGCGACCGAAGACCGGGTGGTCGGCGCGCTGGATCTCGAACGCGCGCTCTCCAAGGGCGAGAAGCGCTTCGAGCCGGGCCTGCTCGCCCGCGCCAATCGCGGCTTTCTCTATATCGATGAAGTGAACCTGCTCGACGACCATCTCGTGGACCTGTTGCTCGATGTGGCTGCGTCCGGCGAGAACGTGGTCGAGCGCGAAGGCCTCTCCGTCCGCCACCCGGCGAAGTTCGTGCTGGTCGGCAGCGGCAACCCGGAGGAGGGGGACCTGCGCCCGCAACTGCTGGACCGGTTCGGCCTCTGCGTGGACGTGCGCACCTCGACCGACCTTGCAGAGCGGATGGAAATCGTCCGCCGCCGCGACACGTTCGAACAGGACCCCGCCGCCTTCATCAAGGAATGGTCGCGCAAGACAAGCGCGCTGCGCAAGCGCGTCGTCGAGGCGCGCGCCCGCGTGCAGACCGTCACCCTGCCGGATGCGGTTCTGGCGAAAGCCGTCGAGCTTTGCCTGACGCTCGGCGCCGACGGCCTGCGCGGCGAGCTGACCCTGATGCGCGCCGCAAGGGCCCGCGCGGCGCTGTCCGGTGAAACGCAGGTCTCCATGGAGACGCTGAAATCGGTCGCCCCGCTGGCGCTGCGCCACCGGCTTCGCAAGGATCCGCTGGATGATACCGATGCGGGCATCCGCGTCGAGCGTGCGGTCTCGGAGGTGTTCGTGTCGTGAACCCCGCCGCTGCGCCGCCCACGGACCGGCAGGCCAGCCGGGAAGCTTTCGAGCGGATGGACGCGGCGCGTTGGGGACAGGCCGACCTGGCGGCGGCCTTGCTGGCGCTGATGCCGCTCCGGCTGAAAGGCGCCGTGTTTGACGGCGCGGCGCCTGAACTCGCAGGCCTGCTGCAGGACCGGCTGACCCAGCGGCTCGGCAATGGCGCCTTGCTGCACCGGATGCCGGTCTCGATCACCGACGACCGCCTGATCGGCGGGCTGGACCTTGCCGCAACACTCGCTGCGGGCCGCCCGGTTGCCGAAACCGGATTGCTTGCCCGCGCCGATGGCGGCGTGCTGATTGTTCCGATGGCGGAGCGTCTGCCGGGCCGCGCGGCGGCCCAGCTCGCCCGCGTCATCGATACCGGCGAAGTGGAAACCGAACGCGACGGGCTTTCCCTGCGTGCGCCTGCAAACTTCGTCACGCTCGCCTTTGCCGACCCGGACGAGCCGGGCGAACTGCTGCCCGCAGGCCTCGGAGACCGGCTGGCCTTCGGATTGTCCCTATACGGCGTATCGCCCGCCCGGCCGAGGCCGGAAACACTGAGCCCCGCCATAGTCGACGCGGCGCGCGCGAAGCTGCGCTGGGTCTCGGTGCCGGATGCAATTATGGACGCGCTGATCGATGCGGCCTTGCGGCTCGGCATCCGCTCGCTGCGCGCGCCCGCTTTCTGCCTGGCCGCTGCGCGCGGCATCGCCGCGCTGGCCGGCCGCGACGAGGTGACCGATGCCGACGCTTCGCTCGCCGCCGAACTTGTTTATGCGAGCCGTGCGAATGTGCTGATCGACCGGAGTGAGCCGTCAGCGCCGCCGCCGGAACCGCCGGAGCCGGGCGACGAGAATACCGACGATGCCTCGCGCCCGCAGCCGGAACCCGATGAGCTGACCGAACTATTGGTCGAGGCGGTGCGCGTGCGCGTCTCGCTCGACATGGCCGCCCGCGCCCGCACCACGCGCCAGCGCAGCCGCCAGCGCAGCCGCCAGGAAGTGCCGCCCGGCAAATCCGGCGACATGGTGGACTCGCGCCGGCGGGGCAGCCGCATCGGCGCGCGTGCCGGCGACCCGCGCCGCGATGGCCGCCTTGATCTTCTCTCGACCCTTCGAACCGCCGCGCCCTGGCAACGCATCCGCGAGGCGCCGGCCGGCGGCGCCGTGATTTCCGTGCGCGCCAGCGATTTCCGCGTGAAACGCTTCCGCCACCGCAGCGAAGCGGTGGTGATCTTCGTCGTCGATGCGTCCGGCTCCTCGGCGATGAACCGGCTCGCCGATGCGAAAGGCGCGATCGAACTCCTGCTCAGCGGTTGCTATTCGCGCCGCGAATCCGTTGCGCTGATCGCCTTCCGCAAGGAAGGCGCCGACCTGCTGCTTCCGCCGACGCGGTCGCTGACGCGCGTCAAACGCTCGCTGTCGCGCCTGCCCGGCGGCGGCGGCACGCCGCTGGCGGCGGGCATTGCAGCCGCGGCGCAGCTGGTGCGGATCGAGCGGCGCAAACGCAAGGCGCCGCATGTCGTGTTCCTGTCGGACGGGCAGGGCAATATCGCGCTCGATGGCAGTCCGGGTCGCGAGCGCGCCGCCGAGGATGCGCGCGACATGGCGCGGCGGCTGAAATCCCTGCAGGAGCCCGTCCTGTTCTTCGACATTTCCAAACGCCCCAGCGCGCAGGCCGAAATGATCAGTACAGAGATGGGCGCGATCTACCGCCCCTTGCCCGTCGCCGACGCCGCCCGCGTCTCGCGCGATGTGCGCAGCCTGCTGCTGGAGTAGCGCCCGTGGCCAAGGGACTGGACTGGGCAACAGACAGCAGGGATTGGCCGAACCGCGCGCACAGCCGCTTCGTCGAGGCGGCCACGACCCGCTGGCACGTGCAGCGCGCAGGCAAGGGGGAGCACGTCCTGCTGCTTCACGGCACCGGCGCCTCGACGCATTCCTGGGCCGGCCTGCTCCCGCTGCTCGCCGCCCGCTTCGACACGCTGGCTGTGGACCTTCCGGGCCACGGCTTTACGCAGAGCCTCAGGCGCCTCGATTCCTCGCTACCCGGAATGGTGCGTGCGCTGAAGGCCTTGCTGACGCAGGAATCGTTCAGGCCTTCCCTGATCATCGGCCATTCCGCCGGCGCCGCCATCGCGGTGCGGCTCGCGCCGGAACTTGACCCGCGCCCTCGCGGCACGGTGTCGATCAATGGCGCGCTGAAGCCCTTCGGCGGCCCGGCCGCGCTGATTGCGCCGGTGATGGCGAAGGCGCTGGCGATCAATCCGTTCGTGTCGCGCGCGCTCGCAAGAGGCGGGCGCTACCCGTCCCGCGTCGCGCGTCTGATCGAAGGCACCGGCTCCCGTCCGGGAGCGAACTATCTCGAATTCTATGGCCGCCTGTTCGCTAATCCCCGCCATGTCGCCGGCACCTTGTCGATGATGGCGAACTGGGATGTCTCCGGCGTCATGGCGCCGTTCGAGCGCGCCAGCCTGCGCCTGCACCAGATCGTGGGCCTGAACGACCGCGCTGTACCGCCCGAGGATGCCGAGGCGTTGGCGCGGCGCTACAACGGCGCCAGCCTCGAGCGCATGCCGGGCCTCGGCCATCTCGCGCATGAGGAAGACGCCGCCCGCGTCGCGGCCTCGATCTTCTCCGCTTTCGCAAGCGCCGAACTGCCAGCCCGGAAATCCGGTACATGAAAAAGCGTGACGAATGCGCGGCGCGCTCCATGTCACTGCAGCCTGACGGATTTGCGGATCGCCCGCTGCCAGAGAGCGTCTGCGAACCGGACACGAGAAATGGAGGAAGCCCAGCACCATGGACGGAATGACCCACCCTATCGAGCCAGACATTGAAGCCCCGCATGCGATTGTTATAGGGGCCGGTTTCGGTGGCTTGGCCGCTGCTGTCCGGTTGGGTGCGAAAGGCTACCGCGTGACGGTCTTTGACAAGCTGGATGCAGCGGGAGGCCGGGCCTACACGTTCCGGCAGGACGGGTTCACCTTTGATGCGGGGCCGACAATCCTGACAGCCCCGCATCTGTTCAACGAGCTCTGGGCGCTGTGTGGCCGCCGGCTGGAAGATGACATCACACTCAAGGCGATCAATCCGTTCTACCGCATCCGTTTTGATGATGGCTCCGTATTCGAGGCACATGCCGACGAAGACAAGACCCGTGCTGAAATCGCCAAGTTCGCCCCGGAAGACGTGGCCGGATTTGACCGCTTCCTGAAAGCCAGCGAAGCCATTTTCGACGCAGCCTATACCCAGCTTGCGGAGGAACCTTTTCACCAGGTCTCGACCCTTCTGAAGGCGGCGCCGGACATGGTACGCCTTGGCGGCGTTCGCTGCGTCTATGCAAAGGTCTCGGACTACTTCTCGAACGAAAAGCTGCGCATCGCCTTTTCCTTCCATCCCCTGTTCATCGGCGGGGATCCATTCGAGGCAACATCCTATTATTGCCTGATATCGCATCTCGAACGGATATGGGGCGTCCATTACGCCATCGGCGGCACGGGCGAACTGGTCCGGGGTCTCGTCAGCCTTATCGAAGGGCAGGGCAATACGCTGTGCCTCAAAACAGAAGTGGACGAGATACTCACGCAAGACGGCTGTGCGACGGGTGTGCGTCTCGCAAACGGCGACGTGATCGATTGCGACCTGGTGGTCTCCAACGCCGAAATCGGCTGGACCTATTCGAAACTGTTGCGCAACACCAAGCGCCGCGTCTGGACAGACCGAAAAATCGAAAAGGCGGACTATTCGATGAGTCTGTTCGTCTGGTATTTTGGAACCCGCCGGCAGTACGAGGACTGCTACCACCACACGATTGTTCTCGGCCCACGCTATCGCGGCCTGCTGAAAGACATCTTCCGCAACAAGATTCTTGCGGAAGACTTCAGCCTTTATCTTCATCGTCCGACGGCAAACGATCCGTCGCTGGCGCCGCCAGGCTGCGACAGTTTCTATGTGCTGGCCCCGGTCCCGCACCTCGACTCCGGCACGGATTGGGAAGCGATGGCGGGCCCGTTCCGGGAGCGGGTTGCCGAGAGACTGGAAGCAACCGTGTTGCCGGGCCTGCGGCAGGAAATCGTCAGTGAGCGGCTGATGACGCCCCTCGATTTCCGCGACCGCCTGCTGTCGACAAAAGGCGCGGCTTTCGGACTGGAGCCGAAACTCCTGCAAAGCGCCTGGTTCCGTCCGCACAATATCAGCGCCGACGTGAAGGGCCTCTATCTTGCGGGCGCCAGCACGCATCCCGGAGCCGGTGTGCCAAGCGTACTGTCGTCGGCAAAGGTCGTCGACAAGCTGGTTCCGGAAGCCTCGCTTTGGCGAGCAAGCCAGCGCGCGTGAGAGTGCTAATGGCTTTTGCCGCGCCCGAGATCCGACAGGATGCGGGCTGCAGCGAGGCGGCCGGACAGCGTCGCCATCGGGACGCCCGGCCCCGGATGAGTTGAACCGCCGGCGAGGTAAAGGCCGGGAATGCGGGCAGCACTTCCAGGCCGCGCAAAACTCGCCATCGGGCCATGATTGGCCTGGCCATACAGCGCGCCGCCGGTAGCCGGAAAGAGATTTGCAAAACCCTGCGGTGTCGTCGCGGCGCCCTCTGACAGGCCGCCATCGAGGGTAAGCCCGCAAGAGGCGAGCTGTTCCAGCACGCGGCTGGAGAACCTGCCGGCATCGATGATCGGCGATTGGTCCAGGTCCCCGTCGGGAGGCGCGTTAATCAGAAGCAACAGTCGCTCGGGTCCGTCCGGCACCGCGTCCCCGCGGCGGTCCTGGGCGCAGATATAGACCGTTGGCCGCTGCGTGATCGTCCGGTCACGGAAGACCGAATCGAATTCACCCTTGTAGTCGTCGGAGAAAAACACATTGTGATAAGCGAGCGGCAAACCTCGGCTCTGCGCCGCAACGCACCAGGTGATCGCCGACAGGGATCTCGCGCGGCGGGGCACGCCGGGCACTGACCCGCGCACATCACCACCGAGCAGGCCCGCCGAAAGCGCCGACGCATCGCCGTTGAAGACCACCGCGCCAGCGGGGATCTCCTCGCCGGATTTAAGCCGCACGCCGCACACCGCGCCCCGGCTCACGAGGATGCGCTCGGCCTCTTCGCCAAAGCGGAATTTCGCGCCGCCTGACTCGGCGAGGCGCCGCACCGCTCCGGCCAGCGCGCGCATCCCGCCATCCAGAAGCCAGACACCGTCCTGCTCGACATGCGCGATCAGCATCAGGGTCGCCGGCGCGCGGAACGGGGAAGAGCCGACATAGGTTGAATACCGGCCAAAAAGCTGGCGCAGTCGAGGATCCGTGAACCGTTGGCGCAGGCGCGACCAGTAGGTATCGAAAGGGCGGGTGCGCCACATTGCGCCGAGGTCGCCGACCCTCAGCATCAGGCTGGCCGCGTTCGGCTTCTGGGCCGCCATGAAGGTGTCCTTCAGGGTCGTGTGAATGTCGCGGCACTCGGAAATGAAGCCCCGGTAAGCCTCTCCCTCTCGGCGGCCTGCAAAGGCGCCGATCGCGTCGGCCGATGCGTCTATGTCGGCATGCAGGTCCAGCACGCCGGACTCGCGCCAGGCGTGACGCGCGAGCACCGAGGCAGGCGTCAACCCCAGCGACGTGCCGAAAGTCTGCCCCCCGGTTTCGAACAGCGCTTCGAACACCCAGCGCATCGTGAACACGGTCGGGCCGGCATCGATGTGCGTCCCGCCAGCCTCGACCTGCCGCATCTTGCCGCCTTCGCAGGCCGCCTTGTCGAGCACGGTGACATCGAGCCCGGCATGCGCGAGGTCACTTGCCGCTGCGAGGCCGCCGGCGCCGGCGCCGATCACGACGACTCGTCCCCGGGAGGTCACGCGGCTGCCTTCGTCCGGGCACGGCGCAGCGGCGCGGTCGCGGCGCGCTGATGGTACAGGATGAGAGACACGCCCACGATAAGCGGAATGCTCCAGAGCAACGGAGACAGCGCAAGCTCCGGCACATAGCGGACCGCGCCGAAGGCGAGGAAGGCAGTATAGACAGAAATGCCCGTGCCCACGAGCGCCTTGATGTGTTCGGTCAGCCATTCGAGCGGCTGCGGCCGCGAGCGGAGCATGAACCAGAGATTGGTGCCAACCGTGGCAAATCCGATGATCGACATGCCGACCATCATCCACTGGCCGATCAGGATACCCTGCACGGCGCAGTTCAGGGCAGCGGCTGTGAGCACAACCTGCAAGGAGATGTTGAGCGGGGACCGGTGACGCGCGTGATCGGTCCGGTTCAGGATGCAGGCGCGGCCATACCAGGCGAGGTTTATCGTCAGGATCGCCAGGAACAGCATCATCCAGCCGAAGATGCCCCGGATGATCTCCGGGTGTCCAAAGATCTCGTGCCCAGCAAGTTTGGGATGGGTTGCGAGCGGCTCGAGAAGGGTCAGCGTTGCCATCATCGCGGCGAAGCTGGCGGTGGCCAGCATCAGCCCGACGAATACCTGGCCCGACAGCCGGTGGAGGCGGCTGCCCTTGCGCGCGGCGATGGGTACCCAGAAGCCTGCAAGGCCGGGTGCACCGGTGATGATGTGCGCGGCGATCAGCAATTCGAAGGCATGGTGCATCGACATGGATATGCTAGTCCGTGGCAGGAGAAACAGCAGAGGACAATGGTGAATGGCGCAAAAGCAGGGCCCTGCGATTGATCCCCCGCGCCCTCGCCCCCTCTGGCCGGTCGCCGCGCTGGCCCGGACTCTCTGGCAGGGGGAGGGCAATCTTCTGGCGTTGCTTCCGGCCTCGGCCTATCGCGTCGCCGCAGGCGCGCTCGGCTACTCGCGCCGGTCGATCATCCTGTTCAACGATCCGGTGGTTGTCCGGCAAATTCTCGAAGACAAGGACGGCATCTTTCCGAAGAGTGACCTGATGGTCGGCGCGCTCGAGGCACTGATCGGTGAATCGATTTTCGTGACCGACGGAGAGACCTGGCGGCGGCAACGCGCCATGATTGATCCGGCTTTCTCGCACATGCGCTTGTCGATTGCCTTCAAGGCCATGAGCGAAGCGGTCACCGATCAGGAAGCGCGCCTCGACCAACTCGCGGCTTCCGGAGAGCCCCTGTCGCTCGATCTGGCGATGAGCCACCTGACCGCCGACATCATCTGCCGGACGGTCTTTTCGGTGTCGCTGGATGTGGGTGTCGCCCGGGATGTGTTCGACGATTTCATTGTCTTCGAACGTGATGTTGCGCAGGTGCGGATTGCGCGATTGATTTCGGACCCGGCCTGGACGCGCGTTCCGCAAAAGCCCGGTGTGCTGGCCGCCTGCGCCCGGATCCGGTCGCATCTCGGCGCGCTGATCGACGGGCATACGGGTACGGATGATATTGCCGGCGCGGTCATGGCTGCCCGGGACGCTTCCACGGGCGAGGGCTTTTCGAGGGATGAGCTGATCGACCAGCTGGGCGTCTTCTTTCTCGCCGGACATGAGACGACCGCCAGCGCCCTCACCTGGGCTGTCTACATGCTCGCCAGCCGGCCGGACATCCTCGCCCGCCTGCGGGCCGAGATCGATGTAGTTGCCGGAGGCGGGCCGGTCAGTTTCGAACACACCCGGCGCATGCCGTTTGCGCGCGCCGTGTTTCGCGAGACCCTTCGCCTCTATCCGCCCATCACCTTCATGCCGAGAGTGGCGCTCAAGCCGGCCAGCATCGGTGGCCGGACGCTGCGGCGGGGCGCCCTGGTGATGATCGCGCCCTGGACCCTTCACCGGCACAAATCCTACTGGCAGGAGCCCGACAGGTTCGACCCGGACCGTTTCCTGCCGGAAGGCGAAGCGGCGCAGACGCCCGGCGCCTTCATTCCGTTCGGGGCCGGGCCGCATACCTGCGTCGGCGCTGGCTTCGCCACAGCTGAAGGCATTCTTGTTCTCGCGCGCCTTGCGCGCCGGTTCGACTTTGATGTCAGCGAAGCCCGCGGCGTGCGCCCCGTTGCGCGCCTGACGACACGGCCGGCCCGTGAGATCATGTGCCGGGTACGGCTGCGCCATGTCTGACCTCTGAGTCGAAAGGGACGCCGGGCCGGTCTTCGGGAGGAATCCAGGTGATGTCGCGCGTGGCGGCTTCGCCAAGAGAAACCTTCTCGAACATCGCCCGGCGCAACACGGGCCAGGACATCGGCGTGAACAGGAAAAAGGGCAGGGGATCGTTCAGCCGGAACAATACATCCTGCGAGGTCAGAAAGGCCTTCAGTCTACGGAAGAACTCCCGGGGCCGGAACAGGGCGCCATAAACCTCGAGAAGGGCGGTATGCCCTTCCTGGAAAGCCCGGACCGGCCGCATGGCGATCGGCCGCGCTTCGGGAAGGTTCAGCACCGCTTGGGCAAGTCCATCGGGGTTGAGGAAGTGAACGCCGCTCGTCAGGCGGGGATTGCATTCGATGGCGCACGGAACACCTTGCGCGTCTTCGATGAAGTCAAACGAGATGAAACCCGTATAGGCTTCAGCTTCGACAAAGCGGCGGATCCAGCTGGCTGCGGCAGGGCAATCATCGACCCGCTCGAACGAGACCGATACGGTTCCCGAATAAATCCGGCCTTGGTAGAGCGCGGTTGCCAGGATTTCTCCGTCACGGGCTACGCTTAACGAGCTGACATGCCGGCCCGGCAATCGTGCCTGCACCAGCATGCCCGGCTGCCGGTCCGCCGGGGTCAGCGGGTCACCCTTGCGCCGCAAGGATACGCCGATGCCCGAGCAACCATGCGCGGGCTTTACGATGTAGTCTTGCGCCGCTGCGAGCGTGAGCGCGGCCGGAGTATGGCCTTCATGGGTTTCCGGAACTGTCAGGCCGATCAGGTCTGCGGCGCGGTTGAAAGCGAGCTTGTCGTGCAGGCGTGCCAACTTGTGCTGCGGCGGACAATAAAGCCGGGATCGCGCGGGCAGACGCCCGGCAAGGCTTGCGGCATGCAGGGCCTCTTCCGAAACCGGGACAACTATATCGATGTCTTCCTGCCGGACGATCGCCTCCAGGGCATCAAGGTAGGCCGCCGGATTGGCATTGGGCGCCGGCACCCGGATCGATTTGGCCACCGAGCGGGAGGCCCGGCAAACATGCAATCCGAAGGGTTCGGCCACGATCACGCGGGCACCAGCCTGGTGCAAGGCGCGGGCGAGTTCGAGGGCCTTTGGCAATCGCCCAAGTGTGAGAAGTACCGTCTTGGGCATCTCTTGCGTCCGCAGTGTGCCGTCCATCAGGGATGACACAAGTAAGTGTAAAATATAATGTGCCCCAATTCTTTCGGGCTGGCCATATGGCTTGGATTCAGTTCGACTGGCGCTAGACTTGATTGTGGACGGCGTTTTGTGTGCCGCCGGAAAGAGAAATTCTGGATGAGGGTTTCAGGCACCGACAACGCGGCTGAACTGGCTTCGGATCTGGCTGCCTGCGGGCGCATCATCCGGGATGGCTCCAAGAGTTTCCACGCTGCTTCCCTTCTGCTGCCGCGCGATGTGCGCGCTGCCGCTTATGCCCTCTATGCCTTCTGCCGCGTCTCCGATGACGCCGTGGACGAAGGCGCCCATCCCGAAGCCGCGCTGCAGGACGTGCGCCGCCGCCTGAAACTCGCCGATGCGGGCCAGCCGGATCCCGCAAGTGTGGACCGTGCCTTCGCCTGGGTGTTGCGCGCTTACGGCATTCCCTTTGCGGTGCCGGAAGCCCTCGTCGAAGGCTTTGAATGGGATGCGCAGGGCCGCCGGTTCGAGACGCTGGAAGACGTGAAATCCTATGCCGCGCGCGTCGCCGCCACCGTCGGCGTGATGATGACGCTGGTGATGGGTGTGCGCAGCCCGGTGGCGCTCGCCCGCGCCTGTGATCTCGGCCTCGCGATGCAGCTCACCAATATCGCGCGCGATATCGGCGAGGATGCGCGGGCCGGGCGCTGCTACCTGCCCACCGAATGGCTGCGCGATGCCGGGCTTACCTCCGAAGGTCTTGCCGCGCTCAGCGAAGCGGATGGCCGCGTGCGCCTGCTCACCGAGCGGATGCTGGACGCCGCCCGCCCGCTCTACGCCTCCGGCATCAGCGGCATAGCCCTCTTGCCCGAAGCCTGCCGCCCCGCCATCCGCGCCGCCGCCGCGATCTATGCCGAGATCGGCGCCGAGATTGCCCGCGCCGGGCATGACAGCATCGCCCAGCGCGCCGTCGTCTCGAAACGCCGCAAGATCGCGCTCGCCGCCGGCTCCTTCATCCCGGGCCGCCCCGGCGCCGCCAACCTGGAAGCGCCGCCTGCGCCCGAATGCCAGTTCCTCATCGACGCCGTCGAGGACGCGCCCGCGCCGCCGCCGGTTTTGGTGGACGCGCCAAAGGCAGGCTCGGCGCCCTGGGCGATCGACCTGTTTCTGAGACTGGAACAACGCGATCTCTATCCCGGACAGGGTTGACCCCATGCACAGCCTCTTCCTGCTCGAACTCGTGATCTTCAGCGGCTCCGCGCTCGCCTGGGGCTTCTGGGAACTCTGGAGCACAGACCGCGACATCAAGAAACGCGAGGCTGAAGAAGCCGCCGCTGCAACCGCCGCGGACCAGAAGGCCTGACGCCTATTTGTTGAGGGGCCGCCGCGGCATGCGGAAAGGCAGCATCAGCTTGACCTGACCCATCGCCAGCCGGTCGCCGTCAAAACTCTCATGCACACCCGCCGCGCGCGGGCCGAGCAGGTCGCTCTCGATGATCGAACGGCTGTAGAAGGGCGAGTCCTCAAGTGTGCGCCCGAGGCGGACGAACGTCCCGTTGCCCGCCCGCGTCGTGCGCTTGATCCGGAAAATCGGCGTCGGGGACAAGGTCGCCTTGGGCGGCGGATCGAATGTCTGCCAGCTGCCATCCGGCGCAAACATCAGGGCGAGGCCGCGCTCGGTCCCGCTGCGCTCCACCGTGTTGTAGAGGATTGCCGTGCGCCCGTCGGCAGCCTGCACGCGCGACCAGTCCCAGTATCGGAACGCGTCCTCGATCGGCGACTGGCCGCGATTGGTGTCGAAGTAGGCGTCGCCCCGCCAGCGAAGACCCGGTGCGCTGAAGTCCACCTCCACATCCGCAGACGGCGCAACCGGTTGCCAGGAATGGGCGCCGGCCGAGTCCAGCTGGAACACCTGCGTGTTCAGCGCGCGCGGCGTGATCCGGATCTGCCCACGCACGGGCAGGGGCACAGGCATGCCATATTCCGCGATGTCGATGGTCAGCCTTGTCCCGTCCCAATGCAGCGAACTCGGCCCGATGCGCAGGCTGGAATCGTCCGCCTGCAGATCACCGCGTCCGCGCTCGGTCATCGCCCAGCGGCTGCGGCTCCGGCCATACAACGCGACATTCACCGCGCAGTGATTGTAGGGGTCGCCCCGTCCGGACCAGGCATAGTAGGGTGAAAACACGCTGCCAACGAAGGCGATCACGGTGAAACCGAAATCACCATCCTTGCTCAGGCCGTCGGCATACCACCACGTATAGCCGCCGGGCGGCGTCGCTGTATCAAACAGGCGAGGCAGCGGCGCGGGCGCTAATTTCGCATTGGCCATCCGCAATCCCTCTTGAAACCAGAAAACGTCAATTCAGTTTGACAGTCAAGAATGACAACATAAGATGACATATCGGAGGACGCATGGACGTAGGCACTTTGATCGAACGCGTACTCGAGCGCTCCGTTGCGAGCGCAGAGGGTCCCGGCGCGCCCCCGTTGCTGGGCCGCGCCCTCCGCCATTCCGTCTTTCCGGGCGGCGCCCGGGTCCGGCCGAAACTCTGCGTTGCGGTGGCGGCCGCCTGCGGCGAAGGCCGGGGCATCGAAGCGGCCTCCGGCGCCGGCGCCGCGCTTGAACTGATGCATTGCGCCTCGCTTGTCCATGATGATCTGCCCGCCTTTGACGGCGCCGCGATCCGCCGGGGTAAGCCGTCCGTGCATGCCGCCTACGGCGAAGCCATCGCCGTCCTCGCGGGCGACGCCCTGATCGTCATGGCTTTTGATACGCTGCTGCGCGAGTGCCGCGCCTCGCCTGAAGCCCTCGCCCCGCTGATGTCGATCCTCATCAACGCCGTCGGCACCCCGCGCGGAATCGTGGCCGGCCAGGCCTGGGAAAGCGAACCCGTCATCGATCTCAGCGCCTATCATCAGGCGAAAACCGGCGCCCTGTTTGTCGCTGCCTCGATGTCCGGCGCCGCTGCGGCGGGCCTCGATCCTGCGCCCTGGCGCGCGCTCGGCGAACGTCTCGGCGAGGCCTATCAGGTTGCTGACGACCTGCGCGACGTGCTGCTGGACGAGGAAGAACTCGGAAAGCCGGCCGGGCAGGATGCCTCGCACCTGCGCCCGAACGCAGTGCAGAATTTCGGCGTTGCCGGCGCCATCGCGCGCCTCAAGGGCCTTATCGCGGACGCCTCGGACTCGATCCCGGACTGCGCCGGCGCGCCGATGCTGCGCGAGATCGTACACGGCCAGGCCGCGCGCCTGATGCCGCAAAGCCTGCTGCGCAACGTGGCCTGACGCGCACATGCAAGGGCCGGGGAGGGCGCTGCCATGAGCCTCGCCGACCGGTTCGCGGATTGGCGTAACCGCTTGATTGCAAATCAGGATTTCCAGTCCTGGGCGGTCCGCAACCCGTTCACGCGCGGCGTTGCCCGCCAGAAAACCAAAGCCACGTTCGATCTCGTCGCGGGCTTTGTCTATTCGCAGGTCCTCTCGGCCACGGTCGAAAGCGGCCTGCTCGAAGCGGTCCACGCATCGCCCGTCACCGCAGCAGACTTCGCCGCCCGGTCCGGCCTGCCGGAAGACGGCGCCCTGCGCCTGCTGCGCGCCGCCGCCGCACTGGACCTGCTCCGGGTGCGCGCCGATGGCCGCTTCTCCCTCGGCGAAGCGGGCGCCGCGCTGCTCGGCAATCCCGCCGTCTTCGCCATGATCCGCCACCACAAGGCCTTCTACCGCGACATCGCCGATCCGCTCGCCCTGCTGCGCGCCCGCACACCGGAGACGGAGCTGTCGCGCTTCTGGGCCTACACCGCCTCCGCCAGCGATACGGACGCCGCCGCTTATTCGGCCCTGATGGCCGAGACCCAGGCGCTGATCGCGCAGAACGTACTCGCCGCCTATGACTTCCGCCGCCACCTCACCGTCATGGACGTCGGCGGCGGCCTCGGCGCCTTTCTCACTGCCGTCGGTACCGCGCATGACAGTCTGAACCTCGTGCTGGTCGACCTGCCACCGGTGGTCAAACTCGCCGAAGCGAAGCTCTCCGCCACGCCGCTTTGGCCGCGTTTCCGGATCGAGCCGCGCGACATGCTCAACGATCCCCTGCCGCAGGGCGCCGACCTGATCACCCTTGTCCGCGTGGTCCATGACCATGATGACGGCCCCGTCCGCCAGCTGCTTGCCTCGGCCCGAAAAGCTCTCGCGCCGGGCGGCAAACTGCTGATCGCGGAGCCGATGGCGGGCATTCCGGGCGCTGAAGCGATGGCGGATGCCTATTTCGGCTTTTACCTCTGGGCGATGGGGCGCGGGGTGCCCCGAAGGCCGGCAGACCTGCAGAAACTGCTGCAGGACGCGGGATTCCGGCACATCCGCCAGCTGAAGACCGCACAGCCCCTGCTCGTGAGCGCAATCATCGCGAGCTGACGATTCCGGCGAATGCCCGTATTTCGGGCATTTATCGTAAATCCACATTGACACATTCAACTGTCAAACTAAGGTGACATGTATGAAAACGGGCGTCATCGAGTCGCAGGGGGCACACCCCGGCCTGCCCAAAAGGGCCCATCGCGCTCCTGCGCGCGAGGAACTCGAACTGCGCGCCTCCGCCGTCCTGTTTGACGGCGCCCGCTCCGCCACCGTCGGCTCGCTCGCCCTGACTGCTCCGCAGGCGGACGATGTCATCGTCGATGTCCTCTGGTCCGGCATCAGCACCGGTACCGAGCGCCTGATGTGGTCCGGCGAGATGCCGTCCTTCCCCGGCATGGGCTATCCGCTGGTGCCCGGTTATGAAGCTGTGGGCCGCATCATCCAGTCAGACGCCGCGCCGCACCGCGTCGGCGAACTTGTCTTTGTCCCCGGCGCACGCTGCTTCGAAGGCGCCCACGGCCTGTTCGGCGCCTCCGCCTCACGCCTCGTGGTCGCCGCCGACAAGGCCCTCCGGATCAACTTTTCAGAGCCCCGGGAAGGGGTGCTGCTGGCGCTCGCCGCCACCGCCCACCACGCCATCATTGGCGGCGCGCTGCCGGATCTGATCATCGGCTACGGCGTCCTCGGCCGCCTCACCGCCCGCATCGTGATCGCCCTCGGCGGCAATCCTGTTGTCTGGGAACTGAACCCCGCCCGCCGCAGCACGGCCGACTATCCGGTCATCGCGCCGGAAGATGACACCCGCCGCGACTATGCCTCGGTCTGCGACATGAGCGGGGACGCGAACATCATCGACAAGGTGCTGCCGCACGCCGCGCACGGGGCGGAAATCTGCCTCGCCGGTTTCTATTCGGTGCGCCCGTCCTTCAGCTTCCCGCTGGCGTTCCGCAAGGAAATGCGCCTGCGCGTCGCCGCCGAATGGCGCCCGTCGGACCTCACCGCCGTCGCCGCCCTCGTCCAGTCCGGCCGCCTGCCGCTCTCGGGCCTCATCACCCACACTTCGCCAGCTGCCCAGGCCGCCGGCGCTTACGCCCGGGCCTTCAGCGATCCGGCCTGCCTCAAAATGATCATTGATTGGGAATCCTCAGATGTCTGACGAACTCCGCCTGACAAGCCGCCATGGCAACGAAGACTATACGAGCGCCCTGCGCGACGAAGCTTCGGTCGAGCCTGATCCGGTGGCCACCGGCCCCGTCAAGAAAGATACCCAGATCATCGCCATCTACGGCAAAGGCGGCATCGGCAAGAGCTTCACGCTCGCCAATCTCTCCTGCATGATGGCCGAGCAGGGCAAGAAGGTCCTGCTGATCGGCTGCGATCCGAAATCCGACACGACCTCGCTCCTCTTCGGCGGCAAGGCCTGCCCGACGATCATCGAGACCTCGTCCAAGAAAAAACTCGCCGGCGAGGAAGTTGCCATCGGCGATGTCTGCTTCAAACGCTACGGCGTCTTCGCCATGGAACTCGGCGGCCCGGAAGTCGGCCGCGGCTGCGGCGGACGCGGCATCATCCACGGCTTCGAACTGCTCGAGAAGCTCGGCTTCCACGAGTGGGATTTCGACTATGTGCTGCTCGATTTCCTCGGCGACGTGGTCTGCGGCGGCTTCGGCCTGCCGATCGCCCGCGACATGTGCCAGAAGGTCATCGTCGTCGGCTCGAACGACCTGCAATCGCTCTACGTCGCCAACAACGTTTGTTCGGCAGTCGAATATTTCCGCAAGATGGGCGGCAATGTCGGCGTCGCCGGCATGGTCATCAACCGCGATGACGGCACCGGCGAAGCGGCCGCGTTCGCAAACGCCGTCGGCATCCCGGTCCTCGCCACCATCCCGGCCAACGACGACATCCGCCGCAAGTCGGCCAACTACCAGATCGTCGGCACCGAAGCCTCCGAATGGGGCGCGCTCTTCTCGGAGCTCGCCGCCAATATCCATGGCTCGGTCCCCAACCGCCCGAATCCTCTGACGTCGGACGGTCTGCTCGGCCTCTTCTCGTCGAAGGACACCGGCGGCGACATCGTCCTCGAGCCCGCCACCGTCGCCGACATGTGCGGCATCGCCGAGGCCGAGAAGCGCACCCTCGAAGTCGTGTACGAGGCGATCTGATCCACGATGGCTTCCAAGCGCACCCTCCTTGAGCATCGCGAACGGCCCCCTGCGTCAGATACGGCCACGCCGGTCGTGCTGCCGATGACGCAACGCAAAGCCGCCGAAGCGCCCGTGGCCGACGCCTCCGGCTGCCATGGCGGCAAGGAAGAGATGCTGAAAGCCGCGAAAGCCGCCGGCAAGAGCGAAGTGCTTGATCAGTATGCGAAGGATTATCCACAAGGCCCGCACGACCAGCCGCAAAGCATGTGCCCCGCCTTCGGCTCGCTCCGCGTCGGCCTGCGCATGCGCCGCACGGCGACCATCCTCTCGGGCTCCGCCTGCTGCGTCTATGGACTGACCTTCACGTCCCACTTCTACGGCGCCAAGCGCTCGGTCGGCTATGTGCCGTTCAATTCCGAGACGCTCGTCACCGGCAAGCTGTTCGAGGACATCAAGGAAGCGGTTGAGAAAACCGCTGACCCCGCCCTCTACGACACGATCGTCATCACCAATCTCTGCGTGCCCACTGCCTCCGGCGTGCCGCTCCGCCTGCTGCCGGACGAAATCAACGGCGTCCGGATCATCGGCATCGATGTCCCTGGCTTCGGCATCCCGACGCATGCGGAAGCGAAAGACGTCCTCGCCGGCGCCATGCTCGCCTATGCCCGCAAGGAGGCGCTCTCCGGCCCCGTCCAGCGCGCCGCCAATGACACGGCCCAGCTGCCGAAAGTCACGCTGCTCGGCGAAATGTTCCCCGCCGATCCGGTCATCATCGGCCGCATGCTGGAGCCGCTCGGCCTCGCCGCCGGCGCCGTCGTGCCGACCCGCGAATGGCGCGAACTCTACACCGCGCTTGACGGCGCCGTCGTCGCCGCCGTCCACCCGTTCTACACTGCCTCGATCCGCGAGTTCGAAGCCGCCGGCCGCCCGATCGTCGGCTCAGCCCCGGTCGGCCTTGACGGCACCGACGCCTGGCTGAAAGCCATCGGCGACGCCGCCAACGTCCCCGCCTCTAAGATCGACGCCGCCCGCAACATGTTCGGCGGCGCCATCGCCGGCGCGCTCGCCTCCAAGCCCATCCGTGGACGGATCACGCTGTCCGGCTATGAAGGCTCGGAGCTGCTCGTCGCCCGCCTGCTGGTCGAAAGCGGCGCAGACCTGCGCTATGTCGGCACCGCCCTGCCGCGCACCCGCTGGTCGGATCCCGACCGTGAATGGCTCGAGTCCAAAGGCGTCCATGTCCAGTTCCGCGCCTCGCTGGAGCAGGACATCGCCGCGATGCGCGAGTTCACGCCGGACCTTGCCATCGGCACCACGCCGGTCGTGCAGGCCGCGAAGGAGCGCGCCATCCCCGGCCTCTATTTCACGAACCTGATCTCCGCGCGCCCCCTGATGGGCCCGGCCGGTGCCGGCTCCCTCGCCGACGTGATCAACGCCGCCATCGCCGGCAAGGACCGGTTCGACGTGATGAAAGGTTTCTTCGAAGGCGTCGGCTCGGGCGATACCGCCGGTGTCTGGGAAGGCCAGCCCGTCATCCAGAAGGAATTCCGCGAACACCAGCGCCGCAAGCTCGCCGCCAAGGCCAAGGCCGCCGCCAACCTGGAGGCACCCACAGGATGCTGATCCAGGATCATGACCGGGCAGGCGGCTATTGGGGCGCCGTCTACGTCTTCACCGCCATCAAGGGCCTGCAGGTCGTCATCGACGGTCCCGTCGGCTGCGAGAATCTTCCCGTCACCTCGGTTCTTCATTACACGGACGCTCTGCCCCCGCATGAGCTGCCCATCGTGGTCACCGGCCTCGGCGAAGAAGAGCTCGGCCAGCATGGCACCGAGGCCGCGATGAAACGCGCCCGCGCCGTGCTCGATCCTGAACTTCCCGCCGTCGTCGTGACCGGTTCCATCGCCGAGATGATCGGCGGCGGCGTCACGCCGGAAGGCTCGAACATCCAGCGTTTCCTCCCGCGCACGATCGACGAAGACCAGTGGCAAACGGCGGACCGCGCCATGCTCTGGCTCTGGACAGAATTTGGCCAGACCAAGGGCCGCAATCCGAAACCGGCGAAGAAGGTCGAAGGCGCCAAGCCCAAGGTCAACATCATCGGCCCGGCTTACGGCATGTTCAACGGCCCATCGGATCTCGCCGAAATCCGCCGCCTCGTCGAAGGCATCGGCGCCGAGATCAATCTCGCCTTCCCGCTCGGCAGCCATCTGGCAGATGTCCGCAGGCTGATCGATGCCGACGTGAACGTCTGCATGTACCGCGAGTACGGCCGCAACCTCTGCGAGGCCCTCGGCCAACCCTATCTCCAGGCCCCCATCGGCCTGCACTCGACCACCAAGTTCCTGCGCGCCCTTGGCGAGTTGACGGGCCTCGACCCCGAGCCCTTCATCGAGGCCGAGAAACACTCGACGCTGAAACCGCTCTGGGATCTCTGGCGCTCGGTCACGCAGGACTTCTTCGCCACGGCCAGCTTCGGCATCGTTGCCAACGAGACGCATGCCCGCGGCCTGCGCAATTTCCTCGAGAACGATCTCGGCATCCCGTGCAATTTCGCGGTCACCCGCGTCGCCGGTAAGAAGACCGACAACGACGCCGTGCGCGAGATGATCAGGGCCAACGCGCCCTTCGTGCTGTTCGGCAGCTTCAACGAACGCATGTACATGCAGGAAACCGGCGCCCGCTCGGTCTGGATTCCGGCGTCGTTCCCGGGCGCCATCATCCGGCGCCATACCGGCACGCCCTTCATGGGCTATTCCGGCGCAACTTATGTCGTGCAGGAATACTGCAACGCGCTGTTCGATGCGCTGTTCCACATTCTGCCGCTCGCCGCGACGATGGACAAGGCTGAAGCCACACCCGCCCGCAGCGCGGTCCAGGTCACCTGGGACGAGGCCGCGAACGACGCGCTCGAAACCTACATTTCAAGACATTCCGTCCTGACACGGATCTCTGCGGCCAAGCGGCTTCGCGACCACGCGGAAGCCCTTGCCAGCCGGGAAGGCACAGGACGGGTGACACAGGACATGGTCCGGCGCAGCCAGACCGAAATCGAAGGAAGCCGCGCGGCCTGATCCTTCGGGGGAAGGGGCGCACGGGAAACGAAGTAAACAGGAGGAAGACCATGGCACTCGTGAAAATGAATTCATCCGCAGATCTGCGCGACCGCGACCGCCAGTCGATGATCGCCTACGAGGCGCTGATCTATCCGGTTTTCCTGGTTGTTGCGATGCTAGGCCGGCTCCTGCCGCGCTCCGGTTCGAAAGCGCGGGTCCGCCCGTCCGCTTTTGCCGAGGCGGCAGACCGGACGCAAAGCGTCGTCCCATGGTTTTTCGTACACAGGTAGGGCCTGCCCCTCGTCTGTGTGCGAACATACAAGCTTTTGGTGGAGGGGGAGACCCGGATGCCAATTGGGCCGCAGCAGGGCGCTGGTGCGGTCGCAGACTTAGGCCCGAACGGAGAAAACTAAATGGCCGATAATGCAAATGAAAGGACTGGTTCGCTGACAGGATTGTCAGCGTCCGAAGCTCAAGCGTTTCACAAACTCTTTATGCTGAGCTTCATCATCTTCACGTTGATCGCAGTTGGCGCCCACTTCCTCGTCTGGTCGTGGCGGCCCTGGATACCAGGCCCGAATGGCTACGCGATGGTTGAAGACACACTGAGGCTCGCGAGCGCGCTCGTAAGCTTCAAAGCATAAGGAGACTGACCTATGTGGAGAATTTGGCTTCTTTTCGATCCCCGGCGCGTCCTGGTAGCCATGGCGGCTTTCCTGTTCGTGCTGGCAATTCTGATCCATTTCATCCTGCTCAGCTCACCCCGCTACAACTGGCTCGGCACCACGCCGGCCGCTGTTGCGGAGCTGACGGTTGATACGGTCCAGACTGCCTGAACCAACGGCGGATGGCGGATGGGCAGAGCCCGTCCGCCACCTGTCTCACGCATGAAGGAATTTAGCGGCGCGCAGATACCGGATGTCCCGGACGCGCGCCAAACGAAGGAGCCCCGGCGATGGCGCTACTCAACTTTGAAAGAAAATACCGGATTCGAGGTGGCACGCTTGTCGGCGGTGACATGTTCGATTTCTGGATCGGCCCGTTCTATGTCGGCTTCTTCGGCGTAACGGCGCTGTTCTTCGCCTTCCTCGGCACGGCGCTCATCTTCCTGGGCGCTTCGATGGAAGGCACCTGGAATCCCTGGCTGATCAGTATTGATCCGCCCCCGCTCGAATATGGTTTGCAGCTCGCCCCGATGGCCGATGGTGGCATCTGGCAGATGGTGACCATATGCGCGATCGGTGCCTTCGGCTCCTGGGCCCTCCGGGAAGTCGAGATTTCCCGCAAGCTTGGGATGGGCCTTCACGTGCCCATCGCGTTTGGCGTTGCGGTGTTTGCCTATGTCACGCTCGTTGTCATCCGCCCGTTCCTGATGGGCGCCTGGGGCCACGGATTCCCGTACGGGATCATGAGCCACCTCGATTGGGTCTCGAACGTGGGCTATTCCTACGGCAACTTCCACTACAATCCCGCCCACATGATCGCGATCACGTTCTTCTTCACGACGACGCTCGCCCTCTCCATGCACGGCGGCCTGGTCCTGTCGGCGGTCAATCCCGGCCGCGGCAAGACGGTGAAGACGCCGGAACACGAGAACGTCTTCTTCCGTGATTTCATCGGCTATTCCGTCGGCACGCTCGGCATCCACCGGCTCGGCCTCTTCCTCGCCCTTTCGGCCGGGATCTGGAGTGCCATCTGCATCGTCATCTCCGGCCCGCTCTATGAGGGTTCGTGGGTCGACTGGTGGGATGGCTGGAAAAACCTCGCCATCTGGCGCGTGTAGGAGGATCAAACCATGGCTGATTACCAGAATATCTTCACCCAGGTTCAGGTCCGCGGCCACACCGATTACGGTGTGACAGAAGGGACCAACTCCGAACCGCGCTACAATGTGACCGCCACAAGCCACTTCCTCGGCCGGATCGGGGATGCCCAGCTCGGCCCCGTCTATCTCGGCTGGTCCGGTGTGGCCTCCCTGATCTGCGGCTTCATTGCCATCGAGATCATTGGGCTCAACATGTGGGCCAGCGTCGGCTGGGATCCCATCAAGTTCTTCGGCCAGCTGCCCTGGCTGTCGCTTGATGCCCCCCTGCCGGAACATGGCCTGAGCCTTTTCATGCCGCTGAACGAAGGCGGCTGGTGGCTGATGGCGGGCATGTTCCTGACCGCCTCCATCCTCCTCTGGTGGGTGCGCTCCTACCGCCGGGCCATCTCGCTCGGCATGGGCACGCATGTCTGCTGGGCATTTGCCGCGGCGATCTGGCTCTACCTGGTCCTGGGACTCATCCGTCCCGTGATGATGGGCAGCTGGAACGAAGCGGTGCCCTTCGGCATCTTCACCCACCTCGACTGGACGAACAATCTCTCGCTCGTCTACGGCAACTTCTTCTACAACCCCTTCCACATGCTCTCGATCGTCTTCCTCTACGGGTCGGCGCTCCTGTTCGCCATGCATGGCGCGACGATCCTTGCGGTTGGCCGTTATGGCGGTGAACGCGAGATCGAGCAGATCACGGACCGGGGCACGGCCTCTGAACGCGCCGCTCTCTTCTGGCGCTGGACGATGGGCTTCAATGCCTCGATGGAATCCATCCACCGCTGGGCCTGGTGGTTCGCCATCCTCTGCCCGATCACCGGTGGCATCGGCGTGCTGCTCACCGGCACGGTCGTGGACAACTGGTTCCTCTGGGGCGCTGACAACGGGTTCGCCCGCTTCTGAGGCAGCACAAGGGCAGGCGGACAACCGCCCGCCCGCTGCACAGGCTAACTGAGCTGGTGCCTCCCAGCCTCAAAGACCGGGCCCGGTTCATCCGGGTCCGGTCTATTTTGTTCGGAGGCGGCCTTCGCCGGCAGCGATACGGAACGATAGGGAACCGTCACGGCGTGAGAACAAATGAGAATAAATGAGAAAATCTGAGAGACGATCGACATCGCCTGTACACGGTATGAAGCAGGCTGAAACAGTTCAGGCGAGGTCCGGCACACCACTTGCGCCTAAAAGAAACGCGCCTCCCGGAAAATAAATCCGAACCCGATCAAGCCGCCATGTAATACTTCCCCAATCCTTCTGCCGCACCTCCGCCTACGGAGTTATACTCCGGGTATGATCACGGAAGAAATTTCCAAACCTCAAACACCTCAGCAGCCAAGCCGAGGGGTGCCCAGCCCTACCGCGCCCGCACCAACCGCCACGCGGTCCACAGGCACGCCAAATGCGTCAGCAGGCTCACGAGCAGCACGCCGGCGACGACCATATCCGGCGCCTCTGCGATCGCGCTGCGCACCGCCGCCATCAGCAGCCCGCCGGAAATCAGGAACCACATCAGCGGCCAGGCCCAGGGCCGGTGGCCGCTGCGTGCCAGCAGGAAGGCCAGCAGCGCAAACTCTGCCGCCACGCCGATCAGCACGAGATCAAACATCCAGGGTTCAAGGGTCATCTGGGATCGTCCGCAACAGGATCAGCCGAACGGTCCGTTCAACTGGACCACCTTGTAATTCAGCCAGGCCGCAAACGACACCCAGCCGAGATAGGGCAGCATCAGGAGGCTCGCCGCCCGCGAGAAGCGCGCGAGGAACACCGCGATCACCGCGACCGAGATCCACAAGGTCGCGACCTCTGCCAGCGCCCAGTCGGGCCGTCGCAACGTGAAGAACACCGCGCTCCAGGCAATGTTCAGAACGGCATTGATAAAGAAGAAGATCACCAGCAGGAACCGGTCCCGCTGCGTTTTCGCGTCCCGCCAGCCGATCGTTGCCGCCAGCGCGGCCAATGCAAAGATGATCGTCCATCCAGGCGCAAAGGCCCAGTCCGGCGGATTGAGCGCGGATTTCTCGAGCCCACCATACCAGGCATCGATGCGCGTCATCGCCCCGCCCGCGATCGCCGTGGCGAGTGCGGCGCCCGCCGCGATCAGCAGCGGCCGCCGCGGAATCACGTCTGTTTTGGCCGGGCAGGGGCGAGGCCGAGAAGGTGTGCGGTATCCTTCAGGAAGATCCTGAGATGCGCCATGTGATCCGGCTTGCCGAGGCGCTTGTTGAGATAGGCGTCCCAGGTCAGGCGCTGTACGTCCTTGTCATTGCACATCGCGACGAAGCCCTCGCGGCGCTTGTCGCTGCGGTACCAGAAATGCTGCATGATCCCGAGGATCATGAACACCTGCCCATGCGCCTTCATGTAGCGCTTGCGGGTTGCGGCCAAAGCTTTCACATCGCCCGTTTCGATCAGCTCACGGATGGCGGTCGCCGCCTCGCGCCCGCCCAGCATGGCATAGTAGATGCCTTCGCCGGACGCCGGCGCGACCACACCGGCGGCATCACCGGCAAGGATCACATCACGTCCATTGTCCCAGCGCTTCAGCGGCTTCAGCGGAATCGGCGCGCCTTCCTTGCGGACGAGCTCAGCGTCGTCGAGGCCGATATCCTTGCGCAGCGTGCGAATCGCATCGCGCAGCGAGAAGCCCTTGTTGGCGCTGCCGACGCCGACGCTCGTCGTCTCGCCATGCGGGAACACCCAGGCATAGAAGTCCGGCGACAGGCGGCCCTGATAATAGATGTCGCAGCGCGCCGGATCGAAGCCTTCGGTCGGCTCCGGCGACTTGATGATCTCGTGGTAGGCGAACACGCATTTCGTCTCGCCACCGCCGGGAATCGCCTCGGCCGCCACGCGGGACTTGGCGCCGTCCGCGCCGATCACCGTACGGGTACGGATCTTGACCGTCTCCGCGCTGTCATCCTTCGGCTTGTAGACAATATTGGCAAGGCCATCGGCTTCGCGCTCGATACCGGTAAAGCTTCCGGCGCGGCGTTCGCAGCCGGCCTTCGCCGCGCGGGCGCGCAGCCACTCGTCGAAATGTTCGCGGTCCACCATGCCGACGGCGCCGCCTTCGACCGGCATGTCGACCACCCGCCCCGAAGGCGCAATCATCCGCGCGGCCCGGGCGCGGGCAACGATCACGCTTTCCGGAATGTCGAAATCCTGGATGAGGCGCGGCGGAATGGCGCCGCCGCAGGGCTTGATGCGTCCGGCCTTGTCGAGCAGCAGCACGCGGTGCCCGGTCTTTGCCAGGTCATGCGCCGCCGTAGCGCCGGCCGGTCCGCCGCCGACAATCACGCAGTCATAGATGTCATCAGTGGACTGAGGGGTCATGTCGCTTCTCCGGATCGTGCGGTCAGGAATTCGCTGCTGGGCAATACCGGCAGTCGTAAGGTATCGGCGCTCGTCTCGCCGACGCGAAGGGCAAGGGCGGCGGCGACCAGGAAGATCAGGCCTTCAACCGCAAAGACGAGAGCAAAAGCGGGGGCAGGCGCCTCCATCAGGGCGCGCGCCACATCCACGGCGGCGGCGCCGATGAAGCCGCCAAGGCCGAAGGCCACCGCCTGCGCGGCGCCCCAGACGCCCATCCGGGTGCCTTCGCGCTGCTTCGGCCCGGCGCTCGCGAGCGTCATCATTGAGCCGATGGCGGCAACCGCAAAGGCGCCGTTGGCGACACCGAGCGCAATCACGTTCGGCACCAGTGGCCAATCCGTGCCCATCGCCTGTGTGCCCAGACCCAGCGCCAGCAACGCCGCGGCCGAGGCAATACATCCGCCCACGGTCCATGTGCGCATGAAGCCGGCGCGGGACTTTCCGATCACGGTGCCCGCCACGGCGGTGAGAATCATGCCGACCAGCGTTCCCATGTTCTGCACACCGGCGAGCTGCGTCGAACTGCCGGCATCATAGCCATGCACAAGACCGGCGAAGGGTTCGAGAATCAGGTCCTGCGCGCTGTAGGCGAGCATAGAGACGAACACGAAGATCGTGAACCGGCGTGCCTGCGGATCGGCCCAGGTCTCGCGCAACGCAGCGCGGAAAGCCTGGCCATCATGGGCGGAGGGCGCGGGCGCGGCCTGATGCGCCGATGCGGGTTCGAGGCCGCGCAAGGCCAGGAAGGTGACGACCAGTGCAATTGCCGAGACCACCGAGGTGACGAGAATCAGCCGGTCGAAACTGAACGGTTTCAGGAAGCCGCCGCCGATGCCGGCGGTCAGCACGAAGCCCATGATCATCATGATCCAGACAATCGCTGCCGCAGCGGCCTTGCGGGACGGCTCGGTCCGGATGGCGAGCAGGGCGAGGAGGTTTGTGCCCGCCGCGCCAACGCCTGCGCCGATCAGGGCATACGCCAGCACGGAAAGCCCGAAGCCGGCCCAGAAGTTCGCGGGAATCAGCGAGGCAGCGAAGGCAGCACTGATCGCGCCGAACGCAAGCACCGCCATGCCGCCCAGAATCCATGGCGCGCGGCGACCGCCGGCATCGGCGCCATAGCCCCAGCGGGGACGCGACATCTGCACCGCATAGTGCCATCCGACCAGCAGTCCGGGAATCGCGGCGGCGAGGCCGAGCTCGACGACCATCACGCGGTTCAGCGTCGAGGTCATCAGGATGACGATGGCGCCGAGCGAAGTCTGCACCAGGCCGAGGCGGACGATGCCGAGCCAGCCGAACGAAGGGGAGGCGCCCGCGTTCATCCGGCGACCGACCAGGGCTGGACGGCAAAGGCGCTGACAAGCATTCCGAGTACGAACAATGTGACGCCGGTCGCGCTGTACCAGATCGCCTTGCCACGCGGATCGCTGAGCAGGTCATTCATCAGCAGCAGCTGCGCGCAGAGCAGGCCGATGATCGCCACCGCATGGAACGGTTTGCCGATCCAGGCGAGCATGAAGATCACCGCGACCTGCGAGACGCCCATGATCACGCAGGCGACCAGTGCCGCCCGGTCCGGCCCGAGCTGCGCGGGCAGGGAGCGCACGCCCATCAACCGGTCACCTTCGATCGACTTGAAGTCGTTGAGTGTCATGATGCCGTGCGCGCCAACCGAATATGCGAGCGCCAGGAAGATGATCAGCGGATGCGGAAACGCGCCGAGCATGACTGCGGCGCCGGTAAACCAGGAGATGCCTTCATACGAAATCCCGACCGCCGCATTGCCCCACCAGCCATTCAGTTTCAGCCTGAGGGGCGGGGCGCTGTAGGCCCAGGCGAAGAAGACGCCGACAAGGGTGGCGGCAAATGCCCAGACGCCGAGCGCAAGGCCGAGCAACAAGGAAAGGCCCGACCAGATGATCGCCAGATAGAGGCCCCACTGGCCGGGAATCCGGCCCGACGGAATCGGCCGGTTCGGCTCGTTGATTGCGTCGACATGCCGGTCATACCAGTCGTTCACGGCCTGGCTGGAGGCGCACACCATCGGCCCGGCCAGCAGCATGCCGCCGAGCAGGAGATGCATGTTTCCGAAGAAGGGCTGGCCGCTCGAAACGGCGCCGCACATGAAGGCCCACATGGCCGCAAACCAGGTGACCGGCTTGAAAAGTTCCAGCACGGCAGCCGGCTTCGGAAGCTGGTTGGACTGCACTGGGATCGGCGTATGAAGCATGCCTGTACGCTAATGTTGACAGCATGGAGTGTCAACGCAGATTGACGTTTCAGCGACCTGTTTTTCAGCCGCTCCGTGGGCGAATCAAATCCTGCGAAAAGGCAGGCAGATCAGGCCTTGTCGTCGATTCCGAAGCGCTTGAGCTTGGAATACAGACCTTGCCGGCTGAGGCCGAGAATCTCGGCGGCAGAGGCGCGGTTGTCGTCGGTCAGCTTGAGGGCGGCCTCGACGCAGAGCCGTTCGATCAGCGTGGTGGAATCGCGCACGATGTCCTTCAGCGGCATGCGGCCGACGAGGTTCGTGAGATGGTCGACCGAGCGCGGCAATTCCTCGCCCGGCGGCAGCTCTGTCGCGAAGCGGCGTGTCACGATGCGGACCGAGAAGGCGTAGAAGCCCGGCCGCGCGATGCTGGTGGAGACGGCCGAGACTTCGACCTGTTCTTCGGCATTGAACCTGTCGCGCAGGACGGTTGCGAAATTGCGCGCCGTGCCGTTCGTTTTCAGCGTCGAGATCAGCACGTTGAGATCCGTGGTCGAACGGCCGAGATATTGCGACAGCCGCGCGCCTGTTGTGTGCTCCTCCTCGCTGAGGTGCGCCATCTCGAGGAAGGCGCGATTCGCGGCGAGGATGCGCAGGTCTTCATCGGTGACGACGAACGCATCGGGAAGTTCTTCAAGCGCGCGCAGCACCTGGGCGCGGTCGCCATCGCTCTGGAGCGCGCCGATTCCCTCGCCGCCGATCTTGATCACGAGGCGGGCATCGAGGCCTTGTCCGAACACGGACGCTGTCAGGTCCACCTTCTTGCCGTTCGCAAGCTCGGTCTTTTCGGATGCCGAATTGCCGGTCGCGAGCGCCTTGGCGGCCATGCGCTCCACTACGCGCGCGGCGCGCGGCGCGAACAAGCCGGGGAAGTCGGCGCGCGCCAGGCGGTCGGCGTCAATGCCGAGGGCCTTTCCCGCGGCGCGGTTGGCGGCTTCAACCAGAAGCTCTTCGGCCGTCACGATCAGGATCGGATCGGCGACCGCTTCGAAGATCATCTTGTAGCGGCCTTCGGCTTTGCGCAGGCGCGCATAGTCACGCTCGATATCCTGTTGCGCCTTGACGAGGCGCTGCTGGAGTTCCGAGATTTCGCGCAGGTCCCGGCCCAATGCGATCACGGGGCCGCGCGCCGGTGTCTTGACCGTCCGGTAGGAGACCGGGACATCGCGCACACCGCCCGACGGGTGGTTCACCTGGCGGGGGCGAACCGGCGCGGCATTGTCGCCAGCGCTCAGCAGTGCCTCGATTTTCGTGCGGCTGTCGGAGGAGACAGTGTCGATCCAGGGCCGGCCGATCCAGCCATTGGCAAAGCCGCTGCGGCGCAGGTCTTCCGAGGCAATGGCAACGTCTTTTACGAGGCCATTCTCGATGATGACGGCGATATCCGAGGATTGTTCGATGAGGCTGGCAACTGTCTGCGCATCAAGGCCCGACAGATGTTTCTCCGCTTCCCGGAACGAGGATCTAGGGGGCGACGAGTGTGACGAAGCATCCATTATCGATCCAAACAGACTGCGAGCTACCTGTTGAGGCCCTAGCAGTATGGCAATCACATTGCCAACATTTTCCTTGCAAGTTCCGGAGCGTCCAGGCCGCGCCCGGCAATGCCGTCTGCACCGATTTCGTGCGCGATGTGCGGCGACTGTTCGAAAATCTGTCCGCCTACCACCAGCTTGATGGCGGGATTTTTCGACGCCTCGCGCATCGCCTTGATGAGTCGCGTGACGCCGTCTGTTGCGCCGTCATGGGAAATGGAGAGGCCGGCCATATCGAACCGGCGCGAGGCCATCAGCGCAGTGATCGTGGCGGCGTCGCCGCTCGTCTCGGTCGTCACCGACCAGCCCTGCTTGCGGAAAAGCTCGCCCGCCATCAGGACGCCGAAGACATGCTGTTCGCCCGGCGCGACGGCGATGAGGATGCTCGGGGCTTCGACGGCTTCCGGCTTGTCCTGCGCGTCGGATTGTTCGGAAATCCGGTGCAGCGCCTCATGAAGGCGGCAGAGGCCGATGGTGACATCGACGAAGCTGACCTGGTCATCGCTCCACAGTTCGCCCAGCTCGCGGGCAGACCAGGCGAATAGTTCCATCAGGATGGTTTCCGGCGCGCGCCCATGGGCGAGATAGGCATCGGCGAGGTCGCCGGCCAGTGCGCCGTCATCCGACAGCAGCGCCGTGACAAAGGCGTGGCGTTCGGGCGGGGAGAAGGTGGCGTGCTCGTCGCCCGGCGCTGTGCGCACCAGCGTGAGGTGGCTTTCCGGCATCCGGTTGGCGATCACGAGGCGCGGAATGATCTCGGATTGCAGGGCAGCGAAGAGTTCGGGCTCTTCGGAGGCGGGGCGTTTCAGCACGGTATCGGCGCCAAGCTGGCGCCAGAGGCCGACCAGGAAGGGAATGGGCCGAACGACAAAATCGGGGTCTGAACCATCTCGGGGCCTGCGGCCCATCTCCTGGTTGAGTGCCATGCGCGTCCTCCTCCTGGCCACGTCCCGAGCACACGCATAAGCTGCGTGCCCGAAGCCCGGCTTTGTTGATCTTCCTCTGTGCCGCACCCTTTGGGTTCCGGCAGAACTTCTCGCTGACCCGATCATCCGCACCAGGATGTAAGCCATGTGACGGATGTGCTCGGGAGCGCACAGGACCGTATATCTTCAGGTGGCCGGGCTGCCTTCACAACGCCTTAGTTGTTAACGCTTTCCGCCATTTCACTCGTGTTGGTAGCATGTGTTTTTGGCCAAATCTATCCAAATCCGAGTATTTTGACAAAAAACTCGCTGGATCGCGCAAAAAGTGTCAATCCAGATAGTCGTCAACAAAGATTGACATAACCATCGCGGGCGCTATCGTTGGGCCTGAATGAGAAGTGGGAGTGTCGCGTTTCGTGGCGATGTTTGACGAACCCATCAAGGCAGGGAGGAGGGCGCCGCTGTATACAGCCGAGCAGCGCGCGCGCCGCGACTCCTCTCCCTGGACACTCGTCCAGGGTGTGCTCGCCCCGCTCCAGTTTCTTGTATTTGCCGTCAGCGTTTTCCTGGTCATCCGTTATCTGATGACCGGCGAGGGGTTGGCGATCGCCACCGCCTCTATCGTCCTGAAAACATTCGTACTTTACGCAATCATGGTGACCGGCGCGATCTGGGAGAAGGACGTTTTCGGCAAGTATCTTTTTGCCGATGCCTTCTTCTGGGAAGACGCTTTCTCGATGATCGTGATTGCTCTGCACACGTTCTATCTCGTGATGCTGCTGGGCGGCATCGGCTCGCCCGTTCTCCAGCTCACCGTCGCGCTCGCCGGCTACGCCGCCTACGTCATCAACGCCGCCCAGTTCATCTGGAAGCTGCGTCTCGCCCGGCTTGAAACGGCCCACACACAAGGGGCTGCCGCTTGACCCAACTGATTCCCCCGCTCGCCGCAAAGGCTCTCAGCGACTGCGCCGCGCCGCCACCCGCACGGGTAGTGTTGCGGGAGCGCGGCCAGCGCGAGGTGTTCTGCGGGCTCACCTCCATCATGTGGCTGCACCGCAAGATGCAGGACGCGTTCTTCCTGATTGTCGGCTCGCGAACCTGCGCGCACCTGATGCAATCGGCAGCCGGCGTGATGATCTTCGCCGAGCCGCGCTTCGCCACCGCCATCATCGAGGAGCGCGACCTCGCCGGGATGGCGGACATCAATGAAGAGCTGAACAAGACGGTCTCTCGGCTGCTGGAGCGCCGCCCGGAGATCAAGCTGCTCTTCCTGGTGGGCTCGTGCCCGTCGGAAGTGATCAAGCTGGACCTTGGCCGCGCCGCCGAGCGCCTGTCGATGACCTATTCGCCGCGGGTGCGGATCCTCAATTATTCGGGCAGCGGCATCGAGACGACGTTCACGCAAGGCGAAGATGCCTGCCTGACCGCCATGGTGCCGGAACTGCCTGCCACGGACGAGGCCGGACTGGTGGTCGTCGGCGCGCTGGCAGATGTGGTCGAGGACCAGTTCGAGCGCATCTTCGAGGCGCTCGGCATTGGCCCGGTGCATTTCCTGCCGAGCCGCAAGGCGGGCACGGCAGTGCCGGTGGGTCCGAACACGAAATTCCTGCTCGCCCAGCCCTGGCTGCGTGACACCGCCCGCACGCTCGAGGCGCGCGGCGCGACTCACCTGCCGGCGCTGTTCCCGCTCGGCGCGGAAGGGACGACCTCCTGGCTGAAAGCCGCCGCCGATGCGTTCGGCGTCTCGGCGGAGCGCTTCCATGCCGTCACCGAGATGCCGCGCGCCCGCGCCACCCGCGCGCTCGCCCGCTACAATGACACGCTGGCCGGCAAGTCGCTGTTCTGCTTCCCCGATTCGCAGCTGGAAATTCCGCTTGCCCGATTCCTGTCGCGCGAACTCGGCATGACGCTCGAAGAAGTCGGTACGCCTTACCTGCACAGTGTCCACATGGCGGACGAACTGGCGCTGCTGCCGGCCGATGTGCGCATCAGCGAAGGCCAGGATGTCGACTTGCAGCTCGACCGCTGCCGCGATGCGCGCCCCGATATCACGCTCTGCGGGCTTGGTCTCGCTAATCCGCTCGAGCAGGAAGGGCTGACGACCAAATGGTCGATCGAGCTCGTCTTCACCCCCATCCAGGGATACGAACAGTGCGGCGATCTTGCCGAGCTGTTTGCGCGCCCGCTTAACCGGCGCACGAGGCTCGCAGTCTGATGCAACTGACCGTCTGGACTTATGAAGGTCCCCCGCATGTCGGCGCGATGCGTATCGCCACCGCCATGGAAGGCCTGCACTATGTGCTGCATGCGCCGCAGGGTGATACGTATGCGGACCTTCTGTTCACGATGATCGAGCGGCGCGCGAAGCGTCCGCCTGTGACCTATACGACCTTCGAGGCGCGTGACCTCGGCTCTGATACCGCCGAGATCTTCAAGAGCGCGGCGCGCGGCGCCTACGAGCGCTTCCAGCCGCAGGCGATGATCGTCGGCGCGTCCTGCACGGCCGAGCTGATCCAGGACGATCCGGGCGGCCTGACCAAGGCGCTGGACCTGCCGATCCCGGTGATCGCGCTGGAGCTGCCGTCCTATTCCAAGAAGGAAAACTGGGGCGCCTCGGAAACCTTCTACCGCCTCGTGCGCGGCCTTGCCACCGAGCAGCCGAAGCGCGCACCGAGTCGTCTGACGCGGCCCATCTGCAACGTGCTGGGCCCGACGGCGCTGGGCTTCCGCCACCGCGATGACGTGCGCGAGATCACGGGCCTGCTGTTCCAGCTCGGCATTGATGTGAACGTGGTCGCCCCGCTCGGCGCGACCCCGCATGACCTGACGCGCCTGCCGGCGGCAGACTTCAACGTCTCGCTCTATCCGGAAATCGCCGATGTGGCCGTCCGTTTCCTCGAAAAGGAATTCGGCCAGCCCTTTACTAAGACCATTCCGATCGGCGTTGGCGCGACGAATGACTTCATCGCCGAAGTCTGCGGCCTGGCCGGTGTCGAAGTGCCGGACCTTTCGGCGTTCGCAAGCAACATGCCCTGGTGGTCGCGTTCGGTGGATTCGAACTACCTCACTGGCAAGCGCGTGTTCATCTTCGGCGACGGCACCCATGCGCTCGCCGCAGCCCGCGTCGCGGCAGATGAGCTGGCGTTCACGGTCGTCGGCCTCGGTTGCTACAACCGCGAGTTCGCCCGCCCCGTGCGCGAAGCGGCGACTGAACTGGGCCTCGAAGCGCTGATCACCGAGGATTATCTCGAAGTCGAAGCGGCCATCGCTCGCCTGCAGCCGGAACTGATTCTCGGCACGCAGATGGAGCGGCATATCGCCAAGCGGCTCGGCATTCCGTGTGCGGTCATTTCCGCGCCGGTGCATGTGCAGGACTTCCCGGCGCGCTATGCTCCGCAGATGGGTTTCGAAGGCGCCAACGTGCTGTTCGACACCTGGGTACACCCGCTGATCATGGGGCTGGAAGAGCACCTTCTTGGCATGTTCCGCGAGGATTTCGAGTTCAACGATTCGGCCGGGGCCTCGCACCTCGGCGGACATGGCGCGGCCGAAAAAGTCTCCGAGGCCGTAGCGGCCTCCGCGCAGGCCGGGGAAGGGGCCATCGCTGTCCTGCACTGGGCGCCCGAAGCCGAGAACGAACTGAAGAAGATCCCGTTCTTCGTGCGCGGCAAGGCGAAGCGCAACACCGAAGCCTTCGCCCGCGACAAGCATCTCGAGACGATCACGCTCGAAACCCTCTATGACGCAAAGGCGAGCTATGGCCGCTAAGCGCGCAACCCTGGTCGACATGACGCCGGTCAGGGTCGTCATCCTGTCGCTGGATTCCCATCTCGGCACGGCCATCCGCGCCGCCGAGACGGAACTGCGCCGGACACATCCGAACCTGTCGCTCGCCTTTCATCCGGCCTCGGAGTTTGATCGCCAGCCGAAGGCGCTTGCCCGCGCCATCGAAGATATCGGCAAGGCGGATTTCGTCCTCGCCTCGATGCTGTTCCTTGAGGACCATATCAAGGCGGTGCTGCCGGCCCTGCAGGCGCGCCGCGATTCCTTTGATGCCATCGTTGGCGCGATGTCGGCCTCTGAAGTCGTACAGCTGACGCGCCTCGACCGGTTCGACATGTCGAAGCCGGCCAGCGGCCCGATTGCGCTGATGAAGCGCCTGCGCGGCGGCTCCGGCGACAAGGCGAAATCCGGCGAGCAGCAGATGAAGACGCTGCGCCGCCTGCCGAAAATCCTGCGCTACATTCCGGGCATGGCCCAGGATGTGCGCGCCTATTTCGTGACCATGCAGTACCTGCTGGCGGGCTCGGAAAAGAACATCACCAACGCCGTGCGCTTCCTGGTGGACCGTTATGCGGCCGGCCCGCGCGCGCATCTTCGCGGCAAGATGAATCCTCTTCCCCCGGAAGAATTCCCGGAGACCGGGCTCTACCATCCGCAGATGAAGCCCACCGTGGCCGAGCGGCTCGAGGCGCTGCCGAAATCGGCTGGCGATCGTCCTACGGTCGGCCTGCTGGTGCTGCGCTCCTACATCACCTCCGGCGATGCCGGCCATTATGACGGCGTCATCGCCGCCCTCGAGGCGCGCGGCCTGCGCGTCATCCCAGCCTTTGCGAGCGGTCTCGATGCCCGGTCCGCGATACGCCGCTATTTCATGCGCGGCGAGACGCCCACCATCGACGCCCTTGTTTCCCTGACCGGCTTCTCGCTCGTCGGCGGTCCCGCCTTCAATGATGCGGACGGCGCCGTCGAGATGCTGAAAGCCCTCGATATTCCCTATGTCTGCGCATTGGCTTCGGAGTTCCAGTCCCTGTCGGATTGGGGCGCGAATGCGCGTGGACTGACGCCGATCGAGACGACCATCATGGTCGCTCTTCCAGAACTGGACGGCGCGACGGGATCCATTGTCATCGGCGGGCGCGCCGACCATGGCACGACGTGTACCGGATGCGCCCGCCGTTGCACATTCGCCGATGACAACAGACGTATGCAGGCCTGCCCCGAGCGGGCCGAGCAACTCGCCGCACGGGTCGACAAGTTGGTGAGGCTGAAGCGCTCCGCGCGCGCCAGCCGCAAGCTTGCGATCACGCTGTTCAACTTCCCCCCCAACTCCGGCAGTGTCGGCACCGCCGCCTACCTGTCGGTCTTCGAATCGCTGTTCAATTTCCTGAAGCGGCTTGAGTCTGAAGGCTACGGCGTCAAGGTTCCGGCCTCGGTCGATGACCTCAAGGACATGCTGCTCGAAGGCAACAAGGACCGTTACGGCACCGAAGCCAACGTCGTCGCCGAAATTCCGGTGTCTGATCATGTCCGCCGCGAACGCCGCCTCAAGGATATCGAAGCTGCCTGGGGCCCGGCGCCCGGCCGTGTGCTGACGGATGGCCGCTCGCTCTTCGTGCTTGGCGCCCGGTTCGGCAATGTGCTCGTCGGCCTGCAGCCGGGCTTCGGTTATGAAGGCGACCCGATGCGCCTACTCTTCGAAAAGGGCTTCGCGCCGACCCACGCCTTCTCGGCCTACTACACCTACCTGCGCGAAGCTTTCGCCGCAGATGCCGTCGTGCATTTCGGCACGCACGGCGCCCTGGAATTCATGCCGGGCAAACAGTCCGGCCTGTCGGGTGACTGCTGGCCGGACTACCTGCTGGGCGACCTTCCGAACATCTATTTCTACGCCGCCAACAATCCGTCCGAAGCGACGATTGCCAAGCGCCGCGGCAATGCGACCATCGTCAGCTACCTGACGCCGCCGGTTACCGAAGCGGGCCTCTACCGCGGCCTGTCGGATCTCTCGGCCACCATCGCCCGCTGGCGCGGCCTGGCGCCGGATGCTGACGCCGAACGCGCGGACCTTGAAGAGATGATCGTGGTTCAGGCCGGCGAGCTGGACATCCTGCCTGCCGCCTCGTTTGACCGTCCGCGTGACCGGATCGAGGCGATCCGCGTAAAACTCGCCGAAGTCGAAACCTCGCTGATTCCGAACGGCCTGCACGTTGCGGGCAAGGGCCTTGGCCCGGAAGATCGGCGCGAGATGATTGCGCTGATGCCGCCGGCGCCGGGACAGGACATGCTGCCCGCTGCGGCCTTCGATGCGATCGTTGCCGGCGGGTCGCCTGCCGATATCGTCCGCACCCTGAAACTGGAAGCCCGCGCTGAAGAGATTGCCAGCCTTGTCCGCACCAACGCACTGCTCGGCGAAGACCATGAGATGGCGGCCCTGATCCATGCGCTGGACGCCGGCTACACGCCGCCGGTGCCGGGCGGGGACCTGATCCGGACGCCGGAAATCCTGCCGTCCGGCCGCAATATTCACGGCTTCGACCCCTTCCGCTTGCCGAGCGCCTTCGCCGTCGCCGATGGCCGCCGCCAGGCCGACCGTCTGCTCGCCCGCCACAAGGAAGATACCGGTCGTCACCCGGAGACGATGGCGATCATCCTCTGGGGCACCGACAACCTGAAGAGCGAAGGCGCCCAGATCGCGCAGGCGATGGCGCTGCTCGGCGCGGTGCCGCGTTTCGACTCCTATGGCCGCCTCGCTGGCGCGGATCTTATCCCACTGGAACAGTTAGGCCGCCCGCGCGTCGACGTGATGGTCACGCTGTCCGGCATCTTCCGCGACCTGCTGCCGCTTCAGACGCGCATGCTGGCCGACGCGGCCTATGCTGCGGCCAGCGCCGACGAGCCGCACGACATGAACTTCGCCCGCAAGCATGCGGTGTTGTGGATGGCCGAGTCCGGCGCCGACATCGAAATCGCCGCCCTGCGCGTCTTCTCGAACGCCGACGGCGCTTATGGTGCGAACGTCAATTATCTCGTCAGTTCCGGAACCTGGGATGACGAGGACGAACTCGGCGATGCCTATGCCAAGCGCAAATGCTTCGCCTACGGACGGAACGGGCGCCCTTCGGCGCAGCCGGCCCTCTTCAACAACATCCTTTCGACTGTCGAATTGGCCTACCAGAACCTTGAATCGGTCGAAACCGGCCTGACCACGATCGACCATTACTTCGACACCCTCGGCGGCATCTCCCGCGCCGCGGCCAAGGTGCGCGGCGAGCAACCCGCGGTCTATATCGGCGACCAGACGCGCGGTGACGGTATTGTCCGTACACTGGCCGAACAGGTTGCGCTCGAGACCCGCACGCGCACGCTGAACCCGAAATGGTTCGAAGGCATGCTGCGCCATGGCTATGAAGGCGTGCGCCAGATCGAGGCGCAGGTGACCAATACGATGGGTTGGTCGGCCACGACCGGCCAGGTCCAGCCCTGGGTCTACCAGCAGATGACTGAAACCTTCGTGCTGGACGAGGCCCTGCGCCGCCGTCTCACGGATCTCAACCCTGCCGCGACCGCCAATGTGGCGAACCGGCTGATCGAAGCTTCAGAGCGCCGTTACTGGTCGCCCGACCCTGAAACGCTGGCGGCCCTTCGAGCGGCCAGTGCGGAAATCGAAGACCGCCTCGAAGGCATCATCCCCCTGCAAGGAGCCGCCGCATGACGTCGCTCGCCCTCAATCGCCCTGGTAGCCGCCGTCCAGACGGGGAGGGCAGCGTGCAAGTGAAGCTCGACACCCGCTTCGAAGCCGGCACCGCCAAAGTATTCGCCGTGTACGGAAAAGGGGGCATCGGCAAATCGACCACCTCGTCGAACCTGTCTGCCGCCTTCTCCAAGATCGGCAAGCGAGTACTGCAGATCGGCTGCGACCCGAAGCATGACTCCACGTTCACGCTGACCAAGAAGCTGATGCCGACCGTCATCGACGTGCTGGAATCGGTAGAGTTCCACTCCGAGGAATTGCGCACCGAAGACTTCGTCTTCGAAGGCTATAACGGCGTGATGTGCGTCGAAGCGGGCGGCCCGCCGGCAGGCACCGGCTGCGGCGGCTATGTTGTTGGGCAGACCGTGAAACTCTTGAAAGAGCACCGCCTGCTGGAAGACTCCGATGTCGTGATCTTTGACGTATTGGGCGATGTGGTCTGCGGCGGCTTTGCCTCGCCGCTCCAGCATGCCGAACGCGGCATCATCGTCACGGCGAACGACTTCGACTCGATCTTCGCGATGAACCGCATCGTGGCCGCCATCAAGGCGAAGTCCCAGAACTACGCCGTCCGCCTCGGCGGCGTGATCGCCAACCGCTCGAAAGCCACTGACGAGATCGATCGCTATTGTGACGCGACCGGCATGCAGCGCATCGCGCACTTCCCGGACCTCGACGTGATCCGCCGTTCGCGCCTCAAGAAATCAACCATCTTCGAGATGGAGCCTTCTCCGGAACTCGAAGCGGTGCAGAAGGAATACCTGCGCCTCGCCGCGGCGCTCTGGCTGGGCGGCGACCCGGTCGAAGCGGTGCCGATGAAGGACCGCGAAATCTTTGACTTCCTGGGGTTCGATTGATGCACAACACCTATCAGACCCGCCGCGCCGAGCTGCAGACTTATTTCGACGAGACCGCTTCGGTCACGTGGCAGAAGCTGACCTCGAATGCGCCCGTCAGCGGCATTCGCGCCACCGTGCGCGCGGGCCGCGAGGCGATGCATAACGAAGTCCTTTCCTGGTTGCCGGACGACATGGGCGGCCTGCGGGTGCTGGATGCGGGTTGCGGCACGGGCACGTTTGCGGTGGCCGCGGCCAAGCGCGGTGCCGAAGTTGTGGCGATCGACATTGCCCGCTCGCTGGTGGAAACCGCCGCAGAGCGCCTGCTCGACCCGGTGCTCCGTAACCGGATCACCTGGCGTGTGGGCGACATGACGCGCATGGATCTCGGCGAGTTCGACCACATGGTCGCGATGGATTCGATCATCCATTATGAGGCGCCGGACATGGCGGCGATGGTGGCGAAGATCCTGCCGCGCATCCGCCGCTCGGCCATCTTCACCTATGCCCCGCGCACGCCGCTGCTGCTGGCGATGCATGCTGCGGGCAAGTTCTTCCCGCGCAGCGACCGCGCGCCGGCCATCGTGCCTGTCTCGGGCTCGCGGCTGATGGACTTGCTCGCCGCCGAGACGAATGACGCTTGGCAGCCCGGCCTCAAGCACCGCGTCAATTCGACGTTCTACATCTCCGAAGCCCGCGAGATCATTCGCAGATGACCCCTGAGCGGCGCACCTTTGCAGGCATGTGGATGACGGTTGGAACGAAGTTCCTGCCGTTTGCCGATGCCGCAAGTGCGCAGCTTCCGCTCGGCCGCCTGCTGCGGCTGTCGCTGTTCCAGGTCTCGGTCGGCATGGCGATGGTGCTGCTGACCGGCACCCTGAACCGCGTGATGATCGTTGAGCTCGGCGTGTCCGCCTGGCTGGTCGCGCTGATGGTGGCGCTGCCACTCGTGTTTGCGCCGCTGCGGGCCCTGATCGGTCACAAGTCGGACACCCACAGATCCGTGCTCGGCTGGCGGCGCGTGCCTTACATCTGGTTCGGCTCGATGTTCCAGTTCGGCGGCCTGGCGCTGATGCCGTTCGCGCTCATCCTGTTGTCGGGCGACTCGACCGGTCCAGCCTGGATCGGCCATGCGGGTGCGGCGGTCGCCTTCCTGCTGGTCGGCGCCGGTATCCACACGACCCAAACCGCCGGCCTTGCGCTCGCAAGTGATCTCGCCACCGATGAGACCCGCCCGCGCGTAGTCGTGCTGCTGTATGTAATGCTGCTGGCGGGTATGGTCGTCAGCTCGCTGATGTTCGGCTGGCTGCTGAGCGACTTCAATACGCTGATCCTGATCAAGGTGATCCAGGGCGCCGCCGTGGTCACGATGGTGCTCAACGTGATCGCGCTCTGGAAGCAGGAGGCCCGCAATCCGGCGCTCACCCGCGCAGACCGCGTCAGCCCCAGCTTCTCCGAAACCTGGGCCCAGCTGGTGCAGGACCGCGGAACCGTCCGCCTGCTGATCGCCGCCGGTCTCGGCGCTGCGGCCTTCAGCATGCAGGATGTGCTGCTGGAGCCGTACGGCGCCGAAGTGCTTGGTATGAGCGTCGCTGAGACCACCCGCCTGACGGCGCTCTCGGCCTTCGGCTCGTTGATGGGCTTTGCCTATTGCTCTGGCCAGCTCAGCGAGGGCGGCGAGCCGCACCGGCTGGCCGGCACCGGTGCGGTTGCAGGCGTGTTTGCCTTCGCGCTGGTCATCTTTGCCTATCCGGCAGGGTCAGTAGCGGCGTTCTGCCTGGGCGCCTTCCTCATCGGATTTGGCGGCGGCCTCTTTGCTGTGGGCACGCTTACGGCCGTGATGGCCATCGCGCGACATCATGATGGCGGCATCGCCCTCGGCGCCTGGGGCGCCGTCACCGCGACCGCGACCGGCATTGCCGTCGCCGTCGGCGGCGCCGTGCGCGACGTCGTCTCGGGCCTCGCCGAAAGCGGCCAGCTTGGCCCCGCCTTGACCGGCCCCGCGCCCGGCTATGGCGCGGTCTACCATTTCGAAATCCTGCTTCTGTTTGCCACGCTTATCGTGATCGGCCCGCTGGCCCGTCACACACTTGCGACACCTGCCACCACCCCATCCACCAAGTTCGGCCTGGCTGCATACCCAGGCTGATACGACCCTCAAGGAGAACGGTCATGATTTTCAGTGGAGAGTTCGTCAACGGAATAGATCTCGTGGATGTCTGCCTTTGGGCCTTCATGATCTTCTTCGTCTGGCTGATCTACTATCTGCAACGCGAAGGCATGCGGGAAGGCTATCCGCTGGAAGAAGATCCCAGCGGCCGCCAGGAAGCCCCGGGGCTTGTTTTCGTCCCGCCGCCGAAATCCTTCAACCTTCCGAACGGCCGCGGCACGATCGAGATGACCTATGGCAAGGCCGATACGCGCGATCTCGCGCTGAACCGGACGGCGCCTTGGGCAGGCTCGCCCTTCGTGCCGTCGGGCGATGGCATGAAGGACGGCGTCGGCCCTGCCTCTTACGCGATGCGCGCCGATGTGCCGGACCTAAACTGGGACGGCCAGGACCGGATATCGCCCTATCGTCTGAACCCGGACTATACGGTTTCGGCGAAGGACATTGATCCGCGCGGCCTGCCGGTGGTCGGTCTCGACAGCAGGGTGGCCGGCGTCGTCACCGACCTCTGGGTCGACCGCGCCGAGGCGATCATCCGCTACCTGGAAGTCAAGCTGGATGGCTCGAGCGTGCAGGTCCTGTTGCCGGTTCCGTTCGCGAACATCTCGAAGTCCCGCAAGCGGGTTGAAGTGGCCGCCGTCAAGGCCGAGCATTTCGCAAACGTGCCGCGCACCAAGTCACCTGACCGCGTGACCCGGCTCGAGGAAGACATGATCAGCGGCTATTATGGCGGCGGCACCCTGTACGCCACGCCGCAGCGCCAGGAGCCCTGGCTGTGATCAAGCTGCATGATGAAGAAGAGGGTGGGGGCGAGCCCGTTCGGGGGCTCCCCCAAGCATTGCCAGAGGGAGAACAGCTCCTCTGGCAGGGCAGCCCGGGCACGCTCGCCTTTGCCATCCATGCCTTCCACATCCGGTTCGTGCTCGGCTATTTCGTGCTCGCGACCAGCTGGCGCCTTGCCAACATGGATACAGCCGGGGCGACCGGACTCGAGATGACCCGCGTGGCGATCAATTCCGGCATCGGCGCCGCCGCCGGGATCGGCCTGCTCGTGCTGATCGCCTGGGCCATGGCCCGCGCGACGGTCTACACTGTCACGTCCAAACGTGTCGTCCTGCGTTACGGTGTGGCGATCCGCAAATACGTGAACCTGCCGTTTGACCAGATCGCCTCCGCGGACATGCGCCGTTACGGCAAGGACAAGGGCGATATCGTCCTGTCGCTCGCCTCTGCTGGAGGCCTCGGATACATGCGCCTCTGGCCGCACGTGCGTCCGCTGCGCATCAATCGTCCGCAGCCAATGTTCCGTGGTCTGACCGGCGTTGACGCCGTCGCCCGGACACTCGCTTCCGCGATCACGGCGCACGCGCCGAACCGCGTGACGCAAGCCACCGTTGCGGCACCGGCGAGACCGACCCTGACAGCGCCCGGCCTTGCCGCAAGCGCGACCTGAGGACCAGACCCATGACCCACGCGCCCCTTCCGAACCCGGCCCATAGCCACGATCTGCACCCGCCGCGCGGGTTACTGATGGCCATCGGCGCGCTGATCCTGTTCACTTTGATCGGCGTGGGATTCACTCAATTGTCGGGCGCAGGGCATGTCACCAACTGGCGCGCCCTGTCGGTCGAATCCCTGCCGCTCGTCTTCGAGGACGGCGCCGATGGCAGCATCGTCGTGCGTGAGCCGGAGACCGGCAATGTGCTGCGCACCTGGGCGCCGGAAACCGGCGGATTCGTGCGAACGGCGATGCGCTCCCTCGCGCTTCAGCGCCGGCAGATGGGCATCGGATCGGGGCCTGCTTTCGTGCTGCACCGCACAGAGAACGGGAACCTCATCATCGAGGATCCTCAGACCTCGGAATGGGTGAGTCTCGACGCTTTTGGCGGTGACAATGTTGCAGAGTTCCGTAAGCTGCTTTCACCGATGGAGACTGCCCCATGACCAGACGCAGCTTCACGGTGCCTTGCACCATTCGTGTCGAACACACTTACGAGTCGCTTGAGGCGCATGTCGAACTCGATGGCGGCATCGAGCCAGGCATCGGCGACAAGGTGCTTGTCCACGGCGCGCCGGTCAGCGTGCCTTTCGGCCGCAGCCTCGTGCTGCGCCGCGAGGCGACCGTGACCCGCGCCAATTTTCTCGAGAAGGCGCTGGTGCGCTTTCAATCAATGTTTGAGCTCACGGAACTCTACGAAGTGAGCTTCACCGATGGGAGAGTGTGAACCATGACCATGGCCGTGATGACGGACGATGAGATGCGCGTACTCGAGGCGCCACCGGCCTTCGATACGAACAGGTTGGCGATGCAGGAGACGATGCTCTCGCCGCGTTTCTACACGACCGATTTCGCCGAGGTCGACAAGGTAGATGTCTCCGGCGTACGGGAAGAGTGGGATGCGCTGATTGCCGAGATGGAATCCGATCCGAACCGCAACCACTTCAAGCGCACTGACGAATTCGACAACATCCTGGGTACGCTTTCGCCGGAACTGCGCACCGAGTTCGTGGACTTCCTCGTCAGCTCACTGACATCCGAATTCTCCGGCTGCGTACTCTACCGCGAGATCACTCGCCAGGTCGAAAATCCCGACATGAAAGCCCTGTTCCGCCTGATGGCGCGCGACGAGGCCCGGCACGCCGGCTTCATCAATTTCGTGCTGAAGGATTTCGGCATCGGCGTCGACCTCGGCTTCCTGACGCGCAAGAAGAAGTACACGTTCTTCAAGCCGAAATACATCTGGTACTCGGTCTATCTCTCCGAGAAGATCGGCTATGCCCGCTACATCACGATCTTCCGCCAGCTGGAAAAGCACCCGGAATTCCGCTTCCACCCGATCTTCAAATGGTTCGAACAGTGGTGCAATGACGAGTTCCGTCACGGCGAAGCCTTCGCGATGATCCTGCGCGCGAACCCGCACCTGCTCGAAGGCGGCAATAAATACTGGATCCGCTTCTTCCTGCTGGCCGTCTACGCCACGATGTATGTGCGCGACCATCGCCGCCCGGCCTTCCATGCCGCGCTCGGCGTGGACCCGACGTCGTATGACTACGAAGTCTTCCGCGTCACCAACGAGATCGCGCGTCAGGTTTACCCGCTCGAGCTCAACATCGATGCGCCGGAGTTCCGCTCCGGTCTGGAACAGATCCGTCAAAATACGGACAAGATGGAAGCAATCAAGGGGAAGGGCCCTGTCGCCTGGCTGCAGAAGAAGGGATATGTCCTCTCGAACGGCCTGACCTTCCTGAAGCTCTACTTCCTGCCGGTTCGCAAGAACCAGCTGCCGGCGAAAGTCCGGCTCCAGCCGGCCTGGTAGGGAAGAAGCGACCCTCACCCGATGGCCGACTACGCGCCCCCGATCATCTTTGCTGCGCTCGCCTGGTGGCTGAGCACCGGGGCGATTTTCTGGCTCATCGGGCGGCCACGCGCGACGTTCAAGTGGACAGCGCTCGGCGCCACGGCGATCCTCGTGGGCGCGACTTTCCTGCTTGTGTCCCTGCGCGCGGATACCAGCGTTACGGGTGCTTATGCCGGCTTTGCGGCAGGCCTGGCGCTCTGGGCCTGGCATGAGGTCATGTTCCTCACGGGTTTCATCACCGGACCGTCGCGTGTTCCGTGTCCGGAAGGTCTGACAGGTTTCGCCCGCTTCCGCGCCGGCATTGCCGCGGTCCTGCACCACGAACTCGCGATCATAGCGCATGCCGGTCTCATCGTCTGGCTCAGCTGGGGCGCGGCCAACCAGTTCGCACTGTGGACCTTCCTCATCCTATGGGGCATGCGCATCAGCGCCAAACTGGTCGTCTTCACCGGCGCGCCGAACCTGGTCGACCAGTTCATGCCGCGCCATCTCGATTACATGAAAACCTATTTTTCGCGCCGCGCGCCGGGCAGTGTCTTCGCCGCCGCGCTCGTCACGATCACCACGGTGTCGGTGCTGCTCGCGTTCACCGCGTTCGGCCATCCGGCCGGCAGCCAGGCCTCGGCGGGCTTCCTGCTGCTCACCGCGCTCGCCATTCTCGCCGTCATCGAGCACTGGGTGCTCATCCTGCCGGTGCGCGATCCATCACTCTGGGGCTGGGCCATGAAGCCTGCACCCCAGGCAAACACGACAACAAAAGCGAAAACGGACTGGAGGGCCTGACCCATGAACTTCGAAGCTTACTTCGAGAACGAGCTGACGAAACTCAAGGAGGAGGGCAACTACCGCGTCTTCGCCGATATCGAGCGTGAGAAAGGCGCCTTCCCGAAGGCCGTCTTCCATGGCCCGGACGGCCAGAAGCCGGTCAAGGTCTGGTGCTCCAATGATTATCTCGGCATGGGCCAGCACCCGAAAGTGCTTGCCGCCATGCATGAAGTGCTCGACAGCTGTGGGGCAGGGGCCGGCGGTACACGGAACATCTCCGGCACCAACCATCACCACGTCCTGCTCGAGCAGGAACTGGCGAGCCTTCACAACAAGGAAGCCGCGCTGCTCTTCACCTCCGGCTATGTCTCCAACTGGGCGGGCCTTGGCACGCTTGGCTCGAAGATCCCCGGCCTGATCATCCTGTCGGACGCGCTGAACCACGCCTCTATGATCGAGGGTATCCGTCATTCCCGCGCCAAGTGCGTCGTCTTCCGCCACAACGACCCGCGTGACCTGCGCGAGAAGATCGCCGCGCTCGACCCTGCTGCGCCGAAGCTGATCGCCTTTGAATCCGTCTACTCGATGGACGGCGACATCGCGCCGATCAAGGAATTCTGCGACATCGCCGATGAATACGGCGCGATGACCTATCTCGACGAAGTCCACGCTGTCGGCCTCTACGGCGACCATGGCGGCGGCATCGCGGAACGCGAAGGCCTGATGGACCGTCTGACGGTCATTGAAGGCACGCTCGGCAAGGCCTTCGGCGTCGTCGGTGGCTATATCGCGGCCTCGTCGGCCCTCGTCGATTTCGTCCGCAGCTTCGCTTCCGGCTTCATCTTCACCACGGCGCTGCCCCCGCACATCGCAGCTGGTGCCCGCGCCTCGATCCAGCACCTCAAGCAGAGCAACTGGGAGCGGATGCGCCAGCGCGACCGCGTCGAGAAAGTCCGTATCCGTCTGCGCGAGATCGGCATCCCGGCGATGGAAAACCCGAGCCATATCGTGCCCGTGATGGTCGGCGATCCGGTCAAGTGCAAGATGATCTCGGACTGGCTGATGGAGCGCAACGGCATCTACGTGCAGCCGATCAACTATCCAACGGTCCCCAAGGGCACCGAGCGCCTGCGCATCACGCCTTCGCCCGTCCACACCGATCAGGATATCGAGGACCTCGTCAGCGCCCTGTCGGAGCTCTGGTCCCACTGCGCGCTCGCCCGCGCTGTCGCCTGATCCACCTGACACCTCTCACATTCACGGTCAGGGCCATCGCATATGATGGCCCTGCACGACTTGGGGTGAAAGTCGTGGTTCCGGGGTTTTTCTGCAGATGCGGGGACGGAGGTGTTGCGCAAGGTTTGAAGACGGATTGCGTAACGTCCTGACGGGAATGGATTTTATTTTGTCGCAGCCCCGTTTTTTGGTGGCATAAATCCTCTCATACCTTCGCCAGAGGGTCTCATCCGGTTGCAGGTTTTACATTCGGCGTGTCGATTCCTTCTCACGGATTCTCATTTTTTATCACTTCGTATCATTTGTTTCTCGGCTTCTCCCGGGGGTGTCGGATTTCGGCCTTTGGCCTCTATCCGACCTAAAGTGTGGGGATATGCGGAGTATAACCCCGCGCGGAGGGGTGCGGCGCAAGGTTTAGGGAGAAATCGTTCAGGGGCTTGATACGGCTGCGGATTTTTTCCGGGAGGGGGCGGATACTGTTGCACAAGCCGCGCCCGGTATGAATCCGGTGCGAAGGCCATAAGCCATTGCCCTGGTCCCGGGGGAGGGGTTTGAAAGGTTTACCGATCAAACAGCTTCGACACGCTCTCTTCATTCGCAATCCGGCGGATTGCTTCGCCGAGAAGCGGCGACATCGGCAGCACACGGATCTTTTTCGACTTCAGCGCGCTTTCCGAAGGCTGGATCGTATCGGTCATCACCAGCTCATCCAGCACCGATTTCTCGATGCGTTGCACCGCGTTGCCGGACAATACGCCGTGCGTGACATAGGCCGAGACAGACACCGCGCCCTGTTCCTTCAGCGCCGCGGCCGCGTTCGCGAGCGTGCCGCCGCTGTCGCAGATGTCGTCGAGCATGATGCAGCGCGCACCCTTCACTTCGCCGATGATGTTCATCACTTCGGACTTGCCGGCCTCGGGACGCCGCTTGTCGACGATCGCAAGGTCGGCGTTCAGCTTGTTGGCCAGCGCGCGGGCGCGCACCACACCGCCGACATCCGGCGAGACCATCACGATCTTGTCGCGGCCGAAGCGTTCCTTGATGTCGTCAATCATCACCGGCCCGCCGAACAGGTTGTCGGTCGGAATGTCGAAAAAGCCCTGGATCTGGCCGGCATGCAGGTCCACCGTCAGCACGCGGTCGGCGCCCGAGGCGGAGATGAGATTGGCCACCAGTTTCGCAGAGATCGGTGTGCGGCCATCGGTTTTCCGGTCCTGCCGGGCATAGCCGAAATACGGGATCACCGCCGTGATGCGCCGGGCCGAGGCGCGCCGCAGCGCGTCCATCATGATCAGCAGCTGCATCAGGTTGTCGTTGGCGGGGTAGGAGGTCGACTGGATGACGAACACATCCTCGCCGCGCACGTTCTCGTCGATGCGTACGAAGATTTCCTGGTCGGCGAAGGTTTTCACCTCGGAGCGCGTCAGCCGCATGTCGAGATAATCGGCGATGGCTTCAGAGAGGGGCCGGTTGGCGTTGCAGGAAATAAGTTTCATGGCGCGCTGACCCTCTGCTGCCCGGCTCGCGACGCTTTTGTAACAGGCCATGCCGAGTCGCAAGCCACGTAAAACTGGATTCGCTCCGGCTTACCCAGAAATCGCGATCACTGAGGCATTCCGGCCATAATCTGCCTCACCGCGCAGGTTGCGCCGCCGGTTGGAGAAATAGATATCCTCCATTGCGCAGGTATCGTGGCCGAGATTGCCCACCTCGCTGAGCCCGGCGCCGGCCAGCTGGCGCGCGCAGAAACCCGGCAGGTCGAAGTGCAACCGGTCACCCTTGCCGGCGATGAACAGGTCTGCGCTCGCCGGATGTGCGGCGAGGAAGGCGTCCCGGAACTCGGGGCCCACTTCATAGCTCGCCTGCTGGATCGTGGGGCCGATGGCGGCCCGGATGCGGCTGCGGTCTGCCCCCAGCGCCTCCATGGCCTCCACGGTGCGCAGAAGCACACCTGCCAGCGCGCCCTTCCAGCCGGCATGCGCCGCGCCGATGATGCCCTTTTCTGGGTCCGCAAAGAGGACCGGGGTGCAATCCGCCGAGAGGACGCAGAGTCCCAGTTCCGGACGGTCAGTGACCATGGCGTCGGCCTTGGGCCGCTCGGTCCACGGGCTGGTCACGCGCACGACGTCCGGCGAATGCACCTGGTAGCAGGAGAGCAGCCAGCGTGCGCCGATCGCCCCCGAAACCCGCGCCCGGTTTTCGGCGATATGGCGGGGGCTGTCGGCCGAGCCTTCGCCCACATTCAGGCTGTCATAATCGCCTGAGGACACGCCCCCCCGCCGCCCGAAGAAACCATGGGTAAGCCCTGAAACACCGGTCAGGGCGGGGGCGATGGTGAAAGGCGGATGCATCACTTTCCGTGCTGGCCGTGCCGGGGGCGCCCGTCAAGCCTGCCGGGCGGATTGATCCTGCGCCTCATCCTCCAGCGGCGGGATTTCGGCATAGGTCTGCGGCCCGCTCGGCCGGTTTCCGGCGAGCACTTCGGCGTCGGCCTGGATGCCTCTGAGCTGCGCCTTGATCAGGTCCGGCACGGTCTGCAGCTCGCCCCAAGCGAAGCCGAGATCCCAGACGCCATAAGCCAGGGTATAGCCGAGCACGGCCACTCCGATGGCCAGGCGCAGGCTCGTCTCCGCCACCCGGCGCAGCGCATAGCAGGTGAATTTCGGCCAGGCCGGCATGCCGTAGCGAAGCTGCAGGTAGAACTGGCCCTTGCCCCAGTTCTTGGCCTGGTTCCAGCGGTCCCGGGCCTTGTGCCGCAGCCGGTAATGCACCAGCGCCTCCGGCACGAAGGTCAGCTGCATGCCCGCCAGCTGCACCCGCCAGCTATAGTCCACATCCCAGGGCGGACCGATCCAGTCCGTCGGATCCCCCACACTTTCGTAGCATTGGCGCGTCATGCCGATCGCATTGCACACGGCAAAGGGCAGGTACAAAGGCGCGGCGTGAGACGGCAGGCCTTCCGTGCGGGATTGTTTCCCCTTGTCCTTGCCCCAGGTCAGGCTCGGCGGATTGAGTTTCTCATATTCCAGCGCCGGCACGGCAAACTGGGCGGTTTCCAGCGCCCGGACCATCTCTTCCAGCCAGCGCGCATCCAGCTCGTCATCGGATTCGCAGACGAGGATCAGGCCGCCGCGCGCGGTCCGGAAGCCCACCGTGTAGGAATGCCCGACATTGCCGCGAGGCCCCCGGCCCGAATAGGCCTGCACCACCCTCAAGGTCTGCAACCTGCTGCGGTAGCTTTCCGCGATTTCAACCGAATTGTCGGTAGATCCATTGTTGACGAAAATGAGTTCCCACTCGCCTGCGTACGTTTGCCGTACCAGCGAATCCAACATCACCCCGAGCGTCGATGCCCCGTTATAACAGGGTAGCACGACACTGACGAACATGACTGTCCCCACGGGCCCGGCATATGCCTTCCAGCCCTTACAAGCAGGAATCTACGTCTGGATCAGGCAGGCCGCAATCGGCCCAAACAAATAAATGCCAGTCTCCGGCAGGCCGCCGTTAGCCATCCTGCCGCATCGGCATGGTCAAATCATCCGGCCTCTGCTACGTGCGCGGAAAATCCACCCGTTCTCCTCCCGAACGCCGCCCGCCGGAAAGCCCGCTCTATGACCACGCCGATCGAAAAGATGCGCAACATTGCCATCATCGCCCACGTTGACCACGGCAAGACCACGCTGGTGGACGAGCTTCTCAAACAGTCTGGCACCTTCCGCCAGAACGAGAAAACCGCCGAGCGGATGATGGATTCGAACGATCTTGAGCGCGAGCGCGGCATCACCATCCTGGCCAAGACCACCTCGGTCGAATGGAACGGCTACCGCATCAACATCGTGGACACCCCCGGCCACGCCGACTTCGGCGGCGAGGTGGAGCGTATCCTGGACATGGTGGACGGCGCCATCGTGCTCGTGGACTCCTCCGAAGGCCCCATGCCGCAGACCAAGTTCGTGGTCTCCAAGGCGCTGAAGGTCGGCCTGAAGCAGATCGTCTCCGT
>LNFM01001990.1_pt1 | contig 79108 bp, 74 predicted proteins | sample 596031 | NCBI WGS metagenome assembly LNFM01 (sample SAMN04254537, study PRJNA301005) | activated carbon metagenome | isolation source: dual media filters at the Ann Arbor, Michigan drinking water treatment plant | place: USA: Ann Arbor | reverse complement strand
GTAGATTTCATCGAAAAAAGTTCTTCTCCTGAGGAAATTCTAAAGCGAGTTCAGCTATACTGCGAGCGATACGACACCTTGCTAAAGACCATTAGAAAATCTAGCAATAGGTCAAAAAATGAAAATCAAAAATTGATCGAAAGTATTGGTCTTATCGGGCAATCCAGCCTAATGGCTGATCTGGCTTTAAAGGTACTCAAGCTGGCTGCTGTATCTGATGTGTCAGTTTTAATTCGTGGAGAGTCTGGAACTGGCAAGGAGCGAATTGCTCGAGCACTTCATGAGTTGTCACCTCGGCGAATGAAGCCCTTTATTGCAATTAATTGTGCAGCTATTCCCAAAGAACTCTTAGAATCCGAATTGTTTGGACACAAAAAAGGATCGTTCACTGGTGCGATAAATGACCGAGAGGGAAAGTTTTCAGCCGCAAATGGCGGTACTATATTTCTTGATGAAATTGGTGATATGCCAATCGAACTTCAGTCAAAACTGCTACGTGTACTGCAAGAGCGAGTTGTCGAGCCAGTAGGTTCAACGATCTCAAAAAAAATAGAAGTCAGAGTTCTTTCGGCTACGCACAAGAATCTGCAAACGCTGGTTGCAAGTGGAAGCTTCCGAACTGATTTAATGTTCAGATTAAATGCCGTTGAAGTTTCGATACCAGCGCTTCGTGAAAGGCTTGATGATATCGAGCCACTGGTTGAGCACTTTACCGAGGTCTTCAATAAAAAATATGGCAAGAGTAAATACTTTCAGCGCAGGACTTTGGAGATTTTAAGAAAGTACACCTGGCCTGGAAACGTCCGTGAGTTGGACAATGTTATCGAGAAACACCTAGTTGAGTGTGATGATGTTGTTACGCCTGAAGATATCGATTTGTCTTTGTATCAGTCCCGCGAGGTTGTTCCTTCGGAGACTAAGCTTTCAGAGTTTGAAGATCTTCAGCAGAAAGACAAAATTGAATTCATTCAAAAAACTATTCAACAAGTTGGAACAAAAGCTGAAGCTGCACGCCGTTTAGGTATCAAGCCTACGCACCTTCAGTATTTATTAAATGCCAAATAGATATTTACACTTAACGAGCAAATTCTTTTGTAATGGTTTTTAAGACTTTTTGTTTGAATCGCATGAGTTGCTACCACAGCAATTGCCACCTTCACAACACGTCGATCCGTCTTTGCCACATGATTTTTCTTTGCTTGCACAACAGTCTTTTTTGCAACAATTTTCTGTTTCTGTGCAGCAGGACTTCGCTACTTGATTGGCAGGTTCCCTGGCAGAAATTTCTCGGTGATCGCGAGCAAAACTACTGAGTGGAAGCACTACAGATAAAGATAGGGCCATTAAAATTTTGTTCATTTGTTTTGTGTGGCCATCTTTTGGTTGCTGAGACAGCCGCTCCTTCTTATGAGTTATACGACTCTCAAATGAGACTTGTGACAAAGCAGGCTAACGCTTGGAAATCACGACTCTTTTTGACTTAGCTAATTCTCAATGTCACAATATAAGATCAAATGTCGTATTAGATACTAGGAGCTTATGGCTGCGAACAGATTAACAGATAAGTCTGATGAAGATTTGATGGAGCTTTACAAATTGGGTGATTCAGTTGCTTTTGACATTTTGTTTCAACGGAATTCTGGTGCTGTACTTGGATATCTTCGACGAAGAATTTCAAAAGATAAAGACGCACAAGATCTTCTACAAGATGTTTTTTTGAAACTACATCGTTCAAAACATCAATATGACAGGACTTTGCCCTTTTCGCCGTGGTTGTTTTCTATAACTAGGTCTGTATGGTTAGATTGCATAAAAAAGAAGAATTTAGAGTACGCAACGGATTCTGAAGTTGTCGAAAATCGAATTAACTTAAATGCAAAAAATGAATCCGGATACAATATCGAATCTCCTGGAGTTGACTTGAAGGTCTTAAATCAACTCCCTGATCCGCAAAGAGCTGCCGTAAGTTTGCGAGTTATCGATGATGCAACGTTTGATCAAATAGCACTTAAACTTTCGACATCTCCTGAAAATGCACGCCAACTTGTAAGCCGCGGCCTAAAAAAGCTGCGTGACTTGTTGAGCGTAAAAGAAAGGGAATAGTATTATGAAGTCAGATAAAGATAGTTGGCTGAAAGAATACACCGAGTTTGTTCAGTTGGACAGCTCAGGTATTCCAAACGAAATATTTAATAAAATTAAGAACAGATTATTTCCAAACCCTTGGAAGGTTTTTGGAAAGATTCTGGCAATTCATAGTGTTGTCGGTTTTTTATCTTTGGCGATTTGTAGTCAATTTGGTTTGAACCCATTTGGGACCAATCGTTCTTTGATGGATTGGTTTATGCAGGTTGGTGGTCATAATTTCTGTATGATTGCCTGTGGAATCTTTTTTATGACCACTACTTATCTGTTAGCAAATGTGGTTATGAATTTAGAAGAGCTTGAAACAGTTAGGAAATATCAGTGGCTGCAATCTGGGGTTCTAGGATTGATTTCGATAGCTGCATTCTATTTTTTTGGTGCAGAATTAGTAGCAACCTTTGTAGGTCTTTGGATTTTAGGAGCGTTCATTGGCTCTGTAGTTGTTGTTGAAGGCAGCTACTACTTTCGTAGGCAGTGGGGATTGAAAACTTGAAGATTTTTAATTAAATCATTTCAATAAACTAATTTCATTATTTCTTGAATTTTTTCTTCAGACTTAAAGGCATCATCTCCGCTGAAGGCAGATTTAACACAACCTCTTAGATGAGATTTAAGTACCTCAGCTTCAACAGCTTTCAGTGCGGCAGACGCGGCTTTAAGCTGGGCAATGATGTCTGTGCAATATCGCTTATCAAGAATCATCCGCTCAATTCCTTCGAGCTGTCCTTTAACTCTATTTAGTCTTTTAATGTGAATTGAGTGATCAGGATGGTCGTGTGATTCATGTTCATGGCGGGTTGCACCCGAGTGTTTTTTGTTTCTTCCATGAGTTTTTTGTTTTTCTAGCATGTCTTGTCAGCCTTCCTCGTTGAAAACTTAAGTCAAAAGCGGTGATTGACATATACCCTACTGGGGGTATAGCTTAGTGTCAAATGAATTTTCATGGAGGAGATATGATAAAGGCAATGGTTTCATTGGGGGCTTTAGTTTTCGGCGTTTGGAGTCAGTCTGCGTTTGGTCACGGGGAGGCAGAAACTAGAATTGTCCTCGAGCCAGAATTGACTTCATTTTCTGCTGGAATGAGTACCTATAAGTTTAAACTTATTGATACAGAAACAAACAAGCTTGTTAGCGACTCTGATTTATCAATAGCTCATGAAAAAAAACTTCATCTTGTTATCTATGACTCTTCTTTGAATGAGTTCCAACATATTCATCCTGAGTTCAATGGGAATTCGTGGAGCGTTTCAGCACAGTTTTTAGTGAATGGCGAATACTGGGTTTGGGCTCAGGGAGAGCTGGCTGCTGACGGTACAGAGTTTTCGACTTCGTCAAAGCTTAGTGTGAGTGGTGGAGTTATAGCCTGGCCGACGCCGCCCGCTTTGTCAGATATGCGAAGTGGTCAGTCTGGAGTTTCAAAAATAAACTTAAGCTCAAACAAAGTGACCGCTGGAAAAATGGCGATGCTTGATTTAATTATGACCAGAACCGATGGATCGAATCCTCAATTAAGTCCATATATGGGGGCGTTTGCGCATGTAATCGCAACTCCTGACGATGGTGACTCGCTGATTCATGTTCATCCTGTAAGCACGGGCCAGAGCAAAGGTATGCTTCACGCCACTTTCCCATCGGCTGGTTTATATAGATTGTGGATTCAGTTTATTGATGACGGAAATCTCAAAGTGATACCTGTTTCAATAAAGGTTTTTTGATTCTGTTTTGTCACAAAATGGTTGGCTAAGTCGTAATACTGTGTGGAAGGACATCCGCACAGTATTTTAGTTTAAGTTTAATAGAGATAAAAAATGAAAAGGAAATGAAAATGAAATTATTAGTTTTAGGAGCAATTTTGGGATCACACTTTGTAGCACAGATCGCTTTTGGTCACGGTGAAGATAAGCCAGGACCCAACGGTGGATTTATTCGCATGCCAAGTGCTTTTCACACGGAAGTCATTCTTACGAGTCCAAATACATTAAAAGTTTTTTTATTAGACATGCAGTGGAAAAATCCATCGATAAAGGATTCTTCATTGAGTGTTAATCACACCAAAGACAAAGCACTAAAAACGAAATGTTCGATCGAGTCCAACTACTACGTTTGCACACTACCTAAAAATGTCGACCTTAATAAAAAGGGAGAACTATTAGTCGAGGCAAAAAGAGAAGGCCAAGAAGGAATGACGGTATTTTATGATCTTCCGCTAAAACTACAAAAGGTTGATGACGGTCACGGTAGTCATCACTAGTCATTTTTGACGGAAGGCGAACATTATGCTTGATCGTATAATTAGATTTTCTCTGACTCATAGGGTTCTTGTGCTTTCGGTAGCTATATTGATCACCGCATACGGGCTTTTCACAGTCAGTAAGATGCCTATCGACGTATTTCCAGATCTCAATCGACCAACTGTGAACATTATGACAGAAGCTCCTGGAATGGCTCCAGAGGAGGTCGAGACTCTTGTTACACTTCCTTTAGAGACAGTGCTCAATGGTCTTCCAGGTGTCGAAAGAGTTCGCTCATCAACAGGTATAGGGCTTTCAGTTATCTACGTTGAGTTTGCATGGGACACAGATATCTATCGAAACAGACAGCTTGTGTCGGAGAAGCTTCAATTGGCGAGTGAAAAACTTCCTGCTGGTGTAACTCCGGTCATGGGGCCTATTTCGTCTATCATGGGTGAAATTCAGCTCATTGGATTGTCATCACCAAAATCTGAAGTGAATCCGCTTGATCTGCGCACTTTCGCAGATTGGACAATTCGGCCGCGACTTCTCTCTGTTCCTGGAGTTTCACAAGTCATCGCGATTGGCGGTGGAGTAAAACAGTATCAAATTCTACTCTCCGCCGAAAAAATTCAAAAATTTCAATTGCCGTTAGAAGACATCGAAAAAGCATTGTCAAAAATTAGTCTTAACACCACAGGCGGTTATATTGATTTAGACAAAAAAGAATTTTTAATTCGCAATATTGGGACAATAAAATCAGAAGAAGACATTTTAAATTCGGTTGTTGGGCTTCACTTAGGTCAACCGGTTTTTGTAAAAGACATAGCTGAAGTTAAAATAGGTGCTCAAATAAAACGTGGTGATGGCAGCGTTAATGGTAAGCCTGCTGTTATTCTTAGTATTCAAAAGCAACCTGGTGCCAACACAATTGAGCTAACAAAAAAAATTGATGAAGCACTCACTGAGCTCGAAAAATCACTTCCCAAAGGCGCCGAATTTCATAAAGACCTATTTAAGCAAGGTCACTTCATTGAGGCTGCCGTGAACAATGTCAAAGAGGCCCTTCGAGATGGGACTATCCTCGTTTTTATTGTTCTATTCATGTTTCTTCTCAATTTCAGAACCACTGCAATTACGCTGACCGCGATTCCATTATCACTTTTAGTTACAGCTATCGTTTTTCATTATTTCGGGTTGTCGGTGAATACAATGACACTTGGTGGTGTAGCCGTTGCCATTGGTGAACTTGTAGATGATGCGATTGTCGATGTTGAAAATGTCTTTCGACGTCTTAAAGAAAATAAAACTCTGGCCGAACCTCTTCCAACATTGCAAGTGGTTTATAACGCTTCTTCCGAAGTCAGAAACTCGATCGTTTTTGCTACAATCATTGTTGTCCTCGTTTTTTTACCGCTCTTTTACATGAGTGGTATAGAAGGTCGACTATTTATACCACTTGGGATGGCCTATATCGTATCATTGATAGCCTCACTGTTTGTTTCATTAACCATTACACCAGTGCTTTGCTCCTTTCTTTTAGCTAAAGATAAATTGATTGAACATAAAGATGGAAAGCTAGTTCAAGCACTGAAAAACTGGGATCGAAAACTGTTAATTAAATCTCTTGATAATCCAAATATTGTTTTTGGTGTTTCAATAGTTCTTTTCGTTTCATCTCTAGCACTGATCCCTTTCATGGGTCGCGATTTCTTGCCAAAATTTAATGAGGGAACAGCTACAGTCGGTGTTCTGGCTGAGCCAGGAATTTCTTTGGAGGAATCTAACAAAGTAGGAATACAAATCGAAGAATTGCTTCTGTCGATTCCTGAAATTAAGTCTGTTGCCCGCAGAACTGGCCGAGCCGAGCTCGATGAACACGCTGAAGGTGTTCATTCGTCAGAAATTGATGTCGATTTTAAAAATGAAGGCCGCCCAAGAGAATTTGTCCTTAAAGAAATGCGCGAAAAGCTTGATTCCGTTTCTGGTGTTTTCGTAAACATTGGTCAACCCATATCCCATCGGCTTGATCACCTACTTTCAGGTGTTCGTGCGCAAATCGCAATCAAGCTTTTTGGTCCAGACCTAAGCACACTTCGTGGAAAAGCATCTGAAATTTATAAGTCACTCGAGGGAACAAAGGGGCTTGTTGATCTTCAGATAGAGCAGCAGGTGCTAATACCTCAGGTAAAAATTCAACTTTTACGTGATGAAGCTGGCCAGTACGGGATCGTTGCGGGTGAGTTATCTGAAACTTTAGAAAAAGCACTTAATGGCGAGGTGATTGCACAGGTTCTTGATCAGCAAAGAACTTTCAATGTGTACATGCGCTTTGATGATAAATCTCGAGCGAATCTAGATTTGATCAAGCAAACTACACTCAAGATAATGCCTGACGGTAGAAAAGTGACATTAGAAAAAGTGGCTGATGTCTATGAGTCAAAAGGTCCAAATCAAATCAATCGTGAAAATGCACAGCGCAGAATTGTTGTTTCTGCTAATTCATCGGGGCGTGACTTGGACAGCTTGGTTCAAGAAATTCAAACTCGAATTCAAAAAGATGTTCAAATACCTGATGGCTACTTTCTTCAGTTTGGTGGGCAATTTGAAAGTCAAAAGTCAGCAAGTCGATTGATTCTACTTTTGGGACTACTGTCATTGATCGGTATTTTTGTAGTACTTTACGCTCACTTTAAATCTTCATTCATTGCCGTTCAAATTATGCTGAATATTCCGATGGCTCTGATTGGAAGTTTAGTCGCCATTTATTTTTCTGACCGCGTATTTTCGATCGCTACGATGGTCGCCTTTGTCACTCTTTGCGGTATCGCAAGTCGAAATGGCATCATGATGATTTCGCACTATCTACATCTTATGAAGTATGAAGGCGAAAAATTCACCAAGGAAATGGTGATTAGAGGATCGCTAGAGCGATTAGTTCCTGTGCTGATGACAGCATTAACTGCCGTTCTTGGACTTTTGCCATTGGTTCTTGCGGAGGGCGATCCTGGGAAAGAAATCTTGCATCCAGTAGCTGTCGTCATTGTCGGCGGACTGATCAGCTCAACTTTGCTTGATATGTTTGTGACACCAACGGTTTTTTATCGCTTCGGCAAAAAATCAGCCGAAAAGAATATCAACTTTAATGAAACTGAACTCAAACCAACGCACCACTAGGGAGAATTTATGAATACATTATTTTTATTAGCAGCTTTAATTTTTTCATCTGGGATAGCTCAGGCCCATGAAGGCCATGACAAAGTCCCCGGAGCCCAGATTTCAAAAATGATTCCACCAGGACAGGTCAAGACAACATCTCATATGTTTGTTGAAGTTAAAGAGGAAAAAGGAACAGTTAAGGTTTTAGTTTTTGATCATGACAAAAATGACATCCCAACTAAAGACGTGGCAATTGTCGCCTCAGTAAAGTTCCCGAGAAAACCTAAATCTGAGAAAGTTGATTTTGCCCCAGTTGGTAACATGTTCGAAGCAAAAATTGATGCGAAAAACTCTCATCGTTACACGCTCGATATGACAGTTACCCATGGCGGAAAACCTGAAAAAATGAGTTTCAATATTGAGCCGCAACAATAGCTAAGGAAAAATCTATGAGTCAGCATCTTAAATTTCTTCATTTAATTTTAATTGGATCTTCTATTTTAAGTGGAAACATTGCTTTCGCAGATCATCCGAATCAGGGGTCGCTGACGTTAGAACAACTTTTAAATGAAGCTGCAGATCAAAATCTTGAAATCCAAGAAGCTCAAGCTCAATATAAATCTTCTTTGCTAGAAAAGAGCTCTAAATCTGGCCCTTTAATGCCTCAGCTTTCTATAGAGGGTGGACCTATCACCACCAGCTTCGAGTCTGAAAAGAACTCTGGAACTGCATTGTATGGCAAGGCTGAGTGGAATATTTATCGCGGTGGTAAAGATTCAAGTGAGCTCGGTAAATCTAAAATTGTCAGTGAACTTGAACAAAAGCGACTCGAGGCTGTTAAGGCAAAAATAAGCAGAGAAATCAGTCGAGTTTATTTTGAGTTGCTATTTTTGCTAGAGAGCTCCGATCTAAAAAGAAAAGCGATTCAGATGAATCAAGAACAGATGAAATTGGGAAAGCTGAAAAAGAGTTCTGGGTTCACATCGAGTGCCGATGTGATCGAGTTCGAGTTGAGAGATGCAACTCTGAACTCTGATTTGAAAATGTTGACACAAGAAGTATCTGAAAAGTCTCGAGAGCTATCCGTTCTTCTGGGTCGAAAGGACATTGCGACTCCTTTGGTTGTGAAAGGACACCTAACAAGAGATTCATCATTAGATTTGAATCGTAGCTCCATTGTTGCTCAGATCCGTGATTCAAATTTTGAACTTGCTGAGGCTCGGGCTGAAATTCAACTCGGCGAAATGGATGCACGAGTTGCAAAATCTGGTTTTCTACCTTCAGTGGATCTCGAAGCAACATACGGTAAACTGGCAAATGAAGAACGTGTCTTTGCTGGAAATGATAATTACTCTGTAGCACTTAAGGTTTCAGTTCCATTATTCTCTGGCCTAGAAACACTCAATCAAACTAGATCTGCCCGATTTAAAGTAGTTGCTAAAGAGGCTTCTGCTTCTAAGAAAAATTTATCGACGCTTGCTGAAGCTGATAACCTGTTTTCTAAACTTGCAACTTTGAACGATCGGTTGAATTTAGAAGAAAAAAATCTCTCAAAATCTGAAGAGTATTATAAAATTACTTTAGGCGAGTACAGACGTGGGGTTAAAAATTCTCCCGACATGGTCGGTGCATCTGAGCGTCTCGTTGAGGCTCGCATTAGAAATCTTGAATATCGAAAAGACTATTATCTTACGAAGCTTAAAATTTATGAGCTTGTAAGCAGTCATCCAAATTTAAAATCTCAAAGCACATCAACGGCTATGACAGAAAAATAGAATTTAAGTTTCAGGTCAATTAGGAGTCTTTATGAATCAACCCGAAAATAAACACAATCACCCACATTCCGAATCACACTCGTGCTGTTCGACCAAGAGTGAATCTGCAATAAAATCGACTCTTGTGAAAGATCCTGTATGTGGAATGATGATTGATCCTTTAAGCGCTAAAGGTGGAAATACCCAGCACAATGGAGAAACCTTTTATTTTTGCAATCCAAAATGCAAAACTAAGTTTGAGGCTGAACCCTTAAAATATTTGTCACCCCAGGCTGAAAGGCTACAGAAGGTAGACAGCGAAGCGGTCTACACTTGCCCTATGCACCCTGAGGTTCGTCAAAAAGGGCCTGGAAATTGTCCCATTTGTGGAATGGCGCTTGAGCCTGAAGAAGTGTCTTTAGAGGAAGTTGAGAATCCTGAACTCATTGATTTTGTAAGACGATTAAAAGTGAGTGTTCCACTAACAATCCCATTACTTATTCTAGCGATGTCAGATTTAATTCCGGGGCAGCCTGTGCAACACATGATTCCTGGATGGGTCAATGCAAGCATACAATTCATTCTTGCAACTCCAGTTGTTCTTTGGGGCGGATTTCCATTTTTTGAAAGAGGTTGGTCTTCGATCAAAACTCGAAATTTCAATATGTTTACACTTATTGCGATGGGCACAGGTGTCGCTTATATTTTTAGTTTGGTTGGAACATTCTATCCATCCATTTTTCCTGATAGCTTGAAAATACATGGCGGAATGGTTCCTTTATATTATGAGGCAGCTGCCGTGATTGTTACGTTGGTACTATTGGGACAAGTTTTGGAGTTACAGGCCCGTAATAAAACAGGAAACGCAATCCGAGCTTTGCTGGGGCTTGCGCCTAAAACTGCACGCAAAATCAAATCTGACGGATCGGAAGAAGACGTTCCTGTTGAACAAATTCTTGTCGGAGATCTATTGAGGGTTCGGCCCGGCGAAAAAGTCCCAGTCGATGGTGAGGTCGTTGAAGGTCGAAGTGTTGTTGATGAATCAATGATAACTGGAGAGCCCATTCCTGTCGAAAAAGAAATCGGTGACAAAGTAACAGGCGCGACAGTCAACGGAACTGGTGCTTTTGTAATGAAAGCCACAAAAGTAGGGTCAGATACATTACTCTCTCAAATCGTCAAAATGGTTTCACAGGCTCAGAGAAGTCGTGCACCAATTCAGAAATTGGCAGATAAAGTTTCTGGGTATTTTGTGCCTGCTGTTGTTCTAATAGCTCTTGTAACTGCCGTTGTTTGGTATTTCTTTGGGCCAGTGCCAAAATTAACTCACGCAATTATCAATGCTGTAGCCGTTTTAATTATAGCGTGTCCTTGTGCTCTTGGGCTCGCAACTCCGATGTCAATTATGGTTGGCACCGGAAAAGGAGCGAACCTTGGTGTACTCATTAAAAATGCTGAGGCGTTAGAGGGGCTTGAGAAAATCACAACTCTTGTTGTTGATAAAACTGGGACGCTGACATTAGGAAAACCAAAGCTAGCTTTAGTAAGCACTTTGAATGGGTTTAATGAATCTGACACATTGTCAGCTGTAGCTTCGCTAGAAAAATCGAGCGAACATCCATTGGCCGAAGCCATTGTTAACGGAGCATTAGAGAGAAAATTGAAAATTGAAAACGTAACAGAGTTTGAATCCTTCACAGGCATGGGAGTAAAAGGAAAAGTTCTTGGTCGAGTTGTTTTGGTTGGAAATAAAAAGCTTCTTGAAAAATTCGGAGTCGAATCAGCCGAACTATCGCAAATTGCAAAAGAACTTCAAAGCAAAGGTCACGGGGCAATGCTGACTGCAATTGATGGAAAGCCCGCCGCAGTGATAGCTGTCAAAGACCCAATTAAGGAGTCTGCAAAACCTGCTATCGAATACTTTCACTCAAAAGGTATCAAGGTTGTGATGTTGACTGGTGACAATCGGCATACGGCTGACGTTGTAGCAAAAGAAATGGGAATCGATCGCGTAGAAGCTGAGGTATTACCAGCGCAAAAAAATGAAATTATCAAAGGGCTTAAATCTGAAGGGCAAATTGTGGCAATGGCTGGGGACGGAATTAACGATGCCCCAGCTTTAGCTCAAGCTGATGTTGGTATTGCAATGGGCACTGGTACTGACGTCGCAATTGAAAGTGCTGGAGTTACGCTTGTAAAGGGTGATTTGATAGGAATTGTTCGCGCACATCGGTTAAGTCAGGCAACGATGAAAAACATACGTCAGAATTTGATTTTTGCTTTTGGATACAATGCTCTTGGTGTGCCAATAGCAGCTGGTCTTCTTTACCCCACATTTGGACTTCTGCTAAGTCCCATGATTGCAAGCTTAGCTATGAGTTTGAGTTCTGTTTCGGTTGTAGGAAATGCCTTACGATTAAATAGAACTAAGATTTAGATTTTTTAAGTGTCGTACAGCGACTCTTGTTTTTCTAAATAAGTAAATTCTCAACATCCTGGCTTGAATAATGTTTAAATCCGTCAATGGTGATGAAAGCCTCGTCGTCATTTACCTGTGATTCATAGTCAGCTAAAGCACAGCGCCATCCGATAGGATCATTCTCTTTCATAAGTTTCACAGTATCAAAAGCCATCCAGCCAACTTGAGTCTCTTCGGGGTAACATTGGCGAATTGATTCTTCGAATTCTTCTTCTAGATCGACAGCGGTTAATTCAGTTTCAAGGATATGCTTGATGACCCAATCTGTACCATATTCGCAGCCGACACCTGGAACTAAGCGCATCAGATCATCTGATCCACAGTCTTTGCAGCAGCCAGTTGGAGCTTCTTTATAGCAGCTGTAGCAAAATGGAATTGAACGTTTGAATGCTAGTTCATTTAGTTGTTCGAAAATTTCGTTGTTCATCTGAGTCTCCTTGGTTCGGTGTATTTTTTCTCTTTCGAGGTTCCTTCAACTACGGCTGAGGAACTCGAAGAGGAAAAAAGTGAACGTCGGCACAGAGCGCACCTCGACACGCGAAAGCGGCAGGACTCATGACAACCCGTCGCACGCAAATGCGCTTTAGAGGGTTGGCATGATGTCCGTGCGGAGAGGTGAAATCCTACAAAAATATAAGCTTTATTTACTTTACCATCACTGGGATCAATCCATGTAATAACATCGCCGGCCCAATCAACCTCAACTCGCTCGCCTGGGTTAAACTCACGATGTGTGTAGGGTTCATGTTTTAAATAAGGATATTTTTTATATAAATATTTTGTAAAATTAGAATATGAAGTGAGATTCTTGGCAGATTCTTCCCAAATAAACTTAATCGGGTGCTTTAAACCAATATCTTTTAAAATATCTGGCCAGTTAAGTAAACTCATCCAATCAGGAAGATCTGGTGATTGTTCAAATTGGTATTTACCTGATTTAATTTCTGAAATTGTTGTTCGCCTGCGACCCACTGCTTTAGCTATTTGGCGGTCTGTTAAACCCTGTTCGATCTTTTGTTTGATGTCATCATACTGAGCCATGCTTAATCCCAACCGTGCCTCCTAAGGGTCTTTATTGACCTTAGGATTTACTGTTACACATCGCTCCGTAAGTGGCTCCCATTTATGAAATCGGGTGGCTCCCGTTCATGCAACTCACTGGATCCCACTTATGCAACTGGGTGGCTCCCATTTGGTGCAATCTTCCAGTTTGAGCCGTTTTGCGAACGAATTCAAATCTTAGCCGCTCGCAAACAGAACCCAATTCCAAATTTCCGAATCTATCATTATTTACCTCCACAAGGTTGAATTATTCCCTGACTCAACCTTCGGTTTCCATTTATGTATCTTGAGAGCTTGCTCCTCCGCTTGTTGCAGCCGAGGACATGAATTTCTCAAACATCAAATACACGCACGGCAAGACAAGAAGAGTCAGCGCGGTAGATGAAATCAATCCACCAATAACGACCGAAGCTAATGGTCGCTGAACCTCTGCACCCACCCCTGTTGAGAGCATCATCGGTATGAAGCCAAAGATCGCAACAAGTGCCGTCATAAGCACTGGTCGAATACGAAGTGCTGTTCCTTTTCGAACAAGTTCAATACCTCTTAGGCCTTTTGCCTGTAGGTCATTGAAGCAGTTGATAAGAACTACACCGTTTAGAACCGAGATACCCGCAAGAGCAATAAATCCCACCCCGGCCGTAATACTAAATGGAAGACCATTCGCTTTTAACCCCAAGACGCCACCAACAAGTGCAAGTGGAACGCCGATCAACACCAGAAAGGTTTGTGGAATACTTTTGAAAGCCCAGAAAACCATAGCAAGAACTAGCAAGAATGCGAGCGGCGCAAAAATCATCAACCGAACTTTTGCTTCATTGAGATTCTTGAAATTCCCGCCCCATTCAATATAGTAGCCAGGAGGAATTTCAACGGATTCAGTAACCTTCTTCTGCGCTGCGAAGACAAACGATTCGGTATCAACTCCTCTCGGGTTAATCAACACGGCCACTCGCCGCTTGGACTCCTCACGATTGATTGTGCCCAGAGTCTCTTCAAATTGAATCTTGGCCGCTTGTTTCAGTGGAACCGAGGCACGCTCGCCAGTCTCTACGGGAAGCATTCGTATAGCATCGAGGTTGGAACGGACACTCTCGTCGAGCTTTACGATGATTGGAAAACGCTTTACCCCATCAAAAACATAGCCCGCGTCATGTCCACCTACGGCAATTGCGACCGTGTTCAAAACTTCTTTCGCGGAAATTCCAAGTGGTCTCAGGAAGTCATAATTGGGGCTTACTTTGAGCATTGGCGAGGAGCCTTGAACTTCTCCTTCGACGTCACCCGCACCTGGAACAGTCCGAACCGCTCCAGCGATTTTTTCTGATAGTTCAACAAGAGTATCAAAGTTTTCGCCGTAAATTTTAATCGACACGTCAGCGCGAGTTCCTTCTAGCATTTCATTAAACCGCATCTGAATAGGCTGACTGACTAGAACGCGTTGGCCGGGAATCTCTTCCTCCAGCCTTTCTGTGATAGATTTAGTCACTTCCGTCCAAGTCCTAGGTGAGCCAGCTTCTTTCGGCCATTCAGATCGCGCCTTGAATGTAACAAACGTATCCGCAAGGTTTACACCCATCGGATCTGTTGCTACTTCGGCCGTCCCAATTCGGCTGAAAACTGCCTGGACTTGTGGAAACTCCTTTATGATTTTTTGCGATTTCGTTTGTAGCCTAACTGATTGATCCAGCGAAATGTTCACAGGTCGGACGAACTGGAGGGCACGTGATCCCTCATCGAGCTGTGGAAGAAATTCTCCGCCGAGCATTCTAAAAAGAACCACTCCTAGCAAAACAGACCCAAGTCCAATGCCGACTGTAAAAGGTCGCCGCTTGAGCGTGAATTCCAAAATGGGCGTATAGAGTCGCTCAGCTTGTCGCATCAGCCAAGGATTCCCTTCCTTTACCTTTCCGCGCAGGAAAATACTCGCCAGGGCTGGAACTAGTGAAAAGGACAAAACAAGCGCACAGAACACAGCGATGGCAAAGGTCGCCGCCATCGGCTGGAACATCTTTCCTTCGATGCCCGTAAGGGCCAAAACTGGAAGGAAAACCACAACGACAATCAACTCGCCAAAGCCTGCGGCTGTTCTGATTTCCACTGCGGCTTCGTAAACCGTTTTCTTAATTTCTTCAGCTGAAAGATTTCGTTTGAACTCATTAGCTGTGTCATGAATTCGTCTTACGCAGTGATCAAGTACGATCACGGCACCATCAACGATAATACCAAAATCGAGCGCTCCAAGACTTAGAAGATTTCCTGAAATCTTGAAATACTTCATAAAAATAAACGTCATTAAAAGCGATAGCGGGATGACGATAGCAGTGATCAAAGCGGCTCGCAGATTTCCCAAAAGAAATAGCAGAACGACAATGACAAGGCTCGCACCCATGAGCAAGTTATGCTCGATCGTTGAAAGGGTCTGATTCACAAGCTCCGAACGATCATAGAGCGGCGTGAGCCTAACTCCTTTGGGTAGACCTTTTTCGATTTCTGCCAGCCGCTCTGCAACGCGAGTTGAAACTTCTCGGCTATTCTCGCCCATAAGCATAAGAACGGTCCCAAGAACTGCCTCTTGAGATCCCACGACAGCTGCACCTGTGCGGAGTTCAGACCCAAGGCGAACATCCGCAACGTCCTTAACCGAGATGGATCGAAGTGTGTTAAGTGAACGAAGCGGAGTTAATTCAATGTCCTCAATTCCAGAAAGCAAGCCGCTACCCTGAACGATAAACTGCTCGCTTGATTGTTGAACATAGCCACCTCCGACGTTTTCGTTGGTTTTTTCAAGTGCCTCTACGATGTCATGAAAACCAAGTCCATAACTCTGTAGTTTTTCGACATTCGGCTGAACGTGGAATTGTTTTTCAAACCCACCAATCGTGTTGATCTCCGCAACGCCAGGAACTCCTAGAAGACGTGGTTTTATATACCACTCCTGAATTCCCCGAAGCTCCATAAGCTGTTCAGCTCGCTCAGCACCTTGCTTTACCTCAGTCGCTTCAATGGCGTAGAAGAAAACCTCCCCAAGGCCTGTCGATATAGGCCCAAGCTTAGGCTCAATCTTTTGCGGAAGTTCCGAGCGAATCGAAAGCAGGCGCTCTGAAACCATTTGCCTCGCACGATAAATGTCACTGCCATCAGAGAAAATGACAGTGATAACTGAGAGCCCAAAGCGACTGAGTGATCGCACTTGAGTCACGCCAGAAATGCCACCCATCGAACGCTCGACGGGAAACGTGACAGTTCTCTCAACCTCTTCGGCAGAAAGGCCGCTAGCCTCTGAGTAGATTTGCACTTGCACATTCGTAATATCTGGAACGGCATCAATTGAAAGGTGCGTGAAGCTCCACCAGCCAAAACCCGCAAGTAGCAACGTAAGAAACAGAACTGGTCCGCGATGATAGACGGAAAAATGAATAATTCTATTTATCATAAATTAATCCACACATGCATCAGCTTCGGGTCCCCAGACATCAAGATCGACGACGCGAAGAAGATCCGCGTTCACAATGACGATTTCATCGCCTACCTTGATTTCTTTAGAGGAAATAACGGAAGTACCGTTTGTCACGCGAGGTTCAACTTCGATCATCTTGAACCAGCCATCTCTTTTGCGATAAATAGCGTAGAAGTCTTGAAACTTAACTAACGCTGTCGTTGGAACAGTAACGGAGCCACTTTGCTTAATTGGAGAAAAATGTAACTCAAGATTGTGCGCGGCTTTTTCAGAAAGCCGGATTCCATTCTCCATCGTTGCTTCAACGACTGCTTTTCCAGGTCCGATACGCGTCTTCGGAGCCTCGCCTTCTTCAGCCCAAGCAAAGCCAGGCAAAAATGTTGAAAAGATTAAAATAGATTTGAGAATATTGTTTTTCATAAAAGTTCCTTTGGAAGATGACCAATTGCTGTCTCGTATTGGAAATATGCCTGCAAAGCTTGGAGTTCTGTTTCGTTAGTGACTTCAAGGGATTCAAGCGACGAACGATAAATTTCGATCAAAGCGTTAGGCTGAATTAACCCACGAGAGAGCTGTTTTTCCGTAGATGAAATGAGCGAATTGATACTGTTCGCTTGTGGAGCACTTTCTAAAGCGAGGATAGCCTTCTCGTAGGTGCGCCGAAGAGATTCGAGGCGACTTGATTCGAGCGTACCTGTAGCTGCAAGTCGTGTTTCAGATTGCTGGGTCCGCGCTCGCGTAAGTGCTCGCTCTCCTCCGTTTAAGTGCCATAGTGGCAGAGTCATGTTGAGCATAAGACCCCAACTATCTTGTCTAGTTTCAGAAATGCGTTTGAAGGTCGGGCCGACACTCAGTAACGGCCATGCTTCAGCTGTGGCCTGGTGTGACTGAGCTTGTGCGATTTCCAACTCAGCCTGAGCACCACGCACTTGGAGGGGAACGCTACCGTTCAAAGGAGACAGTTTTGGCCATTTCCGCTTCATCTGTTCCGAAGTCCAAGTAATTCCTGAAAGGGAAACTTTCGCTGTTGATTCGATCACAAACTTTAGAGAATCTCGTTCAGCTTCGGCTAATCTCGCCTTCTGGATAAGAGTGGATTCGTATAAACGCAAAAGCCCCATAACGATTCGATCTTCTGGCGTCAGCGATCCCTTTGTCTGAAGACGTTTCGTGATGTTTGTTGTGGAGGACTTCGCTTCCAAAATAATTGAAAGGTTTCTTTCAAGCTGCCGTAACCTTGTTAGGTTTTGAGCAATCGACAATGCAATCTCGCCGCTCTTAAGTCCATCGTCTGCGAGGGCGAGATTATTTTCTGCCTGCGCATGTTCTTTTCGAGCGGATCGTCGCCCACCAATCTCGATGGGCTGACGAATCTCTAGCTCCAGTTCCGATTCACCGGAGACACTTGATTTCGCTTCAATTTCAGGATTGGGAATTTGTCGTGCAGCGCGATCCCTTGCCTGATACTCAGAATCTCTAAATTTCAGGTACTGAAGCGACGGGTGATTTTCGAGCAAGCATTTATAGACCGAATCCAGCGTCGAAGGCGTGTTTTCACACGCAAGCGTGGCTCCCGGAAGGACAAGTAATAGCATGAATATCAAGTATCTCATTTTTACCTCGGATTTATCTTTAGTCGCACTGGACAAGTACGAATTACGTTTCGATTTATCATCTAGAGCGGCCTCCGAAAAATTCTCGTACTGGCTTATTGGATTCAGTCTTGGTCGGCTCACATCCAACAGATGTTGAGGTGCTTGGACATCGGTTGGATTCTTTTGGCTCACTCGCGCATCCAACTAAGAAATAACTAGCAATGCAGATCAAAATAAAAGTATTTCGCATAAATTTCCTCCGGTGAATCGCCCTCTACGGAAAACGTCACCAAAAAACATATCGTTAATTGATAAATCATAAATTAAACAAATTTAAGAAGAGCGCGGAGGTTCTTTTGGCAAATCGAGATCAATACTCGAATATGCATCGATCGGAAAATCAAGGAAGGATGGGACTTCTAGAAGTAGAAGCGTTTCGGTGGGAGAAGTAAGCGTCACAGCATGGTGACAGATGGGTGAACAAAAGGCGCATGGCAGTGAGCGGGAAGCCTCTCGATCAGAAGAAGGACTCGATTGGTTTGCGACTGCGCTGTTTGCCGGAGGGGCGAGTGACCGGCAAGAGTCCAAGCTGCCAATCTGAATTGGCGGTTCAGATGAAAATTCGCATGAAATGGCTGGAGCCATCCCGCTAACAAACATCATCAAAGCTATAGCCAATCGAACCATCTTGCACCTTTACCTAAAGATAGCACACTTGCGCTATTATGCAAGTGAATTTAGATGGCTGTCAAACCCTGAGGGTTAAACTACAGGCTGTAAGCGGCGGCTCTTTCTCATTTAGTTTTCTCTGAGAGGTCGCTAGAAATAATTCCTACTTGGCATCGCCCATCTTCTCTGATTCGCATTCGTTTTTTAAAGTTGGATAGATCTTTTTTAAAAAATCCATCAGCGTCCGACAAAAGATTGATCGTCTCATAAAGAGATTCTAAGTATGGCACCCCGTTAACAAGTCGATGATAAACCCATCTACCATCTTTCCTTGCCGTTAGTAGTCCAGAGCTTTTAAGAATTTTGATATGCCGAGAAAGTTTGTACTCAGGCTCTAGAAGGCTATCCACAAGCTCACAAAGACAAGCTTCTTCATCAGTCGTAGTTAACAGACGAATCACTCGAATTCGAAGCGGGTCCGACAAAGCTTGAAAGATCGTTTCCGGTTGAGTTTTTAACAGATGCATCACCCGCTCCTAAATCTATTGCTAGCATCATCGATCCAAAGATGAATCTCATCCACGATAAGGTCTGATATTTCTAACTAACACGCGCTGTGCTCTGTAAGAGCACTACTATTATTACCTCGAGAAAAACGGGAAATCGCGTCAACCGTTAAACAAATACATACTTGCATAATAGCGCAAGTATGTATAATTTGTCAAGCGCCACGGCACAAGACAGCCTATACTATAAAAAAATGGAGAAAAAATGCTTAAATTTGTATTCGGATTTGTACTTACATTGTCTTTTTCCGCTAGTTCCTTCGCAAATGAAACTAAGGCTGAGTGGAATCTCGTTGAGCTTTGCAAAAAAGATTGCCCAAAAGCGACCAACGACGAAGAAGCTCACAGGTGCGCCGAAAAAGTCGGCAAGCTTAATAAGGAATTTCGCAAGGGCAAATGTTGGGAGTCTAATGAAAAATATGAGGCTTCAAAAGAAAAGGCGCACTAATGCAGCTTCGTGAGTCCGTTTTCAAAATTCCCCAGATGGACTGCCCCTCAGAAGAGGGGCTCATTCGTATGGCTTTGGAAAAGAGCGAAAAGGTAAAAAGGCTTACGTTTGATCTTAGAGATCGCACCGTCAAAATTGTTCACGTTGAGTCTCCAATGACATTATTGGAGCTTATAAAGAGCATCGGCTTTGGAGCATCTGAAGTCGAAACACGAAAATTGGATTCTGCGATTGTCGATGAAAGCATATTGCCTGCAAATGATGATAAGGGTGAACATCGCACTCTCATCGCTTTGCTTGCGATAAATGGATTTATGTTTTTTGCTGAACTAGGCTTCGGACTCTATGCTCAATCGACAGGGCTGATTGCGGACTCACTTGATATGCTTGCAGACTCTCTCGTTTACGGCATCAGTCTCTACGCTGTTGGAAGAGCCGTTTCTTCAAAATATTTCACTGCAAAACTCAGCGGATGGTTGCAATTGGCTCTGGCCCTCGGCGCATTATTTGAAGTGGTACGTCGATTCTTTGAAGGCAGTGAGCCCCTTTCAAATTTCATGATGGCAGTTTCCGCCGTTGCATTTTCGGCGAATCTTTTCTGCCTTTGGTTGATTTCAAAGCACCGACATGGCGGTGTTCACATGAAAGCAAGTTGGATTTTTTCCTCTAACGATGTGATTGCGAATCTAGGAGTAATTCTCGCTGGTGCCTTGGTTTATTGGACGAACTCAAATATTCCAGATCTTGTCATCGGCCTTATTATCAGTGGATTTGTTGCGAGTGGAGCAGTCCGAATTCTTAGGTTGTGAGCATAGTTTATTCTTAATAGATAAATAAATTCTATTTCTAGGAAGCGTAGAAGGAAGTTTGAGCAGATTCAGTGTTTTAATTTTTTCAATGTGCGTACTTGCCGTGCCACCTGAAATTTATCTTATTCGCCATGCTGACAAACCTCAAGACGAAGAAATTCAAGCTTCCTCGGAAAATTGTATAATTGCGTGCTCATCTATTTATTTGAGATGGCTCAAAATTTAATTCCGTCAAAGTGACTATTGCCCAGTATTTTCAAAAAAATCGGACGGCTCTGTTCGCTCAATAAGAGCGACAGATCCTACCATGCTACGAAGTGGAAAGTTTGCTTTGCGTTTCTTCTTGATCGCCTTAGGGGCCTTTTCCCTCTGGAACGTGAATCTTTTTGAGCCGACTTTCCAGCGTCTAAAACTGTTGCTTAATTACATATTGAGCAACATCTCTAGACGCTTCGATGAGGTCTCTCTCAATCGCATAATAGCAAGAGATGCACAATCTACGGTGTCATCGTGAGACGAGTTGGGAAATGAAACGATCTCCTCAACATTCGTTCCCACCCAAGGCGCCATAGTTGCATCAGGATAGAAAACATTGCCGGCTTCGTAGATAGGAGAAATAAGATCTGAGTCAAAGTGAACGGTCACCCAAGAACCAGATTCTAGAGGCTCAAGAAATTTGAGTTTTTAAATTAGCTGTTCATTATTTCGATGGAGGCAGCAAAAATGCCTGCCCCCACTTGGATGCTTTGGAATCTTTGATGAGTTGTAGCTGCGCCTGTCGGACGAGCTTAAGGGCTTTGGGTAAGTGGCCACTTCCGACCACCAAGACCGCAACGATCGCAATTGATTGAATAAGTTTATCGAGTCCCATGGGACCTCCTTTGTTGGTTTGGTTTTGAGCATTGGAACTTTGAGGGACGAGGGATTTCGTCCTAAAATTAAGAATCCGATTCCTAGAATTTGGAATTTCCAATTCTAGGAAGGGTTCTCAAACCTGCTGTGGGCCAACAAAAGTTGCGTTCGGAACAGTGTTACCAGCGTGTTACCATTCTGTTACCAAACTTCGGAAATGCTTCGAAATATCGTGAAATACTGATCCACTCGATTTTCTAAATGAAATTAAGCCGCTACCGCGACCTTACTAAGTTTTTTTTGGGTCTAAATTTTTGGAAGGAAAATTGGATGGGGTAGCAGGACTCGAACCTGCGAATGACAGAATCAAAATCTGTTGTCTTACCAACTTGACGATACCCCAGTCATGGAAAAATCCGTGATCCTAAGGTGTAAGAAAATTGGTCGCATGTGGCAAGGAAAAAGTGACGAGTTAGTCACTCCCCTGGTCGGGAGCTTTTTGTCGTTTTAAGTTCACAAGGGTTTCCCCCATGGATTTCAATTCATTTTCGTAAGCTTCAAAGACTCGGTCTTCAATTTCTTCACGCGTCTCTTTGTTTAAAGGATGAGCAATATCTCGGAATTGTCCGTCTTTTCTTTTTTTGCTTGGCATAGCGACGAACAAACCGCTGATTCCTTGGATAATCTTAAGGTCACGCACGACAAAACAGTCATCGATGGTGATGGAAGCGTAGGCTTTTAGTTTTTCTTCATTGACGGGGAAGACCTTAACTTCGGTGATTCTCATCGCTGATGTCCTTTGTGCAAATCAATTCAATGACTTATCGGCACAAAAGACACTGGACTTAAGCCCAAGCCCCATTTCTCAATTTGAGACGCGGGGCGAAAAGGTGCCGGGTACCCTTAATTGAAGGTGAGGACCAGGATCGAGCGGCCGCGGGCCAAGCGAAACACGTTTTTGTCTTTCTTGCTGGCTTTGAGGACCTCGGCTGCGGTGTTCACCTCTTGGCTGTTCACTTCCAAGATGATGTCACCCACACGCATGCCGGCCAGCGATGCGATGGATCCGCGGTCAACGCCTACGATCACGGGCTTTGCCACATCGTTATCAAGCTCTAGATTCTTTCGAAGCTCTGGTGTTAAGTCCGTCACTTTAAAGCCTAAATTATGAGGAGCCTGTTGGCCTTTGGTGTCTTCTGGTTTGATACTTTGAGCGATTTTCTTTTGTTCGGGTCGTTCTGCAATGGTGACAGACAAAGTTCTGGTTTTTTTATTTTGTCCCACCACTTTCAAAGTTAATTTTGTGCCGGGGCCGTAACCAGAAATGGTATCACTGACATCTAAGGAATTTTTTAATTTTTTGCCGTTGATTTCTGTGATGGTGTCATAAACTTTAAGACCTGATTTTGCGGCAGGACTTTTGGCTTCAATTTGTGCCACCCACGCGCCAGGAAATTTTTCATCTAACCCAAGATCAGAGGCACTATCAGGGGTGTGATCGCCAAGGCCGATTCCTAAAAATCCTTTGCGAATAGATCCGCGCTTTTCGAGGTCAGGTAAAATCTTTTTCACTTCATCAATGGGAATCGCAAAACCAATTCCAGGGCCTCTGGCATCGATAGCAGAATTCACACCGATCACGTAGCCTTTTGTATTCACCAGCGGTCCACCGGAATTTCCAGGATTAATTCCAGCATCTGTTTGAATCAGTGGGAAGCGGTTGATTTCAGAAATTTCCCGGCCAATAGAAGAAACAATTCCTTTTGTTAAAGTGTGACCGTGACCAAAAGGATTACCAAAAGCTGCGACCCATTCACCCACTTGCAAATCACTGGAGTTACCAAGAGCTGCCACAGGTAATTTGTCATCAGGTTTAATTTTGATAAGTGCAATATCAGTTCTGGAATCGGTACCGATAACAGTTGCCTCATAAAGTTTATCGTTTTTTTCAGACAATTGAACTTGAATCAAATCAGCACCGTCGATGACGTGATTGTTGGTAATAATCAAGCCGTCTTCACGAATGATGAAACCTGTTCCCAGTCCCATTTGCTGAGGACCTCGGTTGGGATTTCCGCCTCTGGGATCCATAGGAACTCCGTAAAATCTTTCCAGCATTTCAAGCATGGGATCACGCTGCACGCGTCCTCGGGAAATCACTGATGTAGAAATATTCACCACTGCTGGATTTATAATTCTTCCCAATTCTGAAAATAAATTAGCAGGTAAAGGCTGATCCAATTTCATCGGTGGTGGAGTTTTCTGTGGAACCTGAGCGTTCGCAAGTGTCACGAATGAAAGTAAAAGGGCTAATGGCAGAAATGGATTTTTCATAGGATCCTCCTGTTATTTATTTTGAATAAATTTGAGTTGTAAGTCTGAAATAAGATGATCCAGCAAGTGGGATTCATCAGCGGTCAATTGACCTTTTGTTTTTTCTTTTAAAATAACCAACAGATCGATATTAAACCGAGCCATATTTTTGTCAGTTTCCATTTTTCCTGATTGAGGATCTGGTGTCAGGCCCAAAGCCATGGCGGCACTTGATGCAATGGACATCACAAGCATTGAAAAACTGGCATCAACGGTTTCAGTCATAAAAACTCCTGTCATCACGTGAACAATTAAATCGGGTAGTATCCCACTAGTTTTTCTAGTCGCCTATGAATCGGCGGATGAAATTGTAATAGAGTATTTTTTTGCCTGATTCTTTCTGGATTGACAATAAACAGTTGAGAAGTGGCAGGTGGCACATCCATGGGGTGCGTCAAGGCCCAACCTTCCAGTTTCCATAGCACTTGACCTAACAAATCACGACTGGAAATTAAATGCGCCGCATTCAAGTCTGCTGACATTTGGCTTTGCTGTGATTGTGACAAATGCACAAACAAAGAAATGAGAGGTGATAAGATAAAAAGAAAAGGTTTTTGTTTTTTTTCAAACACGAGACTTGGAATCCATAAATAATCTAATTTTTCACTGAGCCTGGCCAGAGAATTAGCAAGCATCAAACAAACTGTTGAGGTTAAATTTTGACGATTTTTTAGATGACTGATTTGATACGCAAGAACAGCTTCCAGTTCTTGCTGTTTAAAATTTTTTAGCATTCCTTTGGATAAAGCGATCAGTGGATTTCGCCAAGGAGCTTCAAATGAAAAAGCAGTGGGAAGTTCCACATCCAAAATCATCAATTCAGGTGTCAGCATTTGTGCTTCATCCGCCCAAGTTCTACATTTTTCATTCAGGCCCCAGGGGTCACGGCCTTTTAATGGTTGCAAACGGAATCTGGAAAGGACAAGACCCTCGCCCCACACAAATAAAAGTGTGTGAAAAATCACAGCAGAAAAAAGTCCGATGAAAAGTCCCAATCGACCCATAGCTTGAGAGCCCACAATTAAAAAAGTGAGACTGGTCAGGATAACAAAAAGCCAGACTTGAGTCGGGGTCGTATTTTTATTTTTCATGATGCTTTCAACAGTACCGAACTTCCTTGCGCACTCTCAAGCAAAAAGGTGAAATAGAGTCCGGTGTTATTTAATAAGGAGTTTATAAAAATGTCAGAAGTGGATTTAGCAGGTCTCAACGCACAAGTGGCCCAAGACAGTCAATTTATTGCTCATATGAAATCACAAATCTCACAGGTTATTGTGGGACAAAATGAAATGGTGGATGGAATTTTAATGGGCCTTTTAACGGGTGGCCATATTCTTTTAGAAGGTGTGCCAGGCCTTGCGAAAACTTTGACAATTTCCAGTGTTTCCCAAACCATTTCACTTTTGTTTTCAAGAATTCAATTCACTCCTGATTTGCTACCCACAGATTTAATCGGAACTATGATTTTTAATCCCAAGACCGGTGACTTTGCAGCTAGAAAAGGCCCCATCTTTGCGAACATTGTTTTAGCAGACGAAATCAACCGAGCTCCTGCAAAAGTTCAATCAGCATTATTAGAAGCCATGGCGGAAAAACAAGTGACCATTGGCGAAACCACTTACAAATTGGATTCACCCTTTCTAGTGATGGCGACACAAAACCCATTGGAACAAGAGGGAACTTATCCATTGCCTGAAGCGCAAATGGATCGCTTTATGTTTAAAATTCACGTCACCTATCCCACAAAAAAAGAAGAGTTGGAAATATTAAACAAGATGGGATTTAATCAAAAACCCACTTTATCAGCTGTCATTACAAAAGAAAATTTATTAAAAGCATCAGCAAGTCTTGATCAAATTTACGTGGACAATAAAATAAAAAATTATATTGTGGATATTGTTATGGCCACAAGGCATCCCAAGGATTACGGTCTTAGCCGGATGGCAGATCTTATTTCTGTCGGCGCCTCACCCCGTGCCACCATTTCATTATTTAGAGCCTCTAAAGCTCAAGCTTTTTTACGGGGCCGCGGGTTTGTGACTTTAGAAGATGTGAAATCCATTATTGGTTTGGTGCTTAGACATCGATTGATTTTAAACTTTGAAGCAGAGGCTGAAAATGTCACAACTGAAGATGTGGTGAAAGAAATTTTAGCTGAAGTGGAAGTGGGATAAGGGTTTTTGCAAACGTGAAAAAGCCACTTGAACTTTTAAAGGCGACCCGGCTACTCGAAATTCGCACTAAGATGTTGGTGGATTCCATTATTTCTGGTCAGTACAAATCCGCTTTTCGTGGTCAAGGTATGACTTTCTCTGATTTTCGAGAGTACGTCGCTGGCGATGACATTCGCCATATTTCTTGGCCCTTGATGGCTCGAACGGGAAAGCCGTTTATTAAAAAATTTGATGAAGAGCGAGAGCTGCAAATCATGCTGATTGTGGATATTAGTGGATCCACAGCATTTGGTTCTGGATTGTTTTCTAAGCGCGATAAATTGGTGCATGTGGCTGCGACCCTTGCCCTGTCAGCTGCTAAAAATGGCGATGAAGTGGGATGTGTTTTATTTTCAGATTTTATGGAACATTATTTACCACCTAAAAAAGGCCGTGGTTCCATTCAAAGGTTGCTGCGTGATCTTGCTTTTTTCGAACCCAAGCATACGGGGACGAAGTTAGCTGCTGCCATCGATTTTTTACGTGGTGTTTTAAAAAAGAAATCTATTATTTTTATTCTCAGTGATTTTGCCAGTGGCTGGGACCCGAAAGCACTTAGACTTTTAAGTAAAAAGCACGATGTGATTGCGTGTGTGATGGATGATGAATTTGACACTCAACTTCCAGATCTGGGATTGATTGAAATGTTAGATGCAGAAACTGATGAACAGATTTTAGTGGATACATCTTCTGGTAGTTTTAAAAAATATCTCAATGAAGTAAATAAAAAAGCCATTCTTGATAGGGATAAGCAGTTGAAGTCCTCACAGGTTCAAGTGATTTCACTTTCCAATCAGAAAGATTTTTATTTGCCCATCGTACAGTTTTTTGAAAAGCGCAGGGGGCGGCGTTGAGCGCTTACAATTGCACAGTGGATATTCCTCAAACTCCAGGTTTACCTGATCAACAATTAACAGTGGGTCGGATTTTCTACTTTAAATGTGAAGGGGATTGGTCCACTCAAATTCAAATTGAAAATTTAAAAGTTCAATTCACACCGTCTGATCTAGGTCCCGAATTGTCAGCCTATTCTGTGCGTGCACTTGGATTTGAACTCAGAGATCCTAATACTGCAGACCTCAAACTTGTTAGCTATCAAGTGGGAGATCATCAAATTGGGCGGGTGACTTTAACGGACGGTGAAAAAAACATTGAACTGCCAGGATTTCAAATCCAAGTTCAATCTGTCTTATCTCAGGAACAACCTCCGCAACCATTTGGACCCATGGGGCCTCTTTCATTATCCATACCAGTTGTGTATTGGATATTATTACTCAGCGTTATAGGTATTGCTGTGTTTTCACTTCTACTAGCTTACAGAAAAAAGAAAAATCGTATCGAGTGTTTCAACCAGATAAAAAAAGACTCCACTGGTCCCAATCCTTTGGTGCAATTTCACCGTGATCTTCGGGTGCTAACAAAGAAAGCAGGACTTTCTGATATTGATCATCAATTAAAAATGCCTGCTCGCGAATTCTTGTCTGAACTTCGTAATTACTGTGACCTTTACTGGGGTCAGAAACTAAAGCTGGCTTTGTATCAAAGATCTTACAGGCATTTTGAATCTGAAATGAAAAAGTACGCTCCGAAGTACTATATCAAGTTTAAAAAAGAGCTTTTATTTTGGGATCAAAAACACCGAGATCTTTATAAAGATCATCAGAAAGCCAAATTTGAAGACTTCATAAAATTAACGGCTGACACTCGAGATCTTATCGATGCCATAGAGGATTTTCAGCCATGAATTTTGTAAATCCCTCTTATTTTATTCTGCTTCTTTTAATCCTTGGATTTATAATTTATAGTTTTCGAAAATCATTTCAAAAACCCTCTTTGATGGTGGGCTCTCTAGAATTATTTAAAAAAGCTTTACCATCACTTCGAGTGCAGCTCTCGAAACTGCCTACAGTTTTAAAATTATTGGCTCTTATCTTGATGATTGTGGCTTTAGCTAGACCGCAAGAAGCCAGCACAAAAACTAAAAAAAGTGTTGAGGGTATCGACATCATGGTGGCACTAGATGTCTCGGACTCTATGCTGATCGAAGACATGGGATCCATCAATCGAATGGAAACAGCGAAAGACACATTAAAAAAATTCGTTGAAAAAAGAAGTTCTGACCGCATCGGTGTTGTGATTTTTGCAGGTGAAAGTTTCACTTTAGTGCCACCCACTTTGGACTACCCTTTGTTGATGGATCAGGTCAGTCGAATCACCACAGCAGGTGATGCTAAAATCAAAGATGGAACCGCCATCGGAGTGGCTTTGGCCAATGCAGCTGGTCGTTTGCGAGATTCAACAGCTAAATCACGAATCATTATTTTCCTAACAGATGGTGAAAACAATTCGGGTACCATTGATCCAGAAACAGGTTTAGAAATTGCCAAAGGCTATGGTTTGAAAATTTACTCCATCGGCCTTGGTAAAGATGGTCCCACACGAATACCTGTGATGGTGCCTGATATTTTTGGCAACAAAGTTAAAACCTATCAGCCTTTTGAATCGCGCGTGAATGATGAATTATTAGAAAAATTCGCAAGTGACACCAAGGGAAAGTATTTTCGTGCTAGCCGTGAAGACGCTTTAGAGGGTGTATTTGATGAGATCAACCGCTTAGAGACCACAAAAATTGACGTGAATCAATTCACTCGCTATACGGAAAAATTCATGGGTTGGGCTTGGTTATCATTTTGGCTTTATGCTTTATCATGGATTTTGGAAATGACTTGGCTTCGGAGGCTTCCATGAAATGGGATCAACCGCAGTATCTTTATTATTTACTACTGATTCCGCTTTTTTATTTCAGTGCTTTTTTCTTACAAAAGAAGGCTTTAAAGAAATTGAAAACTCACTTTGCTGTGAGTCTTCATTATCTTTGGGAAAATAGCATTTCCTGGGGAGTTAGGTATTGGAAGTGGGGGCTTAGGTGTTTGACTTTAAGTTTCCTATTGCTAGCACTTGCAAGACCTCAGTTAGGCGAGTCTGCACAAAGTATTAAATCAGAAGGCTTTGAAATTTTCTTAGGTCTGGATGTTTCTGAAAGTATGCTAGCAGAAGACATAAGGCCCAGTCGTTTAGAAAAAGCAAAAATTGATCTGAACCGACTTGTTGATAATTTGGGTGGGCACAAAATTGGTGTAATTGCTTTTGCAGGCTCAGCAGCTGTGATCAGTCCGCTGACTCAAGATATTGCCGCAGTTAAAATGTACATTGATTCTTTGGACACTCAGACGATAAGTTCCCAAGGCACGGAATTCGAAGCAGCCATCACCACCGCCGAAGGTGCCTTTGACCGGGGAACCTCTAACCAAGATGAAAAAAGTGGAATCACGAAAGTTTTTTTAATTGCCTCTGATGGTGAAGATCATGAAAAAGGAGCTCTTGAAAAAGCAGAAAGCTTGGTTAAAAAGGGAATTCGAATTTTTACTGTGGCCTACGGCACAGAAAAAGGGGGAACCATTCCCGTTCGAGATGTCAGAGGATTTTTAAAAGGTTACAAAAAAGATAGATCAGGACAAACTATTTTAACGACTGTCAAAGGTGATGCACTGAAAGCGCTTGCAAAAAGTGGACAAGGCTTTTTTATATTTGCTCGAGCGGATTCAACTTTTGTTGCAGAAATTTCTAAGGAACTGGATCAATTGAAAAAAGCCCAATTTGAATCGGAAATGCAAGTGCAGTACGACGAAAGGTTTCAAATTCCCTTAGCTTTTGCCTTTTTCTTTGCTCTTTTAGAGCTTTTTATTTCTGACCGCAGAAAAAAGAGGTCTACAGTATGAGGCTTTTATTTTGTACTTTAATCTTGGGTCTTGTGGGTTGTGGCTACGAAATCGATCCTCGAACATTAGCTAATAATCAAAAAGGCAATGCAGCCATTCAAGAAAAAAGATTTTCGGATGCGCAAAATTTTTATTTGGAAGCCCTGGGAGTGGATCCCTTCATTGCTGAAATTCATTCCAATTTGGGTCTGACTTATTTGGATCTTAAAAAAGCAGAAGACGCCATTAAGAGTTTTGAGTCAGCAGAAAAATTCGCTCGGAAAAATGAAATGCTATTCGCTGCAAGGTTTAATCAAGGAGTCACTCGCGGAGCTAGCAAACAAATCGATGAGGCCTTGCTGGCCTATCAAAGAGCTTTGGATATTAATCCTGCGTCCATTGAAGTAAAAACAAATATTGAACTTTTATTATCTCAGCAGTCACAAGAAGGTGAAGGAGAGGGTCAGGGTCAGGATTCTAAAGACGGCAAAGGTGATCAAGAGTCCGAGGATCAGGAAAAGAAAAAAGATGAACCCAAAGATTATTCAAAAGATCCTCAGCAACCCTATAAGCCTCGCGAGTTCGAGGGCGAATTATCGGAAGCCGATGTGAAAAAGATTTTAGGTGAACTGAAACAACAAGAACAAAAAATTCGTGGTCAATTCTATAGAAATGAAATTAAAGAGAGGCCCCGTGACAAAGATTGGTAATTTTTTATTTTTATTTTTCTTTAGTTTTTTAGCCTTTGCCCAGGATGTGCAAGTGGATGCCACCGTGGATAAAGACCGTATTCCCTTAGGTGAACTTTTTGCTGTTCGAGTGACTGTTCAATCAGAAGGCACGGAAGATATCAACGAGCCCCAGCTGCCCAATTTAGACGGCATGCAACTGATGCAAAAAGGAAAGAATGTTTCGGTTCAGTCTCAGTTGGTGTCCACTCCTCAAGGCATGGACTTTAAAAAAATCAGACGAGAAATTTTTGTTTATACATTTCAAGCGACACGCTTGGGGCGATTGAGCTTGGATGCGATTGAAGTTGTTGTGAATGGAAAACTTTATCAAACAAGACCACTGTTAATTGAAGTTCTACCAGAATCCGAATTGCCAGCTGCAGACCCTAACGATATCGAAGAGCAAATTCTTCAAGAACAGGAAGATATTTTTGAGCAGCTTTTAAAACGGCATATGTCACCCCGAGGCCAAGCCTTTCCTGGGCCCAGCGGGAATGCCAATCGACCACCACAAAAAGAGCCTGAATTTCGCTCGATGCCAGCCAATCCCAATGAAGCTTTTTTCATTCAACTCGAAGCTGATAAAACCTCTGTCTTTGAAGGCGAGCAAATCACAGCCACTTGGTATTTGGTGACCCGTGGACAAATGGAAAGTTTAGACCGTGCTAAATTTCCAAGTCTCAAAGGATTTTGGAAGGAAATTATCGAAGAAAATCCACAAATCCAATTCTATGAAGAGGTCATGAATGGAGTGGTTTATAAAAAAGCGCTGATGGCTACCCATGCTTTATTTCCTATTAAAAGCGGTAAGGCGATCATTGATGAATTCACTGTGAAGTCTCGAATCCGCATGCCCACTTCCGGATTTGGTTTGGGGTTTGGACGGGCCTACGAATTTACTAAAAGTTCAAAGCGCCTTGAAATCCAAGTGAAGCCTTTACCGCTAGAAAACAGACCTAAAGAATTTGTTGGAGCTGTTGGTCAGTTCGAAGTTCAATCACGTATTGAAGGCTCACAGAATTTTTATGCTGATCAACCCATTTCTGTTAAAATTCGCTTCGAAGGTGCTGGTAATGCAAAAACAATCGAATTACCAGCCATTGAATGGCCAGAGGGATTAGAACTTTATGATACAAAAAGTGAAAGTCGATTTTTCAAAGACGGTAAAAGCTATAAGGAATTTGAAATTTTAGTGATTCCAAGAAAATCAGGAAAATTAGAAATTCCAGAAATTCAGTTTGCCTACTTTGATCCTGAAACTGAAAAGTATGAAATTAGAAAAACAGCTTTAATACCTCTTGATGTGAAGCCTTCCACTCAAGGTGCTGCAGAATCCTCAGGAAGTTTTTTAGGCTCTAAAAAAACTCAGTCACAGCCAGTCATTTTGGCCATGCCGCCTTTACAAAAATTAGATGAGGTTACAAAAGCCACAACCACCAGCCAAGTTCCTATTTGGCCTTTACTTTATTTAAGTAGCTTTTTAATTTTGCTATTCAAAGCCTACCAAGAATTGAAACCTAAAAATAAATCAGTCACTTTAAAAAAAGAAATTCATAACCGCTTTAATAAAATTCAAGGATTTGTAAAAGCACAAAATTATCGTCAAGTGGGTGCAGAGGTTGTCAATTTAGCTAACTTTGTTCTAGCCGAAGTCACAAGTCATAAAGGTGAAATTCTAGAGATCAAAAAAATGATTGATCAATTGCCACCTGATTTGCGTGATAAACAGGCCACAGAGCTTATGAAGGTTTACGAAAAAGCACAGGTTTATGGATTTGCACCTGATGAAGTTTTTAAAGATCTTAAATCCAACGATGATTTAAAAAAACTTGTACAAGACGCTGAAAAAGTTTTGCATGAAATTTGTCTGAACTGGAAACCAAAAGACTAAGTGAAAACTTTTTTATTATTGTTATTATCATTACAACTACAGGCCCGAGAGATCGTGGAAATGGCTTACGATTCTTTTTTAGATCAGTCCGAAGTGAATACGCGTGTGCGTTTAGGGGCTCCGCCACTTAATTTCTTAAGGTCAAAAATGATTAATTCCATTTCTTATTCTGAAATTAGTATTCAAGAACTTTCATTGGTAAAGAATCAGACTTTGCTTTTAAAAGAACTCAGTTGGTCACCCTTGATTTTTTTTGACTGGAATGAAAATTGGACGGCCACATGGGGAATGAATATAGCCAATCGCAGTCAGGGCGAAGACTTCACGATGAATTCAAAAACATTTGCATTGTCACAATTTATAAATTTCAGTCCAAAAGATCAAAGTCCATTGGGATGGACCTGGAGTTGGGGATTATTTATTCCTGATCGAAGTCTGCAATCACCGGTTTTTCCTGGCATTAGTTTTTCCTATCTCAGTGAAGATAAAAAGTGGAACTGGCAATTTCGTGGACCATCGGTTGTTAAAACCTACTCGGTCAGTGACAAATGGCAGTGGATTTCTAAATTTTATTTTCGCTCAGGTTCTTACCGTGTGGATCCAGATGGACCTTGGGCTAGTCGTGGCTCATATATTCAGTCAAGACAAACCAGGATTGAAACTGGGCTCAAAACATTTTCGCTGAAGCCTGTGATTCTTTCTTTGCAGGCGGGTTATCAATTGCGAGGGAATTTACAAGTCGTGAATTCGCAAGATAAAAATCACAACAATATTTCTGAAAGATCAGCTGCTTTTTTGGATTTAAGCCTTTCTCTAGCCGCTTTTTAACACTGTCTGACTTGTTAATTCCCCTTCAGTTTTTATGATAATCAAATGATTTTAATCTTCCTTCTTTTCTCGAGCCTGGTACAGGCCCAAACATTTTCAATCAATCTGCAGGATTTTTTAAAAAGTAATCAAGCGATTGATCCCTTAAGTCTAACTGATCAGCAACTCAAACTCAGAAGTTCCACTGTAAAAATGAAATCAGCTCTGGCCAGATCCGAGTGGTCCAAGTGTGCTGATTATAGAAAAGGTGCGATTAAAAGTCATCCTGCAATCACCGGTTGGATTTGGACTGTGGCTTTGAATTGTGAACAAAAAGCTCTTGAGCAGGATCCTAAAAGATTCAAAAAATTTGCGGCTGCCATTGATTTATTAGCTAAAAATCGAATGCTTATGGATCATGGAGCTTGGTCAGATGAACTTCGAAAAGAATGGATGAGAAGTTTACAAACTTTACTAGCACAATCAAAATTAGAATCTGATAAAAAGAAATGGCTGAATGAACTTTATCAACGTCCCGAGTGGCTGACTCAATCTCAAGAGCAAAGTCTTTTGCAGTCTTTGCAAACTCCCTTTGAAGAAACTCAAAAATCATCTTTGCCGTCGGGCCAGAAAACAACATCCCCCAGCCAGGAACCCTGGTGGGAGGCCGCTAGAAAAATGGACTATGAAAATGTTCTTCTTTTGCTAGAAGATTATTTTCAAAAAAACAAAAAACCTTCCAATGAAGCCAGTGCCAGGCTGTTTTATGCAAAAGCCAATCTTTGGACAGGTCGCTATGATCAGGCCAAATCTCAGTTCACTTTGGTTATCGAACAATTTCCTTTAACTGATGAGGGTGTGGAAGCTCAGTTTCGCCTAGGCCTTTTACATCTCAGGCTTGGAAATCCAGAACTGGCCATCCAAACTTTTGATCAACTGATTGCAACAAATCGGGAAAAAAACCCACTGACGACAAAGTACTGGCGAGCCCGTGCTTTATTTTTAAACGGTGAGACTGAAAAATTTGAGGCCGAACGAGATTTGATTCTGCAATTTTACCCTTATACTTATTTTGGGCTCAAACTTCGCACAGAAATGCAAAATGGTGTGTTGCAGTTTCCAGAGCAACCCACGCCTCAGTATAGAAAAAATTGGGTTTGGCCTCTATCTGTAAAACCCAATTGGGAACGCTTCAGGCATCTTGTTCGTCAAGGTTGGTTGTGGGAAGCCACTCAAGAAATTCAAAGTATTTTAGCACCGCAAGAAACAGGGGCTTATCAAATGTGGGCCGAGTTTTTAAGTGAATTGAAATTGGATTTCTTAGCTTTGCAATACGCACAAGCTGCTCAAAACCGTGATGAAAGATTAAGTGCTTGGTCCTTTCAAAAAAAATTCATGCCTCAACCCTTTCACAAACAAGTGATGGAAGCATCCGCTAAATTTAATGTGGAACCCTGGATGATTTGGTCCATCATGCGCCAAGAATCCGCATTTAATACAAAAGCCCTTTCAACTTCCAATGCTTTTGGCTTGATGCAAATGATAGGTCCAACGGCACAGGAAGTCGCCGCTGATTTGAAGACCAGTGTTCTTCTTCCCGATGAATTATTCAGCCCCATAAAAAATATCGAGTTTGGCGCTTATTATCTTAATAAAATGAAAAATACCTTTGATGGTCACTGGCCCGTGGCTGCTGCTGCTTATAACGCAGGACCTACTCGACTGAAGGCTTGGTTAAAGCTTCGTAAAGATACGGAATCTGTGACCCAAAAGAAATCCACCGATTGGCGTGATGAGATTTGGATTGATGAAATGCCCTGGAATGAAACGCAGAAGCCAAAGCGGTTGGGCCATACCGCCTGTCTTTTGGTCTGAGTCCAAGCCACAAGAAAGCACTTCTAAGCGTCAATTGATTGATAAAAAGAAGCTAACTCGATAACCTATTACAAGAACTCTAAGGACGGTGTTTTGTAATGCTAAATTCTTTTCATGTTAAATTGATTTCATTGGTTATTTGTATCACTCAAGTTGGCTGTGCGCTGCGTGGTCCTAGCAGTGCTAGTTCAAACCCCGTCACGACAGCTCCCCAGTCGACAGAAGAAAGATACACTCAAGAAATTGCCGAATCTGGTGATCTTCCGCTAACAGATAACGTCACTCAATTTCGTCTCAATGAAGATGACAAAATTGAAAAACCTGAAGAGCTTGAGCCCATCCCTGTTGAAATCAATCCCTTGGTGGAAAAGTGGATTGGCTATTTTCAGGGCCGTGGTCGAAGACATATGGAAAGATATTTAGCCAGAAGCACTCGCTACGAAAAACTAATGAAAAAAGTTTTACGAGACAGTGGCTTACCTGAAGATTTATTCTACATTGCATTGATTGAATCCGGTTTTACATCTCACGCGACATCACACGCATCAGCTGTGGGATACTGGCAGTTCATTCGCGGAACGGGAAAGCGCTACGGTCTTGAAATCAGCAGACTTGTGGATGAAAGAAGAGATCCTGTATTAGCCACTCAAGCCGCTGCTGATTACTTTAAAGGTCTTTATAGTTTGTTTGGTTCTTGGTATTTAGCTATGGCTTCTTACAATGTGGGCGAAAACCGCGTCAAACGAGAAGTGATGAAAAATTCCACTCGGGATTTTTGGGAACTTGTTAGAAAAAAGAGATTGCCATCAGAGACAATGAATTATGTTCCTAAATTTATTGCAGCTAAAATTATTGCTAAAGATCCGGACAAATATGGTTTTGATGGTATTGATTATATGCCGCCCATCGAATTCGAAACGATCACTTTGAAGGAATCCATCAACTTGCGTGCTATGGCCGATAAGATGAATGTTCCCTATGAAGACTTCAAGGCCTTCAATCCCAAATTCAAAGGGGAAATTGCACCAGCTAAAAATGCAAGCCTCGATTTGCGTGTTCCAGTAGGAATGACCGATGCAGGTCTTCAAGCCGCGGCCTCTTCGGTGGCCGAGCAAGTGGTGTTTGTTGCAGATGCAGGGGACACTTCCACTTACCGCGTTCGCTCAGGTGACAATTTAAGTATCATTGCCAAAAAATACAGAACCAACATTGCCTACTTACGTGAAATTAATGATATGCCTCGAAAGTCACTTCTAAAAGTGGGGCAACGATTGATTGTCCCTGACCGTACTCCACTAAAAGATCGTCGTGGATCTGTGGCAGCGAAAAGAACCAGACAGGTTCCAGTCAGTCAGGTCACTGGTGGGGAAGTCATTGAAAAGGGTTACAGATTTTATGTGGTGCAATCGGGGGACTCTTTGTACTCCATCGCTCAAAGATATAATACTTCCATCGAGCAGTTGAAAAAGATCAACCGATTACGCAAAGGCCGTCTGATTCGTGTAGGTTTAAAACTTAAATTACCGGGTGAAGTTTCAAATGGCAGTGAAAGAAAAGATTCCTCAAAAAAATCCAATAAAAGAAAAGTCCACGTTGTGAAGCGCGGAGAGTCTTTATTAGAAATTGCCAATCGTTACGACGTCACTTTGTCACAGATAAAAAGTAAAAATAAAATTAAAAATGGCTCGAAAATTTTAGCAGGGGAAAAGATTTTAATACCTGCTAAAAATTCTCTGTAAGTAGACGAAAAACGAAGCGAGTCCTAATTGGATAATAAAGATGTTCAACAGCTCAATGATGCAGATGTTGTAGAGGTCAGAAAAAGTTATTTTTTTGATGGCCTTGCTTGTCCAGTGGCTGTGTATCTAAGACTTAGCAAAGGTCATTATCTTTTAATTGGAAAACCAGGCGAAAAAACTCAGTTTTCATCACTGGCCAGTTATCAAAATCCCATTTCACAAATTTTTGTCGAGAAAAAAGATTACGATCCTTTTATCAAGTTTATCACCAATGTCACAGAACAATTGATTGATAAGCCGGCTTTGCCTCAAGCGACGAAAGCTAAATTCATTCAAGGTTTAAGCGATCATTTGATGGGGCTTTTTGAAAGTAAAAGATTTAGTAACGAGCAACAATTAGGACGTGTTTCAACTTTGATCTTAAAATTCTCTCAAAGTGTCAGTGGTTTTGAGGAAGTGGAAAAAATATTATCACAACTGGATAATGATGACGCCAAACATGCTATGTCCACTTGTATGGTGGCCATTTTGATTGCTGAAGAGATGGAAATCACTCAGGCACAAGTGTTTGAGAAGCTGGCTATGGCGGCACTGCTACATGATATTGGAATCAAATACATTCCCAATGAGTTCATGAAAAAACCACGCCATGATTGGACTGTGGACGAATTAGCTTTGTATGAATCTCATCCGATTAAAGGTGTCGAAGCTCTTCGTGATATAAAAGATGTCACTCAAGATGTGCTATTGATGATTGCAGAACATCATGAAAATGCTTTGGGAACGGGATTTCCTAAAAAAATACGCGATGTCAAAATCAGTCCTTTAGGAAGAATCTTGATTGTGGCCAATTACTTCACTGACCTTATGTTTTCCCGAGTGGAGGGTGCCAAAGCCTATGATGCACAAGCAGCCGTGGAATTTATGGAAGACGTCTTAGGGCAGCCCTTTAATAAACAAGTCTTTCGATGTTTGAAAAATATTATCATCATGGACGAAATGAAAAGAAAAATGCGCGTTAAAGGGTAGAAAAAAGAAGAGCCCGCAAGTCAATAGTCCTAATCAACTTACGAGCGAAGGGGAATGAACCAATCCATCGTTATATATGTAAATTGTCCTTCCATACACACCTCTCAGAACCCAAAAGAGCGACTGACCCTTGGCAACTGGCTGGCATCACGTAAAGTGTTAAGCCCCTGTAGTTTTGTGCCCCCGGTTTTCACCGGGTTTACCCTGAGACAAAGGAAGGATATCCTAAGTCGTTAACCTCTTATAGTTCTCCTCCTTTGTTAGATAAGTTGATGACCCAACTTTCTCAAGTTGCAGTGCCTGTCTTCCTCACTGCGCTTAAATACTAGGATACTTTTGCTAAATTTATTTTTCAAATTTATGTGATGATATTCTCAACAAAGTACAAAAACTTCGACACTTTTTCTGTGTCTCATAATAAGAACAAATCACAAAAAATGTCAGTGTGACACCAAGTGCTGGTTCAAAGCTTTTCTATTTTAGAAGGCCGGTCACTTAAATTGCAAAATTCAAATGTGAGTTCTTAAATTAAAGGGGATCATAATGAAACATCAAATCGCTTTAAGTCTTTTCTTCGTTTGTTTTTGTTTTCAAGCTTTCGCAAAAAAGAATCAGGATTGGAATCCAGCTTGTGACGGACTTCTCGAGAGTTCGATTTCTTCCACTTTAAAACTTGAAAAAACTTTAGCTAAAAAGAAAAAGAAAATGACCACGAGTGCTTTTAATCAAAAGATCCAAGATGAATTGATGGTTGTACAATTGAATGCCTGGGTGTGTGCGATTTCCACAGAGCAAAAATTAGGAGCTTCAGTTGAAGAGCGCTTCTTAAAAGAATACGCTCGAAAAGTTCAGCAAAAAAATCTTTAATTCATTCCAATTATTTTCTTAGCAATACTCATGAATTCTAAAGCCTCGACGCCAGAGTCGTGGCTTTCGACCACTGGAATGCCAGCTTCCGAGGCAAGTCCCACTGAAGGGTGAAAGGGAATTTCACCAATCATAGGAATCTTTTTTGAATCCATAAATGATTTTAAATCTCCCTTAGGAAACATTTGAATTTTTTCTTTTGATTCTGGGTTTAAAAAGTAGCTCATATTTTCAACCACACCAAGGACAGGAACTTTAACCCGTTCCCACATGTCCACAGCACGTTTCACATCAATTAAAGAAATATTTTGCGGCGTACTAACAAGAACGGCTCCAAACACGGGGACTTTTTGTGCTAAAGAAAGTTGAACATCACCTGTGCCAGGGGGCAGATCTACCACTAAGTAATCCAGTTCTCCCCATTGCACGTCTCTGAGGAATTGATCCATAGCTTTAAAAAGCATGGGGCCACGCCAAACGATAGCCGAGTTTTCTTCAACTAAAAATCCGATGCTCATGATTTTCACACCGTAGCGTTCAATGGGAATAAGCTTTTGCTCGGGTGTGATATTGGGCTTTTGGTTCAGGCTACCCATCATTCTTGGAAGTGAAGGCCCGTAGATGTCAGCGTCTAATAAGCCCACTTTCTGTCCTGATTTTTGTAGAGCCAAGGCCAAATTGGTGGCCACAGTGGATTTCCCGACTCCACCCTTGCCAGAGGAGACAGCTAATATCCTTTTAACTCCTGAAATGGGGGACTGTTGCTCAAAAGGATTCATTGTTGCCATAATTAAGGGCCTCCGCTTGCTAAAATTCAGATATCCCGTGATAATCGAATCTGGCAGGGAGAGCCAGTTTTTTTCATGCTGAATTCTTTTTTTTATTTCAGTCTCATTTGTTTGGGAGTGGTCTTATTCATTGTATGGTTCATGTCGGGACGCAAGGGCGGCTACGGGGATCCCACGCCTTTAGATCTGAAAAAAAGCAAAAGCACCAAAGGTGAAATGATTGTCACCGCCGAGACCGCAAAACCAACTCCGGAATTTCGCGATGTCACACCGAAAGTAGAGGTTCTTCAGCCTCCACCAGTTCCCATGGGAGCACCGCCACAGGCTATTTTTGTGTATAACGGTCATGATTGGGATGCTTACGAAGTCCTAGGAGTTTCTCCCTATTCCAGCTTTTCTGAAATCACAAAAAACTATCAAATCATGATCCGCAAAGCTGATAATGGTAAGCATGATTTTTTACAAGCCGCCTACACGGCTATTCTTAAGAAATTCTAAACTTTATTTGGCATTCTCGGGATGCAGCATCTTATGGGCAAAATTCAGGCGTCCCTGGTGACAAGTGAAGCAACTGGCTTCCGGGCCATTTTTTCCGTCCATGCCGTTATCTTTTAAGACCTGAACCCATTTTGTGTGGGCGAGAGCCACTTTGAATTGATTTTTACTGGAATCCTTAAAGTTCGAGGCAATATGGCATTCGGTGCATGAGACGCCCAGCTCTCGGGACATTTGCAACATTTCAATGCGAATTTTTTCTTCTTCTTTTTTGAACTTCTCAGAGCCAACGCTGAGTCCGGTCTGCGGTAACAGGGCTAAAGCAAAAATTAATAAAAAAACAGTCACAGGATTAATTAGAGTTTTCATACTTATAGGCTGACGTAAATAGCTAAATGCATCAACAGTTTTCGTGTACGAAAGCAGGCTCCAAAGCTAAAGTAATGAAAATTTGATGAAGGATTGCCCCATGCAGATACGCCCTTTGAAAGACCTCAGTACTTTAGTTTCCCTTAGCAAACGTCGTGGATTTGTTTTTCAAAGCTCTGAAATTTACGGAGGTCTTGGATCCTGTTGGGACTACGGCCCCTTAGGATCATTGATGAAGCTGAATGTGAAGCGAGCGTGGTGGAACGCGATGACAAGAAGATCTGACATCGTAGGATTGGACGCGGCGATTTTGATGCACCCCACAGTCTGGAAGGCCTCAGGACATGTGGATGGTTTTTCTGATCCCTTAGTGGATTGCAAGGACTGTAAGACTCGCTTTCGTGCAGATAATACGGACAGTTACCTCCATCATAAAAAATGCCCCAATTGTGGATCGAAAAATTTATCCGAAGAGCGTAATTTTAATCTCATGTTTAAAACTCATATGGGACCCCTGGAAGACACGGGCTCTGTGGTTTACTTGCGACCTGAAACAGCACAGGGGCATTTCGTCAACTTTTTGAATTGCCAACAAAGTTCACGATCAAAAATTCCCTTTGGTATTGCAGCCATTGGAAAATCGTTTAGGAATGAAATCACACCTGGTAATTTTATTTTTAGAACTCGCGAATTTGAGCAAATGGAAATGCAGTACTTCGTAGAACCCGGTACTGATGCCAAGTATTTTGAAGAGTGGAAAGAAACCAGGCTGCAGTTTTATTCCAAGTACGGAATTAAAAAGGAAAATCTGAAAGTGCATGTCCATGAAAAGCTGGCCCATTATGCGCGTGCAGCGGTGGACGTTGAATATAAATTTCCCATGGGATTTTCAGAATTGGAAGGTATTCATAATCGCTCTGATTTTGATTTGACTCAGCATCAGACTCACTCTGGAAAATCATTGGAATATTTTGATGAACCCAATAAAAAGAAATTTATTCCCTATGTGATCGAAACAGCTGTGGGTTGTGATCGTTTATTTTTAGCCTTTATGTGTGATGCTTACCGCGAAGAAGTGACCACGGATGAAAAAGGTGTTGAAGATGTGCGTGTGGTTTTAGGACTGCATCCAGAAATTGCGCCTTACAAAGTGGCTGTGCTGCCTTTGTCAAAAAAAGATGAACTTTCAATTCCTGCAGAAAAATTACGGGATCAATTGGCTGAAGACTTTGATGTGGCCTATGATGAAAGCGCAAGTATTGGTAAGCGCTACCGCAGGCAGGATGAAATTGGAACTCCGTTTTGTGTGACATATGATTTTGATACTTTAAATGATCAATCGGTGACTGTTCGACACCGTGATAAAATGAGCCAAGAGCGAATTGCCATTAAAGACTTGAATGACTACATCAGAAAAGCTTTAAAGAATTTTTAAACTTATCAAAGGGGATATTATGAAAGTCATATTGTTAATTTTGCTGTCTACGTTTGCTATGGCAGAAGTTGAATATTTCCCAATGCGTACAGAAATTGTTTATGGCCGTGGGACAGGTGCGGGTTTTTGCCGCGGTGATGCGGGATCTTCTTTTTGTATTCAAAGCATCGAAAGACGAGCTCAGGACGATGCGAAACGAGGCATGGACAGCGATTGCAGGTTCAAACGAGGCCAGCTCGAGCCTTTCGTTTCTTGCTCTGGGTTTTGTAGTCCATCGATGCTTCAGCCTGGGGCCAACGAATATGTGAACTGCAGCGCCAATTGCCAGGGACGATGCGAAATCCAAGAATAGGTCTTGCTTCATCATCTATTTAATAGATCAAGTTTAATTTAATTATCTATTTTTAAAATGAATCAAAAATTCTTAAGATGTTATTAAGAACTCTTGTAAAGGAGGTTTTAATGTTAGCATCAAAGAAGGTTCATCTAAAACCACTGCTCGAATCGAACCGAGGCGTACACATGACTGTGTACTTAGAAAATAAAGGTGACACAAAAGAATTAAAAATCCAGCTTCAAGAAGCCATCGAACTGGCGCAAGATTCACTGAAATCAGTGATGAGTCCTGACGAACTCAAAAAATTTACAGAGCCTTTTGAAAAGCTTCTCATGGATTCTAAAATTTTTAAACAAATCACAGGTCACGTGGGATTATTTCGCCATCAGCAACTTTTTCGAATGCTCAATCTACCTGTTGATGTGGAACCCACTTGCCAAATTGCGACAAGTTTTCATGTGAAACCTTTGCTTCGTTGGTTACAAATGGATCAAGATTTTTTACTCATTGGAGTTAACGATAAAGTCGCCAATTTATACTCGGGAAGTCAAAACTCCTTTCAGCTTATTGATTCGATGCTGATTTCAAATTCTTCTTTAAAGCTTCAAGAAATTTCACTTTGGCTTAAAGAGTGGCTCATACAGTTATCAGCTTACAATTCATCCCAAGTCTTTTATGCAGGTGATTCAGAATTTTTCGTTCAGCTGAAACCTAGTTTGCGTAACAAGTTGATTAAAAAAAACAAACTATCAGATTATTTTCATCAAGAACTGGCAGGCGATTTTTGTTTTAAAGTTCGAAAGTATCTACGAGACCAATCACGTGAAATCGTTGACCGAACTTTAACAGAGTTTTATTTGGCAGAAAAAGCCAATAAGGTTAAAAAAAATCTTTTTTTAATTTCAAAAGCTGTTGTGCAAGGCCGGGTGAAGAAACTTATCATTTCTGATGAATCTAAAATATATGGAAAAATTGATGCCATTTCAGGTGGACTGGCCATTAATCCCTGTGACCTTGATCATGAAGACGATGATATATTAGATGACCTAGCGCAAATTGTGATCAGGCAAGGAGGAGAAGTCGTAGTCGCATCAAAAAATGAAATTCCTCTAGGGCGTCCTATTTTAGCTATTTTAAATGATGGATTCACTGAAAATGAAAAACTCAAGTTTAAGAAGGAGTTCGATCATGTTACAGATAAAATTTAAAAATATAGAAAAATCAGAAATTGTTCACGATGCAGTTGAGCAAAGATTTCAGGCCTTGATCGAAAAATTTCCGTTACTAGAGAAGTGCAAAATCAATGTAACTCTTGAGATGGAAAATTCACCTGTGCAAGCGGGTCCCGATTTATTCAAAGTGAAAGTCCAAATTCTAAGGGGTCGCTATGACGGCGTCATCTTAGAGAAGTCGAATTCAAATTTGTACGTGGCACTGGCTGAAGTTGTGGATTTAATGCTAGAAAAATTAAACCGTCTCGGAGACAAGCAAAGGGTACAAACTCGAAAAAAAGCCAGGTCACTGCGCGTCAAGGTGGAGCAAGAGATCTAGTTTTACTTAAGTTGCGCATCCTGCAAAGCCATAAGTTTTCCTTGCTATGAAGGGCGATTTTTTGTTTTATGACCCCATGCAAACAAATATCGAAAATGCCACAAAAACAGCCGCCCTAATCCCTGAAAAATTCGTCTATTACTTCGCAGCCGACGAGGCCGAAGGCAATGCCTCCATGAAGAATATTTTGGGTGGGAAAGGTGCTAACCTCGCTGAAATGACTCAGATGGGACTTCCAGTTCCTCCGGGATTTACGATATCCACAGACATTTGCACTCATTATTACGAAGTCGGTGGAAAACTTCCTGACTGGGTCAAACCCAAAGTGCTGGAAGCCTTAGCCCGTGTAGAGAAAAAAATTGGTAAAAAATTTGGGGATGCGAAAGACCCATTGCTGTTTTCAGTTCGGTCTGGTGCTCGCGCTTCCATGCCAGGTATGATGGATACCATTTTGAATTTAGGCTTGAATGATCAAACAGTCGAAGGTTTAGCTAAAACCTCTGGTAATCCTCGCTTTGCTTGGGATTCTTACCGAAGATTTATTCAGATGTATTCGGATGTGGTTTTAGGAATGAATTCTTCCCTTCTTGATGTTTTACTAGAGGATTTAAAAGAAGATAAAAAATATCAGTTTGATTATGAACTCACAGCTGATGATTTAAAAAAATTAGTCACTAAATTTAAAGATCACGTCAGATCTCAAACAGGACAGGCTTTCCCAACAGACCCCATGGAACAACTTTGGGGTGCCATCAGTGCTGTGTTTAAAAGTTGGAACACGGCCCGTGCTATTACTTACCGTGAATTGCACGATATTCCTTATAGCTGGGGCACAGCTGTGAACGTACAGTCCATGGTGTTTGGTAACCGCGGAGAGGACTCAGCTACAGGCGTGGCGTTTACACGGGACCCATCAACGGGTGAAAAATATTTCTACGGTGAATTTTTAGTGAACGCTCAAGGTGAAGACGTGGTGGCAGGAATTCGCACACCCAATGTGTTAACAAAATCAGAAGCGGCAAAAGCGGGAACAAAATCTTTAGAAGAAATTATGCCAGAGGCTTTCCAAGAACTTGTGAAGCATTATAAAACTTTAGAAACCCATTACAAAGACATGCAGGATATCGAGTTCACCATTGAAAGTGGAAAGCTTTGGATGCTGCAAACTCGTAATGGCAAGCGAACAGCCAAGGCCGCTTTGAAAATTGCCTGTGATATGATGGATGAAAAATTAATCACTCCGGAAGAAGCTTTACTTAGACTTGATCCATCGTCTTTGAATCAATTGTTACATCCCACACTCGATCCCAAATCAGAAAAAACGGTTTTGGCTAAGGGTCTTCCCGCAAGTCCCGGTGGCGTCAGCGGTCAAATTGTTTTCACTGCTGAAGAAGCCGTGGAAGAAAAAGAAAAAGGTCATAAAGTCATTCTTGTTCGTATCGAAACAAGCCCTGAAGACATTGCAGGCATGGTCGCCGCTCAAGGTATTTTGACCACTCGTGGAGGAATGACATCACACGCAGCTGTGGTCGCTCGTGGTATGGGGAAATGCTGTGTGGCGGGTTGCGGAGACGTGCTTGTCGACGAGCGCATTGAAACCATTAAAGTGAAGGGTTACGTTTTGAAAAAAGGCGACATCATCACTTTAGATGGTGGAACCGGTGAAGTTTATTTAGGTGAAGTGAAAACCATTCCACCGCAACTCGATGGAAATTTTGAGCGCATTATGAAGCTTGCGGGTGGTTATAAAACCATGGGTGTTCGTGCCAATGCAGACACTCCTCAAGATGCGATGATGGCTAAAAAATTTGGTGCTGAAGGTATTGGTCTTTGCCGAACAGAGCATATGTTTTTTGGAGCTGACCGAATTGATGCCGTTCGGGAAATGATCTTGGCTGAAAGTAAAAAAGAGCGAGAGTTAGCTCTTGCAAAATTACTTCCCATGCAGCGTTCTGACTTTTTTGAGCTATTTAAAATCATGGACGGTCATCCCGTGACCATTCGTCTGCTTGATCCTCCCTTGCATGAGTTTGTTCCTCACGGTGAAGAAGACATGCAAGAACTTGCGAAGCGCATTCACTGGGATTTTGAAAAACTAAGAATGAAAATTAAGTCTTTGCATGAATTTAATCCCATGCTGGGTCATAGGGGATGCCGCCTCGCCATCACGTATCCTGAAATTTATGAAATGCAAGTGCGTGCCATCGCAGAAGCCGCCAGTGATATGGTGCTTGCGGGAAAAAAATTAAAACCAGAGATCATGATTCCTTTGATTGCCACTGCGAAAGAGCTCGAAATTTTGCGAGCGTTATCGGTGCAAACAGTTGAAAAAGTGAAGCGTGAAAAGGGTGTTCAGTTTGATTTCCTCGTTGGAACCATGATCGAGCTTCCCCGTGCAGCAGTGACGGCTGATCACATCGCCGAACATGCTGATTTTTTCAGCTTTGGAACCAATGACTTGACTCAAACCACCATGGGATTATCACGTGATGATTCTGGGCGTTTTTTAGGCAGTTATGTTTCCAGTGGAATTTTTAATAAGGATCCCTTTGTAAGCCTTGACCAAAGCGGCGTTGGGCAGCTTGTCAAAATGGGAACAGAATTGGGAAGACGCGCTCATCCAACTCTCAAAGTTGGAATTTGCGGCGAGCACGGCGGTGATCCGGAATCCATTGAATTTTTTAATCATATCGGTCTCGATTATATTTCTTGCTCACCATTTCGCGTTCCCATCGCAATAATGGCAGCGGCAAGAAGTGCTTTAAGGTCAAAAAACAGGCACTTTTAGTTATTGACACTTTTGCTCTCGCTAGGGACAGTGATTCTTTGATTTTTGGCCACAAAACCTAGGGCCAGAGGGGATTTCATTTGAGAATCAAGAAGCTTGAACTCATTGGATTTAAGTCGTTTAAAGACCGAACTGTTATTCATTTTGATGAAGGCATAACGGGAATTGTTGGACCTAACGGTTGTGGTAAATCCAATATCGTTGATGCCCTTGTTTGGGTCATGGGCGAGATGTCGGCTAAAGATTTGCGTGGATCGCAAATGACCGACGTTATCTTTGCGGGTGCCGATGGTTATTCTCCCATGGGAATGTGTGAAGTTTCCTTAACACTGGAAAATGACGGCGGTCCTTTTCCTATTAAATACATGAAGTTCTCAGAAATCATGGTCACTCGTCGTCTTCACAGAAGTGGAGAGGGTGAATATTTCGTTAATAAAGAACCCGCTCGTCTTCGTGATGTTCAAGAAATTTTCATGGACACAGGTGCCGGCTCAAAAGGCTTTTCGATTATCCAGCAAGGTATGATCGGAAGAATTATTACTTCTAAGCCCGAAGACCGAAAACATTTGATTGAAGAAGCGGCTGGAATTACAAAATTTAAAGCTCGTAAAAAAGAATCCATTCGTAAACTTCAATCCACAGAGCAAAACTTAGTGCGTTTACAAGACATCTTAGGCGAATTGAAACGCCAAATGGATTCTCTGTCCAGACAGGCTCAGCGGGCTGAACGCTATAGAAATTTAAAAAGACAAATCGAAGATCTCGATCTTTGGTCTTCATCAAGACAGTATGTGGACTTAAAAGCAGCAGCCGATGAAGCTTTAAGAATCTTTAACGAAGCCCAAAGCTTAGAAATCGAAGGGGAATCTAAAATCTCCACTTTGCATTCGGATTTGGAAACTTTACGTCTGACTTTATTAGAAAAAGAAAAAAACCTGGAAGTTCTCCAAAATCAAACTTTTGAAAACCAAACTTTGGCGCAAAAGCGTGAAATGGAAATTCAAGAATTGAAATTTGAAATTGAGCAAGCTCGTCGTAATGAAATGATGACGGGAAACCTGGTTCAAGAATCTAAAGCTCGTTTGGAACTTTTGACTCGTGATCAGGTAGAACTCACCACTTTAGTACAAGATCTTGAAGTGGAAGCTTTAAGACTAAAATCTGAATTTGAAGTCAAATCAGCAGAGTTTCAAACTCACCATGTGAAAATTTCTTCCCTTGATGAAACCTTAACTTCAGGTCGCAGGGAAATGATGTCATTGGGTTTGGCGGAAAGCACTGTAACTGGTAAAATTCAAAGCCTGTCTGGTCAGTTAACATCTTTAAGTGCTCAAGAATCCGAATCGGCTGCCAGGGTGGAAGAAGTCCGTTTGCAGCTGATGGAAATCGAAAAGCGCAGACATAAAGTTCAAAATGAGCTGGACCGTGAACGACAATTGCAATTGGATTTATCAAGTGACGTGGAATCCTTTGAAGCCAATAAAAAGATTTTAACAGAATCTGTAAATACTAAAAAAACAGAAGTGGAATCATTTAAAGATTCTTTAAATGAAGTGGCCTCTTTGCTTTATGGTTTAGAAAATTTAGCACAAAACTTTGAAGGCTTCGAAGAAGGTGTGAAAACTGTGATGCTTTGGAAAAAACAAAAGCAAACAGAAATGCACGCAGATGGGTCTGTGTCCCAGTTTGATGTGTTTGAGCCCGTTTCCGAAGTCGTGGAAGTTCAACCTGATTATGAAATAGCCATGGAAGCGGCACTTGGTTCACGTTTGCAGATGATTTTAACATCCAGTCATGACACTTCAGTCTTAGCTGTCGAGCATTTAAAATCACAAAAGCATGGAAGATCCAGTTTTTATCAGTTCCAAGATTTAAAATTTGAAAATGAAAATCACCCAGGTCACGAACAAGGTGTAAAAGCTTTGTTAAAAGATGTTGTGAAGGCCAGTGAAAAATTTGAACCTGCTGTACAAAAGCTCACAGGTCAAATTGCAGTGGTGGACAACTTAGAAGTGGCATTGAAACTTCATTCACAATATGCGGGCTGGACATTTGTAACCCCTCAGGGGGACGTTTTAGATGCCAACGGAATTTTAACCGGTGGCTCTGATGAAGGAAATGAATCAGGACTTTTAAAAAGAAACCGTGAAATCAAAGAGCTCAGTGAAAAGAAATCAGAATGGGCGGGTAAGCTTGCTTTGGCCCAGGCGGCTTTAAAGAAAACAGAAGACCAACTTAAAAACGTGGTCAATGATTTCGAAGGCGCTCAAAAGCGTAAAATCGAGCAGGAAATCAAAGTCACTGAGTTGAAAAAAGATCTCGAGCGGGCTCAAAACGAATTTGAAAATGCAAAAATGGCCGTCGAGCGCACCGAGCGCGATCAGCGAAAAATCTCTGATCAAATTGAAGTGTTTGAGACTCAAATTCAAGAATTCCGTGAACAGGCTTTTGAGTTAAAAAACAAAAAAGAGTCCATTGAAATTGAAGTGAAAAATCAAGAGCAAGAACTGCAATCCAGCCGAAAAGGTGTGGACGAATTACAAGCTCATGTCACTGATCTTCAAGTGGCCAGTGCAACTAAAAATCAAGAGTGGCAAAGTACATCCAGACAACTGGAACTTGTGTCTCGTCAAGTGGCAGAACTTTCAGGTCAGTTATCACGCATGAGTGAAGAGTCAGAAATGTACTCAGAACAAATGAGTGAATCCACGATGGCTTTGGAAGAAAAGAAATTGGAATTCGAAAAATCATTGCGTGCCATGGATGAAGTTAAAAAATCTTTGAGCGAAAAGAAAAATGAATTCGAAGTGGAATCCGCACAACTTCGTCAGTTGGAATCTGAGCGCAATAATCTTCAGAATTTGAAAAACCAAAGATTGTCTTCCATGTCTGAAGCGCAGTTGAAATTGGATCAGGCCAAACTTAAAGAGCAGTATTTGATCGAACAAGTTCGTGAAAAATACATGCGTGACCTTCCTGATTTTGCCAGTGATCTAGCGGCTCAGGAAAAAGATCCAGCTGCTGTGGAAACCGAGCTTGTGGAATTAAAAGATAAGATTTCAAAAATTGGTGAAGTGAATTTATCTGCGATCACAGAGTTTGAAGAAAGCTCAAAGCGTTTTGAATTCCTCAATCAGCAGCATGAAGACTTAACAGAAGCCCAGGATCAACTTCGAAAAGTGATTGATCGAATTAACAGAATTTGTTCGAAGCGCTTTAAAGAAACTTTCGATCAAGTGAACGAGCGATTTACAAAAGTTTTCCCTGTTCTTTTTGGTGGTGGTGAAGCTCGCCTTGAAATCCACGAAAACCCAGAGAAAAATGAAATGGGAATCGAAATCATTGCACGTCCCCCTGGAAAGAAAATGCAAAATGTGTCCTTGATGTCGGGTGGTGAAAAAGCCCTGACGGCTGTGGCCCTTGTATTCTCGATCTTCCTAGTGAAGCCTTCTCCGTATTGTTTACTAGACGAGGTCGATGCTCCACTTGATGATGCCAACGTTTTCCGTTTCAACGATCTTGTTCGTGAAATGGCTAAGCGATCGCAAATTATTGTGGTGACACATAATAAGCACACAATGGAAGTGGCTAAAAAGCTTTACGGCGTGACCATGCAAGAAAAAGGTGTTTCTACTATGGTTTCCGTTAACTTACAGGATATCTAATCATTTATGCGCGATTCCCATGCTGATGCATTAATAGGACTTCTGATTTTTATCGGAGTCCTGATATTTGCAATTGCAACTCCTTTTATTTTAAAAGCGTTTCGTAAAAATAAAGCTTCGGTGAAATCAAACGAAGTTCCAGAGCCCAAGCTTGTTGAAAATAAAATTATCCCACTTCGGGAAAAATTAAAAAACACCAATTCTTCTTTGATGGGTCGATTAAAATTAGCCATCGAAGGAGAAAAAAAATCAGAGGCTTTGGATCAGATCGAAGAGATTCTTTACACTTCTGATATCGGCCCAAAGACTGTGGAAAGTTTACTGGTAAAAGTGAAAGCGGAACTGAATAAAAGTGCCGTTCAAGAATTTACGCAAATTTCAAAAAATTTAAAAACAGAAATGCAGCAGATCTTAAAGCCTTTTGATCACTCAAAGATCAATTGGAATGCATCAGGTCCCACAGTGTTTTTAGTTTTAGGCGTGAACGGTGTGGGTAAGACCACAACCATCGGTAAGCTTTCAGCCCTATGGGCGAAAGAAGGCAAGCGAGTGATAGTGGCAGCCGGAGATACTTTTCGCGCAGCTGCCAGCCAACAGCTACGAATTTGGAGCGAGCGGGCTCAAGTGGAAATTTTCGCACCTGAAAATACCAAAGATCCCAGTGGTGTGGCCTATGAGGCCGTCACAAAAGCTGTGAATGAAAAGTTTGATGTGGTGATTTTAGATACAGCTGGAAGGCTTCACACACAAAGCCATTTGATGGACGAGCTTAAAAAAATCAAGCGAGTGATTACAAAAGTGCTTCCAGACGCTCCCCATGAAACTTGGATCGTACTGGATGCCAACTCGGGTCAGAATGCATTGATTCAAGCCCGTGAGTTTCATCAAGCCGTAGGCGTCACCGGAGCCATCGTTACAAAAATGGATGGGACTGCTAAAGGCGGAGTCATCATTGGTCTTCATGATGAGCTAGGAATCCCAGTTAAAAAAATCGGAGTGGGCGAGGCCTTAGATGATCTAAGACCTTTTGATTATCAAGAATTTTTAGATGCGGTTTTTGATTCTTAGATTATTTTAAGACCTTGGGCGGCTGATTAAATTTTCTATACTCTTCGATTGCAATTATCTCTGACCAATCATTTGATTTTTCATTCAGTAATACCGCTAAATCAGCTGGCCAGAAAACTCGGCCCCGACTGCGGTTTTCTTCGGTCTTGTGTAAAAACTGTGACCCCACGATACCTTTCGTAAAGGCATTAAAACCATAATAAGCAATGCCCTTTTGAAATCCCCGGCCTTGAATATATTCGGATAATCCATGAATTTTAAGATCAAAAGCCTTTTCAAAAGCATCCACAGAAACTGTTGCGCAATTGTTATCAGTTGCATGAAATTCACCAAGACCCGGAACAAAATAGTTAACGGCACCATCGGTTTTATAATTTCTAAGATCTTTTGTGTTTCCACTTTTGCTGGCCCAGCGGCCCTCACGTCCTGTATATCTTTTTCCACGTGATAACAGTTGGTCGAAGTGTTCTAGAATCTTCGCATTTTTTTCTTCTGTGGATTGAAACACATAACGAGTCATGATGCGGTCGCCTTGAGTTCTGTATTTTATGTACTTATCAAAGCTATTGTCCCAAACGCGAAGAACAGGATCACCTTCACCGTTAAAAAACCACATAAAGCCATATCTACCAAAATCATAAATTTTATCGGTATCTGGTCCTTTAACTCGTAATGAAACGTGGCCCCACTCAGAGGTTCTAGAAATCGAGTTAATCAAAAACTCCACAGTTTCACCCTTTGCTAAGCCAATGGAAGACAAAAGAAGTGAAAGTGATAATACCCATGATTTTAGCATGATGACTCCTGATCATTAACTATAAATGATGCGAAATTCATTCCAGCTGAAGTTAAATGTGGTGACAGCTCAAGACACCCCTACTGTCTATTGACTGATCAAAGAACCTATTTCGGCTTCTGATTCATAATCAGAGATGATTTTTTTAAGATCATAAAAGTAGATCAAATTGTCTTTAAATCCACCGGATATTAAAGTTTGATTGTCAGGTGTAACCTCTAGGGCTGTGGGTTGAGATCCGCCCACAAGACTGATCACGGTTTTACCGTTAGTGGTGTCAATCACATCCACTTTACCTAAAATTTTTGGATCAATTTTTGTGTAATCTTGGTTGCTTGTCGTTCTGTGAGACACATAAAGATACTTGTTATTTATAGGATCCAAAACAATCGTGTTTGGGTGAGCTAAATCCCAGGATTTTCCAGCAAATTGGGGATGATCCTTCGGGTAATTTTCAAGAACCAATAATTTTTGATTTCCAATGGGAACGATCAAATCTTCCCAAGTGGATTGATCAAAAAGAATCATAGAATTGGAATAGTTTTTTGATTGTTCAACTTTTTCAACCAGCTTTGTAATACTCATTTTTGAAACCGCATTACCTCGCATGTGACTGAGGTAGGCAAAGGCTCCATCATTGGTGGTGATAATGTGTCTCACATTCACCTCACGGCCAAACAAAGATTCTGCAATTGGAGGTAGTTCAGCCACAGGTTTATGTTGAATAGAATCCATAATTATAATGGATCCATTTTCAGTGTTTAGAATAAATGCATACTTTCCGTCTTGAGTATAAGCCACTCCGCGGGGAGCCAATTTGTAGCCCTTGGATTCAGGCCTTACGAAAGCTGACTTCAGACTGACTTTTTTTATAAAATGAGAACTACCGTCAAAGTGGCCGTCATCTTGAAGATTTGTGATATCAAGGACACTGATATCGTCAGAGAAATAATTAGCGACATAGATAATTTGTCGTCCATCTTGTGTCATGGGACGACGAGCGACAATTTTAGAACCTTGACCCTTGGTGGGGATATATTTAGCTATTTTTTTTGTCGTATTGTTTAGGACTGTGATCATCCCATAGCGGGGAAAGACCTCTGTTTTGGAATCTCCCTCAGCGCGAGCCACAAGAGCCCATTGATTGTCATGACTCATTTCCACTTCCGTGTTGCCAATGATTCCAGGCTTAGCACCATCAGGTGTGCGAATGGTTTCGATTCTTTTTCTGGTTTCTAAATCAAAAATAGAAACAGAGGCAATATTTTGTCTTTTTCCACCGTCGGGAATATGACCACACATTTCTGCCACATAAAGATACTTTCCTAATAGATCTGACTTGGCACCTTTAGGTTGGCATCCTGCTTGTTCACGATTCAGAAAATAATCTTTTGTGGTCAGTACTTCAGCCTGGGCAGAAAAACATAAAAGTGTAGAGGAAAATAAAACTTTAAAAAATGGTAGATTCATAATGAACTTTAGAGTGCGAAATTCATTCCATTTAGAAAGCTTCTGAATACATCTGAGGAAAATAAATTGTCGAGATATTTAACAAGAGACAATTTTAGAAATTAAAAGGCCAGAGTCTTTAAAACTCTGGCCTTTTAATTACAATTCAATCGATTGTGCTAGTTATGATTTTGCTTTGTTTTGTAACGTATTTCAGCGGGGTAGTAAGTTCCATTCGTTTGTAAATAGCTAGGGACTTTTGTTTGAAACTCAGGAAGTCCACCAACCACAATTTTAGAATTGGCAGGATGGGCGTAATCAATGAAACGTCCTTCGTCCACCACAAAAGTTCCACGGAACTGTGTGGGTTGGTCGCCGTAAACGTCATCAAGTTCGTAACGATCACCTGTTCGACCTGAAGATGGTTGATAGTTGTACTCTGAACCAAAAGCTGTCGGGTACTGATCAATAAGATGAGTTCCTTGTTCGATCACATTATACCCAACTCGGAACTGGTAACCCTTATTATAAAGAGCCCTTGTGTCTGATGTGATACCACCAGAAGTTTGGGGATCATTGGTTAATAATGTAAAGCTCCAAGGAAGTGGATTATATTGGTTAGAATAACGATAGAAAATATTTTCTTGATTACAACCACCTAGGAATCCACGCTTACGGCATGTCGACTCTCGAGTTGATTCACGAGCGTAAACTCTGTAAACATCTGTTCCCGTAGGAAGCAGTTCACGTAAGTAGGCAATGGATGGGTTACTTAAGCGAGTACATCCAGCAGATCCAGGATTAGCAAACATATTAAGTAAGATAGATCTGGTGATTTCAATGGGAGCTTCGCCATCTGTGCCCCAACCAATTGTTCCATGCAGCCACTGAAAGTCCACACCATTTCTTCCACTCGCAGGGTGTAGTTTTCCAGCGTACCAACCGAATGCACCATAATTTCTTTTCACTCCATCACGTTCTTGCTGCCAAGTTTTGCCCCAAGAAAGACCCGTGTCTGGTTGGCCATTACTTTTTTTAGGAGCAGGTCCTGGTATAGAAGCAATCGATTGCCCTTTAGAATACCAAGGAACATATTTTCCACTTCCATCCTGGTAAAATTTAATCCACTCAGTAATTCTTGAATGACCTAGCTTAGTTTTGTAGGCATTACGATTGTTTTCAGTTCCTTCTTCAGGTTTACCCACAACCATTTTCGCTTCGAATACTAATTGATGAGCACAATTCGAGCTTTCCGTACAACGCTTGTAAACGCGAGTGACTTCTGTTGCCACGTTTTGAATTACAAAATAAGGAGACTGTTTGGACATAATATTTTTGTGTGATAAAAATCTTTTACTTACAAAATAAGTCTGTCCTGATTGAACCCCTGCACGAAAAGTTGAAGATCTTTTTATTTTAACACCAACTAAGTTTGATGTCGGGGGAGTTAAAACAACAATTTTTAGAAGGTCATCAAGGTACAAACGACCTAAAACCCGGCTTTTTGGATTTTCAGTTTCCCGAACGACAAGGTTCTCGGCTGATACATAATAGTCAGAATCATTTTTGAGTTGAACGGTTTCATCTGCGTTATTAATGAATGTTTGAACTCCTTCGATGGTTTTTGTTTCAGACTGTTCTGTTTGGTTCTCAGAATCTAGCTCTACATCTGTTTGACTTTGGGCCATCGCCTGGAAAGAAATAGTGAGTGCTAAAATTCCTGTACTGAGTTTTTTTAACATGGATCCCTCGCTCTTTAGTTGAGTTAATATTCACGGGCATTATATCGAATCTAAATCAAAACATTGGATTTTTTTGAGTGCTCTGAATTCTTTCTAAAGAGTGATAAGCAAAAATAGTCACTGCAGTGAATTGAGGTGTCTACACTTTGGACATAGGGCTTAAGAATGTCACTGCTAGGGTGTCAGAATAATAACAGTCGATAATATTTCAATTCCTCTGTATTTTGACTCTCATGAAACGTTGGATGATTTTAATTCTATTTTTATCAGCTTTGGCTCAAGCTCAATCACTTGAAAATTTAATAAACCAAAGAATTTACTTATCAATTGGTGAGCAAACTATTGAAACCGATGCCATTAAAAAGCTGTATGAATTGAACGGCTACCAGCCGCTTTGGACCAATCAAGAAACTAAAACACCGCAAGCCATTGCATTAAAAGAGGCCTTATTAAAAAGTACTGATCATGGTTTGGATCCAAATCTCTATTGGTCCGAGCAGACTGAAAAATTATTTCAAAATTTAAATGCTAGAAACAGTCTTACATTGGAAATTTTATTATCTGATATTTATGTCAGGTACGCCAAGCACCTTAGCCGAGGCCATATTCAAGATCCCGACTTGATCGATGAAGATATTAAAATGAAAGGGAAAGATTTTAATGAATATTCAAAATTGATTGAATATTTAAAGGATCCTCAAAGCTTGTCTGCTCAATTAGATTCACTGGCTCCTCAGTCGGATCATTATAAAAAATTGAAATCACTACTTTCTCACTTGAATTCGAAACAGTGGGGAAGTTTTCAAAGCCCTGGTGGAGATATTAAGCCTGGTCAAGATCACGCAATGATTCCAGAAATTAAAAAAAGGCTTAAAGATTTGGGCTACTCGATCACTAATGATACTCAAGTATTCGATCCTGAGCTTGAGTCTGCACTTAAGAAATTTCAAAGTCTGAATTCATTGCCTGCAGCTAAAAATTTAGACTCTCGCTTTTATCAAGCGATCAGCCCCGATTTGCAATCCAGAAAAAATCAAATTATTGTGAACATGGAAAAATTAAGATGGTTTCCCAAAAATTGGGACTCAAAACATATTTTTGTTAATCTTGCTTTTCAAGAAGCCACTGTTTTAGAAAATAATAACGTTGTTCTTTCCATGCGCACTGTTAACGGTCGACCGACCAGACGAACTCCTACTTTAATTGATGAAATTCGTTATGTGAATCCCTATCCCACTTGGGGTGTGCCGTGGTCTATTGCAGTTAAAGACAAGCTCTCAAGTTTAAGAAGTAACCCTCAAGAAATTGTGAATCAAAAGATTGAAATTTTTAATTCCAATAACCAGTTGATTTCTCCTTTTTCGGTGAACTGGGACACAGTTAATCGGTTTAATTTTTCCTACAGACTTGTACAAACTCCTGGGCCACACAATGCACTTGGGCTTGTGAAATTTCCTTTAACAAATCCTTGGGCTATTTATATGCACGATACTAATGAGCCTTACAAATTAAAGGATGCTTCAAGACTTTATAGTTCAGGCTGTGTGCGCTTAGAAAAACCATGGGAGCTGGCCGAGTACCTTTTAAAAGATCAACCTGGATTTACTAAAAATAGAATGCTAACCCCTCAATATACAAATAAGGCGATCTACACTAAAAAACCATTCCCTGTTTATTTTGCTTATTTAACGGTGGATCAAACATCAACTGGCGAGATTCGTTTTGCTCAAGACTATTACGGTCAGGATCTTCGATTGCTTGAGCTTTTTAGATCACGGAGTTCCAATGAAAAATTTTAAGCTTCTGTTTATTTTAATAACATTGTTTGTCCCTTTTCTTTGGGCCAGCGAACTTGAGGTCGTGGGTGTTGCGGGTCCCAGTCAATTGTTTCAACAAGTCAAAGCTGTCCGTTGTGACCGTGATTTAAAAAAGTGCTCTCAGTTTTATTATTTCAATTTGAATCAGCCGCAAAAAGTTGAGCCTGGTCAGTACATCGTCGGATTTGAAAACTCACTTTATCCAGGCTGGGTCAAAGTTCAATCAGGGCAAAAAACAATTTTAAATCTAATAAAACTTGCAACCCCAACTCAATTATCTGCGCAAAAACGAATTCGTGTATTCCGAGATTTAGATGCGGACATTGAAAAAAATAAGATTTATTTTACGCAGCTGCATTTCGGTCGTCCTTTTTTTAGGCTCAGCCAATGGAATTTTGGTGATCTTTATTTAACTAAACCCGGCATGCTTGATATCACTGTGCGTCTTAACTATGATGTTTGTAACAGATCCCAATACGAAGACCCCGAAGTTGAAGAGGCTAAAGTCATTTGTGAAAATGCGACCCGTGCTAGAAATTCTCAGAACTGGCGCAATATGTCATCACTGTTTCAATTCAGTGGTCGTGATCATATGCAAAGGCCCTTGCAGAAGGGACAATACGTTCAGAAGCTTGTCTCTGAAGCAGGTGACACAAGGCAAATTTTATTGAGAAGGCAGTTGGTGTCCGGTCTTATCAAGGGTGGAGATTTCGTCTCTGTTTTTCCAGGTCGCTACCGATTTTTATCTGATGCTGCCGGTGCTGTTTCAATTAGTTTAAGCGCAGGCCCCCAATCGCAATATTTTGATTGATCAATCTCCCTTCAACTCGTTAGAATAATCCTAGTTAACTATTGGAATTCTCTAGTAAGAGTTGAAAAGGGGCCGGTCACGTGCGCGAATCATTAGCACTCGAAAAAAGAACCCATGAATTTCAGATTGCGGGTGTCCCCTATAAGCTCAAGACCTCACACGATGAGGCTCTCGTTAAAGAATTGGTCGAATTTTTAAATCATCGAATGTCCCAGGCTCTCACTGTCACTAAAAATGCCTCTTATCAGAATGCGGCTGTTTTAACGGCCCTTCATTTGGCAGAAGAGCTAATTCTTTTAAAAAGAAAAGCGTCCTCAGAACTTGAGACACTCGAAGAAAAGATTCTTAAAATCTCTAATGATCTAGAAAATTCCAAATCAACAACTGGTCGTTCTTAAAGTAAGAACTTTCAGTCGTAGAAAAATTTGGAAATTTTTAAAAAATGGATCAGTCCCAGGCTTTACAATTAAACTCGAAAGAAGAAGTCCGTGAGTACGTTAAATCTCACAGGCCCTCAGCATTTCCGTTGATGGGGCTTTATAAAAATCTTTCGCAAGTGCTCGACACTCAAAAGGGTCAGTGGGCAGCTTTCAAGGCATTATCTGATGAGCCTCCACTGGAAGGAGTGCTGCCACCTCATATTGATTGGTACTTTCCTGTTCTAAAAAATAATGAAATGCAGTTTGCTAAATCCCAAAAGTGGCAGCGAACGTCTTTAGGATTTCTAGAGCCTGTGGACGGAACCTTTATTCCCAGTCAACGTTTGCAAGGTTTCTTAGTTCCTGGGGTTGCCTTCTCTCGAAAAGGTCAGCGCATTGGCCGAGGCCATGGATTTTTTGATAAGGCACTGGCTGGTTCAAGTGCGCTTAAAATTGGTGTTTGTTATTCGTATCAAGTGTTTGAACAACTTCCCGTAGAAGATCATGACATCAATATGGATGTTTTGATCTCAAACGATGAAATTATTTGGTTAAAGAGGTGAGAGTATGGAAATCGCAATTGCTGCAGTATTAGGATTAGTCGTTGGAGCTATCGGTATTTTCTTTTTTAAAAAGATTCAGGATGATTCAACAAAAAAATCAGCAAAAAATGAAGCTGATAAAATTATTTCTCGGGCGAAATCGGAAGCGGCTCGAGTTAAAAAAGATTCTGAACTGAAGGCCAAAGACTTTGAAGTGAAAGCTCGTAAAAATGTCGAACAAGATGTGCAAAAGCAAAAAAATCAGTTGAAGCAAAAAGAGCAACAGCTTGAGCGACGCTTAAAAGAACTGGATGAAGAATCAGCTAGGAAGCTCGAAGAAAATCAAAGAATTTTAAATCAACTAAAAGACAAAGAAGGAAAAATAACAGTCACTGAAAACCGTATCAAAGAATTGGATCAAAAAGCCAATCAGCATTTGCAGGAACTGAAATTAAAATTAGAAGACGTGGCGCAATTGACCCAAGAAGAAGCCCGCCGCCAATTGATCTCGGCACTTGAAGAAGATGCTAAAAAAATGGCATCAGGAAAACTTCAAAAAATTGAAGAAGAAACTCAAAAAGAAGCCAAAGACCGCGCTCGAAAAATTATCTCAGCAGCTCTTTCAAGGTTTGCCTCTGAATACACTTCTGAGCGCACAGTGTCTGTGATGTCTTTAACCAGTGATGAGATGAAGGGAAAAATTATCGGCCGAGAAGGTCGAAATATCCGAACTTTAGAAGCTCACTGCGGTGTGGATCTCATTGTGGATGATACCCCGGAAGCTGTGGTTATTTCAGGTTTTGATCCCATTCGCCGTGAACTTGCAAAACGCACCATTGAAAAATTAATGGAAGATGGCCGTGTTCACCCAGCAAGAATTGAAGAAGTCGCAGAAAAGCAAAAAACAGAGCTGATGAAGTCCATCAAAGAAGAGGGCGAGCGAGTCATCGTAGAGCTTGGCATCACGGGTCTTCATCATGAATTGATCAGACTATTGGGAAGTTTAAAATACCGTAACAGCCACGCGCAAAATTTACTGAATCATTCTTTGGAAGTGGCCTACATCGCAGGACTTATTGCAGGTGAGATGGGCATGAATTCAAAGTTAGCAAGACGTGCAGGACTTTTGCATGACATTGGTAAAGCGGTGGATCACACCATTGAAGGATCCCATGCTATTGTGGGCGCTGACACAGCAAAAAAATACGGCGAAACGGATGAAGTTTGCCATGCCATTCGCGCTCATCATGATGAAGAAAAACCCCAAAGCACTTTGGCTTGGATTGTTCAAACAGCGAATCTGTTATCAAACTCAAGACCAGGGGCTCGTCGTCCACAGATGGATAATTATCTGAACCGTCTTCATGAGCTTGAAAGCATCGGGAATAGCTTTGATGGAGTTTTAAAAACCTACGCTCTGCAAGCGGGCCGAGAAGTACGTGTCATGGTGGAATCATCCCGAGTGACTGATGACCAATCTTCAATGCTAGTTCGTGACATCGTTAGAAAAATCGAGCGAGAGCTTCCTCAGGCGGGCCAAGTGAAAGTCACTGTGCTTCGTGAAACTCGTGCTGTGGAGATGGCTCGATGATTTCTGCTGAAGAGCAACTCGAACTCTTGCAGTTTGGCTGTGTGGATTTGATTACAAAATCAGATCTGCTAAAAAAGCTGAAAAAAGGAAAACCACTGAATATTAAATTCGGTGCAGATCCCACAAGACCTGATTTGCATCTTGGGCACACGGTTGTGCTTAATAAAATGCGCACCTTTCAAGAGCTAGGTCACCACGTGCAATTTTTAATTGGGGATTTCACAGCCAGAATTGGGGACCCTTCCGGAAGAAACGCAACAAGACCTTTACTGACTGAAGAAGAAATTAAAGAAAATGCAAAAACCTATGCCAAGCAAATTTTTAAAATTCTAGATCCTGAAAAAACAGAAATTGTTTACAACTCAAAATGGCTGCTTTCTTTTACAAGTGCTGATTTTATTGCGTTAGCTTCCAGATACACAGTGGCACAAATGCTCGAGCGTGAGGACTTCACCAAGCGCTACAAATCAGGAACTCCCATTGCCATTCATGAATTTCTATATCCATTAACCCAGGGCTATGATTCGGTGGCTTTAAAATCCGATGTGGAATTGGGTGGAACCGATCAATTATTTAATCTTTTGGTGGGCCGTGATTTACAATCTCAGTACGGGCAAGAACCACAAGTGGTGCTGACCATGCCTTTGCTTGAAGGTCTTGATGGTGTTCATAAAATGTCCAAGTCTATGGATAATTATATTTCAGTGGTGGACACGCCAAAGGATATGTTTGGCAAAACCATGCGAGTGTCTGATGAATTGATGTACAGATTTTATCAACTGCTGACAGACATTAAACCTCAGGATTTGTCACAACTAAAAAGTGATGTTGAGTCAGGTAAAAAACATCCTCGAGATGTAAAAGTGAATTTAGCAAAATTCATTGTACAAAGATTTCACTCACAAAGTGCTGCACAGGCTGCAGAAGAAGAATTCAACCGTATCTTTGCGCAAAAAGGTTTGCCTGATGAGGTGACCGAGCTATCCATGGATTCTGAACTGCAAATGGGTCTAGTGAACTTACTGGTAAAAGCTCAAGTTTGTGCTTCCAATTCAGAGGCTTCAAGGCTTATTGAAGGTGGGGGCGTGCAAATTGATGGACAAAAAGTTCAAGATAAAAAATTAAAAATTGATTTGGTTTCTGGAAATTCGTTTTTGTTGAAGGCCGGCAAAAAACATTATCTTCGTGTGAAAGTGAAATAAGGTTTATTTATGAAAATCAAATTTATGCCGCAAAATATTGAAGTGGACGTGAATCCCAACAAAAGCGTGATGCACTTAGCGCAAGCGAACGGCATTCAAATTCATTCCATTTGTAAGGGTGTACCAAGCTGCGCCGAATGCCGTATTAAAGTCATCGAGGGTGAGCACAATATCAATAAGCCCGGCAAAGCTGAACTGAACTTAATCGGTAACAGTTACTACATCGACGGACGAAGATTATCTTGTCAGGTGAAGTGCTTTGGTCCTGTGACAATTGATACGACCGAGCAAATTCAAAGAAAAGAAAATCCCACAAAAAAACTTCGGGGATTTAAATCACAGAAGCAATATGAATCAAAAGCTGTTTTGGATACGATGTTGTTAAGTGATAATGACAAAGCGAAGAAATAGTGTTAACCCTCGTCATTCCAATTCACAGGAGTCGTAACTCCTGTTTCCCAGTCTTCACGAAGAATTGCATATTTAACAGTATCAAAGCACTCGCCGTTTGAAGAGGACCAATCTTTTCGGTAGTGACCCTCTTTAACAAAGCCACAAGCAAGGAATGTTTTCCGCATGGCGATATTGTCAGACCTGGTTGTTCCAGCAATTTTTTCTAATTTCGGGTGTTTTTCAAAAAGATATTTTGTTAGCCATTGAACAGTCGATTTTCCAATTCCTTGACCTCGATTGGCTGCACGAATTCTTAAATCAAAAAGGGGATATCCATCGTCCACATCATCAAGATCAAAAAGTCGGATGAAGCCAATCTCGGTATTATCTTCATTCAAAATCCAAAAGCATTCATGGTTGCTACCATCGAATGTTTTTTCATCAATCATTTTTAGAACTTTATCTTTTGATAACCTTAAGTTGACGTGAAAAGGCCAGTCTTCACTTGCTAGAAAGTTAACAAGTCTGTCTCTGTCATTTGGTAGAGACATTGATTCATAGGAGATTTTCATTTGATATAGAAATTAAACGTTGAAGCTAGAGCCGCAACCGCAGGCTTTTGTGGCGTTGGGATTATCGAAAACAAAACCCTTACCATTCAGGCCACCGGAATAATCTAAAGTCATTCCGATTAAATAAAGAAAGCTTTCGCCATCCACAACAAGCTTTTGTCCGTGAGCTTCAAAAACTTGATCACCTTCTTTAGGGACTTGATCAAAATTCATCTTATACGACAATCCAGAGCATCCACCTTTTTTAACTTCAACACGTAGGAAAGCCTGATCGGGCTGACCTTCTTCAGATTTTAAGTTATTGATCTTTTTGGCTGCGTTTTCAGATATTTGTATCATGAGAAACAATATAGCATAGATGACGTGGCTTAGGAAGAGTGATAATTCACAAGTCAAATCAAAGGCTTATAGGAAAGCCTTGACGCACTAAGCGTCAAAGTTGTGAAATGACCTCATGAATACTTATTTTACGGGTGGTAAAAACCCTGATTCACAAGTTCGTTGGAAAAAAGTGGGCTCTACAGAAGTTCCTGACTTTTGGAGCGAAACCGCAGCCCAAATTATTGAAACTAAATACTTTCGTAAGACAGGGCCGGGTTCCAAGGCCAAAAAAGAAACCAGTTTTAAACAACTGTTGAATCGGGTTTTGGGAGCCATCGAAAAAACAGCTTTACAGCAAAAGTATTTTAAATCGGCAATCGAGGCGAAAAATTTTGCCCTCGAATTAAGACATCTCATGATTCATCAGAAAGCTGCCTTTAATTCACCGGTGTGGTTCAATGTGGGGCTTTTTGAATCCTATGGATTAAATTCCAAAGGTGAGCATTGGGCCTTTGATTTTAAAGCAAAAAAAATAAAATCCGTTGAAAATGCATTTGCAAGGCCTCAGTGTTCAGCGTGTTTTATTCAAAGTGTGGATGATTCCTTAGAAGGAATTTTTGATCTTATAAAAAATGAAGCTAAACTATTTAAATATGGCTCTGGCACAGGGACTAATTTTTCTTCACTAAGGTCTAAATTTGATTCCATCGAAGTGGGTGGAACTTCCTCGGGACTGATTTCATTTCTTGAAGTTTTAGATAAAGGAGCTGGTGCCATTAAATCCGGTGGTACCACCAGACGAGCCGCCAAAATGGTTTTACTCGATGATACTCATCCAGAATTATTAGAATTCATTAAGTGGAAATGGGATGAAGAAAAAAAAGCTCAAGCACTGATTCAAGCCGGATACTCGTCTGATTTTGAAGGTCCAGCTTATAAAACAGTTTCTGGGCAAAATTCTAATAACTCTGTCCGTTTTTCCGATGCCTATATGAAGGCTTTAATCAGTGATTCGGAGTGGAGCCTCAAATCCACGTTGGATAAAAAATCCATTAAAACAATGAAAGCCTCAGAAATTTGGGCTTTGTTATCGCGTGCGGCCTGGTCCTGTGCGGATCCAGGTGTGCAATTTTCTGATACTATCAATCGTTGGCACACATGTGCGAATACGGCACCTATCAGGGCCAGTAACCCATGCTCAGAGTATTTATTTTTAGATGATTCAGCCTGCAACTTAGCTTCAATTAATTTAGTGCACTATTTTGACGATCATGGAAATTTTAAAACAGAAGATTTTTTGCACACAGTAAAAGTGTTATTTATGGCGCAAGAAATCTTGGTGGATTATTCCAGCTATCCCACAGAAAGAATTGCGCAAAACTCCCACGACTACCGCCCCCTGGGATTGGGCTTTGCTAATTTAGGATCTGCTATGATGCGCTTAGGGTTAGGGTATGACTCGGATGAAGCCAGGCAGTGGACCTCAATTATTTCCTCACTGATGACTTCCCAAGCTTATTTGGTATCTGCTGAAATGGCCGAAAAAAAAGGAGCCTTTCATGGATTTAAGAAAAACAAAAGTTCCATGTTAAAAGTGATTTTACAGCACAAAAAAGCAGCTGATCAATTGGTCGTGTCTGACTTACTAGGGGAACTGAATCAGCTACAAAAAAAGCTATGGCAAAAATGTTATCAAATGGGAAAAAAGTTTGGCTACCGAAATGCACAGGCCACAGTCATTGCACCAACGGGAACCATTGGGCTTATGATGGATTGTGATACTTTTGGAATTGAGCCTGATTTTTCGCTTTTTAAAACTAAATTTTTATCAGGTGGTGGTCAGTTGAATCTGATTAATAATTCCATTGAAAAAGCACTAACGAAGTTAGGTTGGTCACAGACGGATATAAAATCCACATTGGAAAAAATGCTGAAACAAAAAAGTTTAAAAAATTTAATTCCAAAAAATTGTGAGAAAATTTTTGAAACAGCCAATGGCGAGTTTCGACTTTCTGCACAAGCTCATTTAGAAATTATGGTGGCAGCTCAACCTTTTATTTCGGGTGCCATTTCAAAAACAGTAAATTTACCAGAAAAATCAACACCCCAAGACATTGCCGAAATTTATATTCAAGCATGGAAAAAAAGACTAAAGTCTGTGGCTATATATAGAGATCAATCTAAGGGATCACAGCCTCTGCAAACCATCGAGTGTCTGGATTGTTAAACTATTTTAAGAACCTGGATCTTTCTATTATTTTCTTTGATTGTTGAGGTCATTTTCTGGGTTAATAGATCCATGGTAGAGAAGTTATCAAATTTAGATAATGTCGGTTATTATTTCAATCAGAAATTAGAGCCAGCGAATTTGAAAGAAAAATTTATTTTTGCTACCTTTTTAATTATTGCTGAAAAAGGAGCAGACGCTTTAACGGCCAGTGAGTTAATTAATAAAACTGAATCCAGTAAAGGGGCTTTGTTTCATCACTTCAAAACCCTGGATGATCTTTGCTTGTCCTGTCTGATCTATTTTAAGTCCTTTGTTAAAAACAGTATTCAAGTGGGTCAGCCACAAAATCTTCTGGATTTTTTAATTGCTCTTGCTAAAGATGAAAGCAAACGTAAGCACAACGCATCCTATTTCCATCTTGCCCATTTCTTTCGCGACCGAGCTATTCGTGACCTTAAATTTAAACAAGAACTTATTTCCTCTCAAGATATCTACTGTGATCAAGTATCAAGCCTGACAAAGGCCTATCTTTCGACAAATGCAAATCCTGATAAAATTAAGTCCATTATGATGTTATATTGTGATGGACTTGAGAAAATTTTCTTTCACGGACTGCTTTATTCAAATCCTGAAATCACCCAGAATAGAATTCAGAATTTAATTGAATCCACGCAGCAACAGCTGATTAAACTTTAGTTTTATTCCAGGATTCTACAACTTTAAGCATGGCCACTTCAGCAAAGTACAATTTTTTTCGCTCGTTGAGTGCCGGTGAATTCAAAGGTGTCGTCAGCTTAAAGGCGGAAGTCTTTTCTGTATTAGAAATTTCAAGTTCACACTTATCATCGCCTGTGGATAAAAGTTTTGCGTACCATCCTTCAGGGGAAAAATTTTTATTTTTAGTGTAGGTAAACTGGCATCGAGAAAGAACGGTTTTCATATGGGGGGCTAACTGTACTAACCAGCGACCGTCGGTGACATCATCAATGATCGTCATATGGGGAGCCCCAAGTAGCAATTGGCAAAACTGCAGACTAATGTCTTGGCCGTCACGGGTGACGGTATAAGGCTTTAAAATTTCCTCTATTTTTTCCGCATAATTTTGAACTTGGCTTTTCTGCGATTGAAAATAAATAAGTTTAAATTCCACATAGGGCTGATGAACTCGGTAGCCAATTTCACCAGGAAAATCTTTTAATGCGGGTTCGACAAGATGAGACAATTGGTTTTCACCGATTCCCATAACATCCCAGGACTTTGTCATTTTAGGATCCAAAGGAAACTTTTGAATTTGTGCGAGAACATGTTGGCTCCAAAGAGCTTCAATTTCATTGGGTGGGCCTGGAAGTGCCCAAAGATGTTTGTTGTGGGCCTGTAAGTAAAATCCATTGGCAGTGCCCTGGCTGTTATCGAGAACAACAGAGTCTTTAGGATAATAGCATTGTTGTTTTTGGAACTCATGAGCCACCATGCCGCGCTCTTGAAGGCGCTTTTGAACTTTTTCCCAAGAAGGAGGATGAAACTGAAGTTCCACAGAAGGACGAGCCCAGGAGTTAATCAGATCCCTAGTAAAATCGTCAGAGGTGGGCCCAAGGCCACCGGTGACAAACATTATATCTGATTGATCTGCGCAGCTTTTCAGGGCTTCTAGAATTAGGGCTCTGTCATCAGGGACAGATAAGTGCATCAAAACATCGATACCAAGCTTTTGAAGATATTGGGACAAAACGCGAGCGTTTTCGTTTAATATTTGCCCTGATGTAATTTCCGTACCAACAGTGAGGAGACTAGCTTTCATAGAGTGTCATTTTCTTCTTGAGTTTTTGTTCAAGTCTTGATCAAACCTAAGGGTCTAACGAAGGAGATAAATATGCAAAATTACAAAGAATTAAGCCTCATCAATCCCACTCCTGAACATGCCATGCTTCGTGAAACTTTGCAATCCTTTGTCAAAACAGAAGTTGAGCCTCAAGCGCATCAATCGGACCGAGAAGAAAAATTTAATTTATCGCTGTTTAAAAAAGCAGCCGAGCTTGGAATTTTAGGCATCACAGTGCCCGAAGAATTTGGTGGCGCCGGACTTGATGCAACAGCTGCTGTCATCGTTCATGAAGAATTATCGGCCAGTGATCCTGGATTTTGTTTAGCGTATTTGGCTCACTCGATGTTGATCGTGAATAATTTAGCGGTTAACGGTTCCAATGAGCAAAAGAAAAAATATCTCCCCGGTCTTTGTAGTGGTGAACTCATAGGCTCTATGGCCATGAGTGAACCCGCTGTCGGAACGGACGTGCTAGGAATGCAAACCACGGCTGTTAAAAAAGGAGATCACTACATTCTAAATGGTCGAAAGATGTGGATCACCAACGGAACTATCGATGATAACAACACACCTTGTGATCTCATTCTTGTTTATGCAAAAACAGGAGAGAACAAAGGGCGACCTTTGATTTCCACATTTATCGTAGAAAAATCTTTTAAAGGTTTTTCTGTGGGCCAAAAAATTAAAGACAAATTAGGAATGCGCGGATCCAATACTGCGGAACTTGTTTTTGAAAACTGTGAAGTTCCTGTCACTCACCTGATGGGTCAAGAAGGTGATTCCCTATTGCACATGATGCGTAACCTTGAAATTGAACGAGTGACTTTAGCTGCCATGTCTTTGGGAATTGCAAGACGTTCGCTTGAAATTATGAATAAGTATTGCACCGAGCGAGAGGCCTTTGGAAAATCTTTGAATCACTTCGGACAGATTCAAAAAATGATCTCTGAAAGTTATGCAGAATTTAAAGCTTGTCGTGCTTATGTTTATGATGTGGCCCGAGTTTTAAAATTGGATCACGAGGGCCAAAGAGCGGACTCCGATGGAGTAAAACTTGTGACTACAACCATGGCAAAAAACGTAGCAGACCGTGCCATTCAAGCTTTAGGCGGTTATGGTTATGTCGGCGAATACGTTGTCGAACGCTTATGGCGTGATTCTAAGCTTTTAGAAATTGGCGGCGGCACGTTGGAAGCTCACCAAAAAAATATCACCCGTGATCTTTCAAAAAATCCAGAATTGATCAGGCAGTGAGTGTTTTTCCTTTAAGCCCTCACATTGCTTTGGAATCAGGTTTAAGTGCTCACTATGAAATTGTGAATCGATTGATCATGCCTCTGTTAACCGAATCCAGACAAAAAAAAGTTCAGCAAGTGGCTGCTCTCAGAAATTTTTCAAACTGTGTGGTTCTTGAAGGAATCTACGACCGTGGCAACATCAGTGCTGTCATGAGAACCGCTGAGGCTTTGGGGTTTGTTAATTTTCATGTGATTGAAACTCAAGGTAAATTCAAAGAAGCCAACCGTGTCACTCAAGGCGCTGACAAGTGGACGGAAGTGGAAAAATGGAAAACCACAAAACAGTGTATCACAGAGCTTAAAAAAAGAGGTCATAGAATTGTTGTCACTTCGCTTGAGGCCTCAAAGCCCATCCACGAAGTGGATTTCACAACTCCCACGGCTTTTGTTTTAGGAAATGAAAAAGAAGGCATCTCGGAAGAAATGAAATCACTAAGCGACGAGCGAATTATTTTACCCATGTCTGGATTTGTGCAAAGCTATAATATATCAGTGGCAGGGGCTTTAGGGCTGTATCATATTTATCAAGATCGTTTTAAAAAACTAGGTCACAATCAAGATGTGTCTGCTGAACAAATTGAAATTTTAAAAGCTCATTATGCTATTAGAACTCAAGACTCGTCGTATGATATATTAAAGCGGCATTTATCCGTTGGAAGTCAGGCTTAATAAAGCCTATCTAATTTAGTTGAATACTTACCTGGTGCATAATTCATCATTCGAACGGATTTTAAATTTTTAAATTCATCTTTTGATGAAGACAAAGAGGCAAAGGGGAAAATAGCAATTCCACCGCGTGGTGTGAATTCGCCAATCACTTCGATGTAATGGGGCTTCATGAGTTTGAAAAGATCATTACAAATTTTTTGCACACAATCTTCATGAAAATCACCGTGATTGCGAAAGGAAAAGAGATAAAGTTTTAAAGACTTACTTTCCACCATTTTATCAGCAGCAATGTAGTTGATAAAAATCTTAGCAAAATCCGGTTGTTGAGTTTTTGGACAAAGGGAAGTGAATTCTGTGCAAATAAACGTAGTCCAAGAAAAGCTTTTTGGATTTTTATTATCAAAAGCTTCAAGCACTTCAGGGGCATAGTGAGTTTTATAGTCTGTGTGGGCTTGACCTAATTTAAAACTGGCAAGTTCTGCTTTTCTTGTTTTTTTCATGTCTTCTTCTTAGCCGAGCCCAGGCTGACGATCAAGGATTTCATCAATGGAGGTTCATCGGGAAGTTCAAAGTCTCTTCGAGGGTGCGGAGTGGGTAGAACTTTGACCTCAAAAAAGTTTCTGTGGATAAACACTTGTTTTTGTAAATCCTGTAGAGTCCAACCCTCGTAATTGGTTGACAACAAAATTTCACCACCGGGGTTTAAGCATTTCAGGCAAAGTTCCAAAAGCTCGGGAAGGTTTTTGTGAATCTGAAAAGTTCCCTCTTTGGATCTTCCTACACTAGGAGGGTCACAAACGATCAGATCAAACTTTCGCCCTCTTTTGATGCAGGATTTTAAGAAAAAAAGACAATCCGCCTCCCAAAATTCATGTTTGCCATTTTTGGGGTCAATTCCATTCAGTAAAAAGTTGGTTTGAGTCCATTTGATGTACTGCGAGCCAGCATCCACCGAACAAGTGGAGGCTGCCCCCCCTTTTGAGGCGGCCAGGCTGAAGCCACCGGTGTAACAAAACAAATTCAAAACTGATTTTCCAACTGAATGATTCTGCACCCACAAACGGTTTTGCATTTGGTCCAAAAATAAACCTGGAGACAGACCTTGTTCAGCACGCATTTCATATTGAATTTCGCTCTCGGTACAAATCCAAGTTTTTTCCGGTTGGCCCACGGACCACAACAGCGATTGATCTGCCTTGGACCCCCGATTCAGCATTTGCCGAATCCAAACCTCTTTGCCTAGGGTTCTTTTAAGTAACTCAAATATTTTAAAATCCTGTTCATCAGGTGGCGTGGCTTTGTACCAGTAAATCCACAAATGAGAGCCAAATTGATCCATTCTAAAATCATCGATTTCATTATGGATCCAGCGCAAAGTTTTATTTTCTGCCGATGTGTCGTGAATTAATGCCTGCCTTTTAGCAAGACATTCAAAAACTCGAAGCTCCTGTTCGCTCAAATCAGCTAACCAGACAGGATTTTTGGCCGTGAACTTGTAATTAATATTCTTGTGTACGAATTCTAAGCTTAAAGCATGCAGACAAATTCTATAATAATTTTGCCCTCCGTGGATAGGATCGCCTAAAACAGGGACACCAGAATCTTCGGCATGCATGCGAATTTGATGGGGCTTACCTGAAAGTGGGGTGGCTTGATAGAGATGAAACTTTCCAACGGGCTTGACGTACTCAAATAATGTTTTCGCATTGGGGTTGGGATTTTTTAGATCACTTGTGGGAATAGCACCTTCTTTGGCAATGAAAGATTCTTTTTCGAAGGATTTTTGTTTATGCAATTGGTGAGATAGAAACAAGTAGGTTTTCTTAACTTGATGGGCTTCAAAAAGTTCTGAAAGCTCTTTAGCTGTGACCGGATCCAAGGCAAAAACAAGGGCTCCTGATGTCCCTTTATCCAGTCGACTGACGGTGAAAACATTCAGTTGGGAATCCAGCTTTAGCATTTCCACTAAGCCTGGCTTACCAGGATCTGGGGCATGGGTATTCTGCCCAGAGATTTTATCTAAAAATAAGAACGGGCCTTGGATTTGATGGGGCATGTTAAGCTTGGGTATTATCACTTCGCTTATCATCCATTTATTCACCAGAACTTGTCAAACTCCCTAAAGCGAGTAGAATAAGCCAACTTTCATTTGGAGGATCAAAATGAAGTCAGTATTACTTGGACTCTTATCTGCGATTTTTTTATCGGGCTGTGGAATTCAAAGTATTCCTCAAGCAAAAAATAAAACAGAATCGGCACTCGCCGAAATTACCAATCAGTACAAAAGACGCTCTGATTTAATTCCCAATCTTGTCAGCACGGTTCAAGGCTATGCCAAGATGGAACAGCAAACTTTAACCCAAGTGACGGAAGCCCGTGCCTCTGCCACACAAATGAATCTGGATCCGTCAAAGGCCACACCACAGCAGATTCAAGCTTTTGCCAACGCTCAAGGTCAGCTTTCACAAGCGTTAGGTCGCTTGCTTATGGTCACTGAAAATTACCCTAACTTAAAAGCGGACCAAGGATTTCGGGATTTACAAGCTCAGTTGGAAGGCACTGAAAATAGAATTACTATTGCAAGACAGCGCTACATTGAAACCATCGAGCAATTTAATAATCTGATTCTTGTTCCACCCACTAGTTTCACAAACTCATTGATTTATAAGCATGAAAAAATGCCTCAATGGGATGTTTCCGAAGCTGAGAAAGAAAAAGTACAAGCTCCACCTGAAGTTAAGTTTTAATGAAACTTTTTTTTCTTAGTTTTGTTTTTTTATTTATTTCAGTCCAAGCTCAGGCCAAGAAGTTTCAAACTCCTTGGCTTTCAGGACCTGTCATTGATGAAATGAACGTTTTAAGTGAAATGCAAAAACAAAACATGAATCAAGCTTTGCTACAAATTAAAGAAAGTGGCGGCCCACAGATTCAGGTCTTTATCACTCAGTCGTTACAAGATCTTCCCATCGAAAAAGCCTCCATCGACATCGTTGATCAATGGAAGATTGGCAATGCCGAAAAAGATGATGGTCTTTTATTTTTAATTGCTCCTGTTGAAAAAAAAATCCGCATTGAAGTGGGCCAAGGTTTAGAGGGCGTTATTCCTGATCTTTATGCTAAGCGGATCAATGAAGAAATCGTGGTCCCACTATTTAGGCAAGGACAAATGGCAGAGGGTGTCTACCGAGGTACGCTTGCTATCATTTCACTTCTGAAAAATGAAGGATTGGTGGAGCTGCAAAATTTAACTCCGAAAAAATCGCAGAAGCTCGCTTTACCGCCTTGGTTGGTAATTTTATTTTGGATCATCGTTTTTATCATCAGTCGATTCGGTGGTGGAGGCCGTGGGGGCCGAAGTGGTCTTATGGGTGGCCTGATTGGTTACGGATTGGGCCGTGGCATGGGCGGCGGCGGTTTTGGCGGTGGCGGCGGCGGCTGGTCAGGTGGCGGCGGTGGATTTAGTGGTGGAGGCTCGTCAAGCTCATGGTAAAAAAACAATTATTTTCTGAAGCTGAAATTCATCAACTTTCTCAGGCCGTGACAACCGCTGAGTCTAAAACATCCGGAGAGATCGTCACCGTCATTGTGCAAAGCTCTTCCGCAGTGGGGCATGTGCCTTGGGTGATTTTAGGGTTTTTTATGACCCTCGTGTTTGTCATCGAACGAACTTGGATGGCTTGGTCCTGGTCCTTGCTTCCGACCTGGTCCTATTTGATTTTGTTTTTTATTGGCCTTGGCCTCTCGCAGTTTTTGGCTCGCTATCATTGGGTCCAACGTGTGCTCACTCCTAACCAGGATGAACAGGCTCAGGTTTTAAGGCAGGCTCAACTCGAATTTCTTCAAGGCCAAACAAAAAGCACTCAACATAAGACAGGGATCTTGATTTTCATCTCTTTAATGGAGCACAGAGCGGTCGTATTGGCTGATCAGGGGATCAACCAGCACTATGAGCAAAAAACTTGGGATGAAGTCGTACAGATCATTAGCCAGGGTTTTAGAAAGGGTGAGTATTTCACTGGTCTAGAAGGGGCCATCCTAAAGTGTGGGCAAATCTTACAGGCAAAATTACCTGCTGATTTCCATAATCCCAACGAGATCAGTAACAGAATCATTATCAAATGATTTTTTTCTTGCTCTGATTACTCGCTCAGTGATTTATATATTCTAATTCAAAATCTTCATGTGCGGCCGTAGCTCAGCTGGATAGAGTACTTGGCTTCGAACCAAGGAGTCGGGAGTTCGAATCTCTCCGGCCGCACCAAATTTCATTCAAGACCTAGGTCTTATTTACCAACATTTAAATTGAGTCTAATAGTATTGGTTTAATTATTCTTCATTAATACCGATACATAAATTAGAAAATAACTAACAAAATATTTTGAGGAGAGGTGAATGAAAAACTGGTTGATCCAATTCGTTTGCTTCACATTGTTTTTCACCACTTTCACTGCAGAAGCAAAATCAGCTAAACTCCTCTCAACGTATGAGATCCAACTTGGGAAATATGAAAACTTTGCGGTCAGCCAATCTTCACAATTTCAAACTGGAGTTCTGACTTCACGGCTAGGCAAAAATCTAATTATTGCAAAAGAGTATGCACCTCAATCCATTAACAGCGTGAAATTACGAGCACAGGAAAACGGTGTTCCTGCAAAGTCCATTCAAATAAAGAAATGGAAGGATAGAGCTCTTTTTTACTATGAGACTCCTCAAGAGTTTCATGTGTATTCAACTTTGGGTGGTCATCTTGTTATTCCAAAAAAAGAAACGAACAAGTTTGATATCTCAAAACTTGGTCTTCTTAAGAAAAAAAATAAAATGGTGACAAGCTTATGAGAGCTGCCATCTTTTTTGTCTTCTTATTAATTTTTCAATTGGCAATTCCAACTCAAGCAGAGCTCAGTGCAACAGCAGGGCAGACTTTATTAGAATCATTTCGTTGTGAAAGTACCAATGGCTCTGCCGTTCAAGGAGTAAAAAGTTCACTTACGAGTTTGAAATCCACAATCGAAAAAATCGCAGAACAGCAAAAGGATTGTCAGGCTGATTTGGCAGGTGTTGGAAAGCTGCCAGAGATTGATAGCATTCTTCGCCAAATCGAGAATCATGGCGCGACTGAAGACGTGCGGCGCCAAGAGTCAATTATCACAGAGGCACTTAATGATTTAGCTTTGATAAAAAGAATGTCAGCCGATCATCCCGACCGTGCGTTGTATCCCGATGAGGCCACTCTGCAATCGATGATCGCAAATGCCCGAGTGGAACTGATCAAGTACCGAGCTGATTCCAATATTCAAGCCGGAAAAGCCAATCGCCAAAAGTATTTGGATGGAGTCAGGCAGTTAGACGTTCTCTCGCAGGAATTATCCTCAACACTTAGAAAAAACAGCCAGTGTTTTCAAAAAAATCCTGTACTTAGAAGACAAGTCCTGACTGGACTTGTCGGAATCGCTGGTTTTTTTGCGCAAACACCCGCTGGCATCGGCATTACACTTGCTGGAAGAGTGCTACAAAATATTTTTGATATATCCGATAGCCAATCGACGAACACCAATCAAAGCTTTGAATCCAGTCAGCAAACCTTACTATCAGCGGGCCTCTCTTGTACGATGGAGAACTTAGCGACACAGCACTGTAAACTCATTCGCCAGGATGGATTGCTTCAACAATTAAAAGAAAAGCCCTGCAAAGACAAAGAGTGCTCTCCAGAAATGAAGCAACTTTTAAAAGTCATGGAGAGTGGAAAATCAGCCACTGACGCAGTTTCAGAAGTGACCTCGTGGCTAGGTGGAAAAACTGAAAATAATTCTGATCAAACTATGGCAATGAAAATCAACGCTGACTTTTTGTCAATTACTTCGACTTTTGAAGCTGGGATAAATAGTGCCTCGGAAAAAGCGAAACAAAGCGATTCCTCGACATTTTCTGATATCCAAAAAGAAAGTCAGTACACACAAATCAAGGATCTTGGTAAAGCCTATGCAACAGCTTTGTATGGTAAGAAAGTGGATCCATTCTTCGATTGTGATAACTGCTCTGATAATGGACCCAAAAAATTACCTGAATTGAATGCGATGTTTTCACAAGCCGAGCGGGATCGACAAGGTCTTAATCTTGTTTTTGATAACAGAGAATATGATGCCTTATTAGCAGAGACAATCCAGACCATCAGCTCCTCAGCACAGCTCCGGCAAAAATTTGACGTTGAGGGTTTGGGTGGAATGGCAGGATCAAAAACAAGTGAAGAAGCGGCCAGGGATGTCTTGCTAAAAGCCTTCAATGGTTCTGTTGATCCATCATTGCCGCAAGCTCAAAAGGTCAAAGACCGAATGAAAAGCCGAACGGCTTTTGATCGCATCAAAGCCAGGGTAGCACAATATAAAACCCAGGTTCTTCAAAGAGCGACAGTAAAGCCACAAGATGAACAGCTTGGAAATTTCATGATGGCCTTTCTTCAGGAGGATGTTGGAAAGCCAAGCACTTTAAAGAACTTTGAAAATATCCAAACATTTTTTGATTCCATTCCAGAAGATTTTCTAAAATCCCGGGACCCCATTCTCAATATTTCAGCACTCAAAAAAGAAGTGAACGAAATTGTCAATTTAGGTACAGCACTTGATAGTGGTGGAGCTGAGATGTCAAAAGAGAAGGTCAACGACCTTCTAACTAAGGTCAACAAATTATTAGAGCCCGGCCGTGGTTTTAAAGACAGAATTGCAAACATCGCATCCTCAGTGGGAAGTTTCCAAACACAAAAGTTATCTCGTCTTGCTAAGGCACCGCAGGACATTAACGATCTTGTTTTTTTACAAAATAAAGAATTCTTGGAGTCAGTTTACGATATGAAAAATCCCTACCTCAAAGAAGTGGACACAAAGACTGCGATTGCACTGAGTGCCTCACAGATCGATTCTTTCGGTAAGTTCTTTCAGTCTTACATGGATCCAGCACTACAAATGTTAAATAAAAGTGACATCCGAGGAAATAAGTTCAGTGACGGGCTGGCTGAAAATATCGATAGAAGTTTAAAGGATCACTTTTGTATACAGGCTCTGGCATTGACTACAATTCCTGATAGAATAAAAAAGGAGTGTCAAAATGCCACTCTTAAAATGGGTAATAATACACTAAACTTTATTGATTACGAAAAATCACAACATAAAGAGCGTGTCTGTGCTTACAGAAATTTCGTTAACAGGATCGACTACAAATCGACCAGGCGAGATCAAAAATCAACTCAAACCAGTGAGTCTGTTAAGTAGAGAACAGTCCATCAATTGAACCTTAATAGAATTTAATACCCACATTAATCTCAAAATTCAGTGTCTTCCAACTACAGCTTTGATCTGAGGCTGGAAAGTCTTTTGCAACATCTTGTGCACCAGCAATGTTCATAAATATATAAACCGGGAGGTTTCATGATGAATCAAGCAGAAGTTGTTAAAGCTCATTGGAATGATATCAGAGGAGAAGTCCAAAAAACTTGGGGTAAACTTAGTTTTGATGATATCGAAAGAACGAATGGTGATGTCAGTGCTATATCAAGCTTGGTTCAGCAAAAGCACGGTGTAGATGCTTATCAATTCGATCAAAAATTTGCAGAAATTGTGAAAAGTATGGATGGTGAACATGATGTGAGCTCCCGGCTGGATAGTTAATTATTTTATTTAATAGAATACAACAACAACAAAACAAAGGAAGTACAAAGATGTCTACATTCAGTAAAGATACAGAAACGAAATACAACGGTTCAAGTTATAAACCTTCAAACCAAACTTCTAGCTTTTCGCCGTCATCAGACTTGTCGGCGTCAGTGCAAGATTTTGGTAGTGAATTGGGAATGCAAGTAGGCCGTGCTAAAGCAGTGGCAACAGATTATGTAGCTACAACTCGCACTTACGTTGAAAAACATCCCCTGCAAAGTATGGCAATGGCAGCAGCCACAGGAATAGCATTAGGCAGTCTATTTTCTCGTGGAAGAAGTCAACGATCATAAAGTGATCCCGTGGATTCCCAAAGGATCCACGGGTATTTCTTTGCATTTTACAAAAAAGGAACATTATGAAGTTGACGTATTTAAAATTTTTCTTTGTGTTTCTTTTTGTTTACTCCACAATTCTAATGCTTCACTCTTTAAAAGATTTTCTTTTCACAGTTGAGTACGGTGCACTGATTTCAATTTTTGTTTTTCTGTTTCTTTCAATTTCATCAATCTCGACTGTTTTGATGTTCAGTCAGGATAGAACTAAACCTAAAATTTCCAATATGGCAGATTTTCGTACCTATTTAATAGTTGATTTCGTAGGTGGATTTATCCGGGGTTTTCAGAAAAGCTAATAAATACAATTAACGTCACTTGTGAGTGACTTGAATGAACTATTAACAAAAGTTAATTTAATATAGTTTATGACTAAGATTCATGTTATCTATCATTTGAAACAAAATAAAAAGGATCCAACGTGAATCAGCAAATTGCAAGTCGTCCTAACATTGCATTTTTAAATATTTCTCAGACTGTTCAAAATCTTGTAAAAAAGAATGATAGTAATCAAAAGTTTGAATGTTCCTTCTATTCTTTAGACGAAATTGCTGAAAAATCAGAAGCCATTCAAAAATTCAATTGGGACTTACTTATATATGACTCCTCATCATCATTACAGCACACGAACCCATTTAAAAATTTGAATACTAATCTGCCTATGATTCCCTGGCCCGATGATGACTCGTCCGGTGAGTATGAAATTCAGTCTATTTTTAATTTTTTAACACTTTTTGTTGAGCTGAAAGGTCAAGTAAAATCAAAAAATATGGATCCTAGCAAAGGTATCAATTGTCCGATTATTGGTCAGAGCGAAATGATTCTTGCTGCTATTAAAGACTCGAAACGAGTGGCAGGAAGTGAAGCCAATATTTTTCTTTACGGTGAAAGTGGAACTGGGAAAGAAATTTTTGCAAAATATATTCATGATCAAAGCCAAAATTCTAAAGGCCCTTTTATTGCGATTAACTGCACAGCCATCACTGAAACTTTATTAGAATCTGAATTGTTTGGGCACGTTAAAGGTTCGTTTACAGGTGCCATATCGAATAAAGTTGGACTTTTTGAAGAAGCAGAAGGTGGAAGTTTGTTTTTGGATGAAATCGGTGATTTAAGCATGGGTTTACAAGTTAAGCTTTTACGAGTGATTCAAGAGCGAAAAATTCGCCGAGTAGGTGATACTCAATACAAACCCATTCAAGTTAGAATTATTTCTGCCACTCATAAAAACCTAATTAAAGAAATTGCGGAAGGTCGCTTCCGAGAAGATTTGTATTATAGACTTAATGTTATACCTATTTGCATACCTTCATTGAAAAATCGTACAGAGGATATTTTGCCTTTAGCCTTGCATTTTCTAGCACATTTTCTAAAAGAAAATGATTCTAAAGTTAAAATTTTTTCTAAAGATGCCATCCAGTACATGGAAAATCATGTTTGGAAAGGCAATGTTAGAGAATTACAAAATGCCATCGAAAGAGCTGTTGTGATGGCGGATGGTGATCTAATTAATAAGGCTGATTTTTTCTCTAAATTTGATCAAGTTGAAGAGTCCTTTAGCGAAGAATCTGGGAATCAGTTCAATTTAAAATTTAATGGAAATCTTCCCCTTTTAAGTGAAGCTATGGAAAAATACATTGAATTCGCAGTGCATTTTAATAGCGGAGCAAAAGACAAAACAGCCCGGGAATTGGGAATTGACCGAAAAACTCTTTATAAGAAGTTGAATCATGTCAATATTGGAGATCCAGATGCAAATCGACAAACCAGTTTTATGTGATTTTTCGATTTGCAACATCTTTTAGAATATCATCAAAGCTACTTCTAAATTGATATTCGTTTTCACCATATTTTTTAGCTACAATAATAGCAAGTTCTTGAAAATTAAATTTTGTATATTCTAATTCCTCTGGTGTTAATTGTGACCACATTTTTTGCATTTCATTTTTTATTTCAGGCCATCTTGTTTGCAATATTTCATCAGAGTGTTTCATAGTCCTCCTTTTGTTGAATTAATGTTCGTTAAAGGTACCTATTTTTTTCTCTAAGCTAATGGTTTTCACATGAACACTATTTGACTTATTACTGTTAATGAAAAGCAATATCTGAACCTTTCAATAGTGAGTGATATTTTCAATGAATGTGGAAAATCAGAACTTAATTTCTAGGCTTCTTGGGATGTAATGCAATCAGTTTCAAGTGATCGGTGGCATTGAGTGTGCAAAATCTATTTTTACATAACATCTTATAGAGCGAGGTATTCAAATGCTACAAAATGACCAAGTCATTTCAAAGGCGGTTGGCCCCTAAAACTGTAAGTCTTGCATCCTGAGTCATGGTGCGCCATAACCCCGGTTTAAAGCCGGATAAAGGAGCAGACCATGAAGA
>LNFM01000730.1_pt1 | contig 79132 bp, 75 predicted proteins | sample 596031 | NCBI WGS metagenome assembly LNFM01 (sample SAMN04254537, study PRJNA301005) | activated carbon metagenome | isolation source: dual media filters at the Ann Arbor, Michigan drinking water treatment plant | place: USA: Ann Arbor | reverse complement strand
GCCGCCCCTCGCCTAGTCCAGCCGCGCCGCGGCGCGCGTCACGATGGCCTGTCGCTCCGCCTGCCGTCGCGCCGCCGACGAACGCGCGCGCTCCACGATCGCCGCTCCCGCGCGTTCCGGGGACCCCGCGTCGAATGGCGGATGGGGATCGTACTCGATGCCGAGCTGGATCGACTTGGCGAGATCATCGCCGAACGCCTCGGCGGCGACACGCAACGCGAAATCGATCCCTGCCGTGACACCACCGCCAGTGATCACGTTGCCGTCGACGACGACCCGCTCCGCCGTTGGCGTCGCACCGAATGCCGACAGCATCTCGCGGCTCATCCAATGCGTCGCCGCCCGCCGGCCCTTGAGCAGACCGGCCGCACCGAGCACCAGCGCGCCCGTGCACACGCTCGTCACGTAGCGCGCGCCGGGAGCCTGACGACGCAAGAAGGCCAGCGTCTCGGCATCCTCCATCAGCGGGTTCATTCCCGCGCCACCCGGCACGCAGACGAGGTCGAGCTGCGGGCAATCGGCGAACGTCGTATCCGGTACGATGCGCATCCCACCACCGGCGGTGATCGGCTGCAGATTCTTCCAAACGAGGCGCACCTCGGCCTCGGGGAACTTCGTGAACACCTCGTACGGGCCCGTCATATCGAGCTGGGTGATGTCCGGGAACAGCAGGAGACCGATGCGGAACGTCATGGCAGAGATCTCCTGGTCATAAATCCTTGCTTCTGGGCACGCGGGGCGGCAACAATCCGCGCGCCCGCACCCAACCACGAACACATAAAAAGGAGCAAGAGGCATGTCGAGCATCGAGGAAATCCTCAAGCGCGAGACCAAAGCCCTGGTTTTCGATCTCTATGGCACCGTTGTCGACATGCAGTCGGGGCTGACGGCGGCCGTGACGCCGTTCCTGAAAAAGAAGGGCTGGGACGGCAATCCCTCGAGCTTCGTCACCTGGTGGCGACGCACGCACTTCGAGGACAGCATGATCGACGCCCTCCTCGACCGTGGCCACACACCCTATCGCCAGGTCGGCCATCGTGCGGTTTCGCAGGTCATGGACCGCTGCGGGATCAAACACACCCAGGACGAAGTCCAGTGGCTGGTTTCGCAGATCGTCGAGCTCAAGCCCTTCCCTGACGTCATCGCCGCGCTCGGCCAGCTTAAGACACGCTACAAGCTCGTGATCCTCTCCAACGGCGATCGCGACATGCTCGAGGCGGCACGGCCCCACATCGGATTTCCGTTCGACCACATCATCTCGGTCCAGGAAGCCGGTTACTTCAAGCCACACTTCGCAACCTATGCGGCGGCGGAGGAAATCATCAATGCCGAGTGGCCGGCGATCGAGCGGTCGAGCATCGTCTTCGTCGCCAATCACGCCTTCGATTGCATCGGCGCGAAGGCTCACGGTTTCCGCAGCGTCTTCGTCGACCGCCGCAAGCGTCCGTTCGGACAGTCGCCACATCAGCCCGATCTGATCGTCGCCAACTTCGCCGAACTCGCCGCCACGCTGGCGCCGAAGGCGTGATGCAGTCTACCGCACCGGAGCATTGACATGCCGACGCTGCCCCCTGCCCACCCCGGCCTGCCGCTCGCCGAGGTCGACACGCCCGCATTGATCGTCGATCTCGACGCCTTCGAGCGGAACCTCAAGCGCATGGCCGATGCCGCGGCGGCAGCCGGCGTTCGCGTGCGCCCGCACGCCAAGACGCACAAGTCGCCGATCATTGCACAGAAGCAGGTGGCGCTCGGCGCCACCGGCATCTGCTGCCAGAAAGTGTCGGAAGCGGCGATCATGGTCGAGGGCGGCATCCGTGATGTCCTCGTCTCCAACGAAGTGATCGGCGCGCGCAAGCTCGACCGGCTCGCGGCGCTGTCTCGCCAGGCGCGCGTCATCGGCTGCGTCGACGATCCGCTCGGCGTTTCTCAACTCGCCGCGGCAGCCGAGCGACACGGCGCACGCGTCGATGTCGTGGTCGAGATCAATGTCGGCGCCAGTCGCTGCGGCATCGATCCCGGCGCACCGGCCGTTGCACTCGCGCAAGCGGTGGCGCGTGAAAAGCATCTCCGATTTGCCGGACTGCAAGCCTACCAGGGTCGCGCCCAGCACTTCCGCACCATCGCGGAACGTCGCGCGGCGATTGACGAGGCAATCGAGCGAACAGCGACGACCGTGCGCGCGCTCAAGGCTGCCGGCCTCCCCTGCGACATCGTCGGCGGCGCCGGTACCGGCACCTTCGAACTGGAAGCAGCCAGCGGCGTCTACAATGAACTCCAGGCTGGCTCGTACATTTTCATGGACGCCGATTACGCTCGCAACAAGCGCGCTGACGGCGAGCCCTATGACACCTTCGAGCACGCCCTATTCGTCTTCGCGACCGTGATGAGCATGACGCAATCCGACCGCGCCGTCGTCGACGCAGGCCTCAAGGCGTTCGCCTTCGACAGCGGCCCGCCCGAGCCCGTGGGGTTCCCCGGCGCCATCTACGAGCGCCCCTCCGACGAGCACGGCAACCTCAACCTCGCCCAGTCCAACGCCCGTCCCGGTCTCGGCGACAAGGTGCGCCTCATCCCCGGCCATTGCGACCCAACGGTCAACCTGCACGACTGGTACGTCGGCATCCGTGGCATGGCCGGCCCGGCTCCCGTCGTCGAAAGCGTGTGGCCGGTCGCGGCGCGGGGTGCGCTGTTCTAGGCAGCTCGTTGCGAGCGCGAATGCTCACGCGACCCGCGCATCCTCGCGGATCATCGCGGCGCCCTTCTCGGCGATCATGATGGTCGGCGCGTTGGTGTTGCCGGTCGTGACGATCGGCATGATCGAGGCGTCGATGACCCGCAGCCCAGTGAGCCCACGCACGCGCAGACGCGAGTCGACGACAGCCTGGGGATCCTCGCCCATGCGGCAGGTCCCGACGGGATGATACAGCGTGCCACCAGCGCGCCGCGCAAAGGCTGCAAGATCGGCGTCGGAGGCGACAGCGGGACCGGGTACGGTTTCGCCAACGACGAGCGGGGCGAAGGCAGGAGCCGCGAAGATGCGGCGTGCATGTTTGAGGCCGGCGATGCAGACCGCGAGATCATTATCGACGGCAAGATAGTTCGGACGGATCGCGGGCCGCGCCAGTGGATCGGATGAAGTCGCCATGATGGTGCCTCGGCTTTCCGGGCGCGCGATCGAAACGGCAACGGTCATGCCCGGCTTCTTTTCGAGCGTGCCGAATTTCTGCTCGTCGTAGCTTGCAGGCGAGAACAGCAGTTGTATGTCGGGACTGGCGAGACCGTCACGACTGCGGCAGAACACCTGAGCGCTGGAAACGCCGAACGTCAGCGCGCCGCGCCCCGTCGTCACCCAGCGCGCAACCTCGCCGACGAGCCGCACGCCACGCGCGAGCTGATTGATCGAGACCGCATCGCGGACGCGTTGGGAAACGCGGACGGTGTAATGATCGGAGAGGTTGGAGCCGACACCGGGAAGATCGAGTCGCACCTCGACGCCGATCGATTTCAAATGCGCCGCGGGGCCGATGCCGGAGAGCTGCAACAGATGCGGCGAGTTGATCGTACCGCCGGAAACGATGACTTCGTGGCGCGCCCGCAGTGTGCGGTCAGCCCCGTTCTGACGAAAAGTTACCCCCACGCAGCGGCGGCCATCGAGAACCAAGCCCGTCGCTGACGCATTCGTTTCGACCCGCAGGTTGGCGCGTCCGCGTGCTTCGGCGAGGAACGTGCGCGCGGTGGACCCACGAAAGCGACCGTTGCGCGACATCTGCGAGTAGCCGACGCCTTCCATCTGGGCGCCGCTGAGATCGGGCGTGAACGGGAAACCCGCCTGCTGGGCGGCTTCGACGAAGCGATGCGTGAGCGGCAGGACGGTGCGGTAGTCCTCGATCAGTAACGGGCCGGACTTGCCGCGGTGGGCGCCATCGCCGGGGGCGTAGCGCTCGATGCTTTTGAAGTAGGGGAGGACATCTTCGTAGGACCAGCCGCGGCAGCCCATCTGCGCCCAGCCGTCATAGTCGGCGGCGTTGCCGCGCACGAACAGCATTCCGTTGATGGAACTGGAGCCACCGAGCACGCGCCCGCGCGGCCAGTGGATCTGCCGGTTGCCGGTTCCAGGCTCCGGCTCGCTCTTGTAGTTCCAGTTGACGCGCGGGTTGTAGAGGAGTTTTAGCACGCCGGCCGGGATGTGGATCATCGGATGCCAGTCGGTGGGACCAGCTTCCAACAGCACTACCCTCGTGCCGTCCGCACTCAAGCGATTGGCGAGCACGCAACCCGCTGATCCGGCACCGACGACGATGTAGTCGGCTTCATCCGTGCTCATCGCCAATCCCTCCCCGCCGTTCCTGACACCAAGTATGCAGTGTCAGGGAGCACAGGGAAAGGAACGGAGGCGCGGGTCAGCCGACCGCGAGCGTCGGGCGCTGGCCGTTGCGCATCTGGTGCAGGCGGTAGATCTCGTCGCCGCTGGCACCGATGTCGCGCAGGATGAACTCGTCGAGTTCACGCAATTCACTCAGGCTATCCCGCAGCAACATGCGTTCACGGGCGGCCGTCATCCGGCTGGACACGGTGGCCATCATGCGCTGCATGAGGGTGGGTTCGCGGTCTTCGCCGTGCGAAACGGCGGTCAGGGGCATCGTTGACATGGTCGTCCTCGGAAGTCAAAGTTGTAGCGCCCGACGCCAACGTCGGGTCAAGATGCAACGGCCGGCGGCTGTCTGCCGACGGCCGTCAATCCGTTGGCACTCAAGCTGGTGGTCAGCCCCAGTAGCTGGCGGGGATGCGGCCCTTGTCGCGCAGGGCCTTGGTTTCGTCGGCGGAAAAACCGAGATCCTTCAGGCGCGCATCGCTCAACTGAGCGAGATAGCTCTGGACCTGCATTTCGGCGTGCTTCATGCGGGCGTTGATGAACCGGTCGAACATGCGGCCGAAGAAGCCGCGCGTCGGAGCGGCAGTCGTCGTCGTCGCGGCGGTGCCGGCGTACTCCATCGGGGAGGTTGTGGTTGCCATGATTGCTCTCATCTCTCGTTTGTATGCCCGTCCCGTATGTCCGGGACCGAATTGGCTTGCTCAACTGCGACCCGGTAACCGCCTTGCTGGGGTCTTCCCGTGTCGCCATGATCAGAACTTAGTGAGTCCTTCGCAGGTGCGGTAGATCTCTGGCATACCCGCAGCCCTGCGTTTTATGCATGGCACAATAATATATCTGCCAATGAGTTACATTTTCGTCTCAATTGGTGCAACGCATCATTAAGAGGTGTGTTGCGCAGCCAGTGACCGCCGTATAGCAAGGTGCTCATGTTCCAGGATTTTACCTCGTCGTCCGATCCAACGCTCGGGGCTGAGCGCGTCGCCAAGCTGCGCGCGCGTCTCAAGAAACTTGGCGTCGACGCGGTCATTGTGCCGCGCTTCGATGAGCACATGGGCGAATATGTGCCGCCGTCCGCCGAACGCCTCGCGTGGCTGACCGGATTCACGGGGTCCGCCGGTTGGGCGATCATCGGGCAAGACAAGGCCGCCCTGTTCGTCGATGGGCGATATACCTTGCAGGCGCCGACCCAGGTGCCGACCTCGATCTTCGACGTGGTGCAAATCCCGGAGACCGCGCCTGCCCAGTGGATCATCAAGGCGCTCGGCAAGGGTGCACGGATCGGCTTCGATCCTTGGCTGCACACGCGCGCCGGAATCGCATTGCTCGAAGAGGCGTTCGCCAAGGCCGATATCACGCTGAAGGCGTTGCCGCGCAATCCCGTCGACGAGATCTGGGGATCGCAGCGCCCACCCGTTCCGCTCGGCCCGGTCGCTGTCCAACCGCTGGAGCTTGCCGGCGTTGCCGCCGCCGACAAGATCAAGGATCTGCAGCGGCGGCTCCGCGAGGCGGCCGAGGACGCGGTGATCCTGACGCTCCCGGACTCGATCGCGTGGCTCTTCAACATCCGCGGCTCGGACGTGAAGCACAATCCGACACCACTCGCCTTCGCCATGATCCCAGCGAGCGGCAAAGCTGAACTGTTCATCGAGAAGGCGAAGCTCGGGCCGGAAGTACGCGCGCACCTCAAGGACATTGCGCGCGTCAGGCCGCCCGACGCGCTTGCCGAGCGCCTTGCCGTCCTTAAAGACGAGCGCAAGCGCGTCCGGCTCGATACCGCGACGGCCGCGATGTGGCTATGGCAGCGTCTTGGCGGCGCGCGCGGCCGGATCAGCGAAGCGGCTGATCCCTGCATTCTCCCCAAGGCGCGCAAGAACGAGGCCGAGATCCGCGGTACCCGCGTCGCCCATCAACGCGATGGCGTCGCCATGGTGCGCTTCCTCGCCTGGCTCGATCGCGAGGCACCAAAAGGCGCCGTCGACGAGATCACAGCCGTTCGCACGCTCGAGGCCATGCGCGCCGAAACCCAAGCGCTCAAGGAAATCAGCTTCGATACGATTTCCGGCTCGGGCCCCAACGGCGCCATCGTCCACTATCGCGTCACGGAAGCGACCAATCGGCGACTGCAACAGGGCGAACTGTTCCTGGTCGATTCCGGCGCCCAGTTCATCGACGGCACCACCGACATCACGCGCACCGTGGCCATCGGTGCGCCCACAGCCGAGATGCGGGACCGCTTCACGCGGGTGCTGATGGGTCACATCGCCATTTCAGAGCTGCGCTTTCCGCCCGGCACCAACGGCGCACACATCGACGCCTTCGCCCGCCACGCGCTATGGCAGGCTGGGTTCGATTACGACCACGGCACTGGCCACGGTGTCGGCAGCTACTTGTCGGTGCACGAAGGTCCACAGTCGATTTCGAAGCGCGGCCAAGTCGTGATCGAGGCCGGCATGATCCTGTCCAACGAGCCCGGCTACTACAAGACCGGCGCCTACGGCATCCGCATCGAGAACCTCCTGCTCGTCCACGACGCCTCGCCGATTGCGGGCGGCGAGCGCCCGATGATGGGATTCGAAACGCTGACCCTCGTCCCGATCGATCGCCGTCTTGTCGATCCGGCCCTGCTCGGGCCTGCCGGCGTTGCGTGGCTCAACGCCTACCACGCCCGTGTTGCTGCCGAGATCGGCCCTCACCTCACCGGCGCCGACCGCGACTGGCTCGACCGTGCGACAGCGCCGGTCGCCGGATGATCGTTGCCCGTCACAAATGACGCTTCACGCATCATCAAATAGACGTGGAACCGTGCGATCGGGACAAACAGCCTCTTCTTCAGGGCGGCAACGCGCTTTATGATATGACTCCCATGTCCATCTGGCAGAGATTTCCGAACGTCGCGACAAGCTTAGCCAAGGCTGGCTCGGTCATCGGATTTCTGCGTGGGCTCGCGGGTGGTGATCGCGCGCCCGATCCTCAGAACAGCATCGCGTTCACGATCGGTCTGATCGCACTCTCCGCGAAGATGGCGAAATCGGACGGCGTCGTCACCACCGACGAGGTCGACGCCTTCAATCAGGTCATGCGGGTGGCCGCCGACGACGCCGAACGCGTGCGCCAAGTCTTCGATCTCGCCAAACAGGACGTCGCGGGCTTCGACAGCTATGCGCGCCAGATTGCCGATCTGCTCGCAGGCGACCGCGTCGTGCTGCTTCAAGTGCTCGAAGGTCTTTTCGTCGTCGCCGCTGCCGACGGCGTGCTGCACGAGCGCGAAGAGGAATTCCTGCGCGAAGTGTCGGACATCTTCGCCATTCCGCCGACCGAGTTCCGCTATGTCCGCGCGCTGTTCGTGCGCGACGCCGGCAATCCCTATGAAATTCTCGGGATCGCGCCGTCCTCCAGCGACGCCGACATCAAGGCACGCCACCGCAAGCTGGTCATTCAAGTCCATCCCGATCGCCTCTCCGGCGAGGGCCAGGGCCATGAGTTGATCGAAGCCGCCAACCGCAAGCTCGCAGCCATCAACGCGGCCTTCGATACGCTGCGCAAGGAGCGCGGGTTTTAATGGACCGCGCCTGCTCGCCGCTGGTCCAAACCCTCCAGTCGTCACCGAACTTCGAACCGCGCCGCGGCAAGACCCGCGCAGACATGCTGATCCTGCACTACACGGGCATGATGAGCGCACCCCGCGTCGTCGCCTGGTTCGCCAATCCGGCGTCCAGATTGTCCTCCCATTACGTCATCGACGACGACGGTCGCATCACGCAGATGGTCAGCGAAGCCGATCGCGCCTGGCACGCCGGGGTCGGCTCATGGGCTGGCGAGACGGATATCAACTCGGCGTCGATCGGCATCGAAATCCAGAACCCCGGCCACGATCTCGGCTATCCCGAGTTCAACCCGACGCAGATGGCGGCCGTCACCGCCCTCTCACTCGATATCGTGACACGCAACGCCATCCCGCCGACGCGCGTGCTGGCCCACTCCGACGTCTCGCCCGGGCGGAAGATCGACCCCGGCGAGAAATTCGACTGGCGCGGCCTCCACGCGAAGGGCGTCGGCCATTGGGTCGAACCAGCGCCGCTCGATGAGACGGACGATGGCCTCGGCACAGGGGCCACTGACGCAAGGATTGCCCGGGCGACGGAGCTGCTGGCACGCTACGGCTACGGGATCACGCCGTCACCGACACTCGACGTCGCCGCCGCCAGGGTCGTGCGCTCGTTCCAGCTCCACTTCCGCCCCGCCCGCCCCGACGGCCGCCTCGACCACTCGACGCTGGAAACGCTGGAGGCGCTCGTCGCATCGGCTGACGCGGTGGCTTAGGTCGAGCCAAATCACGCCTGCGGCGTTTACGTTTGCCGCCGCCCCTCATCCTAACCTTCTCCCCGTAAGGACGGGGAGAAGGGACCTGTCGCGATTGTGGCTGCGTTGCCCCCTGCGCTTGCATCCGCTACAACGCGCCTCAACCCCTACATGCTTGCCCCGAGGACTTGCCGCCGATGGCTAACCCGCAATTCGTCTACCACATGCACCGCCTGTCGAAGACCTACCCTGGCGGCAAGACGGTGTTGAAAGACATCAGCCTCTCGTTCTACCCGGGTGCCAAGATCGGCGTCGTCGGCCTCAACGGCGCGGGCAAATCGACGCTACTGAAGATTATGGCGGGCCAGCTCGACGATTTCATCGGCGAGGCTTGGGCGGCGGAAGGGATCAGCGTCGGCTACCTGCCGCAGGAACCGGTACTCGATCCGGACAAGGACGTCCTCGGCAACGCCATGGAAGGCGTCGCGGAGAAAAAGGCGATCGTCGATCGCTACAACGAGATCGCGGCGAACTACTCGGACGAGACCGCCGACGAGATGACGGCGCTGCAAGACCAGATCGACGCGCAGAACCTATGGGACCTCGACGCGCAGGTCGAGCAGGCGCTCGATGCGCTGCGTTGCCCGCCCGGCGATGCCGAAGTCGCGAAACTATCGGGCGGCGAGCGCCGTCGCGTGGCGCTGACCAAGTTGCTCTTGGCGAAGCCCGACATCCTTCTGCTCGACGAGCCGACCAACCACCTCGATGCCGAGAGCGTCGCGTGGCTGGAGCGGTTCCTGAAGGAGTACGCGGGCTGCGTGATCCTGGTCACCCACGATCGCTACTTCCTCGACAACATCACGGAGTGGACACTCGAACTCGATCGCGGCCAGGGCGTGCCCTACAAGGGCAACTATTCGAGCTGGCTCGAGCAGAAGGCGAAGCGCCTCGAAGTGGAAAAGGGCCAGGAAGAGGGCCGCCAGCGCGCACTGCGGCGTGAGCTTGAGTGGATCCAGGCATCCCCCAAGGCGCGGCAGGCCAAATCCAAAGCACGTATCCAGGCGTACGAGAAGCTCGCCGATGAAGCCGGGCGCGAGGATATCGGCCGCGCGACGATCCAGATCGCACAGGGTCCACGGCTTGGCGACATGGTCATCGAGACCGAGAACCTCGGAAAAGCGTTCGGCGATCGCCTGCTGATCGATGATCTCTCATTCAAACTGCCGCCCGGCGGCATCGTCGGCGTCATCGGCCCCAACGGCGCCGGCAAGACGACGCTGTTCAAGATGCTCATCGGTCAGGAGAAGCCCGACAAAGGCACGATCAAGGTCGGCGATACCGTCAAGATCTCCTACGTCGACCAGTCGCGCGCGCATCTCGACGACAAGAAGACGGTTTGGGAGGAGCTGTCCGGCGGCCTCGACCAGATCAATCTTGGGGGAAAACGCGAGGTGAACTCGCGCGCCTACTGCGGCTGGTTCAACTTCAAGGGCGCCGACCAGCAGAAGAAGGTCGGGATGCTCTCAGGCGGCGAGCGCAATCGCGTGCATCTCGCCAAGCTGCTCAAGGAAGGCGGCAACCTGCTCCTCCTCGACGAGCCAACCAACGATCTCGACACCGAAACACTCTCCGGCCTCGAAGCGGCGCTCGAAGATTTCGCCGGCTGCGCGGTGGTCATCTCGCACGATCGCTTCTTCCTGGACCGTATAGCCACCCACATCCTCGCCTTCGAGGGCGACAGCCACGTCGAATGGTTCGAGGGCAACTTCGCCGACTACGAGGAGGACAAGAAGCGCCGCCTCGGCGACGCCGCCGTCGAACCCCACCGCATCAAGTTCAAGCGGTTCGAGAGGTAAGTGCGAGGACACGATTCGCAGCATGCGGGGTTTGCATGGACACCAAAGATCCTCTCGTTCAATTCGTACGCGACGCGCTGGTTGCTGGGAAGTCGCGAGCAGACATCCATTCGGTGCTTCGCGACAGCGGCTGGTCCCCCAAGGAAGCCGACGCGGCTCTCGCTGCATATTCGGATGTTCCGTTCATTCCTCCGGTCCCGCGCCCTCGCCTCCGTCTCACTGCCCGTGATGCCTTCGTTTATTTATTGCTCTTTACGGCCCTCGGCATCTCGGCTTTGCAGCTCATCTGGTTGATCTTCGCCATCCTAAATCTGGCGCTTCCCGACACGGCGGACTACGAATTTTTGGAGCGGCAGTCGGCGGATCAGATCCGTTGGGGAATAGCCTCGCTTGTGGTCTCAGTGCCCGCGTTTGTCGCAATGACGCTCTATACGGAGCGGAAGATCGCGCAGGACGCTGGCCATCAGCGATCACTGGTCAGAAATTGGCTGACGTATCTCGCTCTATTTGTGTCGGCTGTGTGTTTTCTCGGAGTTGCCGTTTATGTCGTCTACGGTTTCTTAAAAGGCGAGATCACACTTCGCTTCATTCTGAAGGCCACAACCGTCGCGTCTGTCTCCGCTGCGATATTCATTTTCTATTTGCGCGGCCTGGAGGATTTCAGAGATGAGCAGTAGGGCCTTCCTGCTTGGCGCCGTCGGAGCGGCCATACTCGCGGTGCTAGCTGGAGCTTACGTTGTCGGTAGCCCTTACGAGGCGCGACGCCAAAGATTTGACGACCGCCGTCATCAGGAGCTTGCCGTCATCGCCGGGACGCTACTCTGCCTTTCGGACAAAGCGGCCGTCCTTCCCAGCGAATTGACCCCGGAAAGCCTACGATCGTATTGTGGTGCACGAGGCCTTCGGCCTTCGGCCTTTCGCGACGACGAGACCGGCGAACTCTACCGATACACGCGCAAGAGCGATGACGAGTACTTGGTCTGCGCGAAATTTCATGATGCGGATCGCACGGCGCGCACCAGGATAGGTTCTCCCAGCCGTTGGGCGTTCGACCCCGCGACTGGATGTATCACCGGAAGCATACGTTGAGTCTCCGAGCGAACCGCACCGCATCAAGTTCAAGCGGTTCGAGCGGTAGAGCAGAGGCTGCACTCCCATGAAGATTCCGACACTGCCGTTTACCGTGACCGACTGGTCGAAGGTCGAGCCGACGATCCACAAGGGCGAGCAGGGCGAGGCGCGCTGGCGGACACTCGACATCGGCGATATCCGGGTTCGGCATGTCGAGTATACGCCGGGTTATCTCGCCGACCACTGGTGCGACCGGGGGCACATCCTCTATGTCCTGGAGGGCGAGATCATCAGCGGACTCAAGGACGGCCGGAGCTTCACGCTCTCCGCCGGCATGAGCTACCAGGTCTCCGATTTCGGCGACGCCGCCCATCGGACCTTCGCGCCCAAAGGTGCCAAGTTGTTCATCGTGGATTGATTTCGGCCACGACGACCCCGAAATGGGCTCTCACCCATGCGGCGGAGAGTCCTCCTATTCCACTGACATTTTTAATGGCGACGACCGCGGCGGTATCCTAACGTCCGGCGCAACGCTCCCTTCCCGACAGACGATGGTCCCCCTTGCCGCAATTTCGCACGCCCCTGTTGGTGCAGCGCATACCCGAACTCGCGGGCTGCCTCCTTGCGGCAATCGTTGTCTCAACCATCTACTTCGCGTCGGAGTACAACGACGAAGCGACCATGGTCACCCATACGGTCGAAGTTCAGGCGGCGCTCGGCCGGACGGAATCACTGCTGCACGAAGCCGAAAGCGGACAGCGCGGCTACCTCTTGTCGAACAGCGAAGCGCACCACGCCAATTATCGGAGAGCCGCGGATCTGGTGCCGGTGGAACTCGCAAGGATCCGGGAACTCGTTTCGGACAATCCGTTCCAACTTCAGGAATTCAGCACGCTGGAATCCGCCGTAGCGCAGCGACTGACGATTCTGGCGCAGACGATTGACGCCAAGCTCCAGAACGACACGGCAGGCGTCAAGGAAGCCATCGCCATCGGCAAGGGCCGAGAGGCGATGGTTGCTGTCACCGATTCGCTGAAAAAGATGTCGGCTACGGAACAGATGCTCCTCAATTCGCGACGCGCCGCGGTCGCGAGTTGGCGTCAATATCTTGTCGCCGCCATCGCGGCGGCGTTGCTCACAGTCATTGTCGCGATCGTCTACTGGATCTATGTTTCGCGTCGGGATCGTCGCGCGCTGGTCGAGATCAACGCCAAATTGCGCTCGACCATCATCGAGAAAGACGCTGCCGCCGACCAAGTCCGGCAGATGCAGAAGTCCGAAGCCGTGGCCCAGCTCGCGGCAGGCATCGCGCACGACTTCAACAACATGCTGGCGGTCGTCGTCAGCGGTATCAACCTCGCCAAACGCCGCCTTGCCAAAGGCGCCGGCGACCATGAAGCCATGCTCGACGCGGCTCTCGATGGCGCAAATCGGGCGAGCGCGCTCGTAAAGCGATTGCTGGCGTTCTCGCGGCAGCAGCCCTTGGCGCCGCAATCGATCGACGTCAACAAGCTGGTCTCGGGCATGTCCGAAATCATCAACCGGTCCCTCGGCGAAACGATCAAGGTCGAGACCGTCGTCGGTGCCGGCCTTTGGCAGACCAATGTCGATCCATCGCAACTGGAAAACGCGCTGTTGAACTTGTGCATCAACGCGCGCGATGCCATGCCCGACGGTGGCGGATTGACGATTGAAACCGCCAACTGCCATCTCGACGAGGCCTACAGCCGCCAAAATGCCGGCATCGCCGCCGGCCAATACGTGTTGCTCGCCGTGACAGACACGGGCACCGGCATGAGTGCCGAGGTTATGGGCAAGGCATTCGACCCGTTCTTCACAACGAAAGGGGTCGGCAAGGGCACCGGGCTCGGCTTGTCGCAGATCTTTGGTTTCGTCAAGCAGACCGGCGGTCACATCAAAATCTATTCTGAGGTCGGCGTCGGCACGACCGTAAAAATCTATCTCCCGCGCGACTATGCCAAGGCCCCGGCCCCCTCCAAGGAAACGGGCACGCTGTCGGACACCGGCGGAACCGAGAACATTCTCCTTGTTGAGGACGAGGAGCGCGTACTGTCGCTCACGGCGGCAAACCTCAGGGATCTCGGCTACACGGTGATCGAAGCCAGCGGACCTGAAGAGGCGCTCCGCGTACTCGGGACGGGAGAAAAGATCGATCTCCTTCTGACGGATATTGTGATGCCCGGCATCAACGGCCGCAAGCTCGCCGACGCGGCGCTGACATTGCGACCGAACCTGCGCGTCGTGTTCATGACCGGGTTCACGAGAAATGCCGTCGTGCACAACGGCATGGTTGACCCTGGCGTCGTGCTCCTGACCAAGCCGTTCACGTATAACGAACTCGCATCCAAAGTCCGCGCGGCGCTGGCCTCAACGAACGCTTGAGATCGCACGCCAGCATGCCTCACGCGCGCCCCAATTCCACCGCCCTTGTTCCGACGACGGGACATATGGACGGGGGGAATGGATATGGCGTTGCTGCCGCGGCGCGGACCAAGCGACTCCACTGACGTTGCGGTGCATACAGTCGCGCATCGGGATGGCGGCCGGATCGCAACGCTGGTTGCGCTGATCGCGCTCGTGTTTTCGGCCTACAGTCTGTGGGAGACATCGCTGAAACAGCCGGACGTGCGCCTGTTCGTGCCGCCCGTGATCCAGTACTCCGCGCCCTACAACAACTCGAATTTCGAGGTCATCGCGGTCCCGATCACGTTCGCCAATGAAGGCGCACGCACCGGCACCGTCCTTTCTATGGAATTGGCCGTCACCGACCCTCGCACCAAGCAGACGAAGCACTTTTATGCCGCCGACTTCGGCCGCTGGACGATGGAGAAAACCCGCGCCAGCGCCTACCAGCCGTTCGCACCGATTTCGCTTGCCGGCCGCGCTGCCCGCACGGAGACGGTACTCTTCTACACCCGGGGCGAGCAGGAGCAGCCCGCACAGCTCATCCGCGAGGTCGGGCCGTATAGCTTCACGCTGAAGCTTGAACAAGCCGTCGCTGATGATCTCGGCCCCATCGACCAATGGCTCGCCAAGGGGCCGTCGATCGTGACATTCGAGCGGGAATTACGCGCCTACGATGCGCGCGCATTCAATACCGCGACGTTGCCGATGTACGCCGAAGACTGGCGATCGACCCAGGGCGGGCCGAATTAGCTTCTCTCCAGCAACTCGATCGACACGCCTTCCGGTCCGCGAAGGAAGGCGATGCGCGTGCCGGGGCGAATGTCATTCGGCTCCATGGTGAACTCGGCACCCTTGCTCTTGAGTTCGGCAACAACGGCATCGATGCCTTTGACTTCGAGACCGAAGTGATCGAGCCCCTGATAAGGCGTCTTCGGCGGCGAGCCGACTTTGTCGCCCGGATTCACTTGCGCGATGAAAACGCTGGCCCCGCCGATCTTGAGATCGATGCGTGGCTTGCCACCCGGCAGCGTGCGAATAACCTCGGCGCCGAACATGCGCTCATAGAACGCCGCGGTCGCTTCGGGATCGGGGCTGCGCAGGTGGATGTGATCCCATTTGAATGTCGACACGATATTTCCTCCCGGTTTGCTTGTTCCGGGAGAGCGTAGCGCGTGCGGGGAGGTTCGGCCAACAGCCTTGGCGTGGGTCTGCTCTGCGCCTCAACGATCGAGCACGTCGGCAGGCACGAGTCGCGGGCTCTCGGTCTCCGCGCCAATGCGGCGGAGGAAGTCACTGGCGGCGGCGAAGGATCCCCGCGACTGCGTGAGATCGCGCAGCTCCCGGATGAGCGACGACAGAACGTCGATGTCGCGTGCGTCGAGCGTCGTACCGGCGGCACGAGGCCCAACTGATGGCGTCAGATCATGTTCGCACTCATACATCGCCGTCCTCCGCCTACGTGTCCTCAGCGGCGCCCCGGAAATGTCACGAGATCAGCCGCTCTTGCTTGTCCTTGTAGTTAAGACGCATTGAACCCAGTTCAAGATTGCGCGGCGCCGATCAGCATTTCGTGATCGCACCCCGCGCGGACAAAACGAATGCGGCGCCCCGTGTGCCGGAGCGCCGCAAATGAGTTCGTTTGCCGATCACTCGGTTGAGTGACCGACGGAAAGCCGTGCTTCAGCGTCCGAGCACTTCCATGCGGACCCGGGCGATGCCCTGTCCCGTCATACCAATGATGCCCGCCGCGGCCCGCGAAAGGTCGATGATGCGGCCACGAATGTACGGACCGCGGTCGTTGATGCGGACGACGACCGAGCGGCCATTGCCTGCATGGGTGACGCGCACGCGTGTGCCGAAGGGCAACGTCTTGTGCGCTGCCGTCATAGCATTCGGGTTAAACCATCCGCCGGAGGCGACCCGCTGGGGCTGCCAATAGAACGATGCAACGCCATGACTGCCGCCGCCCGTGCTCCAGCCACCCTCCACGCCGCTACCGAGGGACGCCACGCGAGTCCCGCTCCGGCGCGATTGAGCGCGAGACCGGGGCTCCGCTTCATCGCGGATCATGCGGCGCGCGGCTTGCGAGCGCCCGCGTCGATCGGCCCGCCGGGCGCGCGCTTCGCCGCGCTGGGCGCGGCGGCTCGACGCGCGCTCGCGGCGGGCTGGCCGCTCGCGGCTCTCGCTACGGTCCATGGCGCCGAGCCGGGATTGGCTCCCCATCTCACGCGGGGCGCCGAAGCTGTAACTGTATTCCGCCGATGCCGATGACATGGGGGCGATAACGGCTACCGCCAGACCGATGGCCAGCGGAAGAATTCTAACGAGACGCATACGACCTCCGTTATTCGATGAAGCGACGCTGACTGCAGGACGCAGCCAATGAGGTGTGTGCGTATCGGCGGGAAGACCGAGAGTGCCCGCGCGTCTGCGGAGCGACCGATCTCGAATGGGAGCTTCCGCGCTGCACGTCCCCCGTTACGGACCGCCAGTTGGTCCCTCGTCGCACATGGTCAGAGCGGACCGCACATCCGCGTTGCTGGCGGTCGCAAGGAAGCAGCCGCGCGATAAAACGTCAACCACGGCGTCTGAATTCGATTCATCAGCGCGTTGATATTGCCATGCTTTCCTGCGTCAGTACGCCGCGCTTTTGGAACCGGAGGTAAACACCGACGGAACAGCGTGGCAACGCTGAAAGCGTTCCCTGCCAGCGAGCATGGCTGCGATGCGGAACTGCGGGATGCGCCGATTAACCAATCGTCTCGCGGCGAAAAATGCCGGCGCGATTGAAGTAATACGGGATCGGCACCGATGGATCATTCAGCGAGCGGGCCGCGATGCGCTCGGCGAGGTCTTCGAGAATGACGCGCGTAATTGGCGGCAGATCGAGATCGCGGCTCTCCGCAAGTGTCATCCAAACAAGGCCGGACAATTCTCCATCATTGTAGTCGGTGGTCTTGGCAATGGCGGAAGCTTCGACGCAGAAGAACCGAGTATCGAAGCGACGCGGACGCCCAGGTGGCGTGATGGCGCGTGCGAGATAGGTCAGCGGCGCCAAGTCCGGCGCGAACCCATGCTCATGAAAGAGCCGCCAGGTCTTGGCCGCTGGCGTCTCCAGCGAAGGATTCTCGGATGGAGGCGCAAGCTCGCCCGTAACAACAACCGCTCCACCGCCGATGATGAGGCCCGCCTCTTCGAACGTCTCGCGGACGGCGGTCAGTGCGAGTCCGCGTGCGCGCGCGGCGCTGGGTCGCCCCTTCATATCGATGAGCAGCTTGGCAGCTTCACCAGGGCGCAACTCGCGCGTTGCCGCGACCGTCTTGTCGTCGGGGTCCATGCGCCCACCGGGAAACACGAATTTTCCGGGCATGAACTTCAGGTCCGGGCGACGCTTGCCGAGCAGGATCTTCGGCGCACTGCCTTCACTGTCGATAATGATGAGCGTCGCGGCATCGCGCGGCTTGAGCGCGGGTGACTTCGCGACCGGCGCCGCTGCTGCCCCGCCTTTTGCTGCGGCACGCTCCGCGACGAGCGACTTGAAGGATTCGTTCTCGCTCAACGCCGCCCCCCGCCACTCGCCGGCACGCCCTCACCCGCCGCCATCGGCTCCGGCTCGGGCGTGTCCTCAGCGCCGCCGAATCCGTGCATGCGATTGGCCCACTGCAGACCGACGAGCGCGCCCTTGATCACGGGCAGCAGCGCGAGGCTGAGCAGCAATGTCAGGGGCAGCCACAGCACCATGTGCACCCAGGTTTCGGGCGCGTAGATCCGCTCGAGAATGAGGACGCCCGCGATCACGATGTGACCGACGATGCTGATTGTGAAATAGGCCGGCGCGTCGTCCGCGCGGTGATGATGAAGCTCCTCACCGCACGAGGGGCACTCATCGGCCACCTTGAGATATTTGCGATACAGCGCGCCCTGCCCACACGAAGGGCACTGCGAGCGCGCGCCGCGCATCATCGCCTCCGCGGTCTTGCGGGGAGCCAGCGGGTCGACGGGGAGTGCAAGAGAGGGGACAGTTGTATCGGTCATGTAGCCGCCCTTTCGCGGTAGCGACTGCGGGAGCGGGATGCCATCGGGCTCGCCGGAATATTCAGCATGTCGCGTATCCACGAGATAGTCACTAACCCACCGCCGGTCCATGAGGCATTTTGCATGGAAGGTGCGTCACGCGCGCACGCGCATCGGCAAAAACTATAGCGTTGTCAGCGGCGTCTATGACGGCGTTGACCAATCCGCGTGCCACGGCGGTGAGTGCCACCACCACGCCCTGCGTGTCCCGGCATCGCCACGGGATCAGACAGCATCTCGAAGCGTAGCGCGCCCGCCATCGGGATCGCCTCGACCAGCTTGACCTCGACCTGGTCGCCCAGACGGTAGCCACGCCCTGTGCGATCACCGATGAGAGCGTGCGCCTCCTCGACGTGGCGCCAGAACTCACCGCCGCCGAGTGTCGCCGCCGGGATAAACCCATCCGCGCCCGTCTCAGCCAGTCGAACGAACAGGCCCGAGCGCGTGACGCCGGACACCCTTGCCGCGAACTCCGCGTTGACGCGATCGGCGAGAAACGCGCTGATGAGGCGGTCGTTGGTTTCGCGTTCGGCCGCCATCGCTCGGCGCTCGGTTTCCGAGATCGCCTTCGCGGTCGCAGCGAGTGTCGGGCGCTCTTCGGGCGTCATGCCACCGTGGCCAAGTTTCAGGGCCGCGATAAGTGCGCGGTGGACGAGCAGATCGGCGTAGCGCCGGATCGGCGACGTGAAGTGGGCGTAGCGTTGCAGGTTGAGGCCGAAGTGGCCGACGTTCGAGGTTGAATATTCGGCCTGTGCCTGCGAGCGCAGGATGACCTCGTTGACGAATTCAGCGTAGGGCTGATCCTTGGCGCGGGCGAGCACCGTGTTGAAATGCTTCGGGCGCAGCGCGTTGCCGGCGGGGAGCGTCAATTCCAACCCTTCAAGCAATTCGCGCAGCGACTTCAGCTTCTCCGCGCCCGGCTTGTCGTGGGCTCGATAGACGACCGGCGCGTGCGCTTCCTCGAGTTGTTCGGCAGCGGCGACGTTCGCCTGAATCATGAACTCCTCTATCAGACGATGGGCGTCGAGGCGTTCGGGGACGTGGACGCGACGGACCATGCCGGCTTCATTCAGTTCGATCTTGCGCTCGGGGAGGTCGAGATCGAGCGGGGCGCGCCGGTCACGCGCAGCAGAAAGCACCGCGTACGCTGCCCACAGCGGCTTGAGCGCCGGCTCCAGCATCGCGGCAGCGCGGTCGCTCGGCCGCCCATCGATCGCCGCCTGCGCCTCCTGATACGAGAGCCGCGCCGCCGATTTCATGATGCCGCGGATAAACGTGTGCCGGCGCTTCTCGCCATGGCGATCGAACACCATCCGTACCGCCATGCACGCGCGATCCTCGCCTTCGCGTAGCGAACATAGATCGTTTGAAATGCGCTCCGGCAGCATCGGCACGACGCGGTCGGGAAAGTAGACGGAGTTGGCGCGCAGACGCGCTTCGCGGTCGAGCTTGGTGCCGGGCCGCACGTAATGAGCAACGTCGGCAATCGCGACGGTTACAATGAAACCGCCGTCGTTCGCGGGATCGGCGTCGGGCTCGGCGAGCACAGCGTCGTCGTGGTCGCGCGCATCGACAGGATCGATAGTCACGAGCGGCAGCGCGCGCAGATCGACCCTGCCACGCATATCGATCGCAGGGAGATCTTCCGCTTCGGACAGGACGGCATCCGGGAATGTATCCGGCAGCCCATGCGCGTGAATCGCAACGAGACTGATGCGGCGCTGGTCCTGCGGATTGCCGAGCGCTTCCACCACACGAGCTTGCGGGACGCCCTCGCGATGGCGGCGCACGATGTCGAAACGCACGAGATCGCCGTCGACGGCGTCGCCTTCGTTGCCGGCGTGCACCGGCCACTCCTTCAGCGCCTTGCGGTCGATGGGATCGATCGTGCCACCACCGCCGCGCGCGGCCTTGCGAAAGATGCCCATCAGGCGACTGCGCTCGCGTGGTAGCCGCTTGATCGGCTCGGCCTCGTGCGCGTAGCCGAAGACGTCGGTGCCTTCCAACCGATTGATGCGCGCCAGCACGCGGTCGCCAATGCCCAGCGCGCCTTCGCCGTCGGGCCCAAGTGCACGCCGCGCTTTCAGAATGAGGATCTTGGGCTTCTCGCCTTCCTCAACGTCCCACACCGTGGGGATCGCAATCAGTTCACCTTCGTTGTCGCGCTCGACGATCTCGAGGACGCCGACCGGCGGCAGCTTGCCCTTCGGCTTGAGCGCCTTGCGGTTGCCGACAATTGCGCCATCCGCGGCGAGATCAATAAGCATCGCTTTCAACGCGACGCGGTCGTCGCCCTTGAGGCCGAACGCGCGTGCGATCTCGCGCTTGCCGACCTTCTCGGTCGTCATGCCCAGATACTCAAGGAGCTGCTCACGCGTCGGCATGCCGCCGGCGGGCAGGTCATTGCGCGCGGCCGCGCGCGCCTTGCTCGATCGACTGGGCCGATCAGGCGTGTCGCGGCGCTTCTGCTTTTTCGGCACGCGTCATCGTCTTTCGGTTGATCTCTACTCTGCGGCATCACGACGGCGGGGTGCTGCGCTTTTCGGTGCGCCTTTAGCAGCCGCCTTTTTGGCTGGGGCCTTCTTTGCCGGCCCTTTTTCGGCCGGAGCCTTTTTCGCCGGCGCACTGGTGGGCGTACCGGGCGCCTTCTTGGCCGGCTTCTTTTCAGTTCCCGAGGCCGACGGCTTCTTCGCCGTCTTCGCCTTCGATTTTTTGCCGCCGCCCTTGGCGATGCGCTCGGCAAGAAGCGCAATCGCTTCCTCGACGGAAACCGCCTCCGGTTCCTTGTTACGCGGTACGTTGGCGTAAACCTTGTTGTGCGCGATGTAGGGCCCGTAGCGCCCCGACAGAATCTGGATCGGGCCACCCTCTTCGGGATGAGCGCCGAGATCCTTGAGAACCGTCGGTCCGGCGCGCTGGAAGCGGCCCTTGCCACCACCCGCCGCCTTCTCTGCGATCACCGCAACGGCGCGATTGATGCCAACGGAAAATACCTCTTCCATCGACTCGAGGTTGGCATACTTGCCGTCGTGCAGCACAAACGGGCCGTAGCGTCCGAGTCCCGCCGTGATCATCGCGCCCGTTTCCGGATGCAATCCGACTTCGCGCGGCAGGCTCAATAGTTGCAGCGCCTTTTCCAGATCGATCGTTGCCGCGTCGACGCCCTTAGGGATGGAACTGCGCTTGGGCTTATCGTCCTTGGTCCCTTCGCCAAGCTGCAGATACGTGCCGAATCGCCCAGTCCGCAGCGTCACCGGCAAGCCGGTTTCGGGATCATGGCCAAGCAGTTTGCCGTCCGGGTTGGCCATCTCGGCCGAGCCCTCGACCGGCTGCGCGAGCTGTCGCGTGAACCGGCAATCGGGATAACGCGAGCAGCCGATGAAGGCGCCAAATTTGCCGCTGACTTTAAGGCTCAGGCGTCCCTCGCCACAGTTCGGGCACGCGCGCGGATCGGAGCCATCGCCCTTGTCGGGAAAGATGTGCGGCCCGAGCAGCTCATTCAGCGCTTCAAGAACTTCGCTGACGCGAAGATCCTTGGTCTCGGCGACGGCGGCCGTGAAGTCCTTCCAGAAATCGCGCAGGACCTCTTTCCAGTCGAGCTTATGGTCGGAGATGAGATCGAGCTTCTCTTCGAGGCTCGCAGTAAAATCGTATTCGACGTAGCGCTTGAAGAACGCTTCGAGGAAGGCCGTGACGAGGCGGCCCTTGTCGTCGGGGATGAGGCGCTTGCGGTCGATGCGGACGTAACCGCGATCCTCGAGCACGGCGAGCGTCGAGGCATACGTCGACGGCCGCCCGATGCCGAGCTCTTCCATCTTCTTCACGAGCGTGGCTTCGGAATAACGCGGCGGCGGCTCGGTAAAATGCTGCTTGGCCTCGATGCCGCGATCCTTGAGGTGTTCGCCCTCGTTGAGCGGCGGCAGTCGACGGCTCTCCTCGTCCTCCTCGTCGCGGCCTTCCTCGTAGAGTTTCAGGAAGCCATCGAACAGGACGACGGTGCCGGTCGCGCGCAGGCCATAGGTCTTGCCGTCGCGCCCTTTGACCTCGATCTCGGCGGTGGTCTGCTCCAGTTCGGCCGACGCCATCTGGCTCGCAACCGCGCGCTTCCAGATCAGCTCATAGAGTTTCGCCTGGTCCTTCTGGAGATGGCGCGCCACGTCTTCAGGTCGCTGCGACACATCGGTCGGACGCACGGCCTCGTGCGCTTCCTGCGCGTTCTTGGCCTTGGTCTTGTACTCGCGAATGAACGGCGCGACGTAGCGCTTGCCGAGCGTGTTCTCGATCGAGCGGCGGATCGGGCCGATGGCTTCGGGGATGATCTGGACTCCGTCGGTTCGCATATAGGTGATGAGGCCTACGGTCTCGCCACCGATGTCGACGCCTTCATACAGCCGCTGCGCGACGTTCATCGTCTGCTTGGCTGAAAATCCGAGCTTGCGCGAGGCTTCCTGCTGCAGCGTCGACGTCGTGAAGGGTGCCGCCGGATTACGCCGGGCAGCCTTCTTCTCGACCGAGGTGATGACGAAGTCGCCCTTCTCGATCGCCGCCTTGATCGCGTTGGCGGAGACCGTTTCCTTGATATCGAGCTTCTTCAGCGCCGTGCCGGCAATCGCGGTGAGGCGCGCTTTGACCTCATCGCCTTTGCCAGTCGCGAGCAGCGCCTCGATGGTCCAGTACTCGTCGGTGCGGAACGCTTCGATCTCGCGCTCGCGCTCGCACACTAGACGCAGTGCCACCGACTGCACGCGACCCGCCGAGCGCGCCCCCGGCAGCTTGCGCCACAGCACCGGCGACAGTGTGAAGCCAACGAGATAGTCGAGCGCGCGGCGGGCGAGATAGGCCTCGACCAGCGGCGCATCGATGGCGCGGGGCGCCTTCATCGCGTCGAGCACGGCCTGCTTGGTGACCGCGTTGAAGGTCACCCGCTCGACGGGCATCCCCTTCAGCACCTTCTTTTCTTCCAGCACCTTCAGGATGTGCCAGGAGATCGCCTCGCCCTCGCGATCGGGGTCGGTGGCGAGGATCAGCTTGTCGGCGCCTTTGACGGCCGCGGCGATCTCACGGATCACCTTGGCGTTCCGTACATCGCTATCCCAGTGCATGAGAAAATCGTTGTCCGGCTCGACCGAGCCGTCCTTCGAGGGGAGATCGCGGATATGGCCGTAGCTCGCCAGAACTTTGAATTTCGAGCCGAGGTACTTGTTGATGGCTTTCGCCTTGGCGGCCGACTCGACAATGACGATGTTCATTGGGGACCGTTACCTTTGGCAGCGCCTGACAGCCCCGGGAAAATCACCGATTTACGAGGCTGGCCGCTGGTGGATGAGTGGGCTGGAACATGGGTGATGGCAGGCGGCCTGTCAAACTGACCAACCATCGGCGACGCACGTCGCATAATATTCGTATTTGATAACAATCCCTTCCTTCAATGCGCTCGGTGCATGGACGCGATTGCGTGCCACCTGCTCGGTCCTGGCCTGCCTGAGATTTCGCTCAATCCACAAAGCTGTGGGGTATCGCCCACTGAAGACGGCGCAAATGCCATCTTAGGTTGTTTTTATTTTTAACAGCAACTATAGAGTGCATACTGATTTCGCGAGCAACCCTCGGGTGGAGGCCATCTCATGACGAATTCGATGCACCACTTTCAACGCTTTCTTGGGCAGCCACAGAAGCGGCCCGCATCGCATGTGGCGGACCCGCCCACCCCCGAGATCACCCGCACCGATCAGCTCGAGTATCTTGCCGATCTCATCCTCGAACTCAAGGAGATCGCCGACAACCTCGGCTGCGCGACACTGGCCGGGATGCTTGTCGTCAGCCACCGCGAGGCGAAGATCCAGGCACATGATCGATAAAGAGCGGGACGCTCGTTATTGATCGCGGGGCGACGGCTGGGCCGCGAAGACGACGGGGAGGCTGCTGCAAAGTAGCAAACTGCCACACCTTCCTCCGTCGTCCGGCAAAGCGAGCATCAATCCGTCGCCGTACGCAGCGAGACAAGCTGCGCTCCGTGCCGCTCGATCCTTGCCGCTAGCGTCAGTTCGAGCAATGCGCCTTGCAGGGCTCGCATCGGCAGACCCGTCGCACGCGCCAGCGCGTCGATCGACAATGGCGTTGGGCCGAGCGCCGCGAGCACCGCCGCCTGCATCGCCTCCGGTGGGCCGGAGATGGATCCACCAACGTCCAGGCCAGTTGCATCGGATCGGGATGCGCCCGGCACGGCATACATGTCCACCGCCGCTGCCATTTCGCGGTCATCATCGTCACCGTCCGAAGCCGGTGATCTAGGCTCGGCCCGTTCGCCCAGCCCGTGGGCATCGCGGCCGAGTTGTGGGGCCAGAGCCTCCAGGATGTCGGCTGCGGACGTCGCGATCGTCGCGCCACCCTTGAGAAGCTTGTTCGTTCCCTCGGCGCGCGGATCGAGCGGATGGCCCGGCACCGCGAACACCTCGCGGCCCTGCTCGGCCGCCATGCGGGCCGTGATGAGCGACCCCGACCGCGTCGCCGCCTCGACGATCACCACCCCCATCGACAGGCCCGAAATGATGCGGTTGCGGCGCGGGAAGTCGTTGCCGCGCGCCCGAAAGCCCGGCGCTTGCTCGCTAACGATGCAGCCTTCAGCGCCGATCCGGGCGTGGAGAGAAGCGTGCTCCGGCGGGTAGATGTGATCGATGCCGCCCGCCATCACCGCGACCGTACCGCCTTTGGCTGCGAGAGCCGCTTCGTGGGCCGAGCCGTCGATGCCCCGCGCGAGGCCGGAGACGACGACCAATCCACCGGCGCTTAGTCCGATAGCCAATTGGCGGGCCATCTCGCGGCCAGCAGCGGACGCATTGCGCGACCCGACGATCGCGACCATCGCCTGCGCCAGGAGTTCGACGCGCCCTTTCACATAAATGAGCGGCGGCGGCACGCCGGCGTGCACGAGTGCGGCGGGGTATCCCGGCTCGATCGTGAACAGCGCCCGCACCCCCAACGCGCGCGCCGCCGCAAGCTCGGCTTCCGCTTCGCCACGCGGATGGATCTTCACCGGCTGGCGCCGCCCACCGCGACGCGAAAGGTCCGGCAATGCTGCCAGCGCCTGCTCAGCGCCGCCGCACAGGTTGATCAGTTCTCGAAAAGCGACGGGGCCGACGTTGTCGGTCCGAATCAGGCGCAGGCAGGCAAGGCGTTCGGCGTCGCCGAGTTCCGCGACCGGGAGCGGCGCGGCTCGCCCTCCCGCGCCGGATGCCTCACGCTTTGGCACCGATCCGGCTCTCCTGGCCCGCGGCGAGACGCCGGATGTTCTCGCGGTGCTTCCAATAGATGAGCGCCGACATGACCGATACGACACCGACGATCAGCGGACCACTGTAGGCCATGAAATAGAAATACGTCGCGAGCGTCCCGGCTAGTGAAGAAAGCGAAGAGTAACGGGTGATCGCTGCCACCACCAACCACGTCAGGCAGAATACGATGGGAGCCGCCCAGAGGGCCCGCGACATCACGGCGACGCCAACGAGCACTCCGATGTAGGTCGCCACGCCCTTGCCGCCCTTGAAGCCGAGCCACACAGGAAACAGGTGACCAACCACCGCGCCGAGGCCGGCGAACCAAGGAATGAGAAAGAAGACCAGCAGCCCGTTGGGCGGCCCGACGAACGCCGACGCCAGCTTGGCCGCGACGATCATCCCGAGGAGCACCGCCGCAGTGCCTTTGAGGAGATCGAACAGCAGCGTCAGCGCGGCGATCTTCTTGTTGCCGGTCCGCAGCACGTTGGTGGCGCCGATGCTCTTCGAACCAATCTCGCGCACGTCGCCGAGACCGGCGGCCCTCGTCAGCAGCAGCCCAAACGGAATCGAACCCAGCAGATAGCCAAGCGCAAGCGCGATCAGCAGTGGTGGAATCATCGCCATGGACATGCGTGGAATTCCGGTCAGAAACGGCGGACGGCAAGTCGCCGGGGTGGGCCGGGAGAGCGATCAGGAACCGTACTGGTAGACCATGCGGCCGGCAACCATGGTCTTTAGCACACGGCCCTGCAGCTTCTGCTCGTCGAACGGCGAATTTTTGGAGCGCGAACGCAGTTGTTCGCGGTCGACCACCCACGGCTGATTGGGATCGAACAGCAGAAGATCGGCGGGCGCGCCCTTCTCGAGCCGACCGCCCGGCAGACCGAGCAATTTCGCCGGATTGATCGTCATCGCGCGAAGCAGCGGCAGCAGGCCAATCTCATCGGCATGGTACAGGCGCAGCGCCGCCGCGAGCAGCGTTTCGAGGCCGATTGCACCGTCAGCCGCTTCCGCGAACGGGCGGCGCTTGACGTCGGCGTCCTGGGGATCGTGGCTCGAAACGATGACGTCGATATCACCGGCCGCCAGCGCGCGCACCATCGCGACGCGATCATCTTCAGAACGAAGCGGCGGGCGGACTTTATAGAACGTGCGGTATGAACCGATGTCGTTTTCGTTGAGCGTCAGGTGATTGATCGACACACCGCAGCTCACGGGAAGCTTACGCGAGCGCGCGGATCGGATGACGGCGAGGCTTTCCGCGCACGAAATCGTCGAGGCGTGATAGCGCCCGCCTGTGATCTCGACGAGCCGCACGTCGCGTTCGAGGACGATGGTCTCTGCGGCCTTGTGGACGCTCGGCAGCCCGAGGCGCGTGGCGACCTCTCCAGAGTTCATGGCTGCCCCATTCGAGAGGCCCGGATCTTCGGTGTGGTGGACAATCAGCGCGCCGAAGTCCTTCGAGTAAAGGAGCGCGTTACGCATGATGCGTGTGTTGGCGATCGACCCTTTACCGTTCGAAAAACCGACGGCGCCCGCGCGCTGAAGCAACCCGATCTCGGCCAGCTCCTCACCCTTGAGGCCGCGCGTGAGCGCGGCAATGATGCTGACGTTGACGATGGCGCGCTCGCGGGCGCGGCGCTGGACGTAATCGACGAGCGCGACTTGATCGATGACCGGCTCGGTGTCCGGCATGCACGCGATTGTCGTGACGCCGCCTGCTGCAGCAGCAAAGCTCGCGGTTTTGAGCGTCTCGCGATGCTCCTGGCCGGGATCGCCGGTGTAGACCTGCGCGTCGATGAGGCCCGGGCACAGGATATGCCCCTGGCCGTCGACCACTGCCGCACCGGCCGGCGCGTTGCGCCTGAGATGCCCGCCGAGATCGGCGATGACACCATCCGCCACGAGCAGCCCGCCAGGCTCGTCGCGACCCGAGGCGGGATCGATGAGGCGGACGTTGATGAACACGGTGCTGTCGGCACCCTGCGCGCCGTTTGCTCCGCTCATAGCTGCATCCTTGCCCATCGGCGGCCTCACGCGCTCAGCCCTTTCGCTTCATCGCTCAGTGGTTCGGCAGGTGCCGCGCCAGCGCCTCGAGCACGGCCATGCGCACGGCGACGCCCATCTCGACCTGCTCGCGGATGACACTGCGCGAATGGTCCGCGATCGTCGACGCGATCTCGACGCCGCGGTTCATCGGACCGGGATGCATGATCAGCGCATCAGGCTTGGCGCAATCGAGCTTCTCCTGATCGAGACCGAAGAAATGGTAGTACTCGCGCGACGTCGGCACGTAGTTGCCTTCCATGCGCTCGCGTTGGAGGCGCAGCATCATGACGATGTCGCAGCCCTCGAGGCCCTTCCACATGTCGGTGTAAACTTCCGCACCGAGGCGTTCGATGCCGGTCGGCAGCAGCGTCGACGGTGCCACCAGACGCACCCGCGCTCCCATCGCGTTGAGGACGTGGATGTTGGAGCGCGCGACACGCGAATGCAGGATATCACCGCAGATCGCGACCGTGAGCCCGGCGATGCGCCCTTTGGCACGGCGGATCGTCAGCGCGTCGAGCAGGGCCTGCGTCGGATGCTCATGGGCGCCGTCGCCGGCGTTGATGACGGAACAGTCGACCTTTTGGGCGAGCAGTTCGACCGCGCCCGCCGCGTGGTGGCGCACGACCAGCAGATCGGGGCGCATGGCGTTGAGCGTCATCGCGGTATCGATGAGCGATTCGCCCTTCGCCACCGACGACGTCGCGACATTCATGTTCATGACGTCGGCGCCGAGGCGCTTGCCCGCCAGCTCGAACGACGCCTGGGTCCGCGTCGACACCTCGAAGAACAGGTTGATGAGCGTCCGCCCGCGCAGGACGTCACGCTTTTTATTGACCTGTTTGTTGGTATCTGCGGCCCGATCGGCGAGATCGAGAAGGGAATTGATTTCTTTGGCGCTCAACCCCTCGCAGGTGAGGAGATGACGCCCTGGAAAGTAGAGAGAAGGGGGTGCCGCTGTGCTCATTAAAGTGAGCCTTCTACGCCCCTCTCCGGGGCAGCGCAAGAGGCCGGGCGCGACACAGTGCACAGACCCGTGGACAGCGCTCCGGACCCGCGCAAGAATACACCCAATTCGCAAAAATCGATGCAGGCAGGCCACACTGGTCGGTCCAACAGCCGGGAGACTACCGATGAAGCCGATGAAGCTGGAGCGCGCCGAGACCTCGCGACCGGCGGTCACCGGTGAACTTGCCCGCCCCGCAGCCTCGGCCGACCAGGGGAGCCCGCTTGGCGCCTACCCCCAGGTGCGGATGCGCCGCAACAGGAAGAGCCCCTGGTCGCGCCGCCTTGTCGCGGAGAACGTGCTGACGACGTCCGATCTGATCTGGCCGATATTCCTGGTCGACAGCGGCGATGCCCGTTCGCCCGTCGCCCACATGCCGGGTGTCGATCGTCTCAACATCGCCGAAGCCCAGCGCGCGGCGGAGCAGGCGGCGAAACTCGGCATCCCCGCGATTGCTCCGTTCCCCTATGTCGAGCGGTCGCTGCGCGACCCGACCGGCAGCGAAGCGATCAAGGCAACCAACCTGATGTGCCGAGCCGTTCGCGCGATCAAATCCGCGGTGCCTGAGATCGGCGTCATCACCGATGTGGCGCTCGATCCCTACACGAGCCACGGCCACGATGGCGTCCTCGACGACCGCGGCGTGATCCTCAACGACGACACTGTCGCGATCCTGTGCCAGCAGGCGTTGGCGCTTGCCGCTGCCGGCGTCGACTGCGTCGCTCCCTCCGACATGATGGATGGCCGTATCGGCGCCATCCGTCGCGCCCTCGATGCGGCGGGCCACGACGAGGTGCAGATCCTCTCTTACGCCGCGAAATACGCCTCGGGCTTCTATGGCCCGTTCCGCGACGCCATCGGCACCAACGCGACACTGATCGGCGACAAACGTACCTATCAGATGGACCCGGCGAATTCAGACGAGGCGCTGCGCGAGGTCGGCCTCGACATCGCCGAAGGCGCCGACATGGTGATGGTCAAGCCGGGGATGCCGTATCTCGACATTGTGCGGCGCGTGAAGGACACGTTCGCGGTGCCGACCTACGCCTACCAGGTGTCCGGCGAGTACGCGATGCTGCAGGCCGCGGCTCTCAACGGCTGGCTCGACGGCGAGCGCGTGATGATGGAAAGCCTGCTCGGCTTCAAGCGCGCCGGCGCCGACGGCATCCTCACCTACTTCGCGCCGGAGGCGGCGCGCGTACTCAAGGCGGGCTGACAGCGCCGCCACATCGTCGTGACATCGTTTAGCGCCGAGCTTATATGTGGCCGCCGAGGCCGCAACCGGCCCAATAACGAGCGCAAACGCGCCGGCCAACCCGAGGGACGCCCACGATGAGCGAAACCACGACCCGAGCGGCCGCCAGCGTCGAGACCGCGCTTGGCATTCTCCGCCAGCGCTTCGGCGATCGGATGCAGACCGGCGAAGCGGTCCGTCGTCAGCACGCGCATACGCTCACGTGGCTGCCGAACCAGCCGCCCGATGCGGTGATCTGGCCAGACAATACTGAGGAGGTCCAGGACATCGTCGGGATCGCGTCGGCGCATCGCGTCCCGATCATTCCGTTCGGCGCCGGGACGTCGCTCGAAGGCCACCTCAATGCGCCACGCGGCGGCGTCTCTCTCGACTTCTCGCGCATGAACCGCATCCTCGCGATCAACGATCGCGACCTCGATGCTACCGTCCAGGCCGGTGTCTCACGCAAGCAGCTCAACGATCACCTGCGCGACATGGGATTGTTCTTCCCCGTCGACCCAGGCGCCGAGGAAGCGACGATCGGCGGCATGTCCGCGACGCGCGCCTCAGGCACCACCGCCGTGCGCTACGGCACGATGCGCGAAAATGTGCTCAACGTGACCGCGGTGATGGCCGATGGCTCGGTCATCCGCACCGCCAGTCGCGCGCGCAAATCGTCTGCCGGTTATGATCTGACGCGGCTGCTCGTCGGCTCGGAAGGCACGCTCGGCATCATGACCGAGGTGACGGTGCGGCTCTACGGCATCCCGGAGAGCACGCTCGCAGCAGTTTGCCCGTTCGAAACCGTCGAGGGCGCGTGCAATTCCGTCATCATGGCGATCCAGCTTGGCCTCGGCCTCGCGCGCATGGAGTTCATCGACGAGGCCAACGTCCGCATCCTCAACGAGCAAGCGAAGCTCAACCTCCCGATCAAGCCGATGCTGTTCCTGGAATTCCACGGCACTGAAGCCGGCACCCGCGACCAGGTGCGCATCTTCGAAGAGATTGCGCGCGGTGAGGGTGCGATCGGCTTCGACTGGGCCGAGAAGGAAGAGGATCGCCGGCGCCTGTGGAAAGCGCGCCACGAAAGCTATTGGTCGGTGAAGACGGCGCATCCCGGCCGCGAAGCGATCGCGACCGACGTGTGCGTGCCGATCTCGCGCCTCGCCGAATGCCTCGCCGCGACGATAGAGGACATTAGAGCCTCCGGCCTGAGTGCGCCGATCGTTGGACATGTCGGCGATGGCAATTTCCACACCATGCCGATGGTGGACATGTCCAACCCCAAGGAAATCGCCGCCGCCGAACAGCTTATCGAGCGCATGACGAAGCGGGCGATTGCCATGGACGGCACCTGCACCGGTGAACACGGGGTCGGTCAGGGCAAGATTAAATATCTCAAAGGCGAACATGGAGCGGGGCTCGCGGCCATGCGGGCGATAAAACAGGCCCTCGATCCGCGCGACATCCTCAATCCCGGCAAGATCCTTCCCGCGCCTTAGAAGCATCATAAGAAGATAACGGCATTCGACACAGTAAAAGGCGCTGAATTCCGCCCTGATCCCGCCACTGCGGGCATGCGACACTCGCGCCAGCGCACGAATGTTGCAGCATTTGAACGCAGGGTTGAATGTGTTAGGTAAACGCTGCAACAAAACGGGCGCGACGGATCAATCTCCGAACGCGACACAGGAATGGATCGAAGGGTGGGCGGCAACGCAATGACCGAAAGGCGATCGAGCTTCGACTACGATGACCTGCTGGCGTGCGGCCGCGCGGAGCTGTTCGGCGCCGGCAACGCGCAGCTACCGTTGCCGCCGATGCTGATGTTCGACAAGATCACGCATGTCTCCGAAACCGGCGGCGCGCATGGCAAGGGCCAGATCAAGGCGACGCTCAAGGTCGCCGGCAATCCAGCGTGCGACTGGTTCTTCGCTTGCCACTTCAAAGGTGATCCGGTCATGCCGGGTTGCCTCGGTCTCGACGGCCTGTGGCAGCTCACAGGTTTCTTCCTTGGGTGGCTCGGCGCGCCGGGACGCGGACGGGCGCTGGGCGTCGGCGAGGTCAAGCTCACCGGGATGGTTTTGCCCACTGTTGGAACCCTGGAATACACTGTCGACATCAAACGTTTGATCCTGCGCAAGTTGAAGCTCGGGATCGCCGACGGGACATTGATGGCAGACGGTCAGGTGATCTACACGGTGACGGACATGAAGGTTGGCCTGTTCGATGCGGGAGAGGTCGCGGGCGGAGCTGCGGCTTGATGCCGGCGAGACACGGCGGCAAGGATCGACTTTGACCATGGCGGCCTGCGGCGGTCGTCATCGGCTGAAAAGGAAGGCGTAGAATGAGGCGGGTCGTCGTTACCGGGATGGGCATCGTCTCATCGATCGGCAACAACACGCAGGAGGTGCTGGCTTCGCTCCGCGAGGGCAAATCCGGCATCACGCGCGCCGATAAATACGCCGAACTCGGCTTCCGCTGCCAGGTTCACGGCGAACCGAAGTTCGACTGGCAGGCGGCGGTGCCGCGCAAACCCAAGCGGTTCATGGAAGCAGGCGTCGCCTGGAACTATATCGCGATGGATCAGGCGATCCGCGATGCCGGCCTCGCGCCGGAAGATGTCGTTAACGAGCGCACCGGCATCATCACGGGCTCGGGTGGCCCGTCCACGCTCGCGATTGTCAACGCCGCCGACACGACGCGTGAGAAAGGGCCGAAGAAGATCGGCCCGTTCGAAGTACCGAAGGCGATGTGCTCCGGCCCCTCCGCGGTACTCGCGACGAGTTTCCAGATCAAGGGCGTCAACTATTCGATCTCGTCGGCGTGCGCGACGTCGGCACACTGCATCGGCAATGCCGCCGAGATGATCCAATGGGGCAAGCAGGACGTCATGTTCGCCGGCGGCTGCGAAGAGCTCGACTGGACGCTCTCCGTGCTCTTCGACGCCATGGGCGCAATGTCCTCGCGCTTCAACGATACGCCGTCCAAGGCGTCGCGCGCCTATGATGTAAAGCGTGACGGCTTCGTCATCGCCGGCGGGGCCGGGATGCTGGTGCTCGAGGAGCGCGAACGTGCGCTCAAGCGTGGCGCCAAGATTTACGGCGAGCTGGTCGGATACGGGGCGACCTCCGACGGTTTCGACATGGTCGCACCATCTGGCGAAGGCGCCGTGCGTTGCATGCGCAAGGCCCTCGAAGGTTTCAACGGCGAAGGCGTGGGCGCAAAGGTCGACTACATCAACCCCCACGGCACCGGGACCCCGGTCGGCGACGAACGCGAGATCGCCGCCATCCGAGAGGTCTTCGGCACTGATATTCCACCGATTTCCGCGACCAAATCCCTGACTGGCCATTCCCTCGGCGCGATCGGCGCGCAGGAGGCGATCTTTTCGCTCCTGATGCTGAACAACGGTTTCATTTGCGAGAGCGCCAACATCGAGGAGCTGGACCCCGCGTTCGCGGATGTTCCCATTGTCCGCCAGCGCCAGGATGCACTCCTTAACTGTGTGCTCTCGAACAGCTTTGGTTTCGGCGGTACGAATGCCACCCTGGTATTCCGCCGCCATTCAGGTTAAGGGCGGGGCGCAACCCGTCCCGCTTCCAGACCTTCAGGCGGCCTGCGCGGGCGCGAACACGGCGCCCCCCAAGGGGTGCCGAGGTTTGTATGGAGCATTTTCGCCGGGACAAGGCGTCAGCCACCGAGCGCTGCTGGCTGACGGTAGCGCGCCAAAAGGGCCTGGGTATCGTAGGGACCAAGATGAGCGAGAAAGACATCACCCAGCCGGGACCACTGATGGCCGGCAAGCGAGGCCTCATCATGGGCGTCGCCAATGAGCGGTCGATCGCCTGGGGCATCGCCAAGGCGCTGGCCAACCATGGCGCCAAACTCGCGTTCACCTACCAGGGTGACGCGTTCGGCCGCCGCGCCGTGCCGCTCGCGGAATCGGTCGGCTCTGAGGTCATCGTCCCCTGCGACGTCACCGACCTCGCGAGCGTCGATCAGGTATTCACCGAAATCGAAAAGACCTGGGGCGGTCTCGATTTCGTCGTTCACGCGCTGGCCTTTTCCGATCGTCGCGAGTTGATGGGCCGTTACTCCGATACGACGCGGGAGAACTTCACCAACACCATGGTGATCTCCTGTTTCTCGTTCACGGAAATCGCCAAGCGGGCGGCGCCGCTCATGAAGAATGGCGGATCGCTGCTGACGCTGACGTACGGCGGCTCCGAGCGGGTCGTCCCGTCTTATAACGTCATGGGTGTCGCCAAGGCAGCGCTCGAAGCGTCGGTGCGCTACCTCGCTGCCGATTTCGGCCGCCAGGGGATCCGCGTCAACGCACTCTCCGCCGGCCCAATGCGCACACTTGCCGGCGCCGCGATCTCCGACGCCCGCGTGATCTTCAATTTCCAGGGCGAGAGCGCCCCCATGGGCCGCACCCCGGCTCTGCAGGAGGTCGGCGGCTCCGCCCTCTACCTCCTGTCGGATCTCGCCGGCGCCGTCACGGGCGAGGTGCATTACGTCGACTGCGGCTACAATATCGTGTCGATGCCGACGCTCGAGACGCTCAAGGCTCAGGACGAGCTGATCGAGAAGGCGCGGGCAACGCTCAAGGAAGCCGGCAAGGCCTGATCCACACCAATCGAGACTTCCGTCGCATGACGCTTCCCTAGTAGGCGCGGGCGCACTATGGTGCGCCGCGAAATTCAGGCGTGCGCCCAGAGGAGAAAATAAGCATCATGGACAAGATCAAAGTCGCGGGAACAGTCGTCGAAATGGACGGCGACGAGATGACCCGCATCATCTGGCAGCTCATCAAGGACAAGCTGATCCACCCCTACCTCGACATCAACCTCGAATACTATGACCTCGGCGTCGAGGCCCGCGACAAAACCAACGACCAGATCACGATCGACGCGGCCAACGCGACCAAGAAGCATGGCGTCGCCGTCAAGTGCGCGACGATCACGCCGGACGAGCAGCGGGTCGAGGAATTCAAACTCAAGGATATGTGGAAGAGCCCCAACGGCACGATCCGCAACATCCTCGGCGGCACCATCTTCCGCGAGCCCATCATCTGCAAGAACGTGCCGCGCCTCGTCCCCGGCTGGACGCAGCCCTTCGTCATCGGCCGCCACGCGTTCGGCGACCAGTACCGCGCCACCGACTTCCGCTTTCCCGGCAAGGGCACGATCACGCTGAAGTTCACTGGCGACGACGGCAAGGTAATCGAGCGCGAAGTGATCAAGACGCCCGGCTCCGGCGTCACGATGGCGATGTTCAACTACGACGAGTCGATCCGCGATTTCGCGCGTGCCTCGTTCAACTACGGCCTGACCCGCAACTATCCGGTCTACCTGTCGACCAAGAACACGATCCTGAAAGTCTACGACGGCCGCTTCAAGGACATCTTCCAGGAAGTGTTCGACGCCGAGTTCAAGGCCGAGTTCGACAAGCGCAAGCTCACCTACGAGCACCGTTTGATCGACGACATGGTCGCAGCGTGCCTGAAGTGGTCGGGTGGTTACGTGTGGGCGTGCAAGAACTACGACGGCGACGTGCAGTCGGATACGGCCGCCCAGGGCTTCGGCTCGCTCGGCCTGATGACGTCGGTGCTGCTGACGCCGGACGGCAAGACGGTCGAGGCGGAAGCCGCGCACGGCACGGTGACGCGTCACTATCGCGAGCACCAGAAGGGCCGCGAGACCTCTACCAACTCGATGGCGTCGATCTTTGCCTGGACGCGTGGTCTCGCCCATCGCGCCAAGCTCGACGGCAACGAGAAGCTCGCGAAGTTCTCGACGACGCTCGAGAAGGTGTGCATCGACACGGTCGAAGCCGGCTTCATGACCAAGGATCTGGCGCTGCTCGTCGGCGATCAGCAGAAGTGGCTCTCGACCACCGGCTTCCTCGACAAGATCGACGAGAACCTCAAGAAGGCAATGGGCGCGTAAGCGGTCGCGCATTTGCTCGAACGATTCCGGCATCCGGCAACCCTGTCGGATGCCGGACTTGTTTTGGGCGTAAGCCTTTCCATCACTCCAGCGGTAGCGGACCCTCAGCCATGCCTCAGTTGCGCACGCTGTACCCTGAGATCGAGCCCTTCGAGAGGGGCGATCTCGATGTCGGTGACGGCCATGTCATCCATTGGGAGCGTGTCGGGACGCGTGGCGCCAAGCCGGCCGTTTTCCTGCACGGCGGTCCCGGTGGCGGCACGTCGCCGAACCAGCGGCGGCTGTTTGATCCCACTCACTACGACGTCACACTCTTTGATCAGCGGGGCTGCGGTCGGTCGACTCCGCACGCGGGGCTCGAGGCCAATACGACCTGGCATCTGGTCGCTGACATCGAGCGGTTGCGGGCGCGCGTGGGCGTGGACAAATGGCTGGTGCTCGGCGGCTCGTGGGGCTCCACGCTGGCGCTCGCCTATGCCGAGACCCATCCGGCGCGCGTGAGCGAATTGATCGTGCGCGGCATCTATACGCTGCAGAAGAGCGAACTCGATTGGTACTATCAGTTCGGCGTGTCCGAGATGTTTCCCGACAAATGGGAGCGTTTTCTCGCACCCATCCCCGAAGCAGAGCGGGGCGACCTGATGGCAGCCTACCGCCGCCGTCTCACACACACCGATCGGGCCGTGCAGATCGAGGCCGCGAAGGCATGGAGTTTGTGGGAGGGCGAGACGATCACGCTACTTCCCGACCCCGCGCTGACGACCCAGCACGGCGGCGACGACTTCGCTCTCGCCTTCGCGCGCATCGAGAACCACTACTTCACGCATGGCGGATGGCTGGAGGAGGGGCAGCTTCTGCGCGACGCCTACAAGCTTGCCGGCATCCCGGGCGTCATCGTGCACGGCCGCTACGACATGCCCTGCCCCGCGCGCACCGCGTGGGATCTTGCCAAGGCATGGCCGGACGCCGAGTTCCACTTGATTGAGGGCGCCGGCCACGCCTACTCGGAGCCCGGCATCCTGGATCGGCTGATCGCCGCCACCGATCGGTTCGGCGGCAAGGGTTGATCGTCACACTCCGCGGCCTACATCAGAATGTCGCGCGCGCCAGCGATAGCGTCGGCAATATAGTCGAACGTGACGCGCAGCCGCGCCACCGCTCGGACATCGGGATGCGCGACCAGCCATAGTTCGCGCACCAGCGGCTCGACACCGACATCCACCTCGACGAGGTCAGGATACTGGTGGGCGACGAACTTCGGCACGATCCCCACTCCGAGCCCGGCCCGAGCCGCAGCAAGCCGTGCGAACAGCGTATTGACCTTCATGGAGTAACGCTGCTGGTTGCCGGCGGCGCGGATCGTGTGCAGCGCCGTCGGCTGGCCGTTGACGTCGTCCGTGAAGCCGATGAAATCCAGCGGTTCGCCTCGGCGTGCTTCAATATACGACCGGTCGGCGTAGAAGTTGCTGGCGTAGTCGGCGATCTTGCGCGTGATGACCGATGCGCCTTCCGGGCGAGCGTGACGGATCGCCAGATCGACGTCGCGCCGCGCCAGGCTAAGGTTCCGGCTCTGGATGACCAGCTCGATATCGAGGCCCGGATTCTTCTCCACCAGTCCGCGCATGCGCGACATCAGGAAGAACGACCCGAAGACCTCCGTCGCCGTGACTCTGACCTTGCCCTTTACCGCGTCCGAGGGCCCGGCACTCATCCGCCGTATGGCGTGCGCCCCGTCCGCCATCGTTCCGGCAGCTATCGCCGCGCTCTCCCCGGCCGTTGTCAGGGTAAATTTCCCGCCGTGCCGATCGAAAAGTTGGACACGGAGTATTGCCTCCAGAGCGGCAATCCGTCGGCCCACGGTTGCATGGGTCACACCAAGTGACCGCGCGGCCGCCGAAAGCGTACCCAAACGTGCGAGTTCTAGGAAGAAATGCACATCTTCCCAGTCTGGAGACGCTGTGCGTTTTTTAACAGCCATAGAACATTTTTAGGGGGTTGCCGCTCGTTGATCAACAGTCAAAATCACAATTCGGATGATCTTCATGCTTGCGATGTGGACATCGGACGTACTGCTCATTTTCGGCCGGGGGGCCGTTGGGCTGTTTTGCATTAACGCCAACCGACGAGGGTTTGAGCACCGTGGACCAGGACAAAGAGCGGGGATTCGATCTCAATAGCTGCGTATTGCACCTGCTGCACCGCGCCCAACAGGCGGCCGACGAAGCGTTCGCAGCGGCATTCGCGGACACCGGCCTGACGCCCCGACAGCTCGCCGTACTCGTCATTGTGTCCGAACGCGAGGGGACCAATCAGGTCGGCCTCGTCGACGCCACCGGCATCGACCGCTCGACGACGGCGGATCTTGTGCGCCGCTTGATGCGCAAGGGTCTGCTCGCCCGCCGGCGTGCACGCCATGACGCCCGCTCCAACGTCCTCCGGCTGACCGAAGAGGGTAAGGCGCTGCTGTCGAGCTTCCGCACCCGGGCTGCCGAAGTCGATCAGATGCTGCTCAATGCGTTGCCGGAGACGAGCCGAATCCCCTTCGTCGACGCCTTGGGACGGATTGCTGCGATCAATCCCGGCACGGGCCAGAGCACCGATCGCAGCCTGCTCGCGGCCGAATAAAACGGCCTGCTCCGGTCAACTCGGCGGTCACCGCAACATCAGGCGTCACGGACGCTTGTTGCGCTTGAGGTCGTCGAGCTGATCCCACATCAGGAAGTCGGGCCCGAGCGCTGCAATGTTCGGCGCACCCATCTGCCCCATCACGAGATCGAGTTCGTTCTTGATCATGCCGAGGGCAGTCGACGCCAGCGCTTCGCCACCGGCTGCGACGGCGTAGAGCGTCATGCGACCGACGAATACGAACTTGGCGCCGAGGCACAGCGCTGTCGCAACGTCGCCACCGCGCCGTACGCCGCTGTCGAGCATCAACGTCATCTTGTCGCCGACGGCATCGCGGATCGCGGGGAACACTTCCACCGGTGACGGCGCCCGGTCGAGCTGGCGCGCGCCGTGGTTCGACACCATGATGCCATCGACGCCCGCCTTCGCTGCCATTTCGGCGTCGCCGGGATGCATGATCCCCTTGAGTACGAAATTGCCGGGCCACAGATCGCGGAACCGTTTGACGTCGTCCCAAGTCATCGACGGCGTCGTCTGCGAAGCGACGAATGCGGCGACCTTCTCGGCATCGCCCTTCGCGCCAGCGCCGGCGTATTGCTCCCACACGGGAAACATCGGCTGACCGCCGTTGCGGTAGTAGTCGATCATCCATCCCGGATGCATCAACGCCTCGAGTTTCGTCTTGAGCGGCAGACGCAGCGGCCGAGACATGCCATTGCGCTTGTTACGCTCGCGGTTGGAATGCACGGGCACGTCGACCGTGAATACGAGCGTCGAGAGCTGTGCTTCCTTGGCGCGTCGGATCATGTCCTCGGAGATCGATTTGTCCTTGGCTGCGTAGAGCTGATACCAGCCGTGCTCCGGCGCGATCCTTCCGAGCTCTTCAATCGATCCGGTGCCCGTGCCCGACATGATGAAGGGTACGTTGGCGTCGCGCGCCGCCCGCGCCAGCATCATGTCGGCACCCGGCCGGAACAGCGCGGCGATGCCCGTCGGCGCAATGCCGACAGGGCTCGAATACCGCCGCCCGAACAGCTCCGTGCTGAGGTCCCGCTTCGTCACGTCCACGCAGTAGCGCGGCACCAGCCGGTAGCGCTCGAAGCCCTCGAAGTTGCGGTCGAGACCTTCCTCGCCGTCAGCGCCGCCTTCGATGAAGTCGTAGGCGACCTTCGGCAGGCGCCGCTTGGCCAACAGGCGCAGATCGTCGTAGTTGATCACCGAGCCGGACTGTACGGCACTCATGGGCGGACCCTTCCCTCGTGGACGGCATTTGTTCTTGGATGATGGTGCAGCGTTTCCCGGCCGCAGAAACTGAAGCCAGTGGGCAACTGGATCAAGTGGAAAACGTCGCCCTGCATGACAGGTTTGCCGGCTGCCGCCGCATCGGGCCGCGCAGAGAGCGCGATAAGCACAGCAACGCGGCCACCAGGACTATCGTCGACTACACTCCCAGATCCTTCCGCACCTCGAACACTTCCATGATCCGGGCACCCTTGTGCGGGCCGTCGCACACGAATTGCCATCGGCCTTCGGAGTAGGTGTCGCAGAGCTTGACGCCCTTGATCAGCACCCAGTGCCCCTCGCGGCCCTTGTGAACGGCGAGGATGAAGTGCGTCCAGGCGCTACGCGGCTTCTGCATCCAGGTCCAGATGCTCGGGCGCTCCTTGCGCTCGAGATGCATGTAGCTTTCGCGCAGGTTCATGCGGTAGCCGAAGTGCGCGAGCGCGGCGGCGACTTCCTCGTTATCCGTCCCCTTCACGATCGGCTTGCGGTGCGCCGGAATCTCGCGGAAGGTCCGGATCTCGTCTTCCATGCGGCTGATCGGATAGCCGGTGATGGCGGCGAGCACGTAGGGTCCGCAAAACGCGATGCGGCCGGTATCGTTCTTGACCTCATTGAGGCTGGCGGTCAGGTGTGAAACGGTCATGGTCGCGGTCCGCGGCAAAGGCGAGATGGTTAACAGAATCTTTCCTCCCAATACGCTAACAAAGTCTTAACGCGCGGCGCGGGGGCGCTTCGCCAAAAACGGGAAACGCTCACGATGGCAGGCAAGGGCAAGTCGCGCTCGGGATCGAAGTCGGACGCAAAAGCAGGCAAGTCCAAGGAACCGGCGAAGCCGGCCGTGCCACAAAAAGGATTCCTGCAGGGTCTCGCCAATTACGGCGACGCCGACTTCTCGATCTACATGCGCCGCGCGTTCGCGCGCTCGCAGGGCTTCTCGCTCGACGAGCTGTCACGCCCCGTGGTCGGCATCGCGAATACCTACAGCCGCTTTAATCCCTGCCACCGCCACTTCCCGGAACTGGTGGAGGCGATCAAGCGCGGCGTCGCGACCGCCGGCGGTCTCGCGCTCGAATTCCCGACGATCTCGCTGCATGAATCGACGCTGACGCCGAACTCGATGAAGTTCCGCAACCTGATGGCGATGGATACGGAAGAGATGATCCGCGCTCAGCCGATGGACTCCGTCGTGCTGATGGGTGGCTGCGACAAGACCGTGCCGGCTCAGCTCATGGGCGCCGCGAGCGCCAATAAGCCGGCGATCCAGCTCATCGGCGGGCCGCAAATGACGGGACGCTGGCGCGAGCACCGCGTCGGCGCCTGTACCGATTGCCGCAAATTTTGGATGGAGTACCGCGCCGGCCGCATGGGCAAGGCCGACATCGAGGAGGCCGAGGGCCGCCTCGTTACAACCGCTGGCACCTGCGCCGTGATGGGGACTGCATCGACGATGGCCGCGATTGCGGAGGCGCTGGGTATGACGCTTCCCGGCACCGCCGCGATCCCTGCCGTTCACGCCGACCGCATCCGAGCCGCCGAGGCGACCGGCGTGCGTGCCGTTGCCCTTGCGCGCGGCGAACTGACACCGAGCAAGATCATCACCCAGAAATCGATCGAGAACGCAGCCCGCGTTCTGCTCGCGCTCGGAGGATCGACCAACGGCGTCATCCACCTCGCCGCCATCGCCGGCCGCGTCGGCGCCAAACTCGACCTCGCGCGCTTCAACGAATTGTCCGATACGACGCCCGTCCTTGCCGGCATCAAGCCGGTCGGCAACGAGCACTACATGGAAGACTTTTTTGCCGCCGGCGGCATCGGCGCTGTCCTGCGCGAACTGAAGGATCTTCTCAATCTCGACTGCATGACCATCACCGGAGAGACGCTCGGTGAGCGCCTTGCGACGGAAGAAGGTATCTGGGTCGATCGCCGCGTCATCAAGCCGATCGGCGATCCGATCGAACCGCAAGGGGGCCTCGTCGCGCTGTTCGGATCACTCGCACCGAAGGGCGCCATCATCAAGCGCTCAGCCGCCACGCCGGAGCTGTTCGAGCGCACGGGCCGCGCGGTCGTCTTCACGTCGCTCGCGGATCTATCGGCGCGCGTGGACTCGCCGGACCTCGACGTGACCGCTGACGACTTCATGATCCTGCAAAACGCCGGCCCGAGTTCCGAGGCAGGCATGCCCGAAGCTGGATTTTTGCCGATCCCAAAAAAACTTCTCGCCGCCGGCGTCAAGGACATGGTCCGCATCTCCGACGCCCGCATGTCAGGCACCGCCTACGGTACCATCGTGTTGCATGTCGCGCCGGAAGCGGCAGCCGGTGGTCCCCTCGCGCTCGTGCGCACCGGCGACAAAATCAAGCTCTCGGTCAAGAGCCGCTCGATCGACCTTCTGGTCGATGCAGCCGAACTCGCCAAGCGCCGCAAAGCGTGGGAGCAGGAAAAGCAGCCGACCGCCACGCGCGGCTACGACCGCCTGTTCCGCGAGCGTGTGCTGCAAGCACCCGAAGGCTGTGATTTCGACTTCCTCGCCCCAGAGGCGTAACAGTCAGAGTGCGCGCCAGATCAGGATGGCGCCGCCGACGATGATTCCCGCTTCCAGGATGAGCGTGTGGACGCGGGCGGAGAAGCGGCGCACCAGCCATTTGGCGGTGAGCGTGCCCGGCGTCGCCATGGCGCCGATCAGCAGCGAGATCAGCATCAGCTTGAGATCCAGGGCGCCGAAGCCGACGAACACGCCGGTTTTGACGAACCCGAGCAGGAATGAAATCGCTGCATCCGTAGCGATCACTTGCGGACCGACAAGCCCCGTCGCCATCAGCAGCGACAGCAGCATGACGCCACTGCCCGACGTACCGCCCATCATCAGGCCATAGCCGACGGATGCTACTCCGAGCCCACGCTCGCTGAGTTGCAGTTTCAAATGTTCGCAATAGCGGCGCAGCGGCACGAGCACGATCAGCATGACACCGATCAAGACCGCAGCGCCGTCCCCAGTGAGTCGGGTGTAGCCCCACGCGCTCAACGCGGCGAAGGGGAACGCCGCCAGCGTGACAATCACAACTTTGCGCAGATCGAGGAATTCACGGAAAGCAACCACGCGCGTGGCATTCGTGATGATGGCGCTAAGCGCAATGATCGGCACCACGGCGGGCGCACCGACCATCGGCACCAGCACCAGCGGCATCAAGAGCCCGGTGCCATATCCGGCCATCCCGCCGATGATCTGCGCGCAGAAGGCCGTCACGGCGACGAGCGCGAGCTCAGCCATCGTCAGGTCGGCAAGCATGGTTGCCTCGTCGGTTGGCTCGCGGGGGAGGTCAGTGACGCACGACCAAGAACATGCTGGCCGGCAGCAGCAGGCTAAACCAGTCGGCTCTGTTCGATCGCAGCGCCAATAAAACTCGCGAAAAGGGGATGAGGCTCGAACGGACGGGATTTGAGTTCGGGGTGGTACTGGACGCCAACGAACCAGGGGTGGCCGGGAATTTCGACGGTCTCCGGCAGCAGGCCGTCCGGCGACATACCCGCGAAATGTAGCCCCACACCTTCAAGGCGCTCGCGGTAGCGCGTGTTGACCTCATAGCGGTGACGGTGACGCTCGTGGATCGTGGTCGCGCCGTAAATCTGCGCGATGCGGCTGCCTTCGGCGAGGCTGGCCTCATACGCACCGAGGCGCATCGTGCCACCGAGATCACCACCAGTCCGGCGCTGCTCGAGTTCGTTGCCGCGCATCCATTCGGTCATCAGGCCGACGACCGGCTCGTCCGTCGCACCGAACTCCGTAGAGCTGGCGCCCTTGATGCCGCACAGACTCCGGGCTGCCTCGATGCACGCCATCTGCATCCCGAAACAGATGCCGAAATACGGGACGCGGCGCTCGCGCGCGAATTTGGCCGCGAGGATCTTCCCTTCAGAGCCGCGCTCGCCGAACCCACCGGGCACGAGGATGCCGTGCACGCCTTCGAGGTAGGGAGCAGGGTCGCGGTTCTCGAAAACCTCGCTCTCGATCCATTCGAGCCGCACCCGCGCCTTGTGCGCGAGGCCGCCATGCACCAGCGCCTCGATCAGCGATTTGTAGGCGTCCTTGAGGCCCGTGTACTTGCCGACGATCGCGATCGTGACATCGCCTTCCGGGTTGGCGATCGTGCGAGAGATACCCTCCCAGGTGTCGAGGCGGGGCGCCGGCGCGCCTTCAATGCCGAACGCCGCCAGCACTTCACGATCGAGCCCCTCGCGATGGTAGGCGAGCGGCACGTCGTAGATCGACGCGACGTCGAGCGCCTGGATCACCGCACCATCGCGGACGTTGCAGAAGAGCGCGATCTTGCGGCGCTCCGACGTCGGGACCTCGCGTTCGCAGCGGCACAGCAGGATGTCCGGCTGGATGCCGATCGAGCGCAGTTCCTTGACCGAATGTTGCGTCGGCTTGGTTTTCAGCTCGCCGGCCGACGGGATGAACGGGATCAGCGTCAGATGGATGTAGACGGAATGGCCGCGCGGCAGTTCGTTGCCGAGCTGGCGGATCGCCTCGAAGAACGGGAGACCTTCGATATCGCCGACCGTGCCGCCGATCTCGACGAGCACGAAATCGACCTCCTCGTTGCCAGCGATGACGAAATTCTTGATGGCGTCGGTGACGTGCGGGATCACCTGCACGGTGCCGCCGAGATAGTCGCCGCGGCGCTCCCGGTTGAGGATGTCCTGGTAGATCCGGCCGGTGGTGACGTTGTCGGATTTTTTTGCCGGAACGCCGGTGAAGCGCTCGTAGTGGCCAAGGTCGAGGTCGGTCTCCGCCCCGTCATCGGTGACGAATACCTCGCCGTGCTGGTACGGGCTCATCGTACCAGGATCGACGTTGAGATAGGGGTCGAGCTTTCTCAGCCGAACCCTGTAGCCACGGGCCTGTAAGAGTGCTCCAAGGGCCGCAGAAGCCAGCCCTTTGCCGAGCGAGGAGACCACGCCGCCGGTAATGAAGATGTACCGCGCCATGGGCTTCCACCTTACGCCTGTTCCACACGATTCGCGGCAGCGTTGCGCACACGTACACGCGCCATCCACAGCTCACACACTCGCCCCGTACGATCTACGGTTGATCGCCGCGAGGCTCAGCAATCGGTATTAGCGGCTGGCCGGCACCTGCGGGAGCGACTGGCGGCCCTTCTGGAGACTATCGAGCAGCCCGCCGCCGGGCGCCTCGGACGGCGTGCCCGGAGCGGTTGCGGGGGCGTCGGACTTGGTCGCGCCCGGCACCGCCGGGGCACCGGCCGCCGGACGATCGAGCGGCGACGTTCCGTGGCGGCTTTGCTGGGCGATCAGGGTCAGGCAAATGGAGGTCAGGAAGAATGCCGCCGCGAGGCCCGCCGTCAGGCGCGTCAGCATGTTGGCGGTGCCCCGACCGGTCATGAAACCGCCGGCGCCGCCGCCACCACCGCCCATCCCCAGCGCCCCGCCTTCGGAGCGCTGCAGCAGCACCACGGCGACCAGAGCCGAGGCAATCATCAAGTGTACCACCAGCAGAACGGTTGCCATTCCATGCCTCGTTGAGGTCTTGCACCGGCAGCGGGCGGCGGTGCGCAACAGATTGCAGCCGGTCGGGCCGGCCGTGTTGAAGCGTGGTCTACACCATGTCGGCTGCGATCGCCAACACCTGTGCTGCGGCCTATTGCTTGGCCGTGGGCGCAGCCGTCTCCTCCCGCGCCGGCGACTTGACCGGCGGACGGTAGGCGTCGTCGGATTTCTTGGCGGTCTTCTTTTTGGCGGCCTTGCGCGCCTCGCCCTCGGTTGCCACCGGCTTCGCTGCAGGGCCTGAGGCAGCAGCCCTGTCTTTGGCCTTCGTCGCGACGGGGCGACGCTTGGTACCCTCGGCTGGCACCTTGGCGCCGGGCGCCCGTGCCTTTGTGGCAGGCCCAGCTTTGCTGGCCGCAGCCTCTTTCGCAGCCCTAGGTGCGCGTTGCGGCAACGGCAGAGCCCCCGGCGCGCTCTCCGCGGACGCATCGATGGGGCTCGGCACTTCCTCTTCGCCGCCCTCGATCGTCGTCGGAAGCACGATGCGCTGCTTGGCGAGCCCACAGCGGAAATTGAGCTGCTCTTCGGTCTCGATGAAGGCACCGATCCGGCTCAGCCGTTCGGCCGGCAAGGTCGACTTGGCCTGGACCGGACCCAGCGCCATATCCGCCTCAACACCGGCGCTGCGCAAGCCATCGAGCTTGAGTTGCAGCTGCTCGCAAGTCTGCGGATCGAGGGGCGCAGCGCTCGTCGAAACCGTGAATGCGACGGCGAGCGCGACGGCCAGCGCTGCCACCGGCCCCGATCGAATCCACAGTGCGGTCATGGTCTTGGTCACTTCCTTGCGTCGTTCGCGCTCACGCATAGGCCGCAATGATCCCCAGGAAATCGTCCGCCTTGAGACTGGCACCACCGACCAGAGCGCCGTTGACGTTGGCGACTGACATCAGCTCGCGGGCATTCGAGGCTTTCACCGACCCACCGTAGAGGATGCGCATTTGCGCCCCCTCGGCCCCGAACCGCTTCGTCAACGCCGCCCGAATTGCCGCGTGCACCTCGGCCACATCGCCCGCTGTCGGCGTCAAGCCGGTACCAATGGCCCACACGGGCTCATAGGCGACGATCGTATCTGCGGCACGGCACGTCTCGGGCAACGAACCGGCAAGCTGCCCGCCGACAATGGCGAGGGTTTGGCCGGCCTGGCGATGGGCTGCGGTTTCACCCACGCAGACGATTGCGATGAGGCCTGCGCGATGTGCCGCCAGACACTTGGCGCGGACAATGGCGTCATCCTCGCCGTGATCGGCGCGGCGTTCGGAATGCCCGACAATCACCGCACTGGCGCCCGCATCTTTCAGCATCTCGGCGGAGATATCGCCGGTGTGGGCGCCGTTGGCCTTCGCGTGGCAGTCCTGGCCGCCGACACCGATGCGCGACCCGCGAACTGTGCCCGCAAGCCGAGCGACCAGCGTCGCCGGTGGGCAGATCAAGACATCGGCCTTATCCGGCACCGCTGCGATGCCCTTCGCCATGGCTTCGGCCTCGGCCAGCGCCGTCGCCACGCCGTTCATCTTCCAGTTCCCGGCCACCAGCGGCCTGATTTCGGTTGCCGTCATGTCCCGTCCTCGCCGTTGCCGATGGCGCCATTCCTATTGCGCCCCCCCGGCGCTTGCAATCCTCGCCGTGCAACCATCCCCCTCCAATCCTCGCCGATCGGCCGCGATTGTCGGTTGGATGTGGACGGCCTGTGGACGCACTGGCGCATACCGCCTATATGAGCGGGAAATGGGCGGCACCAATGGTCCGCCGCCGTGAGGCCCCATCCGCGCGCCTCCGTCAAACGCAAGGATTCTGACCAAGATGCTGGAAGCACTGAGGCGCGGCGTCAAAGGCATATTCATCAAGATCCTGCTGGGACTGCTGATCATCGCGTTCGCGGTCTGGGGCGTCGCAGACGTCTTTCAGAGTCGCGGGCAAGGGCCATTGGCCAAGATCGGCAAGACCGAGATCTCGACGGACGCCTTTCAGCAGGCCCTCCAGGTTGAAATCAGCAACCTCTCACGCCAATTCGGCCGGCGCTTGACGGTCGACCAGGCCCGCGCCCTCGGCATCGATCAGCGCGTAATTTCCCGGCTCGTCGGCACCGCCGCGATCGACAACCACGCCCGCGACCTTGGCCTCTACCTGTCGGACGCGACAATTGCTGACGCCATCCGTAACGATCCCGGCTTCCAAGGTGTCGGCGGAACCTTCAATCGTGACGCGTTCGTGGAAATCCTGCGCCAGAACGGCCTCACCGAGCAGCGCTACTTTGCGGAACGTCGCGCGGATGAGATCCGACAGCAAATCACCGGCACGCTGACCGCGGGCAACGTGCCGCCGGCCGTGATGATCGATACGCTGCATCGCTATCGCGGCGAGACGCGCACGATCGCCCTCTTGACGCTCGATCCCGAGGTGTCCGGCAAGGTCGCCGATCCCGACGAAACCAAGATGAAGGCCTATTACGAGCAGAACAAGCGCCAGTTCGTGGCCCCCGAATATCGCAAAGTCCCGCTTATCCTTCTGACCGATGCCGAGGTCCGCAAACGCATCGAGGTGAGCGACGCCGATATGAAGGCGCTTTACGAGCAGGAGAAGGACTCGTTTGCAACGCCTGAGCGGCGCAAGGTCCAGCAGCTCTCCTTCCCTGACCGCGCTGCCGCCGACAAGGCGCTTGCCACTCTCAAGGCGGCAACGTCCTTCGATGAAGGCCTCAAGGCGCTTGGCCTCAAAGATAGCGACATCGAACTCGGCGCCTTGACCAAGCGCGACATGATCGATCCAAAGATCGCCGACGCCGCCTTCAGGCTCGAGAAGGACCAGCTTTCCGAGGTCGTCCAAGGCACCTTCGCCAACGTGATCCTGCGGGTCACCGAAGTTACGCCCGGCAAGCAGAGCACCTTCGAAGAGGTCAAGGATCGCCTGCGCGACCGTATCGCCGGCGAGCGCGCCGGTCGTGCGCTCCAGGATCTGCACGATCGCGTCGACGATGCCCGCGCCGGCGGCGGCAGTCTCAAGGAAATTGCCGAGCGGTTGAACGTGCCGTTCATGGAAATCGACGCGACCGACAAGCAGGGGCTCAAGCCCGACGGCAAGCCGGCGCTCGACAATCCCGATGCAGCCAAGATTTTCGCATCCGCCTTCATCGGCGGCGGCGGCCTCGATCGCGAGGCGGTCCAGCTCGAGTCTGGCGGTTACGCGTGGGTCGATGTCGCCGGCGTCACCGCCGAGCGCCAGAAACCGTTCGAAGAGGTTCAAGACGCCGTCAAGGTAGCCTGGATCGAGGCCGAGCGACGGACCGCGCTCAATACGGCGGCGCAGGCCATCGTCGACCGTGTCAACAAGGGCACGTCGCTCGAGGACATCGCCAAGGAGCTGAACCTCGAGGTCAAGCTTGCCCAGCCCGTCACGCGCAGCGAGCAGGCCGAGGGGCTCGCCCGACCCGCCGTCCAGCGCGCGTTCTCGCTCGCACGTGGGACCGCAGCGGCAGTCGAGAGCCCCGATGGTAAATCGCGAACCATCATCGCGGTCCGCGCCGTCGTCGATCCGCCGCCACCGACTACAGAGCAGCGGGACGCCCTGCGCAAAGACCTCGAGCGCCAGCTCCAGAGCGATGCGATCGGCGCCTACGTCAACGCGCTACAGACGCGCCTCGGCTTCACCATCAATGAGGCTGTCTACCGCCGTGCGATGGGCCTAGAAGCGGGGCAGTAGCTTCCCTCGCAGGCGATCTGCCACTAGGGTCGGGCGCATCTGTTCCGCCAATCCAGGACTTCCGTTGATGTCGCGCCCTCCCGCCCCTCCCGTCGAGGTCGAGCCCAGCTTCGACTCCTTCGCCGCGACTTACGGCCTAGGGCGCGCGCAGGTCGTGTGGACGCGGCTCGTCGCTGATCTCGAAACGCCGGTTTCGGCGATGCTCAAGCTGTCCGACAATCGGCCGATGAGCTTTCTGCTCGAATCCGTCGAGGGCGGCGAAGTACGCGGACGCTATTCGATCATCGGCCTCGAACCGGACATCATCTGGCGCGCGTTCGGCAATCGTGCGGAGATCAACCGGACACCACGCGGAACGCCGGACACCTTCGCGCCCGAAACACTCCCAACACTCGCCTCGCTGCGCGCGCTGCTGGATGCGTCCCGCATCGACATTCCGCTGGATCTGCCGCCGATGGCGGCCGGCGTGTTCGGCTATTTCGGCTACGACAACATCCGCCTGATCGAGCGACTGCCGAATACGCCGCCGGACCGCCTCGGCGTTCCCGACGCAATCCTGGTGCGCCCGACCGTCATGGTCATCTTCGATGCGGTCAAGGACGAGATGACCCTCGTCACGCCGGTCTACCCGCAGTCAGGCGGTGATCCGGCAAAGGCCTACGAGGCTGCGCGGGCGCGGCTCTCAGATGTCGTCGCCGGCCTCGACGCGCCGCTCCCGCATCGTGCGCGCACTGTCTTCGATCCACTGGAGGCGCCCGAGCCTGTCTCCAATACGACACCGGCCGAATATCGGGCCATGGTCGAGCGCTGCAAGGACTATATCGCGGCGGGGGATGCGTTCCAGATCGTCGTCTCGCAGCGGTTTTCCGCGCCGTTCACGCTGCCGCCCCTTGCGTTGTATCGGGCGCTCCGGCGTACCAATCCGTCGCCATTTCTGTTCCATCTCGAATTCGGCGATTTCGCCCTCGTCGGCTCGTCACCCGAGATCCTGGTGCGCGTGCGCGATGGCCGCGTGACGCTGCGCCCACTCGCCGGCACGCGGCGGCGTGGTGCGACGCCCGAGGAGGACGCGGCGCTCGAGCGCGAACTGGTCAACGACCCCAAGGAGCGCGCCGAGCATCTGATGCTGCTCGATCTTGGCCGTAACGATGTCGGCCGCGTCGCCAAGATCGGCTCGGTTTCGGTGGCCTCCAGTTTCGACATCGAGCGCTACAGCCAGGTCATGCATCTCTCGTCGACTGTCCATGGCGAACTTGATCCGAAACACGACGCCATCGATGCATTGATGGCGGGCTTCCCTGCCGGCACGCTCTCGGGTGCGCCGAAAGTGCGCGCGATGGAAATCATCGACGAACTCGAGAAGGAGAAGCGCGGGCCGTACGCGGGCTGCGTCGGCTACTTCTCGGCGGATGGCAATATGGACACGTGCATCGTGCTGCGGACCGCGATCGTCAAGGATGGGCGCATGTACGTCCAGTCCGGCGCCGGCGTCGTCGCCGACAGCGTGCCCGAAGCCGAGCAGATGGAATGCGTTTACAAGGCACGCGCGCTATTTCGCGCCGCCGACGAGGCCGTCCGGTTTGCCGAGAAAGCGCGGCGGGGCAACCGCTGACATCAACGCCGCACCATCGCGCGGGAACGATCAAGAGGGAGGAAAACGCCCCATGCCCGGCCCGCTGGATGGCATTCGCATCGTCGACCTGACCGCCGTCGTCTCAGGCCCCTACGCGACGCTCCATCTCGCCGACATGGGCGCCGATGTCGTCAAGGTCGAGCCGCCGGAAGGCGACGTGATGCGCAACCCCGGCACGCCGCCGACCAAGGGCATGGGGCCCATTTTTCTCGCCGCCAACCGAAACAAGAAGTCGATCTGCCTCGACTTGAAGCGCCCTGAAGCCGTCGATGCCGTGAAGCGCCTCGCGGCCAACGCCGACGTCTTCGTTCACAACAACCGCCCGCAGGCGATCGAGCGCCTGGGTCTCGGCTACGACGACATCCGCGCCGTCAATCCTGGGATCGTTTACGCCTACTGCCTCGGCTACAAGCGTTCCGGCCCTTACGGCGCCAAGCCCGCCTATGACGATCTCGTGCAGGGCGCGAGCGGCGCCGCCATGCTCTCCGCCCGCGCATCGGGCGGAGAACCGGCCTTCATGCCCAGCCTGATCGTCGACAAGACAACCGGAACCCACCTCGCGATGGGCATTCTCGGCGCGCTGTTGCATCGCGCCCGCACCGGCCAGGGCCAGTTCGTCGAAGTGCCGATGCTGGAAACGATCACCTCGTTCTGGCTCACCGAGCACCTCTACGACGCGACCTACGATCCGCCGCGCGGCCAGATCGGCTATGCGCGCCTGCTCAATCCGCATCGCCGGCCGTCGCGCTCGAAGGACGGCTATGTCTGCATGCTCATCGTCACGGACCGCCACTGGAACGCGTTCTGCACCAACCTCGGCCGCGAAGATCTGCGCAACGACCCGCGCCTCGCGACCATCGCCGCCCGCGCCAATCACCAACCGGTGGTCCAGCAGATCGTCAACGATCTCGCGCCGAGCCGCACCACCGCCGAATGGCTCGCCTTCTGCGACGTCCACGACATCCCCGCGATGCCGGTCAACGACCTCGACGGCCTGCTCGAAGATCCCCACCTCAAGGAAACCGGGTTCTTCACCACCCGCGAACACCCGACTGAAGGCCCCGTGCGCGTCGTCGCGAGTCCGCTCGGATTCTCCGAGACACCGGTCGAATTTCGCCGCCACGCCGGCTTCCTCGGTGCCGACGGCCCCGATGTGCTGCAGAATGCGGGCTACAGCGAGACGGAAATCGCGGACCTTGAGGCGCGAGGTATCCTCAAAGTCGTGCGTTAGCCGCGACGACCAGGGAGCAGGAACGCCATGGCAACCGACGAGCACGTAACGATCGAGCGCGGCCTTGGCCCGGACGGACGGGTGGCGCTGGTGCGCTTCGACCGCGGGGATGCGATCAACGCACTGTCGCCGTCGGCAATGAGGCAGCTCCGCGCAGCGGCGCGCTCGTTCGAGGACGACATCGAGACGTCGGTCGTCGTGCTGACAGGAAGCGCGCGCGCCTTCTCTGCGGGCTTCGATCTGAAGAACGACGAGCGCAAGGCGAGCGCTGACGAAGGACTCGGCGCACTCCGCCGCTCGATTGCCGTCGGCCCACGTATGTGCCGCGCGTGGCATGAAATGGAGCAGGTGACGATCGCCGCGATCGAGGGGTTTTGCATTGGCGGCGGCGCGGCGCTGGCGGTGTCGCTCGATTTTCGCGTCTGCGCACGCGGCGCTCACTTCCGCATTCCCGAGGTGGCGCTCGGCATGAACATGAGTTGGGGCTCGATCCCGCGAATGCTTCAACTGATGGGACCCGCACGCACCAAACAAGCTGTCATGCTTGCGTCGGAGCGTATTCAGGCCGAGCAAGCGTATGAGTGGGGCCTCGTCGAACATCTGGCGGAGGATGGCTCGGCGCTGGCCGCCGCCATGGCGCTCGCGAACCGCATCGCCGCCGAGCCGCCGCTTCCCGTCAAGATGACGAAGGCAACGGTCAACCGCCTGTCCGGCGCGCTCGACGATCTGGCGAGCCACATGGACCTCGACCAGTTCGTGCTGACGACCAAGAGTGAAGATTTCAACGAGGGCGTCGCGGCCTTTTTCGAGCGCCGCCCGCCTCGCTTCCGCGGCCGTTGAACCCGACAGGATCGATGCGCCGCATGAGCGGATTTCTGAAGATCTTTCTCTACGCGGCGATCGTCTACTTAGCCGTCGTCGCGATCGCCTATGCGGCCCAGCGCAAGCTGATGTACTTCCCCGACGCGACACGGATCGAACCCGCCCGCCTGGGTCTCGAGGGTGTCCGTGAGATCGAGTTGCAGGCCCCGGATGGCGCCCGGATCATCGCGTGGTACGCACCCGCGCCAGCCGGCCAGCCGACCCTTCTCTATTTCCATGGCAACGGCGGCAATCTCGCCGGTCGCGCACTGCGGCTCGCGCGCTACCAGAACGCACGCCTCGGTGTTTTCATGGTGTCGTGGCGGAGCTACAGCGGCAGCACCGGCATCCCGAGCGAACGAGTAAACGTTGCCGACGCGCGTCTCGCCTACGATTACCTCACGAAACGCGGCGTGGCCCCGACCGACATCATTCTCTACGGGGAGTCGCTCGGCACCGGTGTTGCTGTGCAGCTCGCCACGTCGGTACCGGTCGCCGGCGTCGCGCTCGACGCGCCCTACACATCCACCGTCGAACTCGGAGCCAAGGCATATCCTTTCCTCCCCGTGCGCTGGTTGATGCACGATCGCTATGAGAGCGCACGGCGCATTGCGGGGATCAGTACGCCGCTGCTGATCCTGCATGGCGCGCGCGACACCGTCATCCCGGTCGCCATGGGCCAGCGCCTGCACGCACTTGCTCGCGAGCCGAAGAAGCTCATCCTCTTCCCCAACGGCAACCACGTCGATCTCGACCAGCACGGCGCGGTGGATGAATTGCGAAAATGGATCGACGAGATACGGAAGTAGAGTCTTGGGCTACCGGCGCAGCAGCTCCGTCTCGATCGTCAGCTCAATCTCGTCGGACACCAGAGGCACCGCGCGCGAGAGACCCCAGTCTGATCGCCGCAACACGCCGGTCGCGGAGAAGCCTGCGACGAACACATCCTTATAGTTCGGATTGACCTGGGCCAGCGGGTGTTCGCCGGTGAAATTCCAAACGACGTAAAGCGTGACTGGCTTGGTGATCCCCATCACGGTCAGGTCGCCGGTCAGCTCACCTGTCCGATCGCTCATCCGGCGCGCGCTCGTCGAGCGAAACCGAATTGTGGGATTGCGCTGCGCATCGAAGTATTCGACGGATTTCAGCAGATCGTCGAACGCCGGTACGCCGGTCCTCAGGCTCGAGGCCTTCATCAGGACGTCGACGCGGCTCGCCTCGGGCTGATCGGGCTCGAACTCGACCGTTCCGTCGAAGTCCATCACGCGCGCGGACTGGCGCGACAAGCCGAGATGCGACCACGAAAAGCGCACGCTCGTATAATCCTTGACGAACGTATACGTGGCGGCCTCGACCGCGCGCGCGCCGCATAACGATAGTCCGACAATCAATGCTGCCAGCATCAGGCTGTCGCCAAGGCCACGCCAGCGCGCTACCGATCGCTCCTTCTTCATCGCCTTTGGATCTCCCACTGCCTGCGCCGGATACGGTGCGCACATGACAGCGCTGGTCCGGCGATTGCAAGGCAGCCAACGCCGCAGGCCGTTAGCCGGAGCGCGGATCGCGGCGATCGTTCGTCGGTGACGCCCAGGCGCGGATCCTGTCCGCAAACGCAATTGCCCATGCAGTGAAGCTTGCGACCACATCCGTGAGGCTGGGCGCCACCGAAGGCGCCGATGCCCGCTGGTTCGGCGTCGAACAATCTGAACTGGAGATTGGCGCAGGCCTGCGTTTGCGTCGTGAATTCACCGCCCCGCCCTCGCAGAGAATGCGCGCGAAATCCGCAACCGGCGTCATGAATGAAATCCAGCAGCGGCTACCAAAGCGCCACTGTACGCGCGCCTTTATCCGCCATCCGCTCGGTAGCCGGAGTGCGACGATCTCCCGACGCTTCAGGCGCCGCCCCCCGCCGATACACGCCCCGTGGAGCGACACCCGAGTGATTATGGCTTCGTGTGAGCCGACCACGGTCACGACGTTCACGGCCAGTCGCGCGCGGCGCCCGTGCCGCGCCTGGAGACAGCGCGCCTTGGCGGCGACAAACCGCGCGCGGGTTCCCGCCGGCCAATCGAGGTCTCCTGCGGAGAGCCTCATCGGAGATCCGCTTTCTGCCACTCCCACCGCCTTCCGGTAGCGTTTCCTATTAATACCACTTCTGATTGTAGACCGCTCTCTTTAACAAGATCTGAATTTACCGATGCTGGGCACTGGCGGTTTCAACAGGTGCCCGAAATTTGGGCTCGCCAGATTCCGCGGCTCATGGTTCCTCTTTTTGCGGGCCCTGAGCGCCCTTACGCAGCCAGAACCAACGACCCAGACCGACGACCATGGGTGATCGCTACGACCGAGGCTGGAATTCTGCACCCCGCGCGCCGTTTGTCGCCGGCCTGCGCCGCCCGCCACCCGAAATCATTCAATGGGGCCTGCCGCCGACGGCGGCGACCATCGGACATAACGGCGGGCCGCCGCTCGACGCGCCCGTCAATGACCTGTTTGTCCAATATCGTTGGCGCAAAGCGCACCGCGAGGCGTGGAAGAACCCGCCCTACAGCATCATGATGTTCCGCCTCAAGTGCGCCGAAGCGGCTGGCGTCACTTACGAGGAATACACTGCGGAGTTACTCGACAGCGGCCGCCACCTGCAGGCGGGTGATCGCGAAAAACCGGAATAAAAAAGGGCGGGCACTTCTGCCCGCCCCTGGCTCACTCCCCCGAGCGCGCCGAGTTCAATCCACTTTCTGCGGCCGCATGTCGGCGCGGTCGATGCCGGCGACGACGACTGGGCGCTTCATGGCGTCGCGGCGGAACGGCTCGCCGAGTTCCTGATTGAGGATCACCTCGATGAAGGTGGTCACACCCTTTTTCTGGGCCTCGCAGGATTCAGCAAGTGCTGCCGTCAGTTCGGCTTGCGTTTTGACGGCGACGCCCTTGAGGCCACAGCCCTCGGCGACTTTGGCGTAGCTCAGTTCCGGATGCAGTTCGGTGCCGACGAAATTGTCGTCGTACCACAGCGTCGTGTTGCGCTTTTCGGCACCCCACTGGTAGTTGCGGAACACGACCATCGTGATCCCCGGATATTCCTTGCGACCGATCGAGGCCATCTCGCTCATCGAGATACCGAACGCACCGTCACCGGCAAATCCCACGACGGGCGTATCGGGGCAGCCGATCTTGGCGCCGACGATCGCCGGGAAGCCATAGCCACAAGGCCCGAACAGGCCGGGCGCTAGATACTTCCGGCCCTGCTCGAACGTCGGATAGGCGTTACCGATCGCGCAGTTGTTGCCGATGTCGCTCGAGATGATGGCGTCCTTGGGCAGTCCCGACTGGATGGCCCGCCATGCCTGACGCGGCGACAGTCGGTTCGGATCGCGCTTGCGGGCACGCTCGTTCCAGGTCGTGCCGGGATCGTCGTCCTCGTGGTCCATGCCGGACAGCGCCTGTTGCCACGCCGACTTGGTCTGATGGATGAGGGCCTTGCGCGCCTCACGACCGGCATTGCCGGCGTTCGCCGAGAGTTTTGCGAGAATCTGCCGCGCGACCTGCTTGGCATCGCCGACGATGCCAACGGCAACAGGCTTGGTGAGACCGATCCGGTCCGGGTTGATGTCGACTTGAATGACTTTCGCTTCCTTGGGCCAATAATCGATGCCGTAGCCGGGCAGCGTCGAGAATGGATTGAGGCGCGTGCCGAGCGCCAGCACCACATCGGCCTTGGCAATCAGCTCCATCGCCGCCTTGGATCCGTTGTAGCCAAGTGGGCCGACGGCGAGCGGATGGCTGCCCGGGAAGCTGTCGTTGTGCTGATAGCCGCTGCACACCGGCGCATCGAGTTTTTCCGCCAGCGCGGCGCATTCCGGTATCGCGCCGCCGATCACCACGCCGGCGCCGGAAAGAATGACCGGAAACTTCGCCTCTGACAGCAGCTTCGCTGCTCCCGCAATCGCCTCGGGACCGCCCGCCGGCAGTTCGAATTCGACGATCGCCGGCAGCGTGATGTCGACGACCTGAGTCCAATAATCGCGCGGCACGTTGATCTGCGCCGGGGCGGAGAGGCGCTTAGCTTTGAGAATGACCCGGTTCAGAACCTCGGCGATACGCGAAGGATCGCGCACTTCTTCCTGGTAGCAGACCATGTCGCGGAACAGCGCCATCTGCTCGACTTCCTGGAAGCCGCCCTGGCCGATCGTCTTGTTGGCAGCCTGCGGCGTCACCAGCAGCATGGGCGTGTGGTTCCAATAGGCGGTCTTGACCGGCGTGACGAAGTTGGTGATGCCGGGGCCATTCTGCGCGATGCACATCGCGATCTTGCCCGATGCGCGCGTGAAGCCGTCACACATGAAGCCGCCGTTCATTTCGTTGGCGACGTCCCAGAACGTGATCCCGGCCTTCGGGAAAATATCCGAGATCGGCATGAACGCCGACCCGATGATACCGAAGGCGTGCTCGATGCCGTGCATCTGGAGCACCTTTACGAAGGCCTCCTCGGTCGTCATCTTGGTCATGGGACGCTCCCTGCGCTGTTTTATTGGAATAGACTATCTAGGCCGACATCCGGGGCAGCGTAAATATCGGCCGGACCCTGGGATGTCTCATTTGTCAGTACATTTCGTCTCAGCGTTTGACACGCAGGTACGCAGCCTGTCAATTCACACCTGGATCGCCGACGGTAGAGCGGCAGACCAGCCTACGAGGACGCCATGCAGGACACGCCAGCACTCAAACCCGCTGCAGCCCCAGGGTCGAGCACCGGTACGGCAGCCGATCCGCTCCCCGATCTGATCCGGCGCGCACGCGCCGCAATGGCCGCCTTTGGCACAGAGATCGATCGCGCCGGCCAACCGCGGATCGACGAGGCCGTCACGGCGCTTGCCTGGTCCATCTACAAGCCTGAAACGGCGAAGCGCTATGCCGAGCTGGCAGTGGAAGTCACCGGCATCGGCAACGTGCCAAGCAAGATCATCAAGAACCAGCGCAAAACCTTCGGAACGCTTCGCGATCTGCTGCGAGCGAAATCCACCGGCATCATCGAGGAACTGCCCGAGCAGGGTCTGGTCAAATGGGCCAAGCCCGTCGGCGTCGTCGCCGCGATCACGCCCTCGACCAACCCGCAGGCGACCCCCGTCAACAAGGCGATGATGGCCATCAAAGGCGGCAACGCCATCGTCATCGCGCCCCCGCCGAACGCGTGGGACGCAACCGAGCCCGCCGTCGCCGGGATGCGCGCCGAGCTCACCCGCATCGGGCTTCCCGCCGACCTCGTGCAGATCCTGCCGAGCCCGGTCACGCGCGAGTTGACGACGCGGCTGATGGAGATGTCCGACCTTGTCGTCGCAACCGGTAGCCAAGCCAACGTCAAGGCTGCCTACAAGTCGGGCAAACCGGCGCTGGGCGTGGGGCTCGGCAACGCACCGGTGATCATCGATTCAACAGCCGATCTCGACCAGGCCGCCGACCTGATCATGCAATCGAAGACCTTCGACAACGCGACGTCGTGCTCATCGGAGAACGCACTCGTCATCGTCGACGATGTCTATGACGCAGCGATCAAGGCGCTGGAGAAGCACGGCGGCTACATGGCCGACAAGGAAGAGCGCGCGCGCATCGTCGATCGCCTATGGGTCGACGGCAAGCTCAACCGCGCCGTCATCGCGCAGGGCCCGGAGCGGCTCGTCGACGTTTTCGAATTGTCGCCGCGCGCACGCGGCTGCAAATTCGTGATGGCCGAGGAAACCGGCATCGGCAAAGCGCATCCGCTGTCGGGCGAAAAGCTATCGCTGGTGCTGACGATCTACCGCGCCAAGAATTTTTCCGATGCCAAGCGACTGATCAAGGATATCCTCGACTACCAGGGCCGCGGCCACTCCTGCGGCATTCACACGAACAACATTGACCACGCACGTGAACTCGCCGCCGACACCGATGTCGTGCGCGTGCTCGTCAATCAGGCTCATACATTCGGCAATGGCGGCGGCTTCAACAATGCGCTTCCCTTCACGCTGACGATGGGCTGCGGCACCTGGCAAGCCAATGCGTTCTCCGACAACCTGTCATGGCGCAACTTCGTCAACATCACCCACCTCGTGATGACCATCCCCGAGGATAAGCCGTCAGAGGAGGCCCTGTTCGGGCCATATTGGGCGAAGTGGGGCAGGTGAAAACAATCCGGCGCCGCGTTGCCGCGGCGCCGGACGCATCTCTAGCTGTTAGCAGCCGTGACGGCGCATGCAGCGGCGGAAGTCCCGACCAGCACCCCAGCGCGCGCGGCACTCGCGATACCAACGGCGGCAGTAGCGATACTGCGTCTTCTCGACCAGCGACTGTGTCATCAGCGATTGCTGCGCCGGAGCCTTGGGCGCGGCGGTTGCCACAGCCGACCCGGACAGCAGTACGCCGCCCGTCATAGCGGTAGCCAGCATGAAGCCTCGTAGCATTTTCGTTCTCCTATTATCGTCCCGGCACCGAATAGAATGTCTCGATAGCGGCTTAGTTCCGACCGCAACGAGGACGCAGCGCTGAAGGTGTTTCGCCAAAGCGAAGACGCCGGCCAGAGATAGACGCCGCAGCGTTCGAGATCGAAGACCCGTCGCAGCAACATGGAAACCGACATGGCCCTGACTCTCTACGCGCACCCGTTCTCGTCGTACTGCCAGAAGGTGCTCATCGCTCTCTACGAGAATGCGATCCCGTTCGACTTGCGGATGATCGACTTCGGCGACGAGAACGTCGTGGCTGAATTGTCAGCGCTCTGGCCGTTGAAGCGGATGCCCCTGCTCGTCGACGATGGCCGACCGATCATGGAAGCCTCCATCATCATCGAGCATCTGGGCCTGCATCATCCGGGGCCGGTCGCCTTGCTCCCGTCCGTCGCCAAGAATGCCCTCGACGTCCGCTTCATGGACCGCTTCTTCGACAATTACGTCATGACGCCGATGCAGCGGATCGTGTTCAACCATATGCGGCCGCCTGAGGATCGCGACCCACAGACCGAGGAAGATGCCCGCGCACTGCTGATCACCGCCTATCGCTGGCTCGACACCCAATTGGACGGACGTGAATGGGCTGCCGGCACCTCATTCAGCCTCGCCGATTGCGCAGCCGCCCCCTCACTCTTCTACGCCGATTGGGTCCATCCGATCGCCGCAGAGTTTCCGCGGGCGCAGGCGTATCGCCGCCGGCTGCTGGCGCGACCATCGTTCGCCCGCGCCGTCGACGAAGCGCGGCCGTACCGCCACTTCTTCCCGCCCGGCGCACCCGACCGCGACTGAAGCGCCGTCGCGCCTGGAAATGATACGAGCCCCGGCCGATTGCTCGGTCGAGGCTCGTTTCCACAGACGTCAACTTTGGAGACTACTTCACCCGGCGGGCCGGGGCGGCCGAGCGCGCTTTGAACGTCGCGCTCTTCTTCAGCTCCGGCCCCGTGTTGGCCTTGAGGCCGAGCTTGGGCGTCTTGATCTTGCAGACCTTGTTACCCTGAATCCAGACGGACTCGTAACCAGCCGAACAGGCCGCAGCCGGCTGTGCGAGGACGGCCATACCGACGGCCGCGAAAATTGAAGCGACGATGTGCGATTTCATGGTGACCTTCTCCTGTGTTGGGAGGCGCCTCGCGCCCCTTGCTGATGGGTCGCGGCGGCGGCCGAAATGGTTCAATGAGAGTGAAGGAATTTTGACGCCCGAAACGGCGACGCGATGCCTCCGAACTCCGAAACGCCCCGGAAATCGAGACCGCCACCCCCTGCGGGCCAGAGCGGCGCACCCCTCTCCCCGAGCGGCTTGCATTCGGCCGGCCTTTCGGCCATAAGGTGCCCTCGATCGTCCCCGGGCGGTCGTTCTCTCATGGATGCGGGTGTAGCTCAGGGGTAGAGCACAACCTTGCCAAGGTTGGGGTCGAGGGTTCGAATCCCTTCGCCCGCTCCAAAATTCCCAAAGGAATTTAGAGATTTACGATAGGGCCGCTCACGCGGCCCTTTTCGTTTTTACGCCAAATATGTCTGCACTTTTACCGCGAATTCGATCGCCGTTGCTTGCAATCCAACCGCGCCTTACTCTTGAATACGGACCGGCGCGTCCGGAATGTCAGAGTGTCGCGGAGCATTTTCGTGAATGATCATGTGATCGGTATTGGCGGTTATTTGGGGCACGACGCCAACGCAGCCCTCGTCACCAACCAAAAAGTACTATTTGCGGCGCAGGAGGAGCGCTACTCACGCATAAAACACGATCTCGACTTCCCCGTTAATGCCATCCAGGAGTGTCTGTCTTTTGCAGGCATTCGCGGCGAGGACGTCACCGATGTTGCGTTTGCCGAAAAGCCGATTCAATCGACCTTACACCGCCACCTGGAGTTGCCTTACGCCCCCCTTCGAAATTTGTTGGGGCGAAGCATGCCGGATTGGCTCTCAGGGCGATACGTTCCGCGCGCTCGAGAGTTTTTCCCAAATGCAAAGTTTCATTTCGTCTTGCACCATGTATCGCACGTCGCAGGTGCCTTCGTCAGCTCGCCTTTCGAGGAAGCAGCCTTTCTGTGCGTCGATGGGAAAGGGGAAGACTATTCTGCCACGATTGGACGCGTCGATGCAAACGGTGTCGAGATCCTCCGGGAATTACCATGGGAGAACGGGTTAGGTCTGCTCTACACAATCGTCACGAGCTATCTCGGGTTTCGTTCGTTCGGCTCTGAATACAAAGTCATGGGACTGGCGCCCTATGGCGAGCCACGGTTCGTCGACAAACTGCTTTCCCTCTGCGATACGGACGCTGACGGTGGCCTGCGAATACGACATCACCTGAAATTCGACGATGACTCGACGCCGAAAGGCATCACCCTAGTCGAGGAGGCGCTTGGCGTTTCGGCGAGAACGGGATCGGGCGCTCTGCTTCCTGACCACATCGATATCGCAGCATCAATCCAGAAGTTGTTTGAAGATGAGATCACAAAAATGGTGCGTTTCACGCGCACGCTCGTCAGCAGCGACAATCTCCTGTTCTGCGGTGGTTGTGCGCAAAATTGCGTCGCCGCAGGTATGATCCGGCGAACCGGCCCCTTCAAGAACGTCTACAACTCTCCAGTTGGAGGAGACATGGGCAGCGGCCTCGGCGCCGCATGCTTCGTCGCGGGCAGGAATGCGAATGCGATCGTCAAAACAGACGTCCACGGCTTCTACCTAGGCAGTGAACCTGGAAAGGCACCGGAAGAGGCAAGCCCTCATCGGGTCGACTACACCGGCGGCGTGCATGAGTATATCGCTTCCCAAATTGCGAATGGCAAAACGGTTGGATGGGTCCGCGGCCGCATGGAACTCGGAGCCCGCGCCCTCGGTGCACGCAGCATCCTCGCTGATCCCCGCGTTCCTGGGATGCAATCCAAACTAAACCTTGCTGTGAAATTTCGTGAGAGTTTCAGACCATTTGCTCCGTCGATCCTCGCAGAGCACGTTTCGGAATGGTTCGATACCGACCAAGAATCCGATTATATGAATTATACGGCTTACCTCCTCTCAACTCGTCGCCTGGAAGGCAATCTGCCGAACAGTGCGACTCTAAAGGAGAGGCTCGACGTCACCAGAAGCGACATACAGAGTGTCATACATGTAGATTTCTCCGCGAGGCTGCAGACGGTGCGCCATGAGCTTCATCCTGACTTCTACGAGCTCATAAAATGCTTCCACGCGATTACTGGGATACCGATCGTGATCAATACGTCATTCAATGTTTCCGGGCAGCCCATCGTGCGGACAGCATCGGAGGCCTGGCAGTGCTTCCTGCATACCAATCTCGACCTGCTCGTGATCAACGATGACGTTTTCTTGAATCCCAATTTGAAAACCAACCAGGAGAAGCAGGAATGGCTACAGCAGTTCTCCGGCGCTGCCTGACGATCGCGAGGTGGCTATTTCGCAGTTTGGGTCCGACACCAAAGGGCGGCTGGCAGCATGCGCGGAGGGACGCGAACGAATTGCGTGTGAAGTGATCCGCTCGGGAAAAGGCTATGAGCATCTTGGCTCCCTGGTATCCTCACGGAGGCTCATTCAGAAGACCTGATGCCGTGCGGGGCAACGCCAGACTTTAGCCGTTCCCGCTTGTTCTCGTCCTTCGTCGCCATCGCCCTCATTGCCCCCGATTTTAGCACCCGCTGCCCGGCAAGCAGGCACCCGCTCGTTCAGCAAACGCTTCAATTGCGCCGCGAGCACATCTAGTATCTGCTGTAGAGCCATGCGCAGCACCTGCGGAGCCATCATGCCACCAGCTACAGCCACATTCTTCGATGAGATGAATGGGCCCGACGGCGGAATACGAGCGGGATACGAATCGGTGGCGGAGTGGCTGAAGCAGGCACCGAAAGAACTACTCGCCAGTCGTAAGCTCGAAGCCGAGCATTTTTTTCGGCGGATCGGCATCACCTTCAACGTCTACGGCGACAACCAGGGCACCGAGCGCCTGATCCCATTCGACATCGTGCCGCGCATCCTGACGTCGACCGAGTGGCAGAAGCTGGTGCGCGGTCTCGAGCAGCGCATGAAAGCGCTCAATGCCTTTATCGCCGACAGCTATGGCGATCGCGAGATCGTGGCGGCCGGCATCGTCCCCGAGGAGCTGATCCTCCAGAACCCGGCATTCCAGCCGGAGATGACCCATTTCACGCCGCCGGGTGGCATCCACGTCCACGTCGCCGGCATCGACATCGTCCGCATCGACGCCGAAACCTTCTACGTCCTCGAGGACAACGCGCGCACGCCGTCGGGTGTCTCCTACATGCTGGAGAACCGCGAGGCGATGATGCGGCTGCTGCCGGAAATGTTCGGCAAACTGCGCGTCGCCCCCGTCGACAACTACCCGGACGCCCTCCTGCAAACGCTGCGCTCGGTCGCTCCGCGAACGGCATCGAGGGAACCGACGGTCGTGCTGCTGACGCCCGGTCCCTTCAATTCGGCCTATTACGAGCATTCGTTCCTGGCCGATAAAATGGGCGTCGAACTTGTCGAGGGCCGCGACCTCCTGGTCCGCGACAATGTCGTCTACATGCGCACGACCGAAGGGCCGCGCCGCGTCGACGTGATCTACCGGCGAATCGATGACGAGTTTCTCGATCCGATCGCCTTCAACCCGACGTCACTGCTCGGCGTTCCAGGCCTGCTCTCGGCCTACAAATCCGGCAATGTCACGATCTCGAACGCCATCGGCACCGGCGTCGGCGACGACAAAGCCATCTACAGCTACATGCCGGACATCATCGAATTCTATCTTGGCGAGAAGCCGCTGCTCGCCAACGTGCCGACGTGGCGCTGCCGGGAACCGGAGGCGCTGCGCCATGTCCTGGCGAAGCTACCCGAACTGGTGGTCAAGGAGGTCAATGGATCCGGCGGTTACGGCATGCTGGTCGGGCCGCACTCGACCAAAGCCGAGCGCGAGGCATTTGCCGCCAAGCTCAAGGCCCACCCGGACGACTTCATCGCCCAGCCGACACTGGCGCTGTCGACCGTCCCCTGCTTCGTCGACTCGGGTCTCGCGCCGCGCCACGTCGACTTGCGCCCCTACGTCCTGTGCGGAACAGATGGCGTGCGTTGCGTGCCGGGTGGGCTCACTCGCGTCGCGCTGAAGGAAGGGTCGCTGGTCGTGAACTCGTCACAGGGCGGCGGCACGAAGGACACCTGGGTGGTTGAGACCTGAGCATCAAGTTGTTGAGAACTTCGGAATCGGGACACTAGATGCTCTCGCGAATGGCAGACAATCTCTACTGGCTCTCCCGGTACACGGAGCGGGCCGAGAATCTTGCGCGCATCCTGCACGTGGCGCAGCGACTGGCGGCGCTACCCTCCACCTACGCAGGCGCCTCCAACGAATGGGAATCGGCGATCGCGACCGCCGGCTGTGAGGACGAGTTCCAGGCCGTCTATCCGAACGACGCGACGCGCGAGAACGTCATCCGCTACATCGTCGATTCACCCTCGAACCATTCCTCCATCAAGGCCTGTATCGAGACCGCGCGCGCCAATGCCCGCGCAGTCCGCACGGCCATCACCACCGAGATGTGGGAGATCCTGAACGAAGGCTGGAACGACATGCGGAGCGTCGAGTTCGACGGCATCTCGCAGTCGGCGCTGACGCAGTTTCTCCAGCGCGTGCAGCAAATGTCGCTGCGGTTCGACGGCGCCGCCTATCGCACGATGCTGCGGTCCGACCAATACTGGTTCCAGCGTCTCGGCACATTCGTCGAACGCGCCGACAGCATGGCACGGCTGCTCGATGTCAAATACCATCTGTTGCTGCCGGATCAGGAGCCGGTCGGTGGCGGGCTCGACTATTTCCAGTGGTCGTCGATCCTGCGCAGCGTCAACGCGCTGACGTCGTATCATTGGGTCTACCGCGAAAACATCAAACCGTGGCTCGTCGCTGATTTCCTGATCCTGCGATCCGAGCAGCCGCGGTCGCTGATCTCTTGCTACATGGAACTCAACGACTTCCTCGACCGGATCGCCGAGGCCTATGGTCGCCAGGGGCCGGCGCAGCACATCGCGCGCTCGACAACGGCGCGACTGCAGAACGCCAACATGGACCAGATCTTCCAGTCCGGCCTGCACGAGTTCCTGGAGTCGTTCATCGAAGACAACAACAAGTTGGGGTCCGCGATCACCCAACAATACCTGTCCTAATCGGCAGGATCTCATGCGCATCCGCATCCGCCACGAAACGAGCTATCGCTACGAGGAACCCGCGAGCAGCACACTGCAGCTTCTGCGCCTGACGCCGCGCCCGCACGACGGCCAGTTCGTCCGGCGCTGGCGGGTCGCGGTCGATGCCGACGCGCGGCTCGAGCGCAGCGAAGACGCGTACGGCAACATCACGCACCTCGTGTTTGTTCACGGTCCCGTCGAAGCCGTGACGATCACGATCGACGGCGAGGTCGACACCCGCGATACCCACGGCGCGCTGCGCGGCGGCGTCGAGCGCCAGCCGGTAGGAATATTCCTGCGCGAGACCGGGCTCACCCGTGTCTCACCGGCACTGCGCCGCTTCGCGCGCGAGACGTCGGCTGGCCAGGGCGGCGATCAGTTGGCCGCGGTGCACGCACTCACGCGCGCCCTGCACAAATCGATGAAATTCATCGTGGGCGCGACGCATTCCAATACGACGGCTGCGGAAGCCTTCGACGAGAAAAGCGGGATCTGCCAGGATTTCACCCATATCCTACTTGCGGCGGCGCGCGCGCTCGGGCTGCCGAGCCGCTACGTCAGCGGATATTATCTGCTCACCGATCGCACCGACCAGGATGCCGGACACGCCTGGGCCGAAATCTACCTCAAAGGGCTCGGATGGATCGGCTTCGATCCGGCGAACGGCGTCTGCACGACCGACCGCTACGTCCGCGTCGCTATTGGATGCGACGCCCGAGAGGCGGCACCGGTACGGGGCGCCCGCGTCGGCGGCGGCGATGAAGGCCTCGCGGTCGCCATCCAGGTCGAGCAGGGCCGCGCAATGAAACAAGAGCAGTAGCAGGGGCGGATCGCTCACGCGAAGGGTCCACATGATCGACGCCAGCCAACTGCATCGCGACGCCATCATCATCGACGCGACCTGCCCGCTGGCTCGATCACGGCCCTATATCGACTGGTGGCGCGAGGGCGGCGTCACGGCCGTTGCTCCGACCATCACGGGCATGACCGGCAACGCACGGAGCGGCTTGCAGTTGATCGGCGGCTGGCACCGCTACGCGCGCGAACGGAATGACACGATCATCGTGCGCGAAGCCGCGGACATCGAGCGTGCCAAAGCGGAGGGCAAGCTCGGCCTCATCCTGCATTGCCAGGGCACGGCGATCATCGAGGACGAACTCGATTTCCTCGACGCCTATGCGGCCGCCGGCTTGCGCGTTGTCCAACTGTGCTACAATCGGCGCAACCTCATCGGCGACGGCGCGGCGGAACGTACCGACAGCGGCCTCAGTTATTTCGGCATCGACGTCATCAAGCGGTTGAACGCGCTCAAGATGCTGATCGACTGCTCGCACACCGGCGTGCGAACGACGTTCGACGCGATCGAAACGTCGACGGCACCGGTCGTAATTTCGCATGCCAACGCGTTCCAAGTGCATTCCAATCGCCGCAACGTGCCCGACGATCTGATCCGCGCGATCGCCCAGACCGGCGGTCTCGTCGGCACGGTCGGATTTCCGCCGTTCGTCGCCGATACGAACCGGCCAACGCTCGACCAATTCATCGACGACATTGTCTACAAGGTGGAACTAACGTCGATCGATCACGTCGGCCTTGGCATCGACTACTACGAGGGACAGCACGGCGTGGAGAGCGACGCGGTGGCGCTCGCGCGTTACCAGCAGCGGATCGCTGACGGGCATTGGCGGCCAGAGGAATATCCGCCGCCGCCGTATTATTATCCGACAGGAATCGAGACGCCGCGCACGCTTGAAAATCTTACGCGCCGACTTGCCGAACGCGGTTTCGCCGAGGAAGAGATAAGAAAAATTCTGGGCCTCAACTGGATGCGCGTCTATCGCCAAGTGTGGGGCAACTAAATTCGCGAACCGTCGCGCGCTAGGATCGCAGATCACAACGCGACGGCGTCGCAGGATGAAGCCGCGAGTGCAACTCCCGTCGGGGCTGTATCGCGGCGACGGTCAACAGAAATTCTATTCTAGACTCGCGTTTTCATTGATTCGTATCTTGACATTGCGCAAGTCACGGAAATCTGCCATCCTTTGGCCATGGATGAGATCTGCAATCTGCTCGTCAGAACGCTGATCTAGACACGACTACGGCCCGCGCTGCCACAGTGCTGTCGCCATTCCGGGTCAAAAGGGGGAATTAAGACAGAACTCTTGGGATTAGGTCCGCCGCATCTCCTAGTCCCAATGAGGCGGTCAGCGACTATGGCAGGAGTGGCCTCCTCGAAGATGCCATGAAACGCTGATCGATCGACCAGGCAGCGAACCAACGCCCTCTTTGGTTTACTGCTTGGACAGAGCCGGCCTGTGACGTCTCGGTCTTCGTACCCCGCTGCCGAGATTGGTCACAGGCCGGACCACCCCCTCCGGGCACATGCCCTTCGCGGTTCATAAACGTGGTTAACGTGAAGACACGAAAATTTGCGCCCGCGAAAGAGCTGGGCGGCGCCGAGGCTATTTAATTTTGGTTTCTTTGAAGTCGACGTGCTTGCGCGCGATCGGGTCGTACTTCTTGAACGAGAGCTTTTCAGTCGAGGTCCGCGGATTCTTCTTGGTTACATAAAAGAAGCCGGTACCGGCGGAGCTGATCAGCTTGATTTTTTGAGTTGCGGGCTTGGCCATCTGGGTCTCTTCAGAAATCGATGCGTCATGCGCTTTTGGGGCAATCTAGCCACGCAGCACCTGAAGTCAAGTCTCGCGTCACGGCCAGCCGTGGCCGTTGCGCATCATCTGGCGCACCCCATATCCGTAGTCTGAGTTATGCCGCGCGGAACAGGATCAAGCCGGCGACGATGACGACGATACCCGCGATCTCGGCCGGGCGAATGCGTTCGCCAAAATAGAAAAATGACAGCATCAGCGTGAACACGACCTGCACCTGTGCCACCGCCGCGACATAGGACGCATTCGTGAGCGCCGAGGCCATGAACCACCCTGTCGACGCAATCGCGCTGGTGGCGCCGATGAACCAGCAGAGTTTCTGGAACTCAAACATGCGTAACAGCTCGCGGGGCTGCGTCGCGAGCAGGAAGAGGCCAACCAGGACCACCGAAATGCCGGTCATGGCGACCGCCGCCAGGGCGGAGCGAACGAACGGTCCAGAAGCCGGGTCGGCGACCAAAATCGCCTCCCTCAGAAAGAGGTAGGACAGCGAATAGATCAGCGCCGAGGTCAGCCCGATCAACGTCGGCGTGGAACGGGTCAGGAAGGTGGCACGTCCGCCGCCGAGCGCGTCTGCCGAGAGCGGCGCGCGGCCGAGCGACGTGACGACCACGCCGACGATCGTCACGACGATCGCGAGCCACCCGACGGGCGTAATCCGCTCGGAGAAGAAGGCGGTACCAATCAGCGCCGTCATGATCACGTCGGCTTTGATGATCAGCGTCGCAATTGCGAAATTTCCAAGCTGAAACAAGCGGACGACGAGCAGCGTTCCCGTGAACTGCGCGATCGAGGATCCGGCGCTGTAGATAAGAAACTCACGCCCGATCGGCGGAAAAGGCTCGCCGGTCCACCACAGCACAGCGACCAGGTACAGGATCAGCAGCGGTAGCGTGAAAAACACCCGAACGTACGTAGTCACGCCCGTTGAGAGGCTCTGGTTGAGCGTCTTGAGGCCGGCGTAGCGCAACGCCTGAAAGAAGGCTGCGCCAACCGTCGCCCAGATCCACAAGTTGCCCATACCGTGCCGCCCTCCCGCAAATCGCGACGACCCGCATGTGATCAGGCGACGACCGATTTGACCACACCTGCCTGTGCGGGGCGCCTTCCGCTCAGCACACGACTCGGCCTAGAGCATTGCTAACCCCTTGTGATGTCCGTGCGCGTCCCGCTTCGGAGCCGTCGATGAACACCCTCTTCCGCGTGCTTTACGCCGCGCACGCCAAAGGCACGCACCACAAGCTCGCGCTCGATGGGCTGCGCCAACTGCAAGGAGCGCAGGCCGAGTCGTGGCGGCGCGTCTTTTTGAAGCACGCCGAGTTGCTGATGCTTGGCGCGAAAGCACCAGACGACGAATTCAAGGACTTCACCAACCACGTCCTCCACCCCCGCGACAATTTCTGGGGTGGCGCACCGGTCAAAGCGCGCAACTGGTACAATCATCTCGTCGTGGCGCTGCGCCAGAGTGACTGGCCGACCGCAGTTTATGCCGCAGGCGTGCTCAGTCACTATCTCACCGATCCGTTGCATCCCTTCCATACCGGCCAGTCGGCGGCTGAAAACAACATCCACCGGGCTTGCGAGTGGAGCATCAGCCGCTCCTACGACACGCTGTGGCAGATGGCCGGCGAGCTTCCGGCCCCCACAGTGTCCATCGCCGATACCGACAACTGGCTCGAGATGCTCGTCTGCGATGGCGCCGCCGAAGCGAACGGCCACTACGAGGGCCTCATCGCGCACTACGATTTTACCCGTGGCGTGGTTGATCCGCCGGCCGGGCTCGACGCGGTATCACAGCCGATGGTGGCCGCCCTCATCGCCCGCGCCGCGACAACCTACGGCCTCGTCCTCCAGCGCGCGATCGACGAGGCAGCCGTCGCACCCCCCGAGGTCAGTCTGACGCTCGATACGGTGCTTGCGACGATCAAGATCCCGATCAAGGCGCTGCAGAAGCGGCTCGCCGATGCCAACGACCGCCGCGCCGTCGAGCAGATGTACGACGAACTTCAGGCGACGGGTCAGGTCGAGGTCAATCTTCCCGCGGACGACCGCGCGGTGCGCACGGCCTATGCCGAAGAAGTGCTCGCCAAGGTGGCGCAGATGCCCGCCGGTGAAATGTTCCCCTACCATGGCCACGCCCAGCCGGAGACGTCCATCGAGCGCGCTGCACGGCTTCGCGAGGAGAACCGAAAGCGAGCGCTCGAGGAGGCGACGGTCCGGATCGCCGCCCAGACGGACGCCCGAGCCAAGCAGAACCCGGTCCCGGCAGCCATCGAGACACCACCAGCGGCGGGCGAAACCGTCCCCGCAGTCGTCGCAGCACCTCCCGCGATTCAAGTTGCTCCTCGTCCGGACGTTGCCGCACCTGCTGCACCACGAGAAGCGATAGTGCCAGCGTCCGAGCCCGCACCGCCGTCGAGCACGCCGCAATCGACCGGCGACGCACCGCCGCGGCCGAGCCTGGTCGCGCGCCTCGATGCGCATGAGAGAACGCGGGGCGGGTCGGTGCCAGCAATCGCTGCCGCCCCGCCGAGGGCACGCCGCTTCTATCTCGCGCGCGGCGACGACATTGTCGACGCACCCTCCATCGGCCCCAAAACAGCCCTCCGCCTCAACAAAATCGGATTGATGACCGTCGGCGACTTTCTCGATGCCGATGCCCAGTTCATCGCCGAAACACTGGCGGTGCGGCACATCATGACGAGCACCGTCTGCGATTGGCAGGACCAGGCACGCTTGGTCATCGCGGTCCCGGATCTCCGCGGCACCCACGCACAGCTCATCGTGGGGGCGGGGTTCCGCGATGCTGCGACCCTCGCCGCCACCTCATCCAACGACCTCTGCGCCGCTGTTCTGGCCTATGCCACATCATCCGAAGGCCAACGGGTCCTGCGGGACGGCGATGCACCCGATATCGAGGCGATCGTCGCCTGGGGCGCCGCCGCAAAGGAGGCCCGCGCCGCATAATCCCCGCGGCCCAAGTCCACAGGTTGCACCCCGTGCTTGATGCATCCGATGCCATCAGGTAGTGAGGGATCGTACGAACCAGGCAGTGCAGGGGAATTCAATGACGATTGACACGTCCGGCGGCCATCACGCGATGGACTATCGCGAACACGAGCGGACCTACCATGGCTTCCTGCGCGGCACGGTGATCCTGACGGTCATCGTCATCGTGATCCTCGCCGGCATGGCCTTCTTCCTGGTCTAACTACCTCTTATTGCCCGTGGCGCTGCTCCATCGCTGTGGATCACAGCGCTGGGTGCGGTGGCGATTTCTTCCAGCCTCAACGACGACAAAGGACGCGACGCGATGGTGACGGTTGCGGTAACGCCCGAGGCACCCGACGAGTCGCGTGTCGCCATCTCACCCGAGACGGCACGCAAGCTGGTGGCGCTGGGATGCGCCGTACGGGTTGCGGCCGGCAGCGGCGTTCGCTCCCGCTTCTCCGACGAACTCTACAAGGCGCAAGGTGCCATCGTTACGGCGACTGCAGCCGAAGCGGTCGAAGGCGCCGACATTCTCCTGAAAGTGCGCCGACCTTCCGTCGACGAAGTTCGTGGCCTCGTGCCCGGCGCCATCGTTGCCGCAATGCTGAGCCCGACGGACGATCGCGCCGGTCTCGATGCGCTCGCCGCGACCGGCGCCAGTCTGTTCTCGATGGAGTTCATGCCGCGCATCACGCGCGCGCAGTCGATGGACGTGCTGTCAAGCCAGGCCAATCTCGCCGGCTACAAGGCGGTTGTGAATGCTGCCGCGATGTTCGAGCAGGCGGTGCCGATGATGATGACGGCGGCCGGCACCGTGCCCGCCGGCAAGGCCTTCATCATGGGCGTCGGCGTCGCCGGATTGCAGGCGATCGCCACCGCGCGCCGGCTTGGCGCCATCGTGTCGGCGACCGACGTGCGGCCCGCGACCAAGGAACAGGTTGCCTCGCTCGGCGCCAAGTTCGTCGCCGTCGAGGACGACGAATTCAAGCAGGCGCAGACTGCGACCGGTTACGCCAAACCGATGTCGGAGGCGTATCAGCAGAAGCAAGCGGAGCTGGTCGCGAACCACATCAAGGCGCAGGACATGGTCATTACGACCGCGCTGATCCCGGGGCGTCCGGCGCCGCGCCTGATCACCCGCGCCATGGTCGAAAGCATGAAACCCGGCGCCATCATCATCGATCTCGCTGCCGAGCGCGGCGGCAATTGCGAACTGACGGTGCCGGGGCAGATCGTCGAGCACGGTGGCGTGCGCATCGATGGCCGCCTCAACCTCGCGGGCGAAGTGCCCGTCAACGCGTCGAGCCTTTACGCCAAGAACCTGCTGACCTTCATCGATCTGATGATCGACAAGAAGGAAAAGACGCTCAAGGTCGATTGGGACGACGAGGTCATCAAGGGCACGCTCGTCGCCAAGGGCGGCCAGATCGTCCATCCGAACCTGCAGCCGAAGGGAGCCTGAACAATGCGCCCCGTTCTCGCATGGTCGCCACTGCTGCTCGCGCTGACGACGGCTCCGGCCCTTGCCGCCGGCGGCGGTGACGTCAGTCCGTTCGTCTACCAGCTCATGGTGTTCGTGATCGCGATCTTCGTCGGCTACTTCGTCGTGTGGAGCGTCACGCCGGCGCTGCATACGCCGCTGATGAGCGTCACCAACGCGATCTCGTCGGTGATCGTCGTCGGCGCACTGCTGGCAGTGGGCGTAACCTACGCCGCGTCCGGCTCGATCCTCGCCAAGTTCTTCGGCTTCCTCGCATTGATCATGGCCTCGATCAACATCTTCGGCGGCTTCCTTGTCACCCAGCGCATGCTGGCGATGTACAAGAAGAAGGAGAAGAAGTGAGCGATGGCTCCTGGCACATCCTCGTTAGCGACTTTCTCGAACGCCGCATCGACGAGCGGACGTTCCACGATCGCTTCTTCGAGCGATGGAACGCCAGTGACAGAACCCGTCAGGATATTCCGCCGGCCATCGAGACGCTGTTCTACGTTGTCGAAGCCTATTGCCCGGACCCGGCACTGCGTGACCCCGCAAGTCCTTACGAAGCAGATGATGCCGAACTCAGGCAAGCTGCCGGAACGGCGCTCGCCGCGCTTGCCAAGCCCAGCCGCATCATGACGTTCCTCAGCAGGATGAAACCATGAGTGCCAACGCCGCCGCCCTCCTCTACCTCGTCTCGGGCGTCCTCTTCATCCTCGCGTTGCGCGGTCTGTCGAGCCCGGAAAGCTCTCGCCTCGGGAATCTTTTCGGCATGGTCGGCATGGCGATCGCCATCGTCACCACGCTCGCGCTGCTCCAGTCGGCCGACAGCTTTTTCACCTGGTTCCTGATCATCGCCGGTATCGGCATCGGTGGCGCAATCGGCGCCTACACCGCCCGTACCATTCCGATGACGATGATGCCGGAGCTGGTTGCGGCGTTCCACTCACTTGTCGGCCTAGCCGCCGTATTCGTCGCCGCCGCCGCGCTCTATGCGCCGACCGCGTTCGGGATTTCGGACGCGACGGGCTACATCTTCGCATCGAGCCTGCTTGAAATGTCGCTCGGCGTCGCGATCGGCGCGATTACCTTTACAGGCTCCGTCATCGCCTTCGCCAAGCTCTCCGGCCGCATGTCCGGCAAGCCGATCCTGCTGCCGATGCGCCATCTCATCAACGGCGCGCTTGGGCTCTTTCTGATTTTCCTCGTCTACCTGTTCACGCAGTCGGGCGGATCCGCGTGGCTGTTCTGGCTGATCACGATCCTGGCCCTCGCCTTTGGTGCCCTGCTCATCGTCCCGATCGGTGGCGCCGACATGCCCGTCGTCGTTTCGATGCTGAATTCGTATTCGGGCTGGGCCGCCGCCGGCATCGGCTTCACTGTCGGCAACGTCGCACTCATCATCACCGGCGCGCTGGTCGGCTCTTCGGGCGCGATCCTCTCCTACATCATGTGCAAGGGCATGAACCGTGGCTTCCTGTCGGTCATCGCCGGCGGCTTCGGCGGTGAGGTTGCCGGCCCCGCCGGGGGCGACGGCGCCGAGCAGCGCCCGGTCAAGCTCGGTTCGGCCGAGGACGCGGCGTTCCTCATGAAGAACGCCGGCAAGGTCATCATCGTGCCGGGCTACGGCATGGCCGTCGCGCAGGCCCAGCATGCGCTGCGCGAGTTGGCCGATACGCTGAAGAAGGCCGGCGTCGAGGTGAAGTATGCGATCCACCCCGTCGCGGGTCGAATGCCCGGCCACATGAACGTCCTGCTCGCCGAAGCCAACGTCCCCTATGACGAGGTCTTCGAACTCGAGGACATCAATTCCGAATTCGCCCAGGCCGATATCGCCTACGTCATCGGCGCCAACGACGTGACGAACCCCGCCGCCGAGGACGACAAGTCATCACCGATCTACGGGATGCCGGTGCTACAGGTGTGGAAAGCAGGGACCGTCATGTTCAACAAGCGGTCGCTTGCGAGCGGCTACGCCGGCATCGACAATCCGCTCTTCTATCGCGACAACACCATGATGCTGCTCGGCGACGCCAAGAAAATGACGGAAGAGATTGTGAAATCGATGCACTAGGCCGCGTCGGCGACGACCCGGTTGCGGCCTTCGCGCTTCGCGGAATAGAGCGCGTTGTCGGCCCGCTTGAAGAGCGCCTCGGGCGTGTCTTCCTGATACTCCAGCGTGGAGATGCCGACGCTGGCCGTCACAGCCAGCTCGTTACCGGGCGTGACCTGGAACGGCTCGGCGGCAATGGTTGCGCGCAACCGCTCGCCGACCTGGATCGCGCGGGCGAGGTCCGTATCCGGCATGATGATGACGAATTCCTCACCGCCGAGGCGGCAGGCGAGATCGATACCGCGCGTGTTGCGGCGGAAGCGCTGGGCAAACTCGCGCAGCACGTTATCGCCGGCGGCGTGACCGTAGGTATCGTTGACCGACTTGAAGAAATCGATGTCGGCGACGAGGAGCGACAGCGACCGGCCGGAGCGGATCGACTCGCCGACCAGCGTCTTGAGATGACCTTCCATGTAGCGGCGATTGTGAAGACCCGTGAGGCCGTCGGTGATCGCCATCTCGACGCTTTCCTCGAGGCGGGCCTTGAGGAGATCGGCGTGGCGCTTCCGCTTCACCTGGGTGCGAACACGCGCCATCAACTCGTGACGCTCGATCGGTCGCAGAACGTAGTCGTTGACGCCCATATCGAGCCCGCGCAGCAGGCGCGCGTCATCGCTCGGCTCGACGATAATCAGGACCGGAAGATGCCGCGTGCGCTCGAGCGAGCGGACCTGCGAGCACAAACGCAACCCATCGGCATTGGCGAGGCTGAGGCTAACGACGAGCACATCGACCGGTTGCTCGGCGATCTTGAGCAGCGCCGCTTGTGGGTCGCCCTCGACTATAACGGTGTGGGCGCTGCGCAGCGTCTCGGCGATCCGCTGAGCCGAACGCGGATGGTCCTCAACGATTACGATCTGGCCACCTTCACCCGCCGCCTGCCAGTCCATTACAGGCGCATCACCCATCCCCATCTGCTGGGTGGTCGCGGCGCGCGTCAGCATCTCGTCGGACATCACCTTCAAACGCGCCAGGTTCTTGACGCGCGTCACAAGGGCAATGTCGTCGACCGGCTTGGTCAGGAAATCATCGGCGCCGGCTTCCAGCCCGTGCACCTTGTCCGACGGTTGGTCGAGCGCGGTGACCATGATCACCGGGAGGTGCGCCGTCTTCGCATTCTGCTTGATGAGCCGGCAGACTTCGAACCCATCCATACCCGGCATCATCACGTCGAGCAGCACGACGTCGACGCGCTCGCGGGCGATGATGTCGAGCGCCTCGCGCCCGCTGTAGGCGGTCAGGATCTCGAAGTACTCAGCAGTCAGCCGCGCTTCGAGCAGCTTGACGTTGGAGACAATGTCATCGACGACGAGGACCCGGGCAGTCATGATCTGATATCTCGATTATAAATCGCACCCAAGGGATCAATCGGCTTCGACGAACCGGCGCACAGTGTCGATGAAGAGACCGATCGAAATCGGCTTGGAAAGATAAGCCTCGCAGCCGCCCTGGCGGATCCGCTCTTCATCGCCCTTCATGGCGAAGGCAGTTACCGCGATGACCGGAATGTCGCAAAGATCCTCGTCGTCCTTCAGCCACCTTGTGACCTCAAGACCGGAGACTTCAGGAAGCTGGATATCCATCAGGACCAGGTCGGGGCGGTGAGCGCGCGCAAGTGCCAGCGCGTCGGCGCCATTGCGGGCCTCGTAGGTTGCATAGCCGTGCGCTTCGAGCAGATCGCGGAAGAGCTTCATATTGAGCTCGTTATCTTCCACGATAAGCACGCTCGCCTGGGTCTTGCCGGTGCGCGGACCGCGTCCCTCGATCGCGCGCTGGCTCTCCTGGTACGTCATTGATTTGGTCCGCTCGATTGTGGTCATCGGACACTTCCGCCGAATCGCTGGCCCCTCAGTGGCCACATTGCGCCAAAAGCCTAAGGATATGTTTAAGAGCACCGTCCCAACTTGACGTGGAGGCCAATTCCGATGCGCAGCGACCACAGTGGAATTCACATGCCGTCGCTTGAAACGGCACGACAATTAGCCGTCGATGCGTTCCTTTTCCTCGCCCAGGACGAGACACACATCGTTCACTTTCTTAACGCCTCCGGTATCGATCCTGCCGAGTTGCGCACGATCGCGCGCGAAGATCGGACGCTGGCGGCCGTCCTCGAGCACCTGCTGGCGAACGAATCGCTCCTTCTGGTGTTTGCTGCCAACGCCCATCATCAGCCCTCCGAAGTTGCTCCGGCGCTCGCCCGTCTGCGTCGCGACGGCGACATGGCTGGAGATTCGGCCGGGGATTTGGCCGGGGATTCGGCATGAGGCCAACGGTCCCCGTGTCCACGTCTTCCGCGTCGACCCCACTCAAGACGCACCCGTTGCTCGTCGGCATCGATCTTGGCGGCACAAAGATCGAAGGCGTGGTGATGGGCCGAGACGGCACCGAGCGACCGCGCCAGCGGATTGCCACGCCACGTGATGACTACGACGCGACGGTTGCCGCGATCGCCGCCATGGTCGAGAGCTTGCTGGCTGACGCGGCGAGTACTGGCCACGCCACTGGCGCGGCCACCATCGGCGTGGCGACTCCCGGTTCGCTATCGCCCCGAACCGGCCGGATCCAGAATGCCAACTCGACGTGGCTCAATGGCCGCACGCTGGGCCCCGATCTGTCCGCCGCGCTGGGGCGGCCAGTCCGGCTCGCCAACGATGCCAACTGCTTCGCGCTTTCCGAGGCCCGCGACGGTGCGGCCGCCAACGCCGGATGCGTCATCGGCATCATTCTCGGCACGGGATGCGGCGCCGGGATTGTGATCGACGGCCGCCTCCTCGATGGTCCCCGTGGCATTGGCGGCGAGTGGGGTCACAATCCGCTTCCCTGGGCTGCCGCCGACGAGTTGCCGGGCCCGCTGTGCTGGTGCGGACGGCGCGGCTGCATGGAGACTTGGGTTGCAGGGCCCGCCCTGGCTGCGGCCTACCTCGGCGGTGGCGGGAATACCTCAGACAGCGAGGAGATCGTACGCCGCGCGGCAGCCGGCGAAGACCTCGCGAGGACTGCCCTCGCGCGGCACGCCGACCGGCTCGCGCGCGGTCTCGCGGTCATCGTCAACATGATCGATCCCGATGTGATCGTACTCGGCGGCGGGCTCTCGCGCCTCGCCCATCTATATGCCGACCTCCCGGCGTTGATGGCACCGCACATCTTCTCGGACGATACGCGCGTCGACATCCGCCCGCCACGCTGGGGCGACGCCTCCGGCGCCCGGGGTGCGGCATGGTTGTGGGGTGATTCTTGAGTGCCGCGGTCCGCAACGCCTTTCTTTGTCGCGGTCGCCGACGACTTCGCCTACCGGCGCCGCGGTGCTGCCTCGCGGTCGCATCATCGCCTCGCGATCTTCGATCGCTACCTTTTTCGTGTGTCGAGCGATGATCTGACGTAGCGGCCGAAGGCCGCGAGGTAGTTCTCCGACCGGGGAGGCAGCCCCGCGGCCGCAGTAGCCGAAGGCGTTGCGGACCGCGGCAAGAAAAGCGAAGCGGCTTACTTCCGCTTCGCCTTAACATCGCATTTACCGGGATCCAGGAACGAGATTTCCTTGAGCACACCGCGCACGGCAAACGAGCCGTAGTCGATCTTCAGGCGGCGCGAGACCCCATTCGAATAATAAAGGAAGGCCAATTCGTAGGTCGGCACTGCGTCCTGGCGTTGCGTCGCGGGCTCGTAGTAGCTGATCGACATCGGCCACGCGACCAGACCATCGAGCGGCTTCGCTGACGCGACGTCTTCAAGTCCGGAGAGATCGCCCGGCGCCCGCGCCTTCCCGATGAACGAAATCGTCGTGTAGACCTTGTCGCCCTTCTCGGAGCCGTCATACAGATCGGCGGTGAAGAGCCGTTCGCCGCGCCGGGCGCGCACGACCAACTCGCGCGAATGCTGGACTGGGAACATCGCCTGCTGCGTGAGATCGATTTGCTTGCGGCTCGGCTGCGTCAGAGCGACCTTGAGCCGGCCGGAAGATTCAGTGCGCGAGGCGTCGCCGACCGTCGTTTCCGTCAACTTCCGGTCCCGGAACTGAGTGGTATTGAAGCGAAACGCCCGCGAGGCGGCGTCTTCCCAACTCGTGGTACGCAACTTCCTGGTTCACGACCTGGGTGACGAAGCGCATGCTTTGCGAGTAACCGGTGCAGACGTTGCCCGTCAGCTCATAGACCATCCGGCCGCTCATCTCGGCAATACCAGACCCACCGGCCGCCCGATCCAGCGTGATGTCGTAGACGGCCCGATGCGGACTGAGCACCACGGCTTCAGCCGGCGCAGCGGTGCTCTCCGCCGACACCGCGACAGTGCAAGCGACGACAGTCAGCCAGAACCTACGACCGATTATCCGGGCGTCACCCATACGGCCTCTCCCTGCTTCAGAGCCGTCGCCGCGCATGTACCACCGTCAGAAACGCGCCCCGCTGTCCCTGCGTTGCGCCCCTGCGGTCACTGAACGCATCAAACGCTAACCGCGCCTCAGTAATCCCAAATGAGTCTTTGTCGTCAATCGGATTGAGACGCTGGACCCGCGGCAAAATCGAGGCGGGCGAAGCGTCGCCCATCCGTCTACATGCCGAAATAGCGGGCAATGAACCGCTCATAGATTGCCATGAGCGCGGTGAGATCGGCAACCGCGACGCGCTCGTCGACATGGTGCGCGAGTGCGTTCGTCAGGCCAAACTCTACGACGGGGCAGTACGCCTGGATGAAGC